>WBZM01000605.1_pt2 | contig 46604 bp, 43 predicted proteins | sample 5204271 | NCBI WGS metagenome assembly WBZM01 (sample SAMN12344346, study PRJNA552823) | activated sludge metagenome | biome: Activated sludge suspended growth; feature: Nitrification reactor; material: Wastewater; isolation source: activated sludge from nitrification reactor of wastewater... | reverse complement strand
TCCCGCAGGTCGTGGCGGCCAACGCCGAGGACCTCGACCGGGGGCGTAGCAAGGGAATGGCCGAGGGTCTGCTCGATCGGCTCATGCTCGACGAGGGCCGGATCCGCGCCATCGCCTCCGCCGTGCGGGAGGTCGCCGCTCTGCCGGACCCGGTCGGCGAGGTGGTGCGCGGCTCGACGCTCGCCAACGGCCTGCAAGTCCGTCAGGTTCGGGTGCCGATGGGCGTCGTCGGGATGATCTACGAGGCGCGCCCCAATGTCACCGTCGATGCCGCTGCGCTCGGGCTCAAGAGCGGCAACGCCGTCATCCTGCGCGGTGGATCAGCAGCAGAGTCGAGCAATCGCGCGCTCGTGCAGGTGATCCGGGCCGCCCTGGCCGCAGCCGGTGTTCCCGAGGACGCTGTGGGGCTGCTCGACGGCGGTGGTCACGACGCCGCCCGCGCGCTGATGACCGCCCGCGGACTGGTCGATCTCGTCATCCCGCGCGGCGGCGCCGACCTCATCCGCACGGTCGTCATGGAGTCGACCGTGCCCGTCATCGAGACCGGTATCGGCATCAACCATGTTTACCTCGATGCCGCCGCCGACCCGGACAAGGCGCGGACCATCACGATGAACTCCAAGACCCACCGCCCGAGTGTCTGCAATGCCGCCGAGACGCTCCTGGTCCACAAGGCTGTTGCCGAGGCGCTGCTACCCGGCATACTCGCAGATCTGTCCGCAGCCGGAGTGGGGCTGCACGTCTCGCAGGCCGCCGCCCCGTATGCCGTGCAGGCGGGCGTCGCGTTCGCGGAGGCCGTGGACGACGACTTCGACACCGAGTGGCACCGGCTGGAGATGTCCGTGCATGTCGTCGACTCGCTCGATGCCGCATTGGATCACATCGCCGCCCACGGGTCGATGCACACCGAGGTGATCGTCACCGAGAGCCGTTCCGCGGCAAGGAGGTTCGTAGCTGAGGTCGACGCGGCTGCAGTCATGGTCAACGCGTCGAGCCGGTTCACCGATGGGGGTCAGTTCGGGATGGGTGCCGAGATCGGCATCTCCACCCAGAAGCTCCATGCCCGCGGGCCGATGGCGCTACCGGAGTTGACGACCACCAAGTGGGTCGTCGAGGGCGACGGGCACGTCCGGGTGTGACTCGCGGGCCAGGCTGTCGTAGGCGATGAAGTAGCTCGGCCGAGCCTGCATCTGGGTGTACATCCGGCCGACGTATTCACCGAGCACGCCGAGGCAAAACAGTTGGACCGCACCGACTCCCGCGACAATGAGCACGGTCGAGGTCCAGCCTGGGATGGTCTGGCCGCTGCGGGCGAAGACGAGCAGCGCCACCGAGAGGACCGCGATGAGGGCGCCGGCCCCGAGGCCGAGATAGGTCGCCAACCGCAGTGGGAAGAGCGAGAACCCGGTCACCGAGTCGATCGACAGCTTGAGCATTTTGACGAACGGGTATTTCGAGGTGCCGGCCGCGCGCTCCTCGCGCTTGTAGTGCACGGTCGCGCTTGGGAATCCGAGGGCCGGCACGACGAACCGCAGCACGCGACCGTGCTCGGGCAGGTTGTTGACCGCATCGACGGTGGCCCGCGACATGAGCCGGAAGTCGCCCGCGTCGCTTTGGGCGGTCGTGCCCGAGATCTTGCGGATGAAGGAGTAGAACGCCCGCGCGGTCGTCCGCTTGAAGACCGAGTCGGTGGTGCGGTCGTTGCGCACCCCGTAAACGACGTCCACCTCGTCGCGGTGAGCGGTGCCGAGCATCTCGGCGATGACCTCGGGCGGGTCCTGCAGGTCGGCGTCGATGGTGACGACATAGGCGCCTCGAGCGACGGCGAGACCCGCCGAGATCGCCGCCTGGTGACCGGAATTGGCGCGTAGCCGGATGACCCGCACCTGCGCCCACTCCCGCCCCAGCTTGGCCAGCAGCGCCGGCGTGAGGTCGGCGCTGCCGTCGTCGACACACACGACCTCATACGTCGTGGCCAGGCCGTCGAGCACCGGGCGCAGCCGATCCGCGAGCAGGGGCAGCACCTCCTGCTCGTTGAACATCGGGATGACCACCGACAGCTCCGGCCTCATGCCCCCAAGGGTACGGGCGCGGATCGGCGCAGGGTACGAGCCCACTGTGAGCGCGCCATGAGGCGCACGGCATACCGGATGTCTGTGTAGAGAAGGCGTATGCCGTGCGCAATCGGCTAGGGCCTACCGCTACCATGGGCGCCATGTCCGCGAGCGTCCTGCCTGTCCTCATCCGCGCCGAAGAGGCGACCCGTGAACTCCCGATGCCCGCCGTGATGTACGGCGTGGTGGCCTTCATCGTCTTCATGCTGCTGTTGGCCTTCCTGTGGTCCTTCCGCAACACGGCATACAAGGTGCGCGACAAGCACGCGGCTGGCGGAGGCGGGCACTGACCCGTCGGGTCGGGGTGATGGGTGGGACCTTCGATCCCATCCATCACGGGCACCTCGTCGCTGCCAGCGAGGTGCAGGCGCTGTTCGATCTGGACGAGGTCGTCTTCGTCCCCACCGGACAGCCATGGCAGAAGGCCGGACGCGAGGTCGCCCCGGCCGAACACCGCTACCTCATGACGGTCGTCGCGACGGCATCGAACCCCCGGTTCACCGTCTCGCGCGTGGACATCGAGCGCGACGGCCCGACCTACACCATCGACACGTTGCGTGATCTGCATGCCCAGCGGCCCGATGACGAGCTGTTTTTCATCACCGGCGCTGATGCGCTCGCGCAGATCCTCACCTGGAAGGACGTCGACGAGCTCTGGGGGCTCGCGCACTTCGTTGGGGTGACCCGCCCCGGGCACGAATTGCGCGCCACGGGATTGCCCACCGACCGCGTGACGTTGCAGGAGGTGCCAGCGATGGCGATCTCCTCGACCGACTGCCGGGACCGAGTCGCCCGAGGGGAACCTGTGTGGTACCTCGTGCCCGACGGCGTCGTTCAGTACATCAACAAATACGCCCTGTATGCCGGTGCGCCGGCTGAGGGGACGCCTGAGGTTCCACCCGTTTCACCCGCTCCGATCGAAAAGGCTCCTGCGTGACTGCGACCGACCGTTCCCTGTCCCTGGCCAAGGCTGCCGCCGAGGCGGCACTGGACAAGATCGCCCAGGACGTGGTCGCCATCGACGTGAGCGCGCAACTGGCGCTCACCGACGTCTTCGTCATCGCGTCGGCCGCCAACGAGCGCCAAGTCGGCGCCATCGTCGACGAGATCGAGGAGCGACTGCGCGAGCAGGGCGTCAAGCCCCTGCGCCGGGAAGGTGGCCGCGAGGACCGCTGGGTGCTCGTCGACTTCGGCGACATCGTCGTGCACGTCCAGCATGTCGAGGAGCGCGCCTACTACCAGCTCGAGCGGCTCTGGCGGGACTGCCCGTCGGTCGACCTCGACGTGCTGGCCGCTCCGGCCCGTCCGACCCCGGCTGCCGCGTCGGCCACGCACGCCTGATGCCCACCCGGCTGGCCACCTTCGCCGGCCCGGACGCGCGGCGGTTGGTGCTGGTCCGGCACGGGCGGACGGCGTGGAATCTCACCCGCCGCGCGCAAGGGCATACCGACATTCCGTTGGATGAGGTGGGGCATCGGCAAGCTGCGGCGATGGCACCTGCTGTCGCGGCCCTTCGGCCGTCGCGGCTATGGTCCAGCGACCTGGCGCGAGCCGCGCAGACGGCGGAGTATGTCGGTCGCGCCGCTGGCATCGCTGTCGAGCTGGACGCTCGGTTGCGGGAGTACTCCGTCGGGTCGCGTTCCGGGCTGACCCGCGATGAGTTCGCAGCCCGGTTCCCGCGGGAGTATGCCGCGTGGCAGGCCGACGACGAGACGATCCTGGTCCCCGGCGCCGAATCCACGGCGGATGTCGTCGCGCGCATGGTGCCAGCGCTTCGTGGCTATGTCGAGGCACTCGGGCCGGGGGAGACCGGTGTGGCGGTGACCCATGGGGCGTGCCTGCGGGCGGCCATGTTGGAGCTGTTGGAGTTGCCCGGGGCCTATGACGGAGCCTTCGCCACTATGGGTAACTGCACGTGGACAACGTTGCAGGAGAACGCTTTTGGCGGTCGACTGCGGCTCGCTGGGTACAACGAGGGAGTTCGTGATCCGCTGCCTCAGACGGGGGATCTGCCCGATTTCGCGTCGGGCGCGGTCTTGGCCTAAACTCTGTCGAGTTACCCGGCCTGCCGGGCGCGGGGCTGTAGCGCAGTTGGTAGCGCACCTCCATGGCATGGAGGGGGTCAGGGGTTCGAATCCCCTCAGCTCCACCACAGCGAAGGGTCAGCGAAAGCTGGCCCTTCGCTCATGCGGTGGGTGCGACACGCAAACGACCAGCGAAGAAGTCGAGGATGGCGTCGACGGCCACCTGGCTGCGTTGTTCCGCGACCGTGGAGTGGCCCTCACCTGGGAGTTCGACCCGCAGGAAGGCCTCGCCCAACGCCTGGCTCAGGGTCTCGAAACGGGTCCCGGTCGCGCGGTCCGATGAGTATCGAACGCCCAGGACCCTCGCCCCGGCGGCGCATTGCCCGGCGATGATGGCCAGGTCCGCAGGGGCGAGGTTGACATCAGCGGCCCGAGCCTGGCCGAAGGGGAATGGCGCGCTCGGCTGGCACACCACGGGCGCTGCGACCGGGGCGTCGAGCATCATGGCCAGCGCGAACCCACCGGTGAAACACATCCCCAACGCTCCGACGCCGGGTCCGCCCAGTTCGTCATGCAGGGTGCGGGCCAGGGACTGCAGCCACCCAGCGACCGGCGTCGTCACGCCGGTGCGGAGCTTGGTGAAATCCCGGCTGACACAGATCCGAGGCAGGGCCTTGGCCACCTTGCCGAACGAGAAGTCAACATCGACGGGACCAAACAGGTGCGGCAGGACCACCGTGTAGCCCGCCGCGACCACCTCTTCGGCGAACCGCACCACCCCGCGGGTGAGGCCGGGCATCTCGTGGATGACGATCACCCCTGGCCCGTCGCCCTTGCGGTAGGTCGGGTGGGTGCACGGCATACCGCGCTGGTATGCCGTGTGCTCCCCGCGGTCCCATCCCCGCAACGTCTCCATGGGGGGACCTTAGCCGCGCCCCCACGCCGGGCGAGACACCTGCGAGGCCCGACCGGACCGGTCGAGCCTCGCAGGGGAGCATCGGGACGAGTCGCCCCGATGGTGCTCAGCGGATGTAGTGGTAGTGCCAGGGCTCGCCACTGACGTCGCGGACGAAGCCCCAGTTCGCGGCATTGGCACCCAGCCAGCTCGACTCGGTCGCCGACATGATCGAGGTGGAGATGTCGGCCGCCAGGCCCCAACCGTGGTTGGACGTGCCCGGCTTGGCCGCGAGGTTCCCCGTGCCGTTGAGGTAGTTGTTGTATGCCGTCACTTGCTGCGCGTAGGTGCGGTAGAGCGAGGGCGCCCAGTAGGTCACCGGCATGACGTGCCCGAACTTCGCCTTGAACGCGGCGTCCATGGCGTTGAAGTCGCGCACGCCGCGGCAGGCGAACTTCCAGCTGCTGTTCTGCGCGATGCCACACAGCTCGCCAGCGGGCATGTAGCCGTTGACGGCGTAGTCGTGCCAGCGGCTGCGGTAGAGCTGGTTGGGGCCGACACCGTGGACGTAGGCCCGAGCTCCGACCACGGCCGCCCAGGTGTTGGAGCCAACGAGGTTGTCCTGAGCCTGACCCGTAGCCCACTGAACGCGGATGACGGCTGCGTCGGTGCCGGCGCCGTAGACACCGTCGACGTCGACCCCGAGGCCGGCCTGGAGGGCCTTGACCATGGCGCCGGAGGAGTTGGTGTCCAAAGGCTTGAGCAGCGCGGCCCAGGTGTTCTGACCGACAACGCCGTCTTTGGTGAGACCGCGCGAGCCCTGGAACGCTTTGACGGCCGCCAGCGTCCCGGAGCCATACACGCCATCGGCCGTGAGGCTGTAGCCGTAGTCGCCTAGGGCGAGTTGGACGATGCGGACGAGGTTGTTGTTGTCGTTGGGGCGGACGATGGGGAAGGACGCGGTCACGCTGCTGGAAATAGCCGCGTTGGCCGCCGGCGCCGGAGCGCCGACCATGGACACCCCCACGTTGACAAAGGTGAGCGTGAGTGCCGCAACCGCCGTGGTGAGCAACCTCCGAAACATGATGACCTCCTGGTGTGACGTCATGGCGGGATCTGCCATGCGCGGTAGCTCACCAGGTGCGAACACCGTTGCATCAGAGGACGGTTCATCCGGGGAGGACACCTCGGATGAGAGGTCACCGGGGGATGCCTCGACCGGGGAAGGGACCCCGGGGGAGACCTCCTCCGGGGACGAAAAGGGCCCCCGCCTGCCGAAGCAGAACGGGGACCCTTCGCTCGTGCGTGAGTCGGAGAAACCGATCTCAGATGGCGCGGACCTTGTCGGCCTGCGGACCCTTCTGACCCTGGTTGACCTCGAACTCCACGCGCTGACCCTCGTCGAGCGAGCGGTAGCCGCTGGACTCGATGGCCGAGTAGTGGACGAACACGTCGGGGCCGCCGCCGTCCTGGGCGATGAAGCCGAAGCCCTTTTCAGCGTTGAACCACTTGACGGAGCCTTGTGCCATGTCTGTATTTTCCTTCACCGTGGGGGGCCACCACCGTGGTGGCTCCCATGGCTGCCGTCCCTCGTGCCCGCGCCGGGAAACCAGACGAGTAACACAAAGGCCCGCCGATTCCGTGGCGGGCCCTGCTCTTGCGAACTGAAACTGCAACTGGCGCAACGGTAACACGTTCCAGCCGAATTCGCGCCATGTCGCCCTGGCCCTGGCCCTAGCGCGGCTCAGACTCCGAGGTGGCGGTAACGCCGCAATCGGGCCTCCAGTCGAGCCCGAGGATCGGCCCGCCACAGCGTGTCGAGCTCCTGATGGATCGCTTCGGTCATCCGCTGACAGAACGCCTCCGGCTCGGTGGCGGCATCGGGATGTTCGGGCACGATCCGGTCGACGATGCCATCCGTGAGCAGATCGGTCGCCCGGACCCGCTGCGCATCGGCCATCTCGTGGGCTCGCTCCGCGGTGCGATGGACGATCGCCGACGCGCCCTCGGGCGGCAGTGGTGACAACCAGGCATGCTGCGCGCACAAGACCCGGTCAGCGGGCAAGATCGCGAGCGCCCCGCCTCCGGTGCCCTGCCCGAGCAGCACACACAAGGTCGGCGCGGGCAGCATGACCAGGTCAGCGAGCGAGCGGGCGATCTCGCCGGCGATCCCACCCTCCTCGGCCTCTTTGGACAGTGCCGCGCCTTCAGTGTCGATGATCGACACGAGCGGCAGATTGAGATCGGCAGCCAGCCGAATACCGCGCCGAGCCACCCGCAGGCCGCCCGGTCCGAGTGGCTCCTCCAGGGTCTTGCGGTGCCGGTCCTGGCCCAGCACGATCGCGGGCGTTCCACCGAATCTCGCCAACGCCAACAACATCCCGGGGTCGTGCTCCCCCTGGCCGGTGCCCCGCAACAGCAACACGTCGGAGGCGCCCAATTTGAGCAGTGACTTCACGCCCGGCCGGTCGAGTTTGCGGGACAGCACGATCGAGTCCCAGGCTGGCACGGGAGGCTCGGCACCGGCATACGGGTCGGGTTCGGGGGAGGGGACGGCCGGCAGATCGGTATGCCGTGCGTCGAGGATCCCGAGGATCCGCGAGGCCATGTCGGCCAGCCGCTCGACCGGGATGATGGCGTCGAGGATGCCGCGCTCGTAGAGGTTCTCCGCGGTCTGCACTCCCGGAGGGAACGGGCGCCCGTATAGGGCCTCGTAGACCCGCGCGCCGAGGAAGCCGATCGTCGCGCCCGGCTCGGCGACGGTGACATGCCCGAGTGATCCCCAGGAGGCGAGGACGCCGCCGGTCGTGGGGTGGCGCAGATAGACGACATAGGGCAGTCCCGCTGCCTTGAACGACGCCACGGACGCCGAGATCTTGACCATGCCGAGGAAGGCCGGCGTGCCCTCCTGCATCCGGGTGCCACCCGAGGAGGGGGCCGCGAACATCGGCAACCCCTCACGCTGGGCCCGTTCGAAGGCCAGCACGATCCGCTCGGCCGCTGCTCGACCGATCGACCCGGCGAGGAAACGAAACTCCCCGGCCACGAACGCGATGCGTCGTCCCTTGATCCGGCCCTCGCCGGTGATGATCGCTTCGTCAACGCCGGCCGATGCGGCGGCGGAGGCGAGTTCCACGGCATACGAGCTGCCGGGTTCAGCGACCTGCAGAGGTGGGCTGTCCCAGGAAAGCCGACTGCCCGAATCCAAGACGGTGTCCAGCAGTGCCAGGGCACCCAACCGGGCCATGGTGCGGTCCTCGGGTCAGTCGGCGGCGGTGGTGGGGAAGCGGCTCATGAATCGGTCGCTGTCGACGACCCGACGCTGAATCTCTCCCGCCGCGACGGGTTCATCGGCTTCGTCAAAGGCCCCGACGTGGAAGATCAGCCGTCGTCCATCGCTCATGCCCTTGGAACACTCGCACCGGATGGTGCCGCCGACCGGGGTCGCCTTGAGATGTTCGATCTTGACCAGGGTGCCGACGGTCGTCTGTCCCTCGGGCACGGCCGTGCGCGCGACGGCGTGGGTGAGCCGCTCCAACCAGGAGATGAGACGCGGAGTGGCGAGGACGGGGAGGTCGCCGCTTCCGAGTTCGGCGGCCGTGTCGGCGTCGGTGACGGTATGCATTCGGGTCTCCACTGCCATGGCTCCACTGTATGCCGGTCGCCCGCGAGCCGCCTGGGCGTTGCCGGTGTGGCTCCGAGTGCGCGTCGAGTTGCATCTCACACCCGGCGGTGCGAGAAGGTACGGGCGTGAACCTCTACGTCTGGGTGCTCGCGATCGCACTCGCCGTGGCCGCGCTCGCCAACTGGCGGGCTGTGGCGCGCGGGCAGCGCGAGATCGAGACGTTGGCCAAGCCGGCGTTCATGGTGTTGCTCATTGCGTTGGCCTGGCTCATGCATGCCGACGTGGTCTCCTATGGGCAGTTCCTCTTGGCCGGCCTGGTGCTCTCGCTCATCGGAGACGTGTTGCTGCTCGGCGACTCCGATGTGCACTTCCTCGGCGGGCTGGTGGCCTTCTTGCTCGGGCACCTGGCCTATATCGCGGCGTTCCGGCGGGTGCCCGGCGACGGACCGATCTGGATCGGGGTGCTGCTGGTCGTCCTCGCCGTCGGGGTCGTCTTGTGGTTGCGGCTGGTGCCCCGGCTGCGCGCAGACTGGCGCGAAGGCGCGCCGCTGGTCCTGTATGCCGTCATCATCGGTGCCATGGCCGCGCTCGCCTGGGCGACCGGCCTCTGGGTCGTCGGCCTCGGTGCGACGCTTTTCCTGGTCAGCGACACCGTGCTGGCCTATCAACGCTTCGAGGGCGACCTGCCGCACGGGCGGCTAGTCGTCATGGTCACCTATCACCTGGCCCAGGTGCTCATCGTCGTCGGCCTGCTGCGCTGCTGACCCTGCTGGCAGCCACAGGAGCGTGACCCCGGGTGCGATACCCTGACGGCGTGGCCCGGAGTCTGCGGAGCAGCCGTCTTACTAGGCCGCGCTGACCCCTCCGGCGGCAGCGCGGCAGCCCCTCCCTGCGAGGGGCTTTTGTCTGTCCGGACTCCCCACACGACCCGACTCGACGAGAGAGCACGATGAGCGACGACACGCCGTACCGTTACACCGCGGAGCTGGCCCAGCAGATCGAGCTGGCCTGGCAGGACCGCTGGGAGGAGTCCGGAGCTTTCCGGGCGCCCAACCCGGCCGGGCCCTGGGCCGAGCCGAAGCAGGTCGAGGCGCTGGGGACCAAGCTGCTTGTCCTCGATATGTTCCCCTACCCTTCGGGGGCCGGGCTGCACATCGGCCACCCGCTGGGCTACATCGCCACCGATGTCTACTCGCGCTTCCACCGGATGCAGGGCCGCAATGTGCTGCACGCCCTGGGCTATGACGCCTTCGGTTTGCCGGCCGAGCAGTATGCCGTGCAGACCGGGCAGCACCCCCGCAAGACGACCGAGGACAACATCGCGATCATGGCCCGCCAGTTGCGGCGGCTCGGGTTGAGCTTCGACGACCGGCGCAGCTACGCCACGATCGACGAGGACTACTACCGCTGGACCCAGTGGATCTTCACCCAGATCCGGGAGAGCTGGTATGACCCGGCCTTCGTGCGGGCTGACGGCGGGCTGGGCGCAGCGCGGCCGATCTCGGAGTTGGAGGCGGCTCTCGCAGACGGCACACGCGGGGTGCCGGAGTTGGCTGGTCGGTCCTGGTCGGAACTCGACCGGGTGGAGCGGGCCAAGGTCCTGGATGCCTATCGTCTGGCCTACACCTCGGAGGCGCCGGTCAACTGGTGCCCGGGCCTGGGCACGGTGCTGTCCAACGAAGAGGTCACCAACGAGGGTCGCTCTGAGCGGGGCAACTTCCCGGTCTTCCGGCGCAACCTGCGCCAATGGATGATGCGCATCACCGCGTATGCCGACCGGTTGGCCGACGACCTCGAGCGGGTCGAATGGCCCGAAAAGGTCAAGATCATGCAGCGCAACTGGATCGGTCGCTCGACCGGCGCCTCGGTGCGCTTCCCGGTGACGCTGGCCACCGGTGCCCGGGCGGGCGTCGAGGAGGTCATCGAGGTCTTCACCACCCGGCCCGACACGCTGTTCGGCGCGACCTTCATGGTGCTGGCGCCAGAGCACTCGCTGGTCGCCGATCTGATCCCGGCGGGGTCCTGGCCCGAGGGGACCCCAGAGCTGTGGAAGGGTGCCGACGCGGGAGCGAGCGACACCCCGGAAGCGGCCGTCACGGCATACCGGCGGGCGGCCTCACGTAAGAGCGATGTCGAGCGGCAGATGGAGGAGAAGGACAAGACCGGCGTCTTCACCGGCTCCTTCGCCACCAACCCGCTCACCGGCGAGCAGATCCCGATCTTCATCGCCGACTACGTGCTCATGGGCTACGGCACCGGCGCGATCATGGCCGTCCCCTCGGGTGACGAACGTGACTACGCGTATGCCGTGAAGTTCGGGCTGCCGATCGTCGACGTCGTGTCGCCGGTGGGGCCCGACGGTGCCGCGCTCGCGGACTGGCCGGGCACCGTCGCCGACGGTGCGGCCTTCACCGGCGACGGGGTCGCGATCAACTCGGCCAACGCGGACATCTCGTTGGACGGGCTGCGGGTCGCCGACGCGAAGGAGCGGGTCACGGCATACCTGCAGGAGCGGGGGATCGGCGCTGGGACCGTCACCTACCGGCTGCGCGATTGGCTGTTCAGCCGGCAGCGCTATTGGGGCGAGCCGTTCCCGATCGTTTTCGACACTGATGGGATCGCGCACTCGCTGCCCGACGCGATGCTGCCGCTGACCCTGCCCGACGTGCCGGATTACTCGCCCAAGACCTACGACCCGGAGGACGCAGGAAGCGAGCCCGAACCGCCGCTGTCGCGGGTGCCGGAATGGGTCAACATCGAACTCGACCTCGGCGACGGACGCGGGGTGCAGACCTACCGCCGCGAGACCAACACCATGCCCAACTGGGCGGGGTCGTGCTGGTACTACCTGCGCTACCTCGACCCGGCCAACTCCGAGGCCATGGTCGATCCGGCCAACGAGCGCTATTGGGTTGGGCCGCAAGCGAATCCGGTGGCGGGGGCGCCCGTGGGCACTCGTGATCCCGGGGGTGTCGACCTCTACGTCGGCGGGGTCGAGCACGCGGTGCTGCACCTGCTCTATGCCCGGTTCTGGCACAAGGTGCTGTTCGATCTGGGCCATCTGTCCAGTGAGGAGCCCTTCCGCACCTACTTCGCGCAGGGCTACATCCAGGCGCCGGCCTATACCGACTCGCGTGGGCAGTATGTCGAGGCCAAAGAAGTCGTCGAAGAGGCCGACGGGTCGTTCACCTGGGCGGGCCAGCCGGTCAACCGCGAGTTCGGCAAGATCGGCAAGTCGCTGAAGAACATGGTCAGCCCCGATGAGATGTATGCCGCCTATGGCGCCGACACCCTGCGGGTCTATGAGATGGGCATGGGGCCGCTGGAGCAGTCCAAGCCCTGGGAGACGCGGGCCGTCGTCGGGTCGCTGCGGTTCCTGCAACGGTTGTGGCGCAACGTCGTCGACGAGTCGACGGGGCAGCTGCGCGTCGTCGACGAGCTGCCCGACCAGGCCCTGACGACGGCGCTGCACCGCACCATCCTCGGCGTCCGCGAGGACTTCGAGGCGATGCGCTTCAACACGGCGATCGCCAAACTCATCGAACTCAACAACGCCGTGACCAAGCTGTCGGCGCCGCCACGCTCGGTGATGGAGGCGCTAGTGCTCATGACGGCGCCGGTCGCCCCGCACGTCGCGGAGGAGCTGTGGGCGCGGCTCGGTCACTCCGGTGGGCTCTCGGCGGGGCCGTTCCCCGTCGGCGACCCGGCGCTGGTCGTCGAGGACTCTGTCACCTGCGTCATCCAGATCAAGGGCAAGGTTCGCGATCGGGTCGAGGTATCGCCGCACATCTCGGAGGATGCCTTGCGGGATCTCGTGCTGGCGCGCGAGAAGGTCGTGGCGGCGACGGCTGACGGCATACGCACGGTCATCGTGCGGGCACCGCGCCTGGTCAACGTCGTGCCGGTCTAGTTGTTCGTGTGAACCCGTTCGCGGGTTCGGCCGCGTGTCGACAGCGTGTCAGCTGAGGGTCTCGGCCGTTAGAGTCGGGGCCCATGGCTGTCGCGATCGTCACTGACTCCACGGCATACCTCGCGCCGGCGCGGGTCGCGCAGTTGCGCGCGCAGTCTCCGGTGGGGTTCGACGTCGTGCCGTTGCATGTCGTCGTCGGCGGCAAGGAGCACCGCGAGGGCATCGACGTGTCGGCGCTGGACCTCGGCGAGGCGCTGCGGCGCTTCGTGCCCGTGACGACGTCGCGGCCGGCGCCGGCTGAGTTTCTGGAGGCATACGAGCGGCTGGCGGCTGCGGGCGCGGATTCCATTGTCTCCGTGCATATTTCGGCCGACATGTCGGCGACCGTGCAGGGTGCGCACCTGGCGGCGGCCCAGTCGCCGGTGCCCGTCACGGTCGTCGACTCGCGGGTCATCGGAATGGCCCTCGGGTATGCCGCGGTCTCGGCTGCCGAGGCAGCGGCCGCGGGCGCCGACGCGGCGATGTGTGCGCGGGTGGCTACCCGTCGGGCCCAGGGAGCGAGCGTCGTCTTCTACGTGCACACGCTGGAGCACCTGCGTCGCGGTGGCCGGATCGGGTCGGCGTCGGCACTCCTGGGGTCGGCGCTGGCGATCAAGCCGATCCTGTCCTTGCGGGACGGGCACATCGAGCCGATCGAGAAGGTGCGCACGTCGGGTCGGGCTCTGGCTCGGATGGTGGAGCTTGCCGGTGTGGCGGCCGATGCTGCGCGAGAAGCCGGTCAGATCGTGGACGTATCGGTCCAGCACGTGGATTTCGGAGACAAGGCCAGCGAGGTCGCGACCGCTCTCGCCGACCGCATCTCGGATGCCGGGGAGATCGTCATCGGGGCGTTGGGGGCCGTCGTCGGGGCGCATGTTGGGCCCGGGACGGTCGCGATCGCCGTCTCGCCGCGGGTGGCGCTGGCATGAGTTGGAGCGGCGGCGACCTCGTGCGCTTCCTGCTGGCGGCTGTCGTGGCGGTCGCTGGGTCGTTCTTCCTTGGTGGGGTCAACCCCGCAGCGATTTTCGCGCGGGTGCTCGGCAAGGACTTGTCGGCCGGCTCGGGGAATCCGGGCGCGACCAATGCGGGTCGGGTGTTGGGTCGCAAGTGGGGTGTGCTCGTCGGGGTGCTCGACGTGCTCAAAGGGGTCGTGCCGGTCTGGGTGACCCTGCTCTTCTTCGGCACCCATTTCGCGTATCTGTCCGGGCTCGCGGCGGTGCTGGGGCACGTCTTCTCGCCCTACCTGCGAGGCCGAGGCGGCAAGGGGGTCGCAACGGCGTTGGGGGCAATCCTGCCGGTCCACCCCTGGTATGCCGTCGCGCTGCTCGTCGTGTTCGTCCTGGTTTTCGCCGTGACGAGGTGGGTGGCGCTGGGGTCCATGCTGGCGGCCGTCGGCCTGCTGGTTATCGGGGTGTTGGCGTTCGTGTCGCCTGGCTCGCTGGCCCGACTGGGCGGTTCCTCGGGATGGCCGACGGGGATGTGGGCAGGCGCGCTCGGCGGGATCATCCTGGCCCGCCATCAGCGCAACCTGCGTGACATCCGGTCGCGTTTTCCACATCCCTGAGGGGGTTGTCCCGTCATCCACAGGCGGTGGATGGACGTGCGTGAGGGTGGCCGCGCCGCTCGTAACGTGCGGCCATGGCCCGCTCTGCCCCGATCGAGGACGTGACTGACGACCGCGTTCTGCGGCTGTTGCGTTCGCGAGCTGCCGCCCGGGCAGCCGCGGCTGGCCACGAGCCGGATGGGCGCCACGGGTGGCTGCCCCGCGGGGCGCAGCCGAGAGCCGAGGTCATCCCCGACCTGGCGGACGTCCTGGCGTCAGGTCCGCCTGTGCAGCAGACCGGGTGGGTGCCCGCCGCTCCGAGAGGTATGCCGTCCCGGCGGGAAGCAGTGCGACCAGGCCGGACCGGTCGCGACGCGCCTGGTGCCCATGACCTTCAGCCTGGTCACGTCGCTCAGGCCGGGCAAGAGTCTCGCCCAGGACGCGACCCGAGTCAGCTGAATCAGCCGAGCAGCAGGCGCCAGCCGTCTGCGAAGGGCAGTCAGCTCCCGCCCGGGCGGCATCGCGCTCCTTCCCCGCGAATCTTCACCATCCCGGCGCCGCTGGCCGCGGCGCAGTTCCGGGTGCGTGGGTCAGCCGTGCTTGCCCTGGTGGCCGTGACCCTGGTCGCGGCCCTGGGTTTCGGGCTTCGCGTGGCGGTGGCAGCGCGAGCCGGCGAGCCGGTGCCCGTGGCTCCCAGCCGTGGCGGTCTGGTGGGTCGCACCGTGACGGCCTCCGCGCTTGGTCCGACGGCGCTCGCCTCGCTGGGGTCAGCAGGCGTAGGGGGCACGGCATACCCGGGTGGGACTCCGGGGGCGGCGACGGCTGGTCCGAGCGTCGGGATGATCGTCATCCATGTCGTCGGTGAGGTGGCGGCGCCGGGGGTGGTCCGTGTTCCGGTCGGGTCACGGGTGATCGACGTCATCACGGCCGCCGGTGGTTCGGTGGGCAGCGCTGACCTCAAACGGATCAATCTGGCGCGGGTGGTGCAGGACGGGGAACAAGTGCATGTGCCCGCGCCCGGCGAGCCGATCCTCGCTGGTGCGTGGGGCTCGACGCTACGTCCCGAATCGGGAGCCACCAGTGGCGGCTCCGCGGTCGGCGGCGCCGCGACGAGGGTCAACCTCAACACTGCCGATCTCACGGTGCTGGATGGGTTGCCGGGAGTCGGGCCGGTGCTGGCGCAACGGATCCTCGATTGGCGCGCCGAACACGGCCGCTTCACGTCTGTCGATGAGCTCGGTGAAGTGAGCGGCATCGGCGAGAAGCTGTTGGCGGTGCTCGCTCCCAAGGTGACGCTCTAGTGGGCGTGGTCGGTGCAGCGGGTGGGCCGGGGACCGCCCCTGCACCAGTCGGACGCGAGGGCGGGAACCCCGGTCTCGACCTGCGTCTCCTGGGGCCCGCGCTGCTCGCCTGGGCGGCCGATGTCGGGCTGCTGTGGAGTGGGGCGCCGGTGGGGATCGTGCTGCTGGTTGCCCTGGTCGCCATGGCCGCGCCAGTGACCTGGCTGACGAGACGGTGGATCAAAGGTTCCCGGTCTGGCACGTCGAGCGGGCTTCGACGTTCCCGGTCGGGCAGGTTTGCGCGGCGGCGACGGGCCTTGCCCTGGGCTCGGGGTGCGGACGTGTTGGCGCTCTGCGGGGCGGCTACGGGGCTGGTTGTCATCGCCCTTGCTGGTCATGACGGGGTTCGCACGGCAGGCCTGCTCGACGAGTTGGCTGCTCAGTCGGCCACTGTGTCCGTAACCGCCGTCGTCGACTCCGACCCGAGGGTGCTGCCCGTCCGCTCGGGCCGACGCGTCGAGGGGCGCCAGGTCATCGTGCGACTGGTCGTCGAGGAACTGGTGGGGCGGGGAATGCGGACGGCGTCCAGCGCACCGCTCTTGGTGCTGGGCGACGAGACCTGGCTCGGGATTCACTACCGCGAAACTGTCAGCTTGCGCGGTCGGCTCGCCCCAACCGAGCCGGGCGATGACGTCGTGGCGATCTTGCACGCCTCGGCCGCGCCCGAGCTCCTGGCCGACGCACCGGCCGTCGTGAGCGCGGCTGCCTACGTGCGCGAACGATTCCGCGCGGCGACGAGCGGGTTGCCGCCGGACGCGGCGGGCTTGGTCCCCGGCCTGGTGATCGGTGACACCTCGGCCACCCCGGACGACCTGACGGCGGCGATGAAGGCGTCCGGCATGTCACATTTGTCAGCTGTTTCCGGAAGCAACGTCTCCCTCGTCCTGGCCGCGGCGCTCGGAGCGTGCCGCGTGCTCGGCGTGCGACGTCGAGCCCGCCCGATGGTGGCGGGACTGGTCCTCGCCGGGTTTGTCGTGCTGGCTCGGCCCGAGCCAAGCGTGATTCGTGCAGCCGTGATGGGCGGGGTCGGGTTGTTGGGCCTGTCGTCGCAGCGTCGGCGGGCGGGGCCGCCGGCCCTCGCGGCGGCGATCCTCGTCCTGCTCTGTTGGGATCCGTGGCTGGCCCGGTCCTACGGCTTTGCGCTCTCGGTCCTGGCGACCCTCGGGCTGTTGCTGTTCGCCCGTCCCTGGGCCGACCGCTTGGCGGCCTTCCTGCCATCTCGGTTGGCGCGGCTGGCCCCGGCGCTGTCGGTGCCACTCGCCGCACAAGTCATGGTCTCGCCAGTCGTCGTGCTGCTCCAGGGAGTGGTTCAACTCGTGGCCATCCCGGCCAACCTCGCGGCTGGCCCCCTGGTGGCGCCGGCGACCATCGCCGGTGTGGCAACGGCCCTGGTGGCTGTGGTGTGGGTGCCCGGAGCCGCCGTGCTGGCCTGGGTCGCAGCGCTTCCCGCGCTCGGCCTTGCGGTCATCGCCCGCATCTCAGCCGATCTGCCGTGGGGTGCCCTCCCGTGGCCCACTGGGCCGCCGGGCGCCCTCTTGCTCGCGTTGGTCGTCGCGGGTGGGGTGTTCTCCTGGCCTTGGTTGGGCTATCAGCGCCGCGCGCGTCCGGTCGCCGCGTTGAGCGTCATCATCGTCGTCAGTGCCGCTGTCGCGCCGGTGCGCTCCGCCGATTGGCCGTTGACCGGGTGGGGGATGGTCGCCTGCAATGTCGGCCAGGGTGACGGGCTGGTGCTCTCGACTGGGACGGGACATGCGGTGCTCGTCGACGTCGGCCCGGATCCCGACGGGATCGACGGGTGTCTCGACCGCCTCGGCGTGCACACTCTCGACGCCGTCGTGCTCACCCATTTCCACGCCGATCACGTCGACGGGCTGCCGGGTGCCTTTCGGGGACGGGTAGTGACGGAGGTGCTCACGACACCGATTGGGGAACCGGACTACGAGCTGGACGCGGTCCAGAGCTGGGCAGCGAAGGCAGGTGTGCCGGTGAGCGTCGTCTACGCCGGGGACCGATTCCAGTGGGGAGACGTGCAGGCCCGCGCGTGGTGGCCGGCCAGGGTCATCCGGCAAGGGTCAATTCCCAACAATGCCTCGGTGGTGCTCACGGTGTCGGCGGGGGGGCTCAACCTCGTGCTGCTGGGCGATATCGAACGAGAGGCGTCCAGGTCGGTACTCGGGGCGCTGCGTCGAGATCTCCAGTTCAGGACCTGGCGGATCGACGTCGTCAAAGTCGCCCACCACGGGTCGGCCAATCGCGACGACGACCTCTTGGACCTGCTCGTAGCCCCGGTGGCCGTGATCTGTGTGGGGTTGGGGAACGACTACGGACACCCGGCTGCCTCGACGCTTGTCGCGCTGGCGTCCCGCGGATTCCGAATCCTTCGCACCGACGTCGACGGGGACATCGCGGTGAGCCACGCCGAGGGAGGGCCGGTGTTCGTGGCGACCCACCCGCCGTGACCTCAGGCGGCGGCGAGAACGTGACGGCAACCTGGGTGACGAGCGGACGCTGGAGTTACGCCTGTGGGTGACCCCGTCAGGCGGCGGCGACGTCCTCGCGCAGGCGCGCGGCGAGTCGGTCGGTGATATCGGCGCACTCGAGGCAGATGCGTTCGGGGACGATGCCGAGGCGGATCAGTTGGGCGAAGATCACGCACCCGACGCACAGGGCCGCGAAGGCCTCGAGCGCAGGGAAGACCACCATGATCGACCCGATCGCGAAGACCGCCGTGGCGGCCGCGGTCGATCCGGTGGCCGCTGCGACGCCCCCGAGCAACGTCGCAGCGACAGTCATGACGGCCCCGATAGTCGCGGCGAAGCGCTTCGGCGGGCCGGCCGTGGGGCGGGGTGCAGCGTTCACGCGGGGCCGCACCATCCGCAGCACGAACTGAGCGATGGGACTACGCCCCGGTCCGAACAGCGCCCGCAGCACGAAGTCGGTGGCGAGCACGGCATACAGGGGCCACCAGCCGGTGAGTAGTGCGACAAGGCCAACGACCAACACGACACCGGCGACCAATCGCACGGTGACTTCGTCAACTGCGTCGGGGAACCCGACCCGCCAAGATGCCATGGAGCGATTATGGGATCAATAACTGGTGGTTATCTCATGGTGTTCGCAATGTGGACACGGGGCGCATGGCCGCGGCGCTGGCCTCCAGAGCTTCCATGGTTGCTGCCACGGCCGGCACGCGGAGCAAGTCTTCGGTGGTCACCGCGTGGATCTGACGCCGCGAAGAGGGCGACAGTGACCGGGTTTCGATGCCCTCGTGCGGGGCCGAGTTAAGGATGAGGTCGGGGACCAGCGACACCCCCAAGCCAGCGCGGACCAACCCGAGCACGGCAACGTAGTCCTCCGACTCGAACGCAACGTTCGGCGCGAACCCGGCCCGATAAGCAAGCGAGACCAGGTGTCCACGGCACCGTGGGCAGCCCGCAATCCATGGCTCGTCTGCTGCGCGTGACAGATCGACGACGTCGGAGTTGGCCAACGGGTGGTCAACGGGCAACGCCAATCGGACCTCGTCATCCAGCAACGGCCGAATCACGAAGGCGTCGAGATCCTCGCCGCGCCCCACGTCGGTGCCTTCGTAGGCGAAGGCGACGGCGAGATCGCATTCGCCCGCCCGGAGCGCCGCAAGCGATTCCGGGGGTTCGCCCTCGGAGAACCGGACTGTCACCTCGGGGAAGCGCCGCTTGAGCAGCGCCAGCGCCTGCGGCACGAGCGAGGCGGACGACGAGGGGAAGGCCATGAGCCGCACCCGCCCGGAGCGCAATCCCGCAATGGCCGCGACCTCCTCCTCCGCGGCGTCCAGCGCGGAGAGGACGGTGACGGCGTGCCGAGCCAGGACCTCACCGGCCTCGGTGAGGCGCACCTGTCGGCCCATCCGGTCGACTAGCGCCGTGCCGGTCTTCTGCTCCAGACGTCGCACCATCTGCGAGATCGCCGGCTGGGTGAAGCCCAGTGACGACGCCGCCGCGGTGAATGAACCCTCGTCGGCGATGGCCTTCATGACCCGGAGCCCGGCAGCGTCGATCATGCGGATGAGTATAAGCGGAAGTTATCGATGTGAGGTGGAATGCACGAGAAGGTGATGTGAGCTGGGGGCGCGGCATACTGACGCGGTGGCCCATGCACCCACGGCTTTCACCGGTGACACGGCGAGCGTCGCAGCGGTGGCAGAACTTATCGCGAGCGGCGACGTGGTCGTGCTGACCGGCGCGGGGATCTCGACCGACTCCGGGATCCCGGACTATCGAGGCGCCGACGGAGTCCGGCGGGTCATGCCTATGCAGTATGGCGAGTTCGTCGGCACGGCGGGCGCACGGCGGCGCTACTGGGCCCGCTCCTATGTGGGCTGGCAGCGGTTTCGTGCCGCGGAGCCCAACGACGGACACCGTCACGTGGCGTGGCTGCAGGCCGCCGGGCTCGTCCACACCCTCATCACCCAGAACGTTGACGGCTTGCATCAGGCCGCCGGATCTCCTCAGGTCCTAGAGTTGCACGGCACCCTGGCCGACGTGGTGTGCCTCACCTGTCGTGCCGTCTGGCCCCGGCCGGCGGTTCAAGAGGCGATGGATGCCGCGAACCCGGGCTTCACGGCATACCTGCTGGGGGTGGTCGGGGACGGCTCCCAGGTGAGCAGCCAGATCCGGCCCGACGGTGACGTCGTGCTGCCTGACGAGGTGATCGACGGCTTCGTCGTGCCGACCTGCCCTCAGTGCGGGGCGGACACGCTCAAGCCAGATGTCGTCTTCTTCGGGGAAGCGGTGCCCAAGCCGAGGGTGGAGCACTGCATCGCTGCCGTCGAGCGGGCGCACAGCCTGCTGGTCATCGGGTCGTCGCTGGCCGTGATGTCGGGCTACCGCTTCGTGCGTCAAGCCAGCGCTCAGGGCACCCCAGTCACCGTCATCACGCGGGGGACCACGCGTGGTGATGACCAGGCGATCCACAAGTTGGACGCGCCCATCACGGCAACGCTGGCAAGGCTGACCGCGATCCTCGGCCTGACGCAGTCGGCCTGACGGAGTCGGCCTGACGTCCGCGCCTGGCGGGGGATCGCGGTCAGAGTTGGTGTCAGATCCGACGCAGGACCGCGGTCACCTTCCCGAGGATGGATGCGTCCTTCCCGTCGATCGGGTCGTATGCCGAGTTGGCGGGCATCAGCCATACCCCCTTGGAGTGCCGATTGAGGGTCTTGACGGTGGCTTCCCCGTCGATCATCGCCGCGACGATGTCTCCGCTCTCGCCGCTGGGCTGCTGGCGCACGACGACCCAGTCTCCGTCGCAGATGGCCGCCTCGATCATCGAGTCGCCGACGACCTTGAGCAGGAAGAGCTGGCCTTCACCGACCAATCGACGGGGGAGCGGGAAGACGTCCTCGACGACCTCGTCGGCAAGGATCGGACCGCCGGCAGCGATCCGGCCAACCAGCGGCACGTAGGACGGCGTCGGCCGGTAGTCACCCGAAGCGGTCTCGATGTCGTCCTGCGGGTCGCCGTCCTGGTTGTCGAGGTAGTCGGCCAGCCGTCCAACCCCGTTGTCGCCGGCGCGATAGCCAGGCGTGTTGCGGGGGCGGTCGGGAGAGACGACCTCGATCGCGCGCGGGCGGTGCGGGTCCTTGCGCAGGTATCCCTTCCGCTCCAGCGCGGCCAGTTGGTAGGCGACGCTCGACGGGCTGGTCAGCCCCACCGCATCGCCGATCTCGCGCAGGCTCGGCGGGTAGCCCCGCCGGTCAACCGAGTTGCGGATGACCTCTAGCACGCGGCGCTGCCGCATCGTGAGTCGGACGCCTTCGAGTTCGGGCAGCTCGTGGATGTCGGCCATGTGGGCTGCTACCTCCATGCTCAGTCGGGAACGTGCGGGCGGTGCTCGTGGTGCGGTCTCACGCGGTCTGGCGCCCACCCGGGAGGGGGGTGTCAGTGGTCGCTGCTGGACTTGCGTCCATGAACACAGCGTATGCCGTTCGAACGAGATTGCCAAACAAATGTTCTAGGCGTGTCTCGACTTCCTCGGACGGGTGTGCTACTAATCGTACATACGTTCCGAACAGTCGTTCGACGGCCCGACCGGCTTCCAGCCGAGTTCCCGCCGACGGCTGTCTCGGGTCGCGACGCAAGAGCCTGACGAAGGAGAGCATCATGAGCGCCATTGCTGCCTGGGAGTTGGCCCCGGTCCCTGCGACATCCGGGGCGCTTCGCCCGGCTCGCCACCTGCACGTGGTCTCGGCGCCGGACCGTGTCCAGGAAGGCCGCTCCGGCCGACACAGTGCGCGGGGCGCGCAGGGTTTGCGGTTGACGTTCGCGGGTCAGATCGTCGTGGCGATCGTCGCGGCGCTGCTGGTGTTCGCCCTCGCCGTGGCCGTCACGCGGGTGACTGCTTCGAGCGCCGCCCCCGTGGGCCCGTCCGCCACGGTGACGGTCGAGCGCGGCCAGACCCTGTCACAGCTCGCGTCTGTCCATCTGCCGCAGCTCTCGATTGCTGAAGGCGTGGCCCAGCTGCGCCTGGCCAACGGTCTCAACAGCAGCAACGTCGAAGCCGGACAGCGTCTGGTCATCCCCGCCATCGGATGACCCCCTGATCGGGCGCGCCCCCACCCGGCGCGCTCAGCTACGGCGTCCACGCCTCGACCCCGTGGCGCCGACCTCGTGGAGGTCCGCGAGCGGCCCGTCCCTCAGTGTGAGGGGCGGGCCGTTCGTGTCGACGGATGGTCGCCCGGTCTGGCTCCCTGTGGATAAGTCGAGCGTGGGAGGTGGGCGCACGGCATACAGTGACGCCCTGCCTCGGCGAACGGCACCCGTGCCGACCGCCCGTCTCGACCGTCGGCATGTGGGCGCTGCTGCCCACGTCTGTCATCCGTATCTTGACGAGTCAGGGGCCTGGCCATGCGTCTTCGGGTCGATGTCGACGAACTCCTCGCGCTGGGAGGGCGCTGGACTCAGGTGGGAAATGCCGCCACCTCGACGGGGCTCCTACGCGCGGCCTTGGGCAGCCTGCCCGCTGCCCTTCCTGGCCTCACGCCCCCGTCAGATCTCGTCGGCCCGGCGCCATGGGTCGAGGTGTTGCAGCACTGGTCGCGGACGGTCGAGGGGCACGGAGCCGCACTCTCCCGCGCCGCCACCGCCTACCGGGCCGCCGACGAGGTATGCCGGGTGGCAGCAACGAGGCTGTCGTGACTCACGCGCCCGACAGCCTGCCCTCGGTCGGGCAGTTACGGGGTGCCAATCCTGCTCAGGTGCGAGCCGCGGCGTCGGCCGCGAGGTCCGTCCAACGACAGGTCGAGGCGCAACTCCGTGCCCTCGCGCGGATGCCGGGAGGCTGGGAGGGCCCGGCCGGAGTTGAGGCGACTGCACGGCATGCCGAGGTCGTGCTCGTGGGTGAGGTCCTGGAAGCCGCGCTCGGTGACCTGGCCACCGCCCTGGAGGGTGCGGCCGACGGTGTCGACGGCGCCCGTCGACTGCTGGCGCACGCTGAGCTCACGTGTGGCCGGGCGGGCGGCCATCTCACGGACGTCGGGGGAGTCGTCGGCCTCCTCGACCCCGCCGTCGAGCCCGTGGTGCGCGCGAGCGCCCTGGAGGCACGACGGAGGTATGCCGTGGCCGCCCTGGGGCTGCGCCGGGTCCAGGTCCCGCGATGGATGATGGCCAGCCCGGGTTCGCTGACAGCGCCGCCGACTGGGAGTGGGCTGGGCGAGGCGCCGATGCAGACCTCTCTCCCGACGATCCCGCAGCATCTCGATCCGCAGGCGATGGCGAGTTGGTTCGCCGAACTCCCGGTGACCGCGCAGGCTGTCCTCGTCGCCCGCCAGCCGGACACGGTGGCCGCAGCGGAGGGCCTGCCGGCGTGGGCGCACGATGCCGCCAATCGCCTCCGCCTCGATCGGGCGATTCGGGACGCCGACCTCGCGCTGCAGGCTGCCACGACAGCGGCCCTCTCCTCGCCCACACCGATCGACGACCTCGGACTCGGTGCCCTGCGAGATCGAGTTGCCGATCTACGGGCCATTGCCGATGTGCTCGACCGGCAGGATGGGCACGACCGACAGCTGCTCGCCCTTGACCTGAGCGGCAGGCGCGTGCTCGTGGCGATCTCCACCGGCGATATCGACCGCGCCGGCCGGCTTGCCGTGTTCGTCCCGGGCTTCACGGTCACCCCGGCGACTCATCTGCGCGGCTACGACACGCGGGTCACGGCGGGCAGCGATCTCGCGTCATCGATCGACCGGTCCTGGGGGACGGGCGAGGGGGTCGTGGGCATCACCTGGCTGGGGTATGCCGCGCCGCAGATTGACGAGGTGCTGGACCGGTCCAGATCAGTCGCCAGCAGGCTCCCCGCAGAGGAAGGCGGCCAGCACCTGAGGGCCTTCCTCGACGGGCTCGCCGCCTCCCGTGAGCGCTCGATCGGGGCGTCCACGCCGGATGTCAGCATCTGGGCGCACTCCTATGGCTCCCTGGTTGCTGGATCGATGCTCGCCGCCGCGGCACAGCGGCACGAATCGACCCCGGTGCGAGCCGTCGTCGCGCTCGGCTCTCCCGGGATGGGCGTCTCGATCCCTGCGCAGCTGGGTCTGCGACTGGACCAGATCTTTGTGGCGGAGGCCGAACTCGACCCCATTCCCGAGCTCGGAGTCTTCAGCTCGGACCCCGGGCACTGGGCAGGGGTGACCCAGCTCGAGACCGAGGCCAGGCCACTACCTGACGGGTCCCCTGGCGCCGCGGGACGGGGGCACGAGAGTTATCTCACGCCCGGCTCCACGAGCGCCTGGAACCTCGCCGCGATCGCAGCAGGTCGCCCGGATCTGGCCCTGACGCGCTGGCGCTGCGACGAGCCACGGGTCCTGCGGCTGCGTGATCCCGCCTGTCGGGCGTGAGTGTCGACGCGTGTTGGAGAGGTGGCACAGGACGCGCCGACCGGGCCAGGCGCTACCCGGCAACCCCATCCCGGCGGAGAAACACGCCCCGAGACGCTTTACAGATCTGAGTGGCCATGGCACAGTTACCCCTAGATCTAGTAGTTACACGGGTGTTGTTCGTCCACATGTAGTCCACACGTGGTCCACATGACAGGGGCGAGTTACCCACAGGGTGTCCACACGGCATACCCGATCAATCCACTGGTTGTCCCCAGGGACAGCCCTGTCACCGGCGTCAGCCGTGGGGGGAGGACCGCGATGCACTGTCCGTTCTGTCGACACACCGACTCGCGAGTCATCGACTCCCGCACGGCCGACGACGGCACCGCGATCCGGCGGCGCCGGCAGTGCCCGGAGTGCGGGCGCCGCTTCACCACCCTGGAAAGCGCCAGCCTGGCCGTGGTCAAGCGGTCGGGGGCCAGCGAGCCATTCAGCCGCCAGAAAGTCCTCGTCGGTGTCCGTAAGGCCTGCCAGGGTCGGCCGGTCACCGAGGACCAGTTGGCGCTGCTGGCCCAGCGGGTCGAGGAGACGGTGCGATCCACGGGCAGCGCCGAGATCGACGCCCACGAGGTCGGGCTGGCGGTCCTCGAACCGCTGCGTGAGCTCGACGAGGTCGCCTACCTGCGCTTCGCGTCGGTCTATCGGGCCTTTGACAGCCTGGAGGACTTCGAAGCGGCCATCACGCTGCTGCGCGCGGAACGCGACGCGGCCGGCATACCCGCCCGTATGCCGTCCGCCCACCCGAGCTGAACGACCCACCGTCGCCCCGGGAGTTGGGAGGGGTGTCGGCGGTGGCTGCTGAACTAGAGAACACGACCGAAGAACAGTCAGGGAAGGACTGGACCAGTGACGGAGACGGCAAACCGGGCCGCAGCTCGCAAGGCACCTCGTGGGAAGGGAGTGTCCGTGCAGCGCATCTACACGACCCCGGGTGTGCACCCGTATGACGAGGTGACCTGGGAGTCGCGCGACGTCGTCCAGACCAACTGGAAGACCGGCGAGACGATCTTCGAGCAGCGTGGCGTGGAGTTCCCCGACTTCTGGTCGGTCAACGCCGGGGCCATCGTCACGACCAAGTACTTCCGTGGCGCCCTGGGCACCGAGGTCCGTGAGCGCTCGCTGCGCCAGCTCATCGACCGGGTCGTGCTGACCTATGTCAAGGCGGGCAAGGAGTTCGGCTACTTCTCCTCCGACGCCGACGCCGAGATCTTCGAGCACGAGCTGACCTACGCGCTGCTGCACCAGGTCTTCTCGTTCAACTCCCCGGTGTGGTTCAACGTCGGCACGCCGTCGCCGCAGCAGGTGTCGGCCTGCTTCATCCTCTCGGTCGACGACTCGATGGACTCGATCCTCAACTGGTACAAGGAAGAGGGCAAGATCTTCCAGGGTGGTTCAGGCGCTGGCCTGAATCTTTCCCGGATTCGCGCGTCCTCCGAGCTGCTGTCCTCCGGTGGCACCGCCTCCGGGCCGGTGTCGTTCATGCGCGGCGCCGACGCCTCTGCGGGCACCATCAAGTCCGGTGGCGCCACCCGCCGCGCGGCCAAGATGGTCGTCCTCGACGTTGACCACCCCGACATCGAGGAGTTCATCGACACCAAGGCGCGCGAGGAGGACAAGATCCGCGCGCTGCGCGACGCCGGGTTCGACATGGACCTCGGCGGCAAGGACATCGTGTCCGTGCAGTACCAGAACGCCAACAACTCGGTGCGCGTCTCCGATGAGTTCATGCGCGCGGTCGAGGAGGGCAAGAGCTTCGGGCTGCGCGGCCGGCAGACCGGCGAGGTGCTGCGCGAGGTCGACGCCCGCCAGCTCTTCGACAAGATCGCGACCGCCGCGTGGGAGTGCGCCGACCCGGGCATCCAGTACGACGACACGATCAACGACTGGCACACCAACCCCGAGACCGGCCGGATCACCGCGTCCAACCCCTGCTCGGAATACATGTCGCTGGACAACTCCTCGTGCAACCTGGCCTCGCTCAACCTGCTGAAGTTCCTGCGCGAGGACGACACCTTCGACGCGCAGACCTTCCAGAAGGTCGTCGAGCTGGTCATCACCGCGATGGACATCTCGATCTGCTTCGCCGACTTCCCGACCGAGTCGATCGGCGTCACCACCCGTGACTACCGCCAACTCGGCATCGGCTACGCCAACCTCGGCGCGCTGCTCATGGCGACCGGCCACGGCTACGACAGCGACGGCGGGCGCTCGCTCGCGGCGGCCATCACCAGCCTGCTCACCGGCGCGGCATACAAGCGCTCCGCCGAGCTCGCGGCGGTCGTCGGCCCGTATGCCGGGTACGCCCGCAACGCCGACGCGCACAAGCGGGTCATGCGCAAGCACCAGGCGGCCAATGACGCGCTGCGCACCTACGACGCGATGGACCGCGACATCCACAAGGTCGCGACCAAGGCGTGGGAAGACGTCGTCAAGCTCGGCGAGGCCAACGGCTACCGCAACGCCCAGGCCTCGGTGCTGGCGCCCACCGGCACCATCGGCTTCATGATGGACTGCGACACGACCGGCATCGAGCCGGACTTCTCGCTGGTCAAGTTCAAGAAGCTCGTCGGCGGCGGCTCCATGCAGATCGTCAACCTCACGATCCCGCGGGCGCTCAAGCGGATGGGCTACCAGCAAGAGTCGATCGAGGCGATCGTCGAATACATCGCCGACAAGGGCCACGTCATCGACGCCCCGGGGCTCAAGCCCGAGCACTACGAGGTCTTCGACTGCGCGATGGGTGCGCGGGCGATCTCGCCGATGGGTCACGTGCGGATGATGGCGGCCTGCCAGCCGTTCCTGTCCGGCGCGATCTCCAAGACGGTCAACCTCCCCGAGAGCGCCACCGTCGAGGACATCGCCGATGTCTACCTGCAGGGCTGGAAGCTCGGCATCAAGGCGTTGGCCGTTTACCGCGACAACTGCAAGGTCGGTCAGCCGCTGTCCGACGGTGGGTCCACCGCCAAGGACGCCAGCGCGGCGAAGGCAGCGGGCGCGGCGGCTGCTGCGGCTACGGCCCCAGAGGTCAGGGTCGAGAAGGTCATCGAGTACCGCCCGGTGCGCAAGCGCCTGCCCAAGCGGCGCCCGAGCCAGACCACCTCGTTCTCGGTGGGCGGCGCGGAGGGTTACCTCACGGCCGGGTCCTACCCCGACGACGGCCTCGGTGAGATCTTCATCAAGCTGGGCAAGCAGGGCTCGACCCTCGCGGGCGTCATGGACTCCTTCGCGCTGGCGATCTCTATCGCGCTGCAGTACGGCGTGCCGCTGGAGACCTTCGTCGAGAAGTTCACCAACCTGCGCTTCGAGCCGGCCGGTATGACCGACGACCCGGACATCCGGATGGCGACCTCAATCATGGATTACGTGTTCCGGCGTCTGGCCCTGGACCACCTCGACTTCGACACCCGCTCGTTCATGGGCATCCACACGGCTGCCGAGCGGGCTCACCACCTGGAGACCGGCTCGTATGCCGCGCCGGAAGCCAGCGACGAGGAGCTCGAGGACGAGCTGGAGAACTCGGCCGGCTCGGTCGTCACTCACTCGGTCATGGCCCCGGAGAAGCCGGCGCCGGTGGTCATCCGCAGCGAGGACCACGCCGGTGAGGTCAAGTTCGGTGCTGGTGCGGCCTCGGCTCGTGAGGTCGGCGTGGAGATCCACTCCTCGCAGGACCTGCTGGCCAAGTTCCAGGGCCGCACGGCCGACGCTCCGATGTGTCTCACCTGTGGCACCAAGATGCGCCCGGCTGGGTCGTGCTACGTCTGTGAGGGCTGCGGCAGCACCAGCGGCTGCAGCTAGAAGCGAGCCATATTCAACGGATGCAACGTTGGGGCCGCTCGTCCAGCGGGCGGCCCCAACATCTCGTGACGAGGTTACAGTCGATCGAGCCCTGTTCAACCGAAGTAACTTGCGGGGCCATTCACGCCCTAGCCGCGATGGGAGAGTAATCATGACCGACAAGAAGGTTGTATTCGTCGCGTTCGCGATCGAAGACGAGAGGATGCGGGACCTCTTCAAGGGACAATCCCTGCACCCGCGCCACCCCTACGAGTTCATCGACATGTCGGTCAAGAAGCCGTACGACACTGAGTGGAAAGAAAAGGTCCGCACCCGGATTCGCCGCTCCGACGGAATTGTGGCTTTGGTCAGTAAGAACTCGCTCACGTCATCTGGTCAGAAGTGGGAGATCCAGTGCGCCAAGGAGGAGGGGAAGAAGATCCGAGGCATCTGGATCTACTCCAATGACCGGACTGCGCTGGCGGGCGTCCAAACCGTCGAATGGACCGACGCTAACGTGGCGAATTTCATCGACTCGCTCTGAGCTATGCGTAAGGCACTCATCGTGGGGATCGACTACTACGAGTCGATAGTATCGCTGCACGGAGCAGCCAATGACGCGCACAATGTCAAGGGGGTCCTGGACCGGCACGCCGACGGGACCACGAACTTCACTCAGCCCAAGTTGCTTGTGGCGACGAGCGAGGATAGTGCCGTGTCGCGAACCGAGTTGCGCGAATCCGTCCAGGAACTGTTTCGGGACAAGGCCGACATCGCGCTGTTCTACTTCTCGGGCCACGGCTATATCGACAGCACGGGCGGATTCCTGTGCCCTAGCGACTGTGCTGACGGCCATGACGGACTCGCCCTCAGCGATGTGATGACGTTGGCCAGTCAGTCCCCGGCGGAGAACAAGGTCATCATCCTCGACTGCTGCCACAGCGGAGGAGCGGGGAACAATCCGATTTCTCCCGCGTTTGCCGAGATCAAGGACGGCGTGACGATTCTCACCGCGTCAACGGCGAAACAGTATTCACTGGAATCGAATGGTTCTGGGGTGTTCACCAACCTCCTCGTGGATGCTCTCAGCGGTGCCGCGGCTAACCTGGTTGGTGAGGTTACGCCGGGCAGTGTGTACGCACATGTCGATCAATCGCTAGGGCCTTGGGCCCAGCGGCCGGTCTTCAAGACCAACGTTGAGCGCTTCGTTTCACTGCGAAAGGCAGAAGCTCCGATCGCATTGACAGCTTTGCAGAGGCTGACCGAGCTGTTTCAGGACCCGGCGTTGGAACTCCCGTTGGATCCGTCCTACGAGCCCGAGCGTAATGGGAGCGAGCCCCCGGGCACTCCGCTGCCGGATCCCCTGAAGAACGCAGATTTCGCGATCTTGCAGGAACTCGCAAAGGTCAACCTCGTACGGCCCGTTGGGGAGAAGCACATGTGGCACGCAGCGATGAACTCAAAGGCTTGCGAACTGACCGTCCTTGGTCAGCATTACTGGGGACTAGTCAACCAAGAGCTCATCTAATGTCCGAGAGCGACAGGATCCGACAGGTCCTCGAGAGCAAGAGGATCCTCGATCGGCTCGCCTCGATCGAGCACGAGCGATGGGCCCACTGGCAACGCTACGTCCATGCCCACTGCCAACGACGTGACGATGGGTCCCTCGTCATCCCACCAGATCTTGTCGCAAGGTGGGAGCGGCAGATCGAGACGCCGTTTGTCAACCTCCCGGAGGGAGAACAGGAGAGCGATCGCGAACAGGTCCAGCGATACCTGCCAGTCGTCATCAGAGCACTGGAGGACTGGCAGGCCCTGGACAGCTAGCGAGAGCAGGGGCGCGACGCTTGGCCCGCAGGCCTTGGGTGATCCATCCGCATCAATGATGCATATAATGCAACAGTGACGAACGTTGTTGCGGGACGATTCCCCGGGGTTGCCCCTTCTGTGGATCCCGAGCGCATCGTCTTCGACGCGATGCAGGAAGGGTGGGCCGCTCAACAGAGGTCGCGGCAGTTGAAGGCCTCGACGATCGAGGGCCGGCTGGCTGTCGTGAGGCGCTTCGCGGAGTACACCAACCAGTACCCATGGCAGTGGACAGCAACCGAGTTCGAAGCCTTCGTCACCAGCCTGGTCGGGGCTCGACCGACGACGATCCGCGGCTACCAAGCAGCCTTGCGAATCTTCCTGGAGTACGTCACGAGCGCGGACTACGAGTGGGTAAGCCGATGCAAGGACGAGTTCGGGTCTGCCCCGACCCAGGTCGTCACCGAGTGGAACAGCTACCACCACACCACGCCTTACGAAGGCGACCCCGGACGCCGCCCACTCACCTACGACGAGGTTCAGGCACTATTCGACGCCGCTGACGGTCTCGTGGAGAGCATTCGTTGCCGAGGCCGGAAAGGCGCGATCGCCGCGCAGCGTGACGCCATCGTCCTCAAGGTGGTGTATGCCTTTGGGCTTCGACGCCGCGAGCTCTGGGGCCTTGACCTCGCCGATCTCCACGGCAACCCCAAGGTGCCCGAGTACGGCAAGGCGGGCTGTCTGTTCGTGAGATGGGGCAAGAGTTCGCGTGGCGGTCCTCCGAAGCGTCGATCCGTATTGCTGGTGCCGGAGATGGACTGGGTCGTTGCCTCGGTGCGGCAGTGGATCGATGAACTGAGACCGATGTTCGGGCCGACGGGCCACCCTGCGCTGTTCCTCTCCGAGCGAGCTGGACGTCTCTCTCTGAGGTCGATCAACCGAGCGTTCAACGACGCCCGCGAGGAAGCGGGCCTGCCCGGAGAACTGGACTTGCACTCGCTCCGCCACTCCTACGTGACCCACCTGATCGAGTTCGACTACCCGGAACGCTTCGTTCAGGACCAGGTAGGCCACCAATACGCCTCCACCACAGCGGTCTACGCCGGCGTCTCAGACGATTACCGGCATCGGCTGCTTCAGCGCGTCATCGACCGGGACCGACACCGATGGGAGATCACTCATGATCCGCAAGATGGGCTATGACTGGCACTTGCGCCAGCTCATGGCAACGCATGGCATGTTCCAAACGAGCGACCTGCTTCCACTCCTCGAGGAGCGAGGCATTCATCTATCACGGGAGCAGGTCTACCGGCTGGTGACCCAGCCGCCGCAGCGGCTGTCCATGGACACCCTCGCAGCGCTGTGCGACATCCTCGGGTGTGGGCCGGGAGACCTCATCAGCGTGTCGGTGGTGAATCGGGAGGTTGCCAAGACCGGCACGACGGCAGCTCGTGAGCAACCTCCCGTTCGACGCACGACAATCCGGCGGCCCAAGGGTCTATGACGTGCTCTCCTGGCCGACTGATCCACGGCTGGTCGAGGCGATCTGTCGGTTGCTGGACAACCCCGACGTCCGGGACTCTGTTGCCGAGATTCTCGGTGGGCTCAACCTGTACCCCAAGGTCCAAGCCAAGTTGCTCAGCTACTTGGACAGCCACCCCGATGCTCTGGTGTCAGGACGATCGGACGGCCCTGCAAGTCGCCTGCGCCTTCTCAAGGCCCTTGCCGAGACACACCCAGGGCTCGTCGTCCCAGCCAAGTGCTCGGGTTGCGGGCGTCAAGTGGTTCTCAACCGCTGGGGCGCCAACGGCGACCGAGTCTGCGGCACCTGCTATCTCGCCAATCGGCTTGTCCCCTGCGGGCGTTGCGGCCGCATCAGGCCAGTCGGCGGCCGCCACTCCACGGATGGCCTGGTCTGCACGGCGTGCATCAGGCATGATCCGGCGCGTCGCCAGGAATGCTCCCTCTGCGGCCGGGTCAACCCCGTAGCAGCCCGAACTCCAGGTGGCGAGCCCCTGTGCCAGACCTGCCGACCGCGGGAGAGCTTCGTCTGCCTGAGTTGCGGGCGCACGCACACGGTGAAGAGCCTCAACGTCGCCGGTGGTGCCTTGTGCTGGGCCTGCTACAAGCGTCACCACAAGCAGGCGTGTTCTGACTGCGGTCGAGAGCACGCGCAGGTCCCCCGGCGGGGACCACGGGGGGAGCGACTATGCGACCGATGCTGGGACCCGAGACCGGTCTCTTGCCGGGACTGTGGCAAGGGCACGTCGCCCAAAGTCAGGCGGGTCAATGGCGGGCATCTCTGTTACGCCTGCTACGTCCTCAGTCGCCCGCAACGACCCTGCGGGGCGTGCGGTCGTACCTCGCCCGTGTGGGCCGAGCTTCCCCTCGGACCTGTGTGCAGCGCCTGCTACCAACAGATCCGCACCAAGCCTCACCCTTGCTTTCAGTGCGGCGAGAGTAGACCCCTGGTCGGGATCGCCAGCGGTGATCGCCGGATCTGCGGTGCATGCGCGGGCCAACGACGCCCGTGGACCTGCCACGCCTGCGGTGTCCTCGCTGCTCCCTACTCTCGTGGACGATGTCCGAGGTGCACCGCTCAGGAAGAACTGATGTCTGTGATCTCACGCGACGGTGATGTGGTTGAGAGCCTCAGACCGCTGCTGGACTACTTCGACATCGAGAACCGCCCCATGACCGCGATTGGCTGGACGCGCAGCCGATCCGCGGCCATCCTTCGCGAACTCCTCAACGGCAAAGGTCTGAGCCACGAGGCGCTCGATGCCGAGAACAACACCGCAGCCGCCAACTTCCTTCGAGCACTTCTCATGTTCACCGGAGTCTTGCCAGGTCGTGCATCGGAACTAGACGACACCCTTGAGTGGCTGACCCAGCGACTTGGCGCCGTACAGCCCCAGCACCAGACGATCGTTCGACGGTACGCGATGTGGCACGTACTGCGACGGGCGAAGGGGCGCCCTCACCGCCCGGCAACTCGTCATCACGCACGCGAACGTCTCCTCCTCGCCCTACGCCTTCTGTCGTGGCTGGAAGCCGAAGGGCATGGGCTCCAAGAGTTGTCGCAGTCGGGGTTCGACCGTTGGCTCGCCAATGGACCGCCGGCTCGCGTGGAGATCCGTGACTTCATCAGCTGGGCCCATCGCCAAGGCTTGGTGGACGAGCTGCGGGTACCGCTGCGGCGACATAGCCAGCCATCGGAGTTCCTCCCCACGGATCGGCGCTGGGAGACGCTTCACCGGTGCATCGTCGACTCCTCACTTCCGTTAAACATCCGTGTGGCTGGCGCCCTCCTTCTCCTTTTCGCCCTCGGGCCGACCGCCTTGACCACGATGAGCGTGGAACAGGTCGTCGAACATGAAGGCCGCGTCGAACTCATCGTCGGGCGAACGCCGATCCACCTCCCTGACTCTCTAGCGGATCTCGTGCTGCAGCAGCGGAAAGTGGCCGAAGAGTCGATGAGCGGCTGGCTCTTCCCCGGTCAACACCCCGGCCGACACCTCAACCCCGGCAGTCTGGCAGCACGCACGAAGCAGTGCTTGGGAATCGGAGTCCGTCCTTCCAGGAACGCCGCACTCGCGCATCTCGCTAAGGAGCTGCCCGTCCCCGTACTCGCGGATTACCTCGGCCTGGCACACACCACCGCTTCCCAGTGGGCTGCCCTGGTCGAGCGCCAGTGGACTGAGTACGTCGTCCTGCGCCGAGCTCAGGATCCGGCGTGAGGAACGCTGGTCGGGTTGAACACCGCCAGGCGCTTACCTCAGGATCCACGCGGGCGCCAGGCCTCCCGCCGTCGGTCGTCAACCTCGCCGGCGGCTGCGTTGACCGCGATTGGTGCGTGTCGGTGGCGGAGACGTCCCCGTCGTGCGGAACAGGTCGACCCATGCCATCGTGCTCATCGACTTGGGCACGTCGGATCCCGCGAGTCTGTGCTTGAGCAACCAGGACGTGGCGTCCTTCGGACTTCCGAGGGCGGTATTGCGAGCGAGAATCTGAGCCAATCCGTGTCCCGGACCGGTGTACACCCGATGGACAAGGGCCTGAAAGCGGCGACGATCGCGCATGCGGATGGGCGGGTCTGGGCAGCGCCGGATCGCCATCAGGCCTCCGTCGACTCCCGGAGCCGGGGTGAACGCTCGGGCCGGCACGCGACCGTGAAGGGTGAACTCGAACCATGGTGACCATTGAGCGGTCATCATGCTGGCTCCACCCACGCCGGCCCGTCGTCGGGCAACCTCCCACTGGACGAGTAGCACCGCGTCGGTCCACCCGGGTGCATGCAGGATGTGGCGGAGGATGGCAGTGGTCTGGTGGAAGGGGAGGTTCCCGACGAGCACGTGCGGATAGTCAGGGATCCTGTGCTTGAGGAAGTCGCCCTCGGTGATCGTGGCGAGACCAAGCTCTTGGTTGAGCTTTCGGGCGAGACGGGGGTCGATCTCGACGGCGTGGACGGGTCTACCAAGGCTCAGGAGTGGGCGGGTTAACGCGCCCTCGCCTGGTCCGATCTCCAAGATCGGTCCGCACGTGTCGCGGACCAGGTCGATGATGCGTCGGATCGTCTGGCGGTCGGTGAGGTAGTTCTGGCCGTGCTCGTGACGGCCGTGGCGGTAGGTGGGCACTGCTTCGCTCCGTTGTTCGTGGCGGAGCCGGGCATGGCATAGCGGCCGCCCGGCATGACTCCGGGGGCGGGAGCGTCACGAAGAGAAGTGCTGCTCGCCGCCGTCAGCGGCTGCGCAGGCGCAGCGAGGCAGTGCCCTGAACCAACATGCCCACCACCCTAGAGCACGGACCAGGAAGTTCCCATCGAGTATCTGAAGTACCGCCCGCGCTCACACGATGCCCTCCCTGTGAGCATTCCCCCGGCGGTGCGGACGCCGCGTCGGTCATTCCAGGGTCGAGAACTCGCAGGCTGCGAAAGGAGAACTGTGCTCACCCCGAATAGTGCACCCCTACCAGTATCACGCGGGTTGCCGGCCAGGTGCATTGCCTGGTCGCGACCACTCAAGCGGACGCGGGTGGGGCCTGCGGGGAAGCGGTCCCACCCGTGTTCACCACCCGCTGACCCAACGCAGCGGTGTGCGGCGCCCCGTCTCCTGACCTACAGGAGGCGGGGCGCCTCCGTGTGACGGCGACCGACACGAGGACGGCTGCACGGCATACAGCTGTATGCCGTGCAGCTGCATGCCGTGCAGCCGCCCTGATTGGTCGTCGATGCTCGGGGAGCGGCGTGAGCATCAGGCGCTGGGCTGCGGGCCGGTGAGGGTGAGGCGACGGATGGCCGGTCGGGTCGCGCCGATGAGGAAGGTGACGAGCATGATCGCTGCGGCACCGAGCTGCACGTCCTGAGTGCCGAACCAGGCGCTCGCCGGTCCAATCGCCACCTGGCCGAGGGGGATGGCGACGAAGCTGAAGAACCCGTCGATCGCCATGATCCGCGACAGCATCGCTTCCGGGACCTTCTCTTGGACGGTGAGATTCCACGCGAGGTTGATCAGGCCCAGCCCGCAGCCGCTGACCAGGAACGCCGCCGACAGCGGCAGCACCTGCGCAGCGAAGGCGAGCGCAATCATGGGCGCGGCCATCGCGAGGAAGCCGTACTGACAGGCCAGCAGTGGCCGCCGGATGGTCACCCGTGCCAGCACAAACGTGAAGGCGAACAGCCCGAGGGCCTCGGCCCACCGCGCCAGACCCCAGCCGTCGGCCCCCACCGTCGCCTTGGCAATGACCGGGCCGAGGACGTTGATCGCGCCGCTGGAGACCGCGTTGAACACCAGCGACAGGCTGGCCACCGGCAGCACCCACCCCAGTGAGCGGGCAAAGGACCACCCCGCCCGCAGGTCCGCCAGCACACTGTCACCTGCGTCTGGGCGCGCATTGACCGGCAACTTCAGCAAGGTGAGGAAGACGGCGGCCACGAAGAAGGTGGCAGCGTCGACCAGCAGAGCCCACCCCGGGCTGCTCACCGCGACGATGATCCCGGCCACAGTCGGACCGAGCACCTGCAGCGCACTCTGGGCCTGACCGAGCAACAGGTAAGCCGCCTTGCGATCGGCCTCCGGCAACAGGATCGGCACCATCCCGTGGAAGGCCGGGTAGCTGACCGCGACGGCGCTGCCGCCGAGGAACTGCAACACGACCAGGTGCCAGATCTGCGCGGTGCCGGTGAGCACGAGCAGCGCGGAGGTGAGCTGGACGACCCCCTCGATGAGGTTGCAGCCCCGCAACACCAAGGCCCGGGGCAGTCGATCGGCGAGCGCGCCACCGATGAGCATAAAAGCCACCATCGGCACCGACCACGACGCCACGACCAGGCCTAGCGCGGTGGGGGAGTTGTCGATATGCAGCACCGCGAACGCCAGCGCCAGCCGCGACATCGACGACCCAGCGGTGTTGATCGTCTCCCCGAAGAAGAACCATCGGAAGTTCGGATGCCGCAGCGGACCCCACCGGGACGGGTCGGTCATGCGCTGACCGCCGAACGGCACCGGGATGAGGGCACGTTGGCACCCTAGGCCCAGCCTTCGCCATCTTGCGATGGGTTTCGCCGTCGGCAGACACGGCGCGCGGCACGGCATACCGGGAGCGTGCGTAGAGTGCGGCGTCGTGACGAATGCGCTGCTGGGGTTCGCGATCGTGGCGGGCCTGATGACGCTGGTGCCCGGGATCGACACCGCCCTGGTCCTCCGGGCCGGCGTGACCCAGGGGACGCGGGCGGCGTACGCGACGGTCGCCGGGATCTCGCTGGGGCTGGTGGTGTGGGCGGTCGCTGCCGCGGCAGGGGTGTCGGCGCTGCTCACCGCATCCCGCACGGCATACGAGATCCTGCAACTGGCCGGCGCCGGGTATCTGGTGTGGCTGGGAGGTCGGCTGCTGTGGCAAACCCGGACCGGTGGTCTCGCGAACCCAGAGGCGCTGGAGGCCGCGAAGTGCGGCACGCGGCGAGCCTTCACCCGCGGCCTAGTGACCAATCTGCTCAACCCCAAGATCGGGGTCTTCTACGTGGCGGTGCTGCCGCAGTTCCTTCCACCGGACACGGCATCCCTGTTGGCGGGCATCGCGCTGGCCATGGTGCACGTGCTGGAGGGGGTGGTGTGGTTCAGCGTGCTCATCCTCGGGACGGCAGTGCTGCGTCAGCGCCTGGCCCAACCTCGGGTGCGCACCTGGACCGACCGGGTGACCGGTCTGGTGCTCGTGGGCTTCGGGGTCAAAGTCGCCCTATCCCGGACCTGAGTTACTCGCCCAGGGCCGAGATGACGACGACGTCGGCGTCCTTGAGGATGTAGACGGTGGGCCACCAGCTTGCGGTCTGGAAGCGGGACCGGAGTGCGTCCGAGGTGAGGAGTATGCCGTCCGGCAGCTCCGCGCGAACCCCCGCAACGAGGGTCGGCGCCTCAGGGGACGGCTGCGGCGATGTCGCACGGAGCTGCTGGCCCACCTCAGGGGTGACCCAGACGACCGCGTCGATCCAGTAGGTCGAGGGGCCGGGTGAGGTGCCGAGAGTGCCCGACATCCAGCGCACCTTGATCGGGGTGCCGAGGGCCGGGAAGCGCGAGGTCAAGGGGCTGGCTTCCTCGCGGAGCTTGCCATCCCCCTGTTTGTCAGCAGGTTGAGCAGAGCGCCTGGACGCAGCCGTGGAGGAGGCCGCCCAGCTCGACGAAGCGGACGATCCATCCGACCTGGACGACGGTGTCGGCGTGCGATCGGCCGTGCCTGTCGTGCCGGTCGTGCAGCCAGTGACCGCGACGACGCACATCACAGCCACCACGGGCCATCGTCCGATCATCGAGAGCGCCCCCTGTGAGCCTGGTCGTGACCCCAGGTTATCCGGGCCAGAACGAGCCAAGGGCTGGGCACAACTCCGGGGATCCCAGCGAACCGGCTCGGCAGCTTCCCCGAGACGGCGACGTGAGCCCAGTCGAGGATGGTGAGATAGACCCCATGCACTCAGGGATCCGCGTCGACAACATCGACCCCACCGTCCGCCCGCAGGACGACCTCTTCGGCCATGTCAACGGGCACTGGGTCAAGAACACCGAAATCCCGGGCGACCGCGGACGCTATGGCTCCTTCGACATGCTCCGCGAAGATGCCGAGGTCCAGCTGCGCGAGATCATCGAGGCCGCGGGCGCGGCCGACTCGGACGGAACGACCAGCGACCAACCTCAGCCAGCCGCCAGCTCGTCCGCGGCCAAGGTCGTCGCCCTCTACCGAGCATTCATGGACGAGGAGGCTGTCGAGGCGGCCGGGCTCAGCGGGCTGCAGGACCTGCTCGACGCTATCGCTGCACTGACCGACACGAACCAACTCCCGACGCTGCTCGGCACGCTCGCCCACCAGGGCGTCGACGGCGCCTTCCAGGCCATCGTCAACACCGACGACCGCCAGTCCGACCGCTACATCGTCTACCTCAACCAGGGCGGCCTCGGTCTGCCCGACGAGTCCTACTACCGCGAGGAGCGCCACGCCGAGACGCGCACGGCATACCTAGCGCATCTGGAAACCATGCTGGGTCTGGCCGGACACGCCGAACCTGCCGCCGCGGCAGCCCGGGTCATGGCCCTGGAGACCCGCCTCGCCACCGGGCATCTGGACAATGTCGCCGACCGCGACCCCATCGCCACCTACACCCTGCTCACCGCCAGCGCGCTCGCCGAGCTCACGCCGCACTTCGACTGGCAGGGGTATGCCGTCGCATCGCAAGCTCCCGAGACCGCGCTCGCCGAGGTCGTCGTCCGGCAGCCCGGCTACCTGACCACGCTCGACACCGCCCTGGCTGAGGTCCCGATCGAGGACTGGCGCGACTGGCTGACCTGGCACACGGTGCACGATTTCGCGCCCTACTTGCCGGCAGCCTTCGTCGACGCGAACTTCGACTTCTACGGGCGCACGCTTGCGGGCACGCCGCAGATGCGCCCCCGATGGAAGCGCGGGGTGAGCCTGGTCGACGGCTGTCTCGGCGAGGCGTTGGGGGAGCTCTATGTTGCCGAGCACTTCCCGCCCGAGGCCAAGGCGCACATGGAGGCGCTGGTCGCCAACCTCGTCGAGGCGTTCCGGCGCAGCTTCGCCGACCGGCCGTGGATGGGGGAGGAGACCAAGGCTCAGGCGCTGGCCAAGCTCGAGGCGTTCACCCCCAAGATCGGTTATCCCGACCGGTGGCGGGACTACACCGCCTTGCACATCGACGCCGACCTGGTCGGCAATGTCCGTCGCGCGGCTGCCTTCGAAAGCAACCGTAACCTGGCCAAACTCGGCCAGCCGATCGACCGCTCCGAGTGGTTCATGACCCCGCAGACGGTCAACGCCTACTACAACCCCGGGATGAACGAGATCGTCTTCCCCGCCTCGATCCTGCAGCCGCCGTTCTTCGACCAGGACGCCGACGACGCGGTCAACTACGGCGGCATCGGGGCGGTCATCGGCCATGAGGTCGGGCACGGCTTCGACGACCAGGGTAGCCAGTTCGACGGGGCCGGCAACCTGCGGATGTGGTGGACCGAGCAAGACCGCGCCCAGTTCGATGCGCTCTCCCAGAAGCTCATCGAACAGTTCAACCAGATCGAAAGCCCCTCGGCGCCAGGCAAGTTCGTCAACGGTGCGCTCACGGTCGGCGAGAACATCGGCGACCTGGCCGGCATCGGGATCGGCTACGCGGCATACCGAATTGCCCTCGGTGACCAGCCCGCACCGGTGCTCGACGGGCTGACCGGCGACCAGCGCTTCTTCGCCGGGTGGGCCCAGGTGTGGATGGGCAAGTCTCGTGAGGAGACCGCGACCATGCTGCTGGCCGTGGACCCGCACTCCCCGCAGGAGGTCCGGGCCAACGCCGTGCGCAACTTCGACGAGTTCCACGCGGCCTTCGACGTGCAGCCCGGCGACGGGATGTGGCTGGCCCCCGAGGATCGGGTCCAGATCTTCTGACGGCGCCTTCAGACATCTCGCTCTGACCCCTGTGGGCAGTCCAGCACCTGGGCTGCCGAGCGTGTGAGGATAGGCGCATGCTCGAACAGATCTGGCTGATCGTCGTCCTCCTTGTCGCCATCGCCCTGGTGGGCGTCGGCCTGTTGGTCGGCTTCCTGCGCGGCCGCGGCGGCCGCTCGGGCGGCAGTGCACAGCTCCCGACCCCCTCGCGCCCCGACACCACCGGGTATGCCGGTGTGCCCAGTTCCGAGGGCGACTCCAGCGGCGGTGGGGTCGGCACTGACGTCCTGGAGCGGCCGGTCGACGAAGCCGTCGAGACGCTGCCCGACCTCGTCGAACCCGAGACACCGGCATACGAGCGGCCGGAATCGGCGCGGGGGCGACTGGCGCGGCTGCGCGCGCGGCTGGCCCGTAGCAACACCGCCATCGGCAAGGGCCTGCTCGCCCTGCTCTCCCGAGGCGGGCTGGACGAGGCCGCCTGGGAGGACGTCGAGGACACCCTGCTGTCGGCCGACCTCGGCGTGGAGGCCACCAACGAGCTGGTCGAGGCGCTGCGGACCAAGGTGCTGATCGAGGGCAAGACCGACGAGGCGACCGTCCGCGGCTGGCTGCGAGAAGAGCTGCTCAAGCTCGTCGACCCGAGCATGGACCGGCGGGTGGCCTCGACCCGGGTCGAGAACCGCCCCGCGGTGATCCTCGTCGTCGGCGTCAACGGCACCGGCAAGACCACGACGGTCGGCAAGCTGGCCCGCGTGCTCGTCGCCGAGGACCGCGACGTGCTGCTCGGCGCGGCCGACACGTTCCGTGCTGCCGCGGCCGACCAGTTGCAGACCTGGGGAGAGCGGGTTGGCGTGCCGACGGTGCGCTCGGACCGCGAAGGGGCCGACCCGGCTGCCGTCGCCTTCGACGCCGTCAAGGCCGCCAATGAGCTGGAGGCTGATGTCGTGCTCATCGACACCGCGGGACGGCTGCACAACAAGACCAACCTCATGGACGAGTTGGGCAAGGTGAAGCGGGTCATCGAGAAGCAGAGCCCGATCGACGAGGTGCTGCTCGTCCTGGACGCCACCACCGGCCAGAACGGCCTGGAGCAAGCACGCGTCTTCTCCGATGTCGTCGACGTCACCGGCATCGTGCTGACCAAGCTCGACGGCACTGCCAAGGGCGGCATCGTCGTCGCCGTGCAGCGCAAGCTCGGGGTGCCCGTCAAGCTCGTCGGCCTTGGCGAGGGACCGGACGACCTCGCGCCCTTCGACCCCGCTGCCTTCGTCGACGCCATTCTCGACTGACCGAGGCAGCGCCGAAACCTGACGCTAACCGAAACGGCATCCTCCTCACACCGTCGTTACACACCGCGCATCCGCCCGAAACCTCTGCGCCGCAGGGTTTCTCCATGGACAAGATCAACACCGGCGACACCGCCTGGGTCCTCGCCAGCGCCGCTTTGGTGCTGCTGATGACCCCCGGTCTCGCCCTTTTCTACGGCGGCATGGTCAGGGTCAAGAGCGTCCTGAACATGATGATGATGAGCTTCGCGGCGCTCGGCACGGTCGGCCTGGCCTGGGTGCTGTGGGGCTACGGCCTCGCCTTCGGACCGAGCCTCGGCGGCCTGGTCGGCGATCCGCGTGGGCTGCTGGGACTCTCCGCCCTCATGTCGCCCGATGCTGTCGTCGGCACCCTGCCGGCCATGGCCTTCGTAGCCTTCCAAGCCGTCTTCGCCATCATCGCGGTGGCACTCATCTCGGGGGCCATCGCCGACCGAGCCCGCTTCTCCACGTGGGTGGTCTTCACCGTCGTCTGGGCGACCCTGGTCTACTTCCCCGTCGCCCACTGGGTCTTCGCCTTCGACGGCGCGACGGCCGAGCACGGTGGCTGGATCGCCAACAGCCTCAAGGCGATCGATTTCGCGGGTGGCACCGCGGTGCATATCAACGCCGGAGCGGCCGGGCTCGCGCTCGCCCTCGTCCTCGGGCCGCGGCTGGGCTTCCGCAAGGAACCCATGCGCCCCCACAACCTCCCGCTCGTCATGCTCGGGGCCGGGCTGCTGTGGTTCGGCTGGTTCGGCTTCAATGCCGGATCGGCGCTCACGGCCGGGTCCACCGCCGCGATCGCGTGGGTCAACACCCTGGCCGCCACCTGTTCGGCCATGGCGGGATGGCTCGTCGTCGAAAAGCTCCGCGACGGGCACGCCACGTCGCTCGGGGCGGCCTCCGGGGTCGTGGCCGGCTTGGTCGCCATCACCCCGGCCTGTAGCGCGCTCGACCCCGTCGGGTCCGTCATGCTCGGAATGGTGGCGGGCATCGCCTGCGCGTATGCCGTGGGCCTCAAGTTCCGCCTCGGGATCGACGACAGCCTCGACGTCGTCGGAGTGCACCTGGTCGGCGGACTCGTCGGCACCATCGGCGTGGGCTTCCTGGCCACCTCGGCAGCCCCCGCCAAGGTCGACGGCCTGTTACATGGCGGCGGTCTCGCCCCGGTGTGGGCCCAGATCATCGGAGCGGTGACGGTCCTGGCCTACTCCTTCGTCATGACCTGCGCCATCGGGTGGGTCTTGCACAAGACCCTCGGTTTCCGCGTGGATCCCGACACCGAAGCCCGCGGGGTCGACCTCGGGCAGCACGCCGAGACGGCATACGAGCTCACCATGACCCGAGCCGGACGGATGGCGAGCTACCTCGCGGCGGCGGCCGTAACACAGCCCTTACCTGCGCCGACCCCACGCAACACCGCCGTAACAGAGGGCGCCGCGCCGGGTAACGAAACGACACCACAGTGAAGCCATGGATGCGATCAACGCCGGCGACACCGCCTGGGTGCTGGCCAGCGCCGGGCTGGTGCTGCTCATGACTCCGGGACTGGCGCTGTTCTATGGCGGCATGGTGCGGGCCAAGAGCGTGCTCAACATGATGATGATGAGCTTCATCGCCCTGGGCACGGTCACCATCGCGTGGGTGCTCTGGGGTTACGGAGAGAGCTTCGGCAACTCCCTCGGCGGCCTTGGGCTGGTCGGGAACCCGTTCGGGCATGTCGGCCTGCAGGATCTGCTCAGCGCCGACGCGGTCATGGGGCCGGCCGGACACCAGATCCCCACGCTGGCCTTCGCGGCCTTCCAGGGCACCTTCGCGATCATCGCGGTGGCCCTGGTGAGCGGGGCGATCGCCGACCGGGCGAAATTCTCCACGTGGACGGTCTTCACCGTCGTGTGGGCGACACTCGTCTACTTCCCTGTCGCTCACTGGGTCTTCGACTTCGCCACCCCGACGCACGTCGGCGGGTGGATCGCCAGCCAGCTCAGGGCTATCGACTTCGCCGGGGGCACGGTGCTGGAGATCAATTGCGGCGCAGCGGGATTGGCCCTCGCGTTGGTTCTCGGCAAGCGCCTCGGCTTCCGCAAGGACCCGATGCGCCCGCACAACCTCACCCTCGTCATGCTCGGCGCCGGGCTGCTGTGGTTCGGCTGGTTCGGTTTCAACGCCGGATCGGCGCTCGCCGCCACCGGATCGACTGCCGTCATCTGGATGAACACCCTCGTCGCCGGCGCGGTGGGCATGGTCGCCTGGCTTGGCGTCGAGCGGGTGCGCGACGGCCGCGCCACGTCCCTGGGTGCTGCGTCTGGCCTGGTCGCCGGTCTGGTCGCCATCACCCCGTCGTGCTCGGCTGTCACCCCCGTGGGTGCCATCGCGATCGGGGCGCTGGCTGGAGCGACCTGCGCGTATGCCGTGGCCTGGAAGTTCCGCTACGGCTATGACGACAGCCTGGACGTGGTCGGGGTTCACCTCGTCGGCGGCCTGGTCGGCACCATCGGGATCGGCCTGTTCGCCAGCAAGGTCGCGCCGGCTGGTGTCGACGGTCTGCTCTACGGCGGGGGCGTCGACCAGTTGTGGCGCCAGGTCGTCGCGGCGATCGCCGTCCTGGCCTTCTCCTTCCTCGTCACCGGCGCCATCGGCCTCGGCCTGCACAAGGCCATGGGCTTCCGGGTCCACCGGGATGACGAGATGCGCGGGGTGGACCTCTCCGAGCACTTGGAGACGGCATACGATCTCGTGCCCCGCGGCGGACGTCTCGGCGTCGGATCCGCGGCCCAACACCTGCCCGACGCCCGGCACCACGACGGTCACGAACCCACGCCGGCGTTGGCCACCATCACGACAGGAGACCTGCGATGAAACTCATCACCGCGATCATCAAGCCGCACCAATTGGAAACCGTCAAGGAGGCGTTGGAGGCCTTCGGCGTCCACGGCATGACCGTGAGCGAGGCCTCGGGCTACGGCCGTCAGCGCGGCCACAGCGAGGTCTACCGCGGCGCGGAATATCAGATCGACTTCGTGCCCAAGGTGCGGATGGAGATCCTCGCCGAGGACGAGGATGCCGGAAGGATCACCGATGTCATCCTCGGTGCGGCACGGACCGGACGCATCGGCGACGGCAAGATCTGGATCGTGCCGGTCGACGCGGTCGTGCGGGTTCGCACCGGCGAGCAAGGCCCCGGCGCGCTCTGACGCTCCTGCGCCTTCACCGCATCGTGACCGCACTCCCGCCTTTCCCGGTCGTCGAGCCGAGCGCCAGCTGGCGCCTCGGCGATGGTCCGACCCGCCGGACCGCCCATGGCGCGGCGATCCGGGGATGGCTCACCGAGCATTGGACGACCGCGACGGCGGGGCTGGACGTCTCGGGGACGGCGTTGGCGCTGGTCGGCAGCCACGCCCGGTCGGAGGGTGGGCCGTGCTCGGACCTGGACTTGGTGCTCGTCCACGACCGGGGATCACGGGCCTCGGGAGTCAGCGAACTCTCCGACCGGCTCTGGTATCCGTTGTGGGACAGCGGGATTCGCTTCGATCATTCAGTGCGCACCGTCGCCGAATGCCGGAACGTCGCGGCGACGGACCTCTCTGCCGCGGTCGGCCTGCTCGATCTGCACGTCGTCGCCGGGGATGGGTCGGTGGTCGACGCCGCCCGCGAGGCCACCGCCCACGACTGGCGCAAGACCGCCCGAGGTCGGCTCAGCGAGGTGGTCGACACGGTCGAGGCGCGGCACCAGCGCTTCGGCGACGCTGCCCACATGCTGGCGCCCGACCTCAAAGAGGCCAGAGGTGGTCTGCGCGACATGGTCGTGTTGCGATCGCTCACCGCGGCGTGGCTGGCCGACCGGCCACACGGGGGAGTGGACACGGCATACCGGCGGCTGTTGGACGTCCGCGACGCGATCCACCACGTGACGGGTCGGCACCGGGAGCGCCTCGATCGGGAACTCGCCGCAGCGGTGGCCGAGGTGCTCGGCCTCGCCGATCCGGATGCCGCGCTCGTCGAGGTGTATGCCGCGGCGCGGCAGGTGGCGCATGCCCTCGACCTGACCATGCGGCGGGCGCGGCAGTCCCAGGCCGCTCGACGGCTACGGATCGGGCCGCGGCGACCGCAGTTGCGTCCCCTGGGACACGGGACCTTCGAGCACGACGGTGAAGTCGTGTTGGGCGCGGGCGCGGCCGCGGCCGATCCCCTGGTGACCTCGCTGCGTGCGGCGGCCGAGGCCGCACGGGCGGCCCGCCCGCTCGCCCCCGCCACGCTCACCCACCTCGCGGCAGCACTGAGCGAGCACGCGGCTCCCATCCCGTGGGATTCCGGCGCGCTGGAGGCGCTGGGCGAGCTGCTGGCCGCCGGACCGGCGCTCGTGCCGACCTGGGAGGCTCTCGATCTGGCGGGCATCGTCGAGCACTGGTTGCCCGAGTGGGCGCTCGTGCGCTGCCGTCCCCAGCACAGTCCGGTGCACCGGCATACGGTGGACCGCCACAGCCTGGAGAGCGTGGTCCGGGCCGCCGAACTCGTGCGACGGGTCACCCGTCCTGACCTGCTGCTCATCGCTGCGCTCCTGCACGACATCGGCAAGGGCACCACGACGATCGAGCACCCCGCCGAGGGGGAGCGGCTCGCCGCTGCGGTGTTGGACCGCTGGGGTATGCCGTCCGCCGACGCCGCGCTCGTGCTCACCTTGGTGCGCGAGCACCTCACGCTGGCCGAGCTCGCTACCCGCCGCGATCCGTCCGACCCGGCCACGGTGGCGGCGCTCGCGACGGCGGTGAACCACGATGTCCTGACCCTCGATCTGCTCCATGCCTTGACGGTCGCCGATGCCGCAGCGGTGGGTGGCCACGCCTGGAACGCCTGGCGGGCCCGGCTCATCGGTGATCTGGTGGCTGCGACGCGCGGATCGCTGACCGGGCTGGCGCCACTACCGGAGCCTGCGCTGGCCTGGCCCGCCGAAGTCCTCGACGAGGGGATGCAGTGCGTCGTCACGCGGGAGGAGTCGAGCTGCAGGGTAAGCGTTGTCGCGCCGGACCGTCCCGGGCTCTTCGCCGACGTCGCGGGTCTGCTGGCCGTCGGGGGTCATGGCGTGCGCGCAGCTTCGCTGCGCACGGTCGAGGGCCGAGCCCTGCAGGAATGGCAGGTCGACGCGGACGGCGGATCGGTGCCTGAACCAGCGACCCTCATCCGTCGGTTGACTCGGCTCACCGCGGGTGACCGCACCGTGCTGGATCGTCTCGATCGGTCCCGTGACCAGCGAGGCGCTCATCGCCCTGGGGCGCGCGCCGGACGTCGAGGCCGACGTGCACACGCCGGACGGGCTGGTCGCGGCGCTCATCCACGACGTCGCGGCGCGTCACGCCGGCTGACCACCCGCCGCGCCCGCCGG
>WBZM01000618.1_pt1 | contig 46672 bp, 35 predicted proteins | sample 5204271 | NCBI WGS metagenome assembly WBZM01 (sample SAMN12344346, study PRJNA552823) | activated sludge metagenome | biome: Activated sludge suspended growth; feature: Nitrification reactor; material: Wastewater; isolation source: activated sludge from nitrification reactor of wastewater... | reverse complement strand
GGGCGGCGGCGAGCGGTTCTGGGGCTTCGTGAGCGCCCTGGTGCGGCTCCCCGACCTGCTGGCGGTGAGCCGCCTCGACGAGCTGGTGCGCGAGGGGTGGGCCTGGGAGCTGGTGCGGCCGGTGGCGGGCGGCGAGGAGCGCATCGGCGGCATCGGCCTCCTCGACGCGGCGCCGGTGGCCTTCCCGGTGGAGGTGCCCGGCGCGCGGTGGCAGCTGCGGCTGGCGCCCAGCGAGGGCTGGCGGCCGGTCGGCGCCCGCGGGTGGGGCGCCCTGGCGACGCTGGCGGCGGCCCTCGCCGCGGCGGCGGGCGCCTTCCTGCTGGCGCTGCAGCCGGAGCGGCTGCGCCGGCAGGTGGCGGAGCGGACCGACGAGCTGGCGGCGGCCAACCGCCGGCTGGAGGCGGAGCTGGCCGAGCGCCACCGCGTGGAGGAGCAGCTGGTCCATGCCCAGAAGATGGAGGCGGTGGGCCAGCTGGCCGGCGGCGTGGCCCACGACTTCAACAACCTGCTCACCGCCATCCTCGGCCACGCCGAGGTGCTGGCGGAGGAGGCGGCGCCCGGCTCGGAGGCCGCCGAGGGCGCCCGCACCATCGAGCAGGCGGCCAGGCGGGCCGCCGACCTGACCCGGCAGCTCCTCGGCTTCGCCCGCCGCGGCAAGCTCCGCTCGTCGCCCACCGACCTGCACGCGGTGGTGACGGAGGTGGGGCGCCTCCTCGGCCGGACCCTCGACAAGCGGATCGCCGTGGCGCAGCGCCTGGCGGCGCCCCGGCCGGTGGTGCTGGGCGACGCGGGCCAGCTGCAGCAGGCGGTGCTCAACCTGGCGGTCAACGCCCGCGACGCCATGCCGGAGGGCGGCACCCTCACCTTCGAGTCGGCCGAGCGGGAGCGGGATGCCGCGGCGCTGGTGATGCGCCCGGGCGTCGCCCCGGGCCGGTTCGTGGTCCTCACGGTGCGCGACACCGGCCCCGGCGTGCCCGATGCCATCCGCGACCGGATCTTCGAGCCCTTCTTCACCACCAAGGGGCCGGGCCAGGGCACCGGCATGGGCCTGGCGATGGTCTACGGCATCGCCGCCAACCACGGCGGGTTCGTGGAGCTGGAGCCGGGGGCGGGGCCGGGCGCGGCCTTCTCGATCTGGCTGCCGGTGGCCGAGGCGGCGGCCGAGGCCCCGGCGGCGGCCCCGGCGCAGGCCCCCCGCGGGCGCGGGCGCGGGCTGGTGCTGGTGGTGGACGACGAGCCGCTGGTGCTGGACACCAGCCGGCGCGTGCTGGAGGGGCTGGGGTACGCGGTGGAGGCGCTGCCAGGGGGCGCCCAGGCGGTGGCCTGGCTGGCCGGCGGCGGGCGGCCCGACCTGGTGCTCCTCGACCTCGCCATGCCGGGGCTGGACGGCGCCGCCACCTTCGAGGCGCTGCGCCGCCTCGAACCCGGGCTCCAGGTCATCATCCAGAGCGGCTACGAGCGCGACGGGCGGGTGCAGGCCCTCCTCGACCGCGGCGCGGCCGGGTTCCTCGGCAAGCCGTGGCGGCGCGAGGAGCTGGCGGCGGCGGTGGATCGCGCCCTGGCCCCGGCGGCGGCGCGGGCCTAGCTCTTGGTGATGTAGTCCTGCAGCTGCTCGATGAGGAACTGCTTCTCGTCGAGCATCACCTGGATCACGTCGCGCATCGAGACCACGCCCACCACCTCGCCGCCCTCCTCCACCAGCAGGTGGCGGGTGGCGTGGTCGCGCATCAGGGCGGCGCACTCGCCCTCGGTGGCGTCGGGTGCCACCCGGGGCAGCGCCCGGGCCGCCTCGCGCACCGGCAGGGCGCCGTCACCCCCCTTGGCCAGCACCGCCGCCACCAGGTCGCGCTCGGTCACCAGCCCGGCCAGCCGGCCCTCCACGCGGATGCCGACGGAGCCGATCTTCTTCTCGGTCATGAGCCGGGCCGCCTCGCGGCAGGGGACGGCCTGGTCGAGGGTCACGACGCTGCGGGTGATGTGCTTGCGGATGGTGGCCATGGCGCCTCCGGGCGGGTGGGCGATCCCCTGCACCATGTCCACGGCGCCTCGTCCGAGGACACCCCTCGACGGGGCCTGCCGGGCGCCCGGATGGGTGTGGGCGCCAGGCTCAGAACTGGAAGTAGAGGAACTGGCTGACCTGCTGGAGGGAGAGCAGCGACAGCGCCGCGGCGGCCGCCACGCCCAGCGCCCAGCGGCGGGTGAAGGTGAAGCGGAGCCAGGGGACGCCTTCCACCGGCTTCGTCACCGGGGCGTGATCGGCCAGGATCTCCTGGGTGTTGGGGAAGGCCCGCACCACCACCCAGAGCGCCAGGAAGGCCAGCAGCACCGTCCCCTGGCCGGCCAGCGTCCCCAGGCCGCCGGCGGAGGCGCCCAGGAGCGCCGACAGCACCTCGCCGGCCCGGTCGAAGGTGGCGGAGCGGAAGAAGACCCGCGACAGCATGATGAGCCCGAAGGTGGCCAGGCCGGCCGCCTCGGCGGCCACCAGGCCGCGCCGCGGCACCTTCTCGGTGATGCCGCGCAGGTCGTGCCAGAGGTGGTTGGCCACCAGGTAGAGGCCGTTGAGGCCGCCCCAGATGACGAAGCCCCAGCCGGCGCCGTGCCAGAGCCCACCGAGCAGCATGGTGGCCATCAGGTTGAGGTGCCGGCGCACCGGCCCGCGCTGGTTCCCGCCCAGCGAGATGTAGAGGTAGTCGCGGAGGAAGCGGGAGAGGCTGGTGTGCCAGCGGCGCCAGAAGTCGATGGCGTTGTTGGCCTTGTAGGGGGAGTCGAAGTTCCGCGGGAAGGTGAAGTTGAAGGTGCGGGCCAGGCCGATGGCCATGTCGCTGTAGCCGGAGAAGTCGAAGTAGAGCTGCAGGCTGTAGGCGACGGTGGCGATCCAGGCGGCGCTGGTGGTGAAGGGGGCGTGCCCCGCCGCGGCGTCGTAGACCGGGAGCACCAGCGGCGCCAGCCGGTCGGCCACCACCACCTTCTTGAAGAGCCCGGCGAAGAAGAGCGAGAGCCCCAGCGCCACGTTGCGCGAGGAGGGGCGGAAGGCCTCGGGGCGCACCTGCGAGAGCAGGTCGCCGTGCTGCACGATGGGGCCGGCGATGAGGTGCGGGAAGAAGGTGACCAGGAAGCCGTACTCCAGCACGCCGTAGGGGCCGGTCTTGCCCCGCGAGGCGTCCACGATGAAGGCGATCTGCTGGAAGGTGAAGAAGGAGATGGCCAGCGGGAGGACGATCCGCTCGAGGTTCACGTCGCGGCCGGTCAGGGCCGTGAAGGTGTCGGCGAAGAAGTTGGCGTACTTGAACCAGCCGAGGAGCCCGAGGTTGAAGGCCACGCCGGCGGCCAGCACGGCGCGGCGCTGGCGCGGCGGGCCGTGGGCCAGGCGGGAGAGCGCGCGGCCGGCCAGGTAGTTCACCGTCACCGAGAGGGCGATGAGGGCCAGGTAGCGCGGGTTCCACCAGCCGTAGAAGAAGAGCGAGGCGGCGATGATCCAGGCCAGGGCGGGCCGCTGGCCGAGGCGCGCCATGAGGAAGAAGCCGGCCCAGGCGGCGGGCAGGAAGAGGAAGATGAAGGTGGCCGAGTTGAAGAGCACGGGCTAGGCCTCCCCGGCCAGGCAGGCCAGCGCCGCGCGGAGCGCCGGCGGATCGAGCCGCTCGGCGCCGGGCCGGGCGGCCGCGGCCGCCAGGCGGGGATCGAGCGGCCCCGGGTTGGGCAGGGCGGGCGGCGGTCCCGGCGGCAGGCTGGCCTCGACGCGGGACGGGTTGCGGGTCGCCGGCGGCGGCGGGACCCGGCTCACCAGGCGCCGCCGGAGCTGGCCGGCCAGCGCCTTCAGCCCGTGGGGGCTGAGCGTCCGGATGACCTGGAGCCGCCGGGTGGGCGTCACCTCGGCCCCCCAGCGCCGCTTGTGGTACTCGAAGTCGGGCAGCAGGTTGACGGCGCGGAAGCCGCGCCGGGCGGCCCAGCGCATCGCCAGCACCGTGAGCGTGCTGCCCGGGCTGGCCGCGGCGCAGGCGTCGTCGAAGGCGGTGTGCAGGTGGTAGAGCCGGTCGCCGTAGCGGGCCACCACCTTGCCGGCCACCGGGCGGTCGTGGACCAGCAGCAGCTCCAGTCGCAGCCGCAGCGCCCCCCCGCCGGCCAGCAGGCGGCGGTAGTAGGCGACCCGCTCCGGGTGGCGGTGGAGGGCGGCGGAGCCGGGGTCGCCGGCCTTCCAGCTGCGCGCCTCCAGCTCCAGGTAGGCGTCGAAGACCTCCTGGGCCGGCGACTCCTCGGTGGCCAGCGCCGAGACCGGGCCGAGGGCCTGGAGCTGGCGGTACTGGCGCCGGGCGTTGTGGCGCTGCCGCTTGTCGAGCCCGGCCCACCAGCCCTCGAAGCCGCCGGCGAGGGGCACCACCGAGACGGCGCGGCTGGGGAGGTGGCGGGCGAAGAGGCCGGGCGGGAGCGGCGGCGCCTGGAGCTCGGCCTGCTCGTCCTGCATGGGCAGCTCGAGGAGCGACCAGGCGGAGCGCGGCAGGGCGAGCAGCGCCGCCCAGAGGGCCGAGGTGACGCGGGGCAGGTCCTCGGGGCGGGCCACCGGGTGGGGCCGGTCGGTCTCCACCGTGATGAGCGGCTCGAGCCGCGGCGCGGGGAGGCCGGCGATGCGCTCCACCACCCGGCGCAGGGGCAGGTAGCCGGCCAGGCGGGCGCCCTCCGAGGCGAGGGCGATCCAGGGCTCGGCGCCGCCGCCCGGGGCGAAGCGCGGGTCGGTGAGCAGGAAGGCCTCGAGGAGGCCCGGGGCGGTGAAGGCGCAGCGCCGGCGCGAGGCCAGATTGAGCGCCTCGAGGGGCTCGCGCAGGGCGGCCAGCTCCGCCGCGGCGTGGGCGAAGCGCACCTGCATCACGGCCGCACCCCCAGCGAGGCCAGCACCACCGCCAGCGGGGGCGTGGCCGGGCCGCAGCGGTGCGCCGGCAGCTCCTGGCGCGCCGCCGCCTCGATCTCCGCCACCTCGTCGGGGTGGGCCTCGGCGTAGGCCGCCACCTCCCGGGCCACCCCGGCCAGCGCGCCCTCCACGGTGCCCGGCGTGAGGCGCCGGCCGAAGCCGTCCGGCGGGGCGCCGCCCACCAGCCGGGCCAGCACCAGGCTCCCCAGCTCGGCGCGGTAGTGGGACGACTCCCAGAACCAGCGCAGGCGGGCCGACGGATCGCCGGGCGGCGGGGCGGGCTCGCCGGTGGTGCCCGGCGCGGCCCCGGAGAAGTCCCACACCTCGACGTCGGCGCCCGAGGCGGCGGCCAGGGCCACCACCCGGCGCTTCCAGGCCTCCTGGGTGGCCCAGTGGCCGGCCGCGGCCACCACCAGCTGGCTGCGGGCGTGGGAGGGGGAGAAGAAGAGGCGCACCGCCGTGCCGCCCCGCCGGGCCTCCGCCAGCAGCCGCGCCAGCTCCTCGAGCCCGGGCGCGCCGCCGCCGGGGGCGTCCAGGTCGTAGCAGGCGTAGCTGCGGAGGTAGCTCCGCTCCGACCAGAGCAGGGTGGCGCGGGCGCTCCCCTCCTCGGCGATGCGGGCCTCCATGGTCTCGGTGCGGCGGCGGCCGTCGTCGTGGAAGTAGCTGGGCTGGTCCTGGCGGCGCAGGGTCCGCAGGCTGGCCCGCGCGGCGTCGAGGGAGAGGAGGACCGCGGGCCAGTCGGCGGCGCGGGAGAGGGGCCGCGCGGCGCCGGCCCGGTCCACCGCCAGCCGGTCCTCCGACCACTCCGGGTTGGGCGGCGTGCGGGCGTTGAAGGAGAGGAGGTCGAGGCCCACCACGGCGAGGCGCACCTGGCCCAGCGCCTGGGCGTGCTGCAGGAGGCGCCGGGCCTCGTAGGGGGTGCCGTCGGAGAGGGCGGCGTTGTAGGGCCGGGCCGCCACCGCGCGCAGGGCCGGGTCGCCCGGATCGAGCCCCACCTGGGCTCGGGAGGTGCCGAGGAGCAGGGCGTCGGGGGCGAGGCGGGCCACGGCGTGGGCCTTCACCAGTCGGTCGTGGAAGACCTGCTCCGGCTTGGCGGCGTTGAGGCCGGGGCGGCGCACCAGGCCGAAGACGCCCCAGGGGTCGGCCAGCGCGTTGAGCGCGGCCACGCCGCCCAGCGCCACGGCGAGGGCGGCGGCGAGCGTGGCCAGGTAGCGTCGCGACGGCGTCATCGGCCCCCTCGGGAGACGGGTGGAGCGGGCGGCGCGCGGCCCCCCGGCGCGCGGCACCATTCTCGCCCGGCCGCGCCCCCAGGAGAAGCGCCGGGCGCGGCGCCGGGTGGGATCGGACGTCGCGCCCGGTGGTGGCAGGGAGGCCGGCCTAGCGGACGCCGCGGGCGGAGAGGACCGCCGGCACCGTCTTGAGGCAGATCTGCACGTCCTGCCACAGCGACCAGTTGTCGATGTAGTGCAGGTCGAGGCGCATCCACTGCTCGAAGTCGATGTTGTTCCGGCCGCTGACCTGCCAGGTGCAGGTGATGCCCGGCTTGACGCTGAGGCGCCGGCGCTGCCAGCGCTGGTACTGCTTCACCTCGGCCGGCAGGGGCGGGCGCGGGCCCACCACGCTCATCTCGCCGCGGAGCACGTTCCAGAACTGCGGGAACTCGTCGAGGGAGGTCTTGCGGATGAACTGCCCGATCTTGGTGACGCGCGGGTCGTGCGTCATCTTGAAGACCGGCCCGGACATCTCGTTCTTGGCGCGCAGCTCCGCCAGCCGCTTCTCGGCGTCGGTCACCATGCTGCGGAACTTGAAGAGGTCGAACTCGCGGCCGTTGAGCCCGACCCGCTTCTGCCGGAAGAAGACCGGCCCGGGGCTGTCGAGCTTGATGAGCAGCGCCACCACGCCGAGCATGGGCGCCAGCAGCAGCAGGACGGTGGCGCTCACCACCACGTCGAAGGCGCGCTTGACGGCCAGGGCCAGCGGGTCGTTGGGGACGGTGGAGAAGGTGAGGGCGGGCAGGCCGTCGAGCTGCGAGAGGGCCATGTGGCCGATGCCGCCGGAGAGCAGGTCGAGGCAGAACATCACCGCCACGCCCTGCTCCTGGCAGGTGCGCGCCGCGTCCTCGACGCCGGCCAGGCGCGAGGGGGGCAGGGCGAAGATCACCTGGTCGAGGACCTGGCCGTCCAGCAGCCCGCCGAGGTCGGCGAGGCGCCCCAGCACGGGGAGCCCGGCCGGCGCCTCGGCCCCCTCGTCGAGGATCAGGCCGGCCAGCGAGAAGCCCCACTCCGGGTGGGACTTCATGCTGCGGACCACCTCCATGGCCAGGTCGCCGGAGCCGACCACCGCGTAGAAGCGCGCGTTCTTGCCGGCGCGGCGGAAGGAGGCCGCCAGCGAGCGGGCGGCCAGGCGCGAGGCGAGCAGGCCGGCCGCGGAGAAGACGAAGTAGAGGACCAGCAGGAGCCGCGGGATGTCGAAGCGGCGGACCAGGAAGCTCCCGGCGGCGGCCAGCACGCCCACCAGGGCCACGGCGCGGGCGATGCGCCAGAGCTCGGTGGAGAGCGGGCGCGTCCGGTAGGCGTCGTAGACGTTGAAGATCCAGGCGGACAGGCTCCAGGCCACCAGCGTGGCGGCCAGCAGCTGGACCAGCCGCTCCGGCTGGTCGTAAGGGTTCACCCCGCGCCGCAGCGCCTCCCGCGCCAGGAAGGCCGCGGGCAGCATGGCGGTGAGGACCGCGAGGTCGGCGACGCGAAGCCCCGTCTCAACCAGGCGAGAGTTTTCCTTCAGCACGGACGGCTCCCCGATCTTGGCCCCGCAGGTCTGCGGCTCCCCCCCGGAGCCGGTTTCCCTGCGAGTGTTGCGGTGTCCCTGATGACCGCGATTTAACGCCCTTGTGACCGCACCGTCAGTCGCGTGTCCGATAGACACGGCGCGTGTGCCACCCACGCGTGGGGCACATGTCCCCCGCTGGCGTGGCGGCAGTGTGACACGCGTCACGCCGCACGTTGACCAATGGTTGCATGCGACCCAGCGTTGAACGCGCTCGGCCGGAGGCCCCCGGAGTCAGTAAGAATTCTCCCTGACCCCGGTTCGTGGGACGTCCAACGGCTCACCCGGGAGTGCGCGACTGTTTGCCCCAGCCTCGACGGGGCGTCAAGCAGCCATTCACGCACCGTGACGGGTTCGCCCCGCCCCTCATCCCTCGTCGGAGGAGGGTGGCGCCTCGACCACGGCGCGCCGCTGCCCGCGGCGCCGCGGCGCCGGCGGGGGCGGCGGGGTGAGGCCGGGGATGTCGAACGGGAGGAGCGCCGCCAGGGCCGGCCCCGTGTACCGCGCCGGGGCGCCGGCCTGGCCCGCCAGCCCGGCCAGGGCGGCGGCCGCGGCGGCGCGGGCGGCCTCCAGCTCGGCCGGCTGCCGGCCGGCGGTGGCCGGCGCGCCGGCCGGCTCGCGGGTGAGGTTGTACTCGACGTCGCGCTGGCTGGTGCCGGCGCCGAGGAGGCGGCGGCGCCACTCGCCCGCCACGGCGCGCAGGTGGTGCGGCCCGAGGCGGCGGAAGACCTGCACGGCGTCGGTCTCGGTGACCTCGGCCCGCCAGCGGGCCTTGTGGTACTCGAAGTTGCCGAGCATGTTGAACGCCGCGGCGCCCTGGGCCGCGGCCTCGCGGATGGCGAGGAGCATGAGCACGTTGCCGGGGGCCTGCTCGGCCTCGGCCTCGTCGAAGGCCATCTCCATCCCGTAGGTCGCGCGGCCGAAGGCCAGGGTGAGGAACCCGGCGATGGGCAGGCCGCCCCGGAGCAGGAAGAGGAAGGTCGGCTCGGCCGGGCCGCCCGGCGCCAGCAGGGCGCGGAAGAAGGCCACCCGCTCCGGGTGCCGGGAGATGCCGGCGTGCGCCGGGGCCTTCCAGCTGCGCCCCTCGAGCTCCAGGTAGGCGTCGAGGAGGGCGGCCGGGCCGGCGCCGCCCCGCGCCACCACCAGCTCCACGTCCCCCGGCCCCAGCAGCGTGCGGGCGCGCCGGGTCACCTTGGAGCGCTGCTCGCCGTGCAGCGCCTTGAACCAGGGCTCGAACCCGGCCGCCAGGTCCACCGTGCCGTTGGGGTTGTTGGGGAAGCGGCGCACGTAGAAGCGCCGCCCGGGGAGCAGCTCGCCGGCGGCGGTGAAGGGGGAGCCGGCGTCCTGCTCGCCCAGCTCCAGCAGGCTCCACCCCGGCTCGCGCTCGGCCAGGTGGCGCAGCATGGCGGCCGCGCAGGCGCGCTCGTCCTCCGGGCGCGCCGACAGGCCGGGCCGGTCGGCGTCGTGCAGGCAAAAGTGATCGAGGCGGGCGCAGCGCAGGCCGGCCACGCGGTCGAGCCGGCGGCGCAGCGCCAGGAAGCCCACCGGCTCGCCGTCCGCCAGGGCGAGGAGCAGCAGCGGCTCGTCGCCGGGCCGGGCCTGCTCGTCGTGGGCGGCGTAGGTCTCCAGGTACTCCAGCGTCTGGAAGGGCGAGGGCCGGCGAGAGGCCTGGTTGAGGCGCGCGATGGCGTCGCGCCACGGCGCCGCCGCCTCGACGGAGCGAAAAGCCTGCACCTCGGTGACTCCGGTGGCCACGAGTCCCCCCTCGGGATGCGCGATGGTCCCTAGCGTACCGCTGGTGGACAGGGAAAGTAGCCCGCAGTGACGGGACGTGTGGCCCCCGCGGGGCACCCGGGGGTACTATCCGCCGCGCTCACCACGCGATCGGGGGAGGGAGATGGGGGGGCTCAGGCAGTCCATCAAGGGTGCGCTCGTGCCGCTGGTGCGGCGCCTTGCAGCACCCCGCCGCGACCTGCCGCCGGAGCGCTGGGGGCTGGCGCGCGGGGAGGACGGCGCGCTGGGCCTCCACGGCCGGCCGCTCGGCGAGCTGCTCGAGGCGTTCGGCTCGCCCCTCCACGTGGTGGACGCGGCCCGCCTGGCCGGCAACGCCGCGCGCTTCCTGGCCACGCCGCCGGGCGCGTCGGTCCGGCCCGAGGTCTTCGCCAGCTACAAGACCAACCCGGTGCCCGGCGTCCTGGCGCGGCTCCACGCCGCCGGCTTCGGCGCCGAGGTGGTGAGCCCCTACGAGCTCTGGCTGGCGCTGCGGCTGGGCGTGCCCCCGGCGCGGATCGTCTACAACGGGCCGGCCAAGTCGGAGGCCTCGCTGGAGCTGGCCCTCTCCCGCGGCGTGGGGCTCGTCAACGTCAACGCGCGCAGCGAGCTGGCGCCCCTGGCGGCGCTGGCCCGGCGGCTCGGCGTGCGGCCGCGCGTCGGCGTGCGGGTCACGGTGCCGGGCACCTGGGGCGGCCAGTTCGGGGAGCGGGCCGACACCGGGGCGGCGCTGGCCGCCTTCCGCGAGGCGGCGGCGGCGCCGGAGTTGCGGCTCTCGGCCCTCCACGCCCACCTGGGCGGCGAGCTGGCCGACGGCGCCGGGCTGGACGCCTTCCTCTCGGGCGTGCTCGGCGTGGCCGACGAGGTGCGGGCGCGCCTCGGCGTGGAGCTGGAGATCCTCGACCTGGGCGGCAACCTGGCCTGCCCGACCACCCGCAAGCTGACCGCCCGGGACCACCGCCTGGCCATCACCTTCGGCGCCGAGCCGGCGCCGCGCCCCCCGGAGTCGGTGCTCACCGTCGAGGCCTACCTGGCCGCGGTGACCTCCCGGGTGGCCGCCCACTACGCCCGGCTCGGCCTGCCGCCCCCGCGCGTCCTGCTGGAGCCAGGGCGGAGCGTCACGGCGGACGCCCAGTTGCTCCTCACCCGGGTGGTGCAGGTGCGCGACGAGGAGGACGGGCTCACCTGGGCGGTGCTGGACGCCGGCATCAACGTGGCCGAGTCGGTCCGCTCGGAGTGGCACCAGCTGTTCCCCCTCCGGGCCAGCGGCGCCGCGCCGCGCCCACACCGGCTCACCGGCCCGTCCTGCATGCAGGGGGACCTGCTCTACCCGGCCTGGTCCCTGCCGCCCCTGTCACCGGGCGATGGTCTCGCCATCATGGACGCGGGGGCCTATTTCGTACCCTTCTCGACCGACTTCTCCTTCCCCCGCCCGCCCATCGCGGTGGTGGGGGAGGGGCCCGCCCGGCTGCTGCGGCGCGGGGAGGCCTTCGAGGACCTGGTGGCGCTCGACGCGGCGGAGCCGCCGGCGCCGGGCGGTTCGACGCAGTCGGGGGGCGGGGCGTGAGCGAGGGACGGCGAGTCGAGGGGCGGGCGGGGCGGCCGGACGGGCGCCGGCCGCCGGTGCTGCTGACCATGGCGGACTACCCGCCCACCCTGGCGGCGGTGCGCTGCCTGGGTCGCGCCGGCGTGCCGGTGGTGCTGGCCGAGTGGCGCCGCCTGGTGCCGGCCCGCTGGTCGCGCCACGCCTCGCGGGTGGTGCCCTGCCCGGACCTCAACGCCAGCCCCGACGCCTTCCTGGCCTGGCTCCTCGAGTTCGGGGCGCGCGAGCCGGGCCACGTGCTCCTCCCCACCAGCGACGACCTGGCCTTCCTCTACACGCGCCACCGCGAGGCGCTGTCGCGCCACTTCGTCCTGGGGCCGGCGCAGGTGGGGCCGATCTACGACCTGCTCAACAAGGTGCGCCTCCAGGAGGCCTGCCGGGCCGAGGGCATCGAGGTCCCGCAGAGCTGGTTCGCCGAGGCGCGCGAGGACCTGCCGCGCCTGGCCGGCGAGGTGGCCTACCCGGTCATCGTGAAGCCGCAGACGCAGATCTTCCTCTGGCCCCACCAGAAGGGCCGGGTGGTGCGGGGCGCCGCCGACCTGGCGGGCCTCTACGACGACTTCCTGGCCTCCACCCACCACGCCGACTCGGTGAGGACCCACGATCCCGGCGTGGCCCGGCCACTGCTCCAGGCCTTCCTGGAGGGGGCGTCGGAGGGGATCTACAACCTGGCGGGCTTCGTGGCCGCCGACGGCACCGCGGTGGTGGCCGCCTCGCGCAAGGTGCTGCAGCGCCCGCGCCTGCTCGGCATCGGGCTGGTCTTCGAGGAGGCGCCGGTGCGGGAGGAGCTGGTGGCGCCGCTCCTCGCCATGTTCCGCCGCGTCGGCTACCACGGCGTCTTCGAGGTGGAGTACCTGGAGGCCGGCGAGCGCCGGCTCCTCATCGACGCCAACCCGCGCTTCTACGGCGAGATGGCCTTCGAGGTGGCGCGCGGCCTGCCGCTGCCGCTCCTCTCCTACCTCGACGCGGTGGGCGACCAGCCGGCGCTGGCCGAGGCGCTGGCCGGGGCGCGCGCCGCGCTGGCGCGGGGGCCGGGCGGGCGCGTCTACCGCCACTGGATCCAGCTCCACATCTACCTCTTCCTGCTCCGGGCGGTGGGGCGCATGTCGGCGGAGGAGCACGGTCGCTGGCGCCGCTGGCTCTCGGAGCGGGCGGGGCGCACCAGCGACGCGGTCCACGACGGGGACGACTTCTGGCCCTCGGTGATCGACACGGTGACGGCGCTCTTCCACTCGCTGCGCCACCCGCGGAGCACCTGGCGCCAGGCCCGGGAGAGCTGACCCTCCCCTGGTCGGTCCCTGGTGGCCCGGCTGTCTCCTGGTGAGGCGGCGACGGGGCGCGGCGGGTGGGCGGCGGGTGCGGTGCTGCTGGGCGCTGGCGGACGGCGGGCGGATCCGGCGAGGCGGAGCCGCATGGCCGTGGCGTCGCTGCGTGATCGGTCTACGGGGGGCGCCTGGTCCGGTGGGATGGACCAGGGGGCAGGTCCGACCGAGCGGGGGCGGTGCCGGCAGGCCAGGGCGAGGGGGGCGGTCTCTGCATTCGAGAAGGCGCTATCACGTTTGATAACACGATCTCGAGTTCGAGAAGGGCCCCCCCCCTGCTCCGTCGCCGTCACCTTCTCCGCGATGCGCCGGGGTCCCGCAACGGGGCCAGTCGCCCCCCGTGAACCGATCGCGCGGCTCCGATTCGCCGGCGCGAATCCCGCCTCACCGACGACGCCGACGCCCCGGAACCGCCCGGCCGCCGCGGTCCCGCTGGCCGACCGGCACCTTCCTCATTGCCGTCTTCGGGGAGCAAACGGGCCACCGACCGGCGGCTCAGGTGGGATCGGAGGGCCGGTCCGCGGCCGCCGCGAAGGCCCGCTTCTCCGCCAGCAGCGCGCCCCAGGAGCCGAGGGCCCGGCGCACGCCCACGTGGTAGGCCACCACCAGGATGGCCTTGTGGGTGGCGATGGCCGGCAGCACCAGGCCGAGGGCGTGGAGGGCGCGGCCGGTGGCGCGCAGCGCGGCCACGCCGGCGCCGGCCAGCGGGTCGGACCAGCAGAGCAGGTGGACCACCAGGGCGTTGAGCCGGCTGCCGTTCACCAGGTTGCGCAGCGGGTGCATCTCGGGGTCGCCGCCCAGCTTGCGGTGGATGTAGACCAGGTTCTCGCCGTAGTCGTACTGCCGCCGCAGCCAGGTGGCGTAGGCGCCGACCCGCGAGCGGTGCACCGCCGAGGCCCCCTCCACGAAGACGAAGCGGCCGCCGGCGCGGGCCAGGCGCCGGCCCAGCTCGGTGTCCTCGCCGAGGCGCAGCGAGGCGTCGAAGCCGCCCACCGAGAGGTAGCGGGCCCGAGCCATGGCCACGTTCTGCGTCACGAAGGCGCTGGCCTGGGCCCGCCGCGTGCCCCGGGCGATCCCCTCGTGCAGCTCCAGCATGGCCAGCGTCCGGACCGCCTCGTAGAGCGGCTGGCGCTCCCAGCCGTCCTCGGGCACCACCCGGCCGATGGCCACGGTCGGCTCGCCGCCCGCCGAGAGCGCCGCCAGGTGGGCCTCCAGGAACCCCGGGGCCAGGTCCATGTCGTCGTCGATGACCACGATCCAGGGGGCCCGGGTGGCCAGGATGGCCCGGTGGCGCGCCACCGACTGGCCGGCGTTCGCCTGGAACTGGAAGGCCAGGGGGAGCCGCTGCCCGGCGGCGGCCCGGGCGAAGAGGTCGCGGTAGGCGGGCTCGTGCTCGTCGAGCCCGTCGACCACCACCGACACCTCGAAGGCCTGGCGCGGCAGCGTCTGGGCCGCCAGCGAGCGGAGCAGGGTCGCCATGGCGTCGGGCCGCCGGTAGGTGGCCACCACCAGCGCGATGCTGGGCCCTTCTGACATCGGTCTCCCCCCGGATCGCCGCGCAGTGTACCACGCGTCCGGCGGCGGGCCGGGGAGGGGCGCGCCCCGTGATCAGCGGACGGAGAGCTCCGCCGAGGTCGTCAGGGTGCGCTTCAGCGTCAGCCAGAGCGCGCCGGTGGCGGTGTCGAGGCTGGGGAAGTAGTCGGTGCCGGCCACCAGCGCGGTCCCGTCGAGGGTCACGGTGGTGGGGAGGGCGCTGCCGGTCCAGCCGAGGACCCGGAAGACCGGGTTGGGCAGGCTGTCGCCGGCGGCCGGGGCCAGGCTCACGGTGGCCTGGTTGGCGGCGGCGGTGACGGCCCAGGCGCCCAGCACGTGGTCCCAGCCCTTGGGCGAGTAGGCCACCGCGTCGGTGCGGCCGGCGCCGCCCGGGCCGTCCTGCACCACGGTGCCGGTGGTGGCCGTCAGCGTGGCGCGGCTCACCGCCTCCATCTCGCGCACCTGGGCGGCGGTGGCGCCGGCGGAGTGCTTCCCGAAGACCGCGTAGACCGCGTAGCTCTGGTACGGGTAGCCGGAGAGGGTCTTGCCCCAGGCGCTGTAGCTGCGCTGCCCCACCGAGCCGAGCGTCTGGCCCCAGGCCATGCGGGTGGTGGTGGTGCCGGCGGTGCCGGTGCTGAGGTTCCAGTTGTTCATCTGGAAGGGCCAGAGGTTGTTGGCCGGCAGCGAGTTGGCGCCGTCCCAGAGGTAGCACTGCGAGCCGGGGTTGGCGCTGGTGGAGCCGCTGCAGGAGGCGGACTGGCCCGGCCCGTAGTCCGAGCCGGCCACGTGGGCGGTCCAGGTCTGCGACTGCACCTCGCCCATCTCCGCGTCCACCACCTCCATCCACATGTTGGTGTAGGGCACGATGTTGGGCGTGTTGTAGGTCCACGGGGTCTTGGTGACCAGGCGGCCGGTGCCCTGCGGGATGAACTTGTAGCGGTCGCCCCACTCCACGCCGCCCACCTTGCCGATGGTGGTGGTGCCGTCGAAGGCCAGCTCGCCGTAGGGGCCGCGGGCGTCGGCGTCCACCGCGTCGGGGCCGGCGCGCGAGGTGTCGTGGGTGAGCGCCACCAGCGGGTGGCTCTTGCCGGTGGCGAAGGTCCACCAGATGGTGACGTCGAGCGGCCCGCCGGCCGGCTGCACGGTGTACTTGAACTCGTGCACGGCGTGGTTGGCGCCCTTGAAGACGGTGCGCCAGGTGCCGGCGCCGGTCCAGGAGTGGGCGTTGGCGGTGCCGGTGCCGTAGTGGTTCACGGTGTGGCCCCAGCCGGCGTACTCGCCGTAGGGCATCGACTGGATGGCGCGGGTCGCCCCGTCCACCACGTACGAGTAGGCGAGGAGGTAGCCGCCGTAGTCGCCGAAGGGATCCTGGGCGTCGTTGCGCACCAGGGCCGCGGTGCGCTTCTGGCAGCCGGCGTCCCACCAGCTGAAGCGGTCGCTCTTGTAGCCGGACTTGGACGGCACGCCGGAGGTGAGGCTGACGCCGGCCTCCAGCCCGAGGGGCTGGCAGCTCCCCGCCGGCAGCGGCGGGGTCACCGTGACGGTGGCGGTGGCCTGCACGCCGGTCACGCCGGCCACGGCGGCCACCACGTGGTAGGTGCCGGCCACGGCCGGGGCGGTGTAGAGCCCGGCCTGCGTGACGGTGCCGCCGCTGGCCTCCTGCACCGACCAGGTCACGGTGGGCCGGGTGGTGCCGGTGACCGAGGCGGTGAAGGGCTGGGTGGCGCCCACCGTCACCTGGGCGGTGGCCGGCTCCAGGTCCACGGTGGGGACCTGGCCGGCGCCGGGGCCGGCGGCGGTGGCGCTGGCCTGGCCGCAGCCGGCGGCCAGGGCGGTGACGAGGGCGGCGGCCAGGACGGCGGCCGCGGCGGCGCGGGGGCGGGCGTGCGCGATCACGGCGGTCCCCTACTGGAGGAAGGCGGCCTTCACGGCCGAGAGGAGCGGGTTGGTGCCGTTGGCGTCGGTGGCCCCCTCGTTGATGAGCCAGATGATGCAGCCGCCGTAGCCGTTGGCCTTGGCCCAGGCGCCCTTGGTGGCGATGGAGGTCGGGTCCTCGAAGGAGAGGAAGGTGATGGCCGGGGCGGTGCCCTTCAGGCCGGTCCAGCCGGCGGTGCCGCCGGTGATGTACGGGGTGCCGGCCTTCTGGTCGAAGATGTAGCCGACGTTGGTCCCGTTGGGCACGGTGCGGCCGGCGGCGTCGGCCGGGTTGGGGCCGTCGTAGGCCCGCACGAAGTTGTCGACGATGTACTTGTACGTGTAGGTCGTGTCGGCGCCCTGGGTGGCCGCGTTGTAGTTCTGCGAGATGGTCTGGCGCGGGTAGTAGGCGCCGGAGTTCTGCGACTTGAGCCAGGCCGAGCCGTAGAAGGGGAGGCCCATGCCGATGCGGTCCTTGGGCACGCCCGCGCCGGCGAGGGCCGTCAGGCTGGCGACCACCGAGGAGGGCCGGTTGGCGGCGGCGTCGTCGAAGGCGTTGTGGAACCAGGCCTGCCACTGCGGCCAGCCGTTGGCGGCGTCGTAGTTCATGACGTTGAACTGGTCGAAGAGCCAGCTGCCGCCGCCGTCCTTCATGCCGCCCCACATGGCCTGGCCGGTCTGGTCCCAGCCCATGGCCACGGTGAGGACCATGTTCGGCCAGAGGCCGCGCAGCGCCAGCGCCAGGTTCTTCATGCGGGCGCCGTCGCCGATGCCGCCGTTGTCGTTGGCCCAGATGGCCTCCCAGTCGAGGTCCACGCCGTCGAAGCCGTCGGCCTGGGCGAAGGAGACGATCTTCTGGGCGAAGGCCTGGGCGCTGGCGGTGGTGTCGCCGGTGGCGGCGGCGAAGGTGGCCGAGCTGCCCACGCCGCCGATCATGAGGATCGCCTTCTTGCCGTTGGCGTGGGCCGCGGCGGTGATGGCCTTGGCCAGCGCGGCGTCGAGGTTGCCGCCCTGGTAGGCCAGCGCGCCGCCGGACTGCGGGTAGGCGAAGGCCACGTTGAGGTGGGTGAGGGCGGTCCAGTCGATCTTGGTGTACGGGTAGCTCACCATGTTGCCGGCGGTCCACGAGGCCCAGTAGCCGGTGACGAACTTGCCGGTGCTCCCGCCGCCGCCGCCACCGCCGACGGTGGTGACGGTGACCGTGGCCGCGCCGGTGACGGTGGGGCTGCCCACGCTGGTGGCCACCACCTGGTAGGTGCCGGCGGCGGTCCCGGCGGTGTAGAGGCCGCCGCTGGAGATGCTGCCGCCGCCCGTGCCCACCACCTTCCAGGTGACCGCGGTATTGGCCGAGCCGGTGACCGCGGCGGCGAACACCTGCGTGCCGCCAGCTCCCACCGCGGCGTTCTCGGGCGTCACCAGCACCTCGACGGCCTGGCCGGCCTCGAGGGGCGTGGCGCTGCCGCAGGCGGCGGCGAGGGCGAGAGCGGTGAGGAGGGTCATCCGGACACGGAGTGCGATCATGGGCTGCCTTTCAGCTGACGTCGGTGGCCGCGTGGGGTTACCCGAGGTACCGAGGCGCGGTGTCGCGCGATCGTGGGTCGCGCCTGGGAGCACAGATACACAAGGCGTCCCGGGTCGCGACAGACTCGCAAGAGGCAGGGCCGATGTGCGAAAACCTCATACGTTCCAAGCGGCTAGGAGAAAAGCCTGCTTGTGGTCAAATGCAACGACCAGTGGAAAGGGCCAAGCACTTGCCGCGACGCGCCATTTCGCGCAGTCCTGGCCAGGATGACTCCTTTGGGGCGTCATGCCGGCATCGTGCTGGTCGCCGGCAGGACCCTCTCGGGACGCGGGCTGCGGAGCGTGCGCAGCAGGATGAGCAGGAACTTCGGGTCCCGGAGCAGGTAGCGCTGGGCCATGCGGCGCGGCTCCTGGACCAGGCGGTAGAGCCACTCCAGGCCGGTCCGCTGCATCCAGCGCGGCGCGCGGCGCACGTGCCCCACGTAGAAGTCGAGGCTGGCCCCCACCGACAGGCTCACCGCCGGCGCCAGGCGCGCCCGGTTCCGGTCGATGAAGAGCTCGCCCTTGGGCGCCCCCAGGCAGACCAGCAGGAGGTCGGGGCGCGCCGCGGCCACCTCCTCCACCACCGCCGCCTCGTCGGCCAGCGGCGCCTCGCCGATGCGCGGCGCCGACCACCCGGCCACGGCGACGCCCTCCTCGCGGGCCAGGCGCGCCGCGGCCGCCTCGGCCACGCCGGGGGCGCCGCCCAGCAGGAAGACGCGCCAGCCGCGCGCCGCCGCCAGCCGCAGCGCCGGCAGCACCAGGTCGGAGCCGGAGACCTTCTCCGGCAGCGGCAGCCCGAGGAGCGGCGAGCACCACTTGAGCGGCTGGCCGTCGCAGAGCGAGAGGTCGCAGCGGCCGTAGGCGGCGCGCAGCCGCTCGTCCTCGTCGGCCACCACCACGTGGTCGACGTTGGGCGTGTAGACGGCGCCGCCCTGCCGGGCCGCCACCAGCCGGCCCAGCGCCTCCAGCGCCCCGTCGAAGGTGAGCGCGTCCACCCAGACGTGCCCGAAGCGGACCCGCCCCGCCCCCGCGCCCTGAAGTGCCTCCCCCGCCTGCCTCATGTCGCCGCCTCCTCGCCCTACCTCGCCAGCGTGAGGTCGAGCACGGTGATGCTGGAGGGGGCCACCTCGGCGGCCACCCCCTTGTCCTTCTGCGCCAGCTCGACGGCCCGGAAGCCCGCCGGGCCGCCGGTGTAGGTGAAGGCCCGCGCGCCCTGGACGGCGCCGCAGGCCGAGAGGTCCACCCGCGCGTCGATGGGCGAGCGCGGGTCGAGATTGAGCAGCACCGCCACCACGTGCTCCCCGGCGGCGTCGCGCGAGGCGAAGAGCGAGGTCTGGGTGCCGGTGGCGGCCACCGGCACGGAGCGGTCCAGGAAGCGCCCGCCGGCCCCATCGAAGTCGCGGTAGGCGCGGAAGGCCCAGTAGGCCGGCGACTTGTCGGCCGGGTAGGTCCAGTAGAACGCCGAGGTGAGCCCCTCGGTGCCGAAGCGGCCCAGCGCCTCGGCCACCGCCAGCCCGCCGCTGACGTGCCGCTCGGCGCCGAAGTTCCACTCGCCGATGGAGATGCCCAGGCCGGGGGCGTTCTCGTCCACCCACTGGCGCAGCAGCGGGATGAGCCGGATGCGCTCCTTGATCCAGGACTCGTCCTGGTAGCTGGCGTCCCACAGGCTGCGGGTGGCGCGGAGGCGGAGCGCGGCGTTGGTGGGGTCGGTGGCGCCGCCGGTGCCGAGCCCCAGCGAGGGCATGGCCGGGTAGTAGTGGACGTCCACCACGTCGAGGAGCTTCTGGCCGGTGCGCTGCTCGGCCTCCCGCACCTTGCGCAGGTACCAGGGGAGGAGCGGGGTGTTGCCGTGCATCAGCCGGTCGGGGCGGAGCCGGGTGGAGAGCTCGGAGTCCTTGGCGGAGAAGTGGTACTCCAGCCAGCCCCAGGCGGCCGGCCCGGCGATGACCGCCTGCGGGTCGGCGCGCCGCACCGCCGCCGCGTAGGCCAGCGTCTTCTCCAGCAGCTCGTCGTAGGTGGCCGGCTCGGGGTGGACGTCGCGGTGCGTCCGGTGCCAGAGCATCGGCTCGTTGTCGAGGATGTACATGTGGACGGAGCGGCCCCGCTCGGCGTCCTTGGCGCGGATGGCCCGCACCCAGCGCTCCACCGACTCGGGCGTGCTGCGCTGGCTGGTCTGGGTGGGCGGGCCCGGCGGGATGGGCTTCCCGTCGGGCGTGAAGCCGTTGCCGGCGTCGGGCTGGTCCCAGGCGGTGGACTGCTGCTTGCCGAACACCTTCACCGGGAAGGAGTAGGAGCTGGTGTCCTTGGCCACCCAGCCGAGCATGGGGACGGTGAGGGCGGTCTGGAGCCCGTGGCGCCGGTTCTCCTCGAGGAAGGTCTCCCAGGAGAAGCCGGGCTTCCCGGAGATGCGGGCGTTCTTGAAGAACCAGTTGTGGTTGAGGCTCCAGGCGTTGCCGTGCTCCCAGTTGTAGCGGGAGGTGGCGTTGCCGCCCCAGCGGCGCGCCGTGGCGCCCATGGTCCACTGCTGCGCCCCCTCGTCCTCGTACCAGGTGGCGATGCCGTAGATGAGCGGGCTGATGTCGCGGCCGGGGGCGTCGCAGCGCACCTGGTAGCGGCCGGGCCGCGAGGGGAGGGGGCGGAGCGGCTCCTCGGGCGCCGGCGGCGCCGCCGGCGTGGAGGCGTGGAGGTGGGGGCCGAGGAGCACCAGCAGCCCGGCCACCCCGGCCGTGCCGACCACCCAGGCGAGGTTGCGGGCCATCTAGGGCTCCTCCCGGCCGGGCGCCCCGCCCGGCGGCGGGGTGAAGAGGCGGCCCAGCGGGGCGCCGCCGCGCGCGGCGGGGGCCAGGGCCGCCGGCAGGGGCGGGACCGCCGGCACGGGGCGGGCGCCGCCGGCCACGTCGAGGCGGACCAGCTGGCGCGCCAGCCAGCCCTCGCCGGGCGCCGGGGCGGCGCGCGCCGGGACGGCGGCGCGCGGCCAGGCGCCGGTCCGCACCGCCAGCCGGCCGGCCACCACCAGCCCCATGGCCATGAAGATCCCCCACTGCTGGTAGAACTGCCCGTGGTCGCCCCAGGTCTGCACCGCGCAGACGATCAGCGCCGACATGGCCACCAGCGCCGCCGAGCGGTCCTCGGGGTCGGTGGCGCGCCGGAAGGCGCGCACCGCCAGCAGGATGCCCACCGGGAAGATGGCCCACATGGCGGTGAACCCGTAGAGGCCGCCGTAGAGGAGCAGCCCCAGCACCGCGTTGTGCGGCTCGTAGGCGTAGAGCTCGAAGATGCGGGCGATGGAGTCGCCCACGATGTACTCGCTGAAGGGGTGGCCGAAGCCGCGCCCCAGCACCGGGGCCTCCTCGATGGAGCGCGCCAGGTTGTAGTTCTCCACCTCGCGGTAGAGGGTGGAGCGGTCCACCTTGGCGTCGGAGACGGTGCGCAGCATCTTCACCGGGGCGAAGACGGTGCTGCCCGGGTTGGCCCAACCGAGCGCCAGGTAGAGCGCCAGCAGCGGCGCCGAGACCACGCCCACGAAGGTGGCCTTGCGCTTCCACCCCTGCCACGGGGAGATGGCGTAGATGGCCAGGCCGGCCCAGGCCAGGTCGACGTACGCCAGCCGGCGGTGGTTGTGGTAGACGCCCCAGGCCAGCAGCGGGAGGAGCAGCGCGGCGCGCACCAGGCGCCGCCGGTCGGGCCGCTCCAGGAAGCCGGTGATCAGGATGAGGATGGCCACGGCGAAGAGGATCGAGTCGCCGTGGTTGGTGGAGTACTCCCACTTCCGCATCATGGCGTAGGGGGCCACGTAGCGGTCCACCCAGGCGGCCAGCACCGCCTTGACGCAGGCGGCGGCCAGGATGACCCGGGCCATGGTCTCGTGGTCGCGGCGCCCCCGCCAGGCCAGGTGGTAGAGCAGGAAGAGGAGCGGCACCGAGAGGAGCGGCCGCACCTGCACGATGGCGAACTTGGCCACCCCGCCGGTGGCCAGCCCCACCGCCGTGGCGTAGACCAGCCCCGAGAGGAAGACCAGCAGGGCCCCGCGGAGCACGCCGGCGGTCTGCTCCTGCCCGCGCGTGTCGCGCTCGTCGCCGGTGGCCCGCCGCCAGGCCGCCACGCCGCAGAGCAGCAGCGTGAGCGTCTCGGCGCCGGAGAGCTTGAGCCCGCTCCCGGGGAGGACCTTGTCGAGGTTCTCCCGCAGCAGGTCGCCCAGGAAGGCCAGCGGCGAGTGCCACTTGCCCATGGCGTCGCTGGAGAGGTCGAGGGAGAGCGAGAGGAAGGTGAGGGCCGCCACCGACCAGCGGAGCGGCACCACCCACAGCACCCAGAGCAGCGCGGCGCCGAGCACCGGGACCGCCGCCAGCGCCGGGGAGCCGCGCCCCACCGCCGCCGCCAGGGCGGTCAGGCCGCCCACGCCGAGGAGCAGGGCCGCCGTGCCCAGCCGGTGGGCGGCGGCCGGCGCCCGGGGCGCCGCGCTGGCGGTGGCGGCCGCGACGGTCATCGCCCGGGCTCGGCCAGCACCCGCACCCCCAGCACCCGCTCCAGCTGCCAGCGCTCCAGCACGCGCCCGGAGCGCAGGTCGAGGGCCACCGCGGCGAAGACGCCGAAGAGGATGCCGCCCAGCAGCCCGGCCGCCAGCGTGACCAGCGGGTTGGGCCGGAGCGGCTTCTTGGGCATGAGCGGCGGGGTGATGATGCTGTAGCGGTACTTGAAGGCGGCCTTGACGGTGTCGAGCTCCATGCGGGCGCCCTCGATGCGCTCCAGCATGTTGGTGTACTGGCGCAGCAGGAGCCGCAGCTGGCCGCGCTCGTACTCCAGCCGCGGGTCCTCCGCCTCCGAGGCCGGCGGGGAGGCCAGGTCGCTCTCGGTGATGGCCGGCACGATCACCTCGCGGGCGGTGTCGCCGGGCACGCCGCCCCGCCGGGTGAGCTCCTTCTCCAGCTCCAGCACCTCGTCGTGGAGGGCGTTGATCTGCGGCGAGGGGCCGGAGAGCGCCTCGATGTTCTGGCGGGCGCTCACCACCTCCGGGTGCTGGTCGGCGTAGATGGCCTGGAGCTTCACCAGCTGGCCCTGCAGCTCGTCGGTGCGCCGCTGGCGGAACTCCTCCAGGTCGTTGAGGGCCCGCCGCTTGGCGGCCAGCAGGGCCTTGAGGCGGGCCACCTCGTCGCTGTCGGCGGGGCGGGCCCGGGGCACCACCACCCGGCGGGCCAGCGGCGAGGGGGTGCGCCGGTAGAGCTTCTCCTTCTCGCGGAGCGTCTCCACGCCCCCGTCGATCTGCCGCTGCAGGCGGGAGGCGTGCACCTCCAGGATGGAGATGGTCTCCCCCACGATGGCCGCCTCCTGGGCGTGGCGGACCTCGAGGAAGTTCTCCACCGCCGCCTCCACCATCTGGTAGGCGATCTCCGGGTCGGACCACTCGAAGGTGATGGTGACGGTGGCCTCGTTGCCGCCCACCTCGACCCAGAGGCGGGTCTGCAGCGTGTCCACCAGGTCGTCGAGGAGCCGCTCCTGGGTGCGGGGGCCGGCCACGCTGTCGCGCAGCCAGTGCCAGGCGCGCACCGCGGGCGGGCGCTTGGCCAGGTACCGCTCCACGAAGTGGGTCTGCTTGCAGAGCGCCACCAGGTTGTCGCGGCGCAGCACCGTCTCGCGGGCGGCGCGGGCCGGCGTGTCCCAGTCGAAGGGGCGGGGCAGGCCCGGGTTGGAGAGGGTCCACATCACCGGGTTGCGCTGCGCCAGCAGGCGGGCCTGCACCTGCCAGCGCTTGGGCAGGGCCCAGAGCGAGAAGACCGCCAGGGCCAGCACCGCGGCGAAGCAGAGGGCGGCCAGGGCGCGGCGGCGCCGCGTGGCGCGCACCAGGAAGCCGGCGGCGTCGCGGAGGAGCCGGTAGTCGAAGAGGTCGGCCTCGCCCTCGGGCGGCGGCCGCTCCGCCGGGGGGTGGCCCGGGGTCAGCGTGATCACCTGGTCGGGCGGCGTGTAGCTGGATTCCTTCGGCGTCATGGCGGCTACCAGAGCTCCGGCTTGTAGTGGTCGGCGTAGACCAGCACCAGCAGCGCCAGCCAGGCCACGTTGAAGAGCACGAGGAAGAGCAGCGTCGACCCGAGGCCGCGCCGCGGGCGCGGATCGGCCGCGCCCAGCACGGGCACCGCCACGGTGGCGACGAGGATGGAGACGAGGATGAGCTTGCCCATGAGACGGAACGCCTGCCCCCCCGGGCGGACGTGAGGTGGATGCCTCCAACCTAGCACGGCCTCACGGTGTTCCCCGGACCGGAAGCGAGGGACACGCCGCGGAGCGTCCCGCTGTCACACCCGGACCGGTGGGGTTGTCAGCATCCGATGGACACGCCGGGCGCGCACGGTGTGACCCACGTCACGTTGACGCGGAGTCCGCGCGACCCGCGGCGCGCGGTGACCCCCGCCGGCCGGTCACCCGGTCGCAGGACACTCACCGCTGGTGCACGTGGCCCGGCCCGCGCCTAGGATGGCGTCGCACCCACCGGGACCACCATGGCGCTCTCGCTCCTCGACGCCCTGCTCGGGCTGGCCGCGCTGCCCCTGGCGGCCGCGGCGGGCTACCTGGCGCTGCTGGCGGCCTGCTCGGCCCGCCGGCCGCCGCCGCCCGCGCCGCCGCCGCCCGCGCCGCCGCCGCGGCTCCGCTTCGACCTGGTCGTGCCGGCCCACGACGAGGAGGGCGGCATCGCCGCCACGGTGCGGAGCCTGCTGGCGGTGGCCTGGCCGGCGCCGCTGCGCCGGGTGGTGGTGGTGGCCGACAACTGCCGCGACGCCACCGCCGCGCGGGCCCGCGAGGCCGGCGCCACCGTGCTGGAGCGGCAGGACGCCGGGCGGCGCGGCAAGGGCTACGCCCTGGACCACGCCTTCCAGTGGTCGCTGGCCGACGGCTTCGCCGACGCGGTGGTGGTGGTGGACGCCGACACCGCGGTGACCCCCAACCTCCTCGCCGCCTACGCGGCCCGCCTGGAGGCGGGCGCCGCGGCGGTGCAGTCGGACAACGCGGTGGGCAACCCCGAGGCCGGCTGGCGGCCGGCGCTGATGGCGCTGGCCTTCGTGCTCTTCAACACCCTGCGCTCGCTGGGGCGCGACCGGCTGGGCCTCTCGGTGGGGCTGCGGGGCAACGGCATGTGCCTCTCCACCCGCGTGCTGCGGGAGGTGCCGCACCGGGCCTTCTCCGAGGTGGAGGACCTGGAGTACGGCCTGCGGCTCGGCGAGGCCGGCCACCGGGTGGCCTTCGCCTGGGAGGGGCGGGTGCTCTCCGAGATGGTGACCGGCGCCGCCGCGGCCGGGACGCAGCGCCGCCGCTGGGAGGGGGGGCGCCGGCGCATGGCCCGGACCCACGGCTGGCCGCTCCTGCGCCGCGGCCTGGCGGCGCGCGACCCGGTGCAGGCCGACCTGGGGATCGACCTGCTGGTGCCGCCGCTGGCGGTCCTGGGGGCGGGGACGGCCGGGCTGGCGGCGCTGGCGGGGGTGGCCTCGCTCCTGGCCGGGCGGCCCCTGGCCTCGCTCTGGCTCGCCGGCGCGGCCCTGGCCGCGCTCCTGCTCTACCTGGCCCGGGGGTTCCAGCTCTCGGGGCTGGGGTGGCGCGGCGTCGCCGCCCTGCTCCACGTGCCGGTATACTTGGCCTGGAAGCTGCGACTGGCCCTGGCCAGGCCCGAGCACCCGCGCGGCGCGTGGGTCCGGACGCAGCGCGAGCAACGAGGGAAATGATGGCCGCCAGCAGCCCCCCGGACACCGCCGTCGCCAAGGAGACGCGCGACCTGCAGCTCATGTGGGTCTCGCTGGTCCAGCGCCACTGGACCTCGCTGGTGGTGGTGCCCACCGAGGCCCCGGTCTCGGCGCGCGCCGCCGCCGGGGCCCTCACCGAGATCGGCGGCTTCCACGACCTCGGCCAGCTCGAGACCATGGACGCGGTGGGCGTCTCCAGCGGCGAGGGGCTGCGCCTGGCCCGCTACCTCGGCGAGCGGGTGGCGGCCGGCAAGCGCGTGGTGGTGCTGGTCGACCCGCTCACCCAGTCGATGGCCGGCTTCCCGCTGGTGACGGCGGCGCAGCGGGCGCTGCTGGTGGTCCGCTACGGCACGTCCATGGCGTCGGCCCGGGCGACGGTGGAGCTGATCGGGAAGGACCGGATCCTCGGCGCGGTGGCGCTGAAGCCGGATCCCTAGAGCCGGCCCTTGGAGGCCAGCGAGACGGCCAGGTAGGCGTTCCACTCCAGGAAGCGCGGCACGGTGAGGCGCGCCTGGTGCTGCAGCGAGGCGCGCAGCCCCAGCGAGAGGTCCATGAAGGGCGTGGCCGCCCAGCCCACGCGGGCGTCGGCCGACCCGATGGCGTCGTCCTTCGATCCGCCGGTGACCACCACGCCGCCCGAGGCGGCGCCGCGCAGCGACCAGCGGTCCACCGGGATCCAGGTGATCCAGCCGCGCAGGTCGGCCCGCTCCTCGATGGCGCCGGCCAGCCGGTCCTCCAGCGGGGCCACCGCCAGGGCCAGGCCGCCCTGCACCCGCTGGTCGCGGACCTTGGGCTCGTGGGTGACGGCCACCTCGGCGGAGGGGAGCACGCGGAGGGCGTCCTGCCCCGCGCGATCGCCGCCCACCACGGCCAGGCCGGCGCTCACCGAGGCGCTCGACTGCCGGTCCACGCCGCGCCGCCAGGTGCCCATGAGCCGGCTCGACCAGACCGACCAGCTGGCGCGCGTGGGGCCGCCGGCGGCGCCGGTGGAGGTGAGGGGCACGTCGAAGTAGTGCACCACCGAGCCGGAGAGGGTGGCGGCCAGCGTGTCCACCCGGGTGAGGCGCCAGTCGAGGCCGGTGCTGGCGCGGCCGCCCTGCGAGAGCGGGAGGAAGTCGCGGGCCCGCGCGTTGAGCCCGCCCTCCCGCGAGGCGCCCAGCGCGGCGCGGAAGGCCAGGCGGGTGCTGGCGCTGACGTCCGCCGAGGCCCCCAGGTCGTAATTCTGGTAGTCGATGGTGGTGACCACCGGGGCGAGCTGCGCGGTGGGCGGCGCGCTCTCGCCCGGGGCGGTGTTGGAGAGGAAGCGGAAGAGGTCGTTGCTGCCGCGGGTGAGCTGCCCCACCAGCCGCAGCCGCCAGGCCTCCTCGGGGCGCCAGGTGCCCACCAGCGAGGCCAGGTGGAGCCAGGTGGTGTCGCGCCCGGTGTTGGACGGGGCGTAGGTGACGCGCGGGTCGTAGCTGGCGGTGAGGCCGGCGGTCCGGCCCGTGGCGAGGAGCGAGAGGGTGGGCTGCGCCTCCGAGGCCCAGGTGGTGGTGGCGGCGCCGGGGATGGGCTTGACCTGGCGCGCCCGCTCCTCGAGGCGGAGCGTGGCGTCCCAGTCGTAGGCCAGCCCCGCCCCCAGCTGCAGGGGGAGGAGGGCGGCGGCGATGAGGGCCGCGGCGGCCATGGCTCACTCGACGATGACGACGTCGCCCGGGCGGAGCTTGAACCGGCCGGCCGCCTCCAGCGCCTGCGTGAGGGCGGCGTAGGTGAAGCGCACCCGCGTGGTGCCGTTGCGGACCACGAAGATGCGCTCGCGGTCGGCGAAGTCGGAGAAGCCGCTGGCCGCCGCCAGGGCGGTGAGGACGCCCGCGCCGGGCTCGAGGCGGTAGAGCCCCGGGCGGAGCACCTCGCCCACCACCGAGACCTCCAGCGGCCGGGCCTCGTCGAGGGCCACCGTCACCACCGGGTTGGCGAGGAAGTCCTTGAGCCGGGCCTGGATGCGCTGGGCCAGGATGGCCGGGGTGTCGCCCGCGGCCTCCACGTCGTTGAGGAACGGCAGCGAGATCATGCCGTCGGACCGGACCTTGGCCTTGGCCGACATGCCCTCCTGGTTGTAGACGCGGACCGAGAGCGTGTCGCCCACGGCGATGGCGTAGGCGCCCTCGATGGCCGGCTCCGGGAAGCGGTCCACCCAGATGAAGTTGGCGTCGGTGGCCTTGCAGCCGGCGGCGGTGAGCAGGAGGCCGAGGAGGAGCCCGGCCACGGCGGGCATGTCGGGCGTGGCGCGGCGGCGTCGGGCGAGGGCTGGCGTGGTCACGAGGCGGCCAGCATACCGCCGGAACCGGTGGTGTGGGTTCCTCCGTCCACGGGACGCGCCGAGGGGCGCCTCCTGGGGCGGGGAGGCGCAGCGCGGCGGGATGACGCAAGGTGCAGCCGCACCGGACGCTGGAAACCTGGCCCCGGACGGGTCATGCTGCCGGTGGGGGAGTCGGGAGACGCATGCCAGGTCAGCCACCGCCGCTGGAGCGCCGCAAGTACCGCCGCGTGCAGGCGCCCATCCTCGTCCGCCCCGCCGGGCTGCTCGCCCAGGTGGCGGCGAGGAAGGTCAACGACATCTCGCTGGGCGGGATCCGCACCTACGCCGACGCGTCGCTGCCCAAGGGGAAGCGGCTCGAGATCGAGCTGCTGTTCGAGGGCGGCGCCACCTCCACCGTGCTGGTGGAGGTGGCCTGGGTCGAGCCCCAGCCGGAGGGGGCGCCGGCCGCCTTCGAGATGGGGCTCCGCCTGGTCGACGCCCGGCCGGCCGACCTGGAGCGCCTGGCGGCGGCGCTGCAGGACTGACGGCCGCTAGGCCGCCTGCAGCAGTCGCATCTCGCGCGCCTCGTGGTCGTGGAGGCGGGCGGTGAGCTCGGCGGCGGCCCGCTCCAGCTCCCGCGTCGGCGCGGAGCGCTCCTGCGAGCGCCACACCAGGTGGCCGAGGTCGCGCAGGAGCTCGCGGTGCTCCTCGACGAAGCGGGCGATCTCCGGCCGGTGGCCGGGGCTGCGCTCGGCCAGCACCTCGTAGAAGCCCCGGGCGTGCTCCTCGTGGGTGAAGTGCTCGCGGAGCTCGTGGGACAGGTCCTCCAGGGCCTCGGCGAGGGCGCCGCGGTCGGGCGCCAGCGCGAGGCGGGCGGTGACCTCCCGGAGCTGGCCGTGGTCGTCGGCGAGCGCGCGGGTCACCTGGTCGGCGATGGAGGCGGAGGTGGCGATCGGGAGCGGGTTCATGGCGGGCCTTTCTGCGAGGGGTCTGGAGCCAGCGACCATCGAAATCTTGTCTTGATCTTCGTCAAGCGCAAGAGAGGCCGTCATTTCATGTAGTTAAGCGGAAAACTGGTAGTAAAGTTCTTCCGTCAATCTGTAAATCTTGAAAATCAGGCCCGTCGTTCCCAGGTTCCAGGGGAACGCCACGCCAGGCCGGCGCGGCGGCACGGGGAGGACGCCATGGCCGACGCACCCCACCTCGGCGCCAAGCTGCGGGCCCTCCGCCGCGGGCGCTCCATGACGCAGGCGGCGCTGGCCGAGCAGCTCGGCATCTCGGCGAGCTACCTCAACCTCATCGAGCACGACCGGCGCAGCCTCTCGGCGCCGCTCCTCATCCGGCTGGCCGGGATCTTCGACCTCGACCTCAGGTCCTTCTCCGCCGAGCAGCACGCCCGCGAGGTGGCCGACCTGCTGGAGGTGTTCGGCGATCCGATCTTCGAGGAGCACGACGTCACCACCGGCGAGGTGAAGGACCTGGTGGGCGCCTGCCCGTCGGCGTCGCGGGCCGTGCTGGCGCTCTACCGGGCCTACCGCGGCGCCCGGGAGGCGGCCGACACGCTGGCGGCCAGGCTCAGCGACGGGGACCTCGAGGCGGCCGGCTCGGCCCAGCTCCCAACCGAGGAGGTCTCCGACCTCCTGCAGCGCCACATGAACCACTTCCCGGCCCTGGAGGCGGGGGCCGAGGCGGTCTGGCGCGAGGGGCGGCTCGACCGCGAGGACCTGGGCACGGCGCTGGCGCGCCGGCTCGGCGAGCTCTCCGTGCAGGTGCGCATCGGCCGGACCGACGAGATGGCGGGGGCGGTGCGGCGCTACGACCCGGCCGGCCGCGTGCTCTGGCTCTCCGAGGCGCTGCGGCGCGGCAGCCGCCACTTCCAGCTGGCCCACCAGCTCGGCCTGATGACCCAGGCCGCCGAGCTGGATCGCCACGCCGCCGACCCGCGCCTCACCAGCGAGCCGGCCCGGCGGCTGGCGCGGGTGGCGCTGGCCAACTACTTCGCCGGCGCCGTGCTCATGCCCTACGGCCCCTTCCTCGAGGCGGCCCGCGCCGAGCGCTACGACGTGGAGGTGCTCTGCAACCGCTTCCGGGTGGCCTTCGAGCAGATCTGCCACCGGCTCACCACGCTGCGCCGGCCCGGCGCCGAGGGCGTGCCCTTCCACATGGTGCGGGTGGACATCGCCGGCAACATCTCCAAGCGCTTCAGCGCCTCCGGCCTGCGCTTCGCCCGCTTCAGCGGCGCCTGCCCGCGCTGGACGGTCTTCGAGGCCTTCACCACGCCGGGCCTGGTGCGCACCCAGCTCTCGCAGATGCCCGACGGCGCCACCTACTTCTGGATGGCGCGCACGGTGCGCAAGGAGGGCGGCCGCTTCCACGCGCCGCGCTCGGTGCTGGCCATCGGCCTCGGCTGCGAGGTCTCCCACGCCCGCCACCTGGTCTACGCCGACGGCGTGGACCTCTCGGCGCGCGGCCCGGTGGTGCCGGTGGGCGTGACCTGCCGGCTCTGCGACCGCATGGACTGCGAGCAGCGCGCCTTCCCGCCGCTGCAGCACCCGCTGCAGGTCAACGAGCACGTGCGCGGCCTGTCGTTCTACGCGCCGCCAGGGGCCAGGGAGGGGTAGGGGCGGGCCGGGGCCGGCCGGCGGGGTGACCGGCTAGGGCCGCTCCCGCAGCAGCGTCCCCGTCCACGTCTCCGCCTGCCCCTCCGCGTCCACCCGCGGCCGCCAGGGCACGGCCTCGAAAGCCCGCTCCAGCTCCTGCTTGTCGGCGGGCGTGAGCTCCGGCGAGAGCACCTCCACCAGCCGCACCCGGCCGTGGCGCGGGTCGAGGGCCAGCTGGACCGTCACCTGGTCGAGGCCGAGGGAGGCGAGGGGCGCCTGCACCGTGGCGCGCCAGGCCGGGTCGGGCTCGGGGGTGGCCTGCTGGGCGCGCAGCGGCGGCAGCTCGATCCGGCCGGGGGCGGCGGCGGGGCGGTGCGCGGCGCAGCCGGCCAGCGCGCCGGCGGCGAGGAGGAGCGCCAGCGGCGCGGCGGCCAGCCGGGCGCGGTGGCAGGCGCGGAGGAAGGCGGGGCGGGCGGGCACGACCGGCGTGGTCCGGGTGGCCATGCACGGGATCGTACTCCCGGGGGCGCGCGGCGCCACGCCACGCCCAGCCCGGGACGCCGCACCGACCCGCCTTGACCGGGCCACCCGGCGGCGGGACGATCTCCCCGAGCCGTCCGCGCGAGGCCCACCCGTGGAGAGAGGGGGCGAGGATGGAGGCCGCGTCGCGCACGCCGGTCTTCGAGGCCCGGGGGATCACCAAGACCTACCGGATGGGCGAGGTCTCGGTCCCGGCCCTGCGCGGCGTGGACGTGGCCTTCCACGCCGGGGAGCTGGTGGTGCTGCTCGGCCCCTCGGGCTCGGGCAAGTCCACCCTCCTCAACGTCCTCGGCGGCCTCGACACGCCCACCAGCGGCACGGTCCGCTGGCGCGACCACGACCTCGCCGATCCCGACGAGCGGCTGCTCACCCGCTACCGCCGCGACCACGTCGGCTTCGTCTTCCAGCACTACAACCTGGTCCCCTCCCTGACGGCCCGCGAGAACGTGGCGCTGGCCGCCGAGATCGCCCGCCACCCCATGGCGCCCGAGGAGGCCCTGGGGCTGGTGGGGCTCTCGGCCCGCCTGGACCACTTCCCCTCCCAGCTCTCCGGCGGCGAGCAGCAGCGGGTGGCCATCGCCCGCGCGGTGGTGAAGCGCCCCGAGGTGCTGCTCTGCGACGAGCCGACCGGCGCCCTCGACGCCGCCACCGGCCGGCTGGTGCTGGAGGTGCTGCAGAAGGTCAACCGCGAGCTCGGCACCACCACGGTGGTCATCACCCACAACGCCGCCATCGCCGGGATGGCCGACCGGGTGCTGGTGCTCCGCGACGGCCGGGTGGTGGAGGAGCGGACCAACGCCGTGCGCCTGGCGCCGGGGGAGCTCTCCTGGTGAGGGCCCTCGACGCCAAGCTGCGGCGCGATCTCTGGCACCTGCGGGCGCAGGCCTCGGCCATCGCGCTGCTCATCGCCTGCGCGGTGGCCACGCTGGTGGCCTCGGCCACCACCTGGCAGGCGCTGGCCCGCACCCAGGAGGCCTACTACGCCAGCCACCGCTTCCCGCACGTCTTCGCCGAGGCGCGCCGGGCGCCGCGGGAGGTGGCGGCGCGGCTGGCCGCGCTGCCCGGGGTGGCCGAGGTGGAGGCGCGGGTGGCGGCCTGGGGCACGCTGGCGCCCGCCGACGGCGATCCCCTCCCGGCCACCGGCCGGCTCCTGGGGCTGCCGCCGGGCGGGCCGCGCCTCTCCCGGCCGCACCTGCGCCAGGGGCGGCTCCCGGCCGGCCCGGGCGAGGCCCTGGTGGGCGAGGCCTTCGCCGAGGCCCGCGGCGTCGGCCCGGGTGCGCCCCTCTCGGTGGTGGTGAACGGGGCGCGGCTGCGGCTGCGGGTGGTGGGGGTGGCCCTCTCGCCGGAGACCATCTACACGGTCCGGCCGGGCGACCTCTTCCCCGACGACCGGCACTTCGCGGTGCTCTGGGTGCCGGAGGCGGAGCTGGCCGCGGCCCTCGACCTCCGGGGCGCCTTCGACGAGGTGGGGCTGGTGCTGGGGCCGGGCGCCGACGAGGCGGCGGTCCTGGCCGGCGTCGACCGGCTGCTGGCCCCCTGGGGCGGCGCCGGGGCCATCGGCCGCGACCGCCAGGTCTCCCACCGCTTCCTGACCGACGAGATCGGCCAGCTGCGCACCCTGGCGGCGGTCCTGCCCACCATCTTCCTCGGGGTGGCCGCCTTCCTGGTGTCGCTGGTGGTGTCGCGGCTGGTGGCCGCCGAGCGGCCGCAGATCGGCATGCTCAAGGCCCTGGGCTGGTCCTCGGCGGCGGTGGCCGGCCACTACGCGCGGCTGGTGGCGGCCATCGCGCTGGCCGGGGCGGCGCTGGGGGCGGCGGGCGGCCTGTGGCTGGGCCAGGCCCTGGCGCGGGTCTACGCCGGCTACTACCGGCTCCCGGCGCTGCGCACCGAGGGGGACTGGCCGGTGGTGGCCTGGTCGGCGGCGCTGGCGCTGCTGGCCGCGCTGGGCGGGGCGGCCGGGGCGCTGCGCCGCGCGCTGCGCCTCCCACCGGCCGAGGCCATGCGGCCGGAGGCGCCGCCGAGCTACCGGCCCGGCCCGCTGGAGCGGCTGGGGCTGGCGGGGTGGCTCTCGCCGGGTGCGCGCATGGTGGTGCGGGGGCTGGCCCGGCGGCCGGTGCGGTCGGCCCTGGCCACGCTGGGGCTGGCCTGCGCGGTGGCGGTGCTGGTGGTGGCGGCCTTCATGGGCGACGCGGTGGAGCTGCTGGTGCGGCGGCAGCTCGCCGACGCCCAGCGGCAGGATCTCTCGGTCACCTTCACCGGCCCGGCGCCGCCGGCCGCGCTCGCCGCGCTGCGCGCCCTGCCCGGCGTCCGGGCGGTGGAGCCCCTCCGCACCGCGGGCGCCGTGCTGCGCCACGGCCACCGCCGCTCGCGCACCGCGCTCACCGGCCTGGAGCCCGGGGCCGACCTGGCGCGGCTGGTGGGGGCCGACGGCGCGGTGGTGCCGGTGCCGCCGCAGGGGGTGGTGCTCTCGCGCCAGCTCGCGGCCACGCTGGGGGTGACCCCGGGCGGCTGGATCGAGGCCGAGGTGACCGAGGGGCGGCGGCCGGTGCTGCGCCTCCGGGTGGCCGCCACGGTGGACGACCTGGTGGGGACCGCCGCGACGCTCTCCCGCCACGAGCTGGGGGCGCGGCTGGGCGAGCCGGGGCTGGTGACGGGGGCGGCCCTGGCCGTCGACCCGGCGCGGGCCGAGGAGGTGGCGGCGCGGCTGGCGCGGTGGCCCGGCGTGCTGGCGGCCACCTCGCGGGGCGCCACCCTGGCCGCGCTGCACCGGCTCCTCGACGAGCTGCTCCTCACCTACGTGACGGTCCTCTCGCTGCTGGCCGCCGGCATCGCCGCCGGGGTGGCCTACAACACCGGGCGGATCACCTGGGCGGAGCGGGAGCGGGAGCTGGCCACGCTGCGCGTCCTGGGGATCACGCGCGGCGAGGCCTGGCGGCTGCTGGCTGGCGAGGCCCTGGCCCTGCTCGTCGGGGCCCTGCCGCTGGGGGCGCTCCTGGGGGCCGGGTTCGTGGCCGTGGTGGCCGCCACCACCGCCAACGAGTTCTTCCGCATCCCGGCGGTGGTGGCGCCGCGCACCGTGGCGCTGGCCATGCTCGGCACCGCCGCGGCGGTGGCGCTGGTGACGCTGGTGGCCCGCCGCTGGATCGCCCGCATGGACCTGGTCGCCGCCCTGTCGACCCGCGAGTAGAGGAGGCACGCCATGAGGCCCGCTGTCCGCCGCACCGCCCTCGCCGCCCTGGTCGCCGCCCTGGCGGTGGCCGCCGCCGTGGCGCTCCGCCCGGCGCCGCTCCCCGTGGAGACCGGCGCGGTGCGGCGCGGCCCGATCCGGGAGGTGGTGGAGGGGACCGGCCGGGCGCGGGCCTGCACCCGCTACGAGCTCTCGGCCCCGGTGCCGGGGGCGCTGCTGCGCCCGGCGCTGCGCGAGGGGGCGCCGGTGCGGGCGGGGCAGGAGATCGCGGTGGTGGTGCCGGCCGCGCCGGTCCCCCTCGACGCCCGGGCGCGGGCCGAGCTGGCGGCCCGGGTGGCCGCCGCCGAGGCGGCCGGCGGGGAGGCCCGGGCCGCCCTCACGCGGGCCCGGGTGGCCGAGGCGCAGGCCGGGGCCGACCTCCGGCGGGCCGAGGCGCTGGCGGCGGGCGGCGCCCTCGCCGAGCGGGAGGCCGAGGCGGCCCGGTTCGCCGTGGCGGCGCGGGGGGAGGAGCGGCGCATGGCCGAGGGCGCGGTGCGGCGCGCCGACGGCGAGCTGCAGGCGGCGCGGGCCGCGCTGGGCGGGGCCGAGGCGGGCGGGCGCGGCGAGCGGGTGGTGCTCCGCGCGCCGGCCGACGGCGTGCTGCTGCGCCTCCTGCGCGAGAGCGGCGGGCCGGTGGCGGCCGGGACGCCGGTGGCCGAGGTGGCCGATCCGGCCGCGCTGGAGGTGGAGCTGGATCTCCTCACCTCCCAGGCGGTGCGGGTGGCGAAGGGGGCGCCGGCGGCGCTCCTGGCCTGGGGCGGCCCGCCGCTGCCGGGCCGGGTGGCCCGGATCGACCCGGCGGCGTTCACCAAGGTCTCGGCGCTGGGGGTGGAGGAGCAGCGGGTCCACGTGGTGGTCGAGCCGGCCGGCGACCCGGCCGGCTGGCGCCGGCTGGGCGACGGCTGGTCGGTGGAGGGGCAGGTGGTGGTGGCGGCGCGGGACGACGCGCTGCTGGCGCCGGCCATGGCCCTCTTCAGGCTGGACGATGGCTGGGCCGCCTTCGCCGTGGAGGGCGGCCGGGCCCGGCTCCGCCGCCTGGAGGTGGCGGAACAGGGGGACGGGGTGGTCGCGGTCACGGCCGGACTGCAGGCGGGGGAGGCCCTGGTGCTCCACCCCTCCGACCGGCTGGAGGATGGCGCCCGCGTCGCCCCGCGGTGAGCCTCCACGCCGCGTGCGATCGGGGGACCACATCTGTCCACACGACCCGACCCCGGCGCAAACACCCGATTCCACGCCGGAACCCCGGGTCGCGACGCCGGGGCGGCGCGGCGTCAGGGCGGCGCGGGACTGTGCGGCGATGTGAGCGGCCAGTAGCGTGATCGGTGCGAATGGGCGAACCGAAGCGCATCCTCGTCGTCGACGACAACCTCCCGCTCCGCACCATGATCTCCCTGGCGCTGGAGTCGGCCGGCTACGTCGCCTTCCCGGCCGAGTCGGCCGAGGCGGCGCTGGAGGTGGCCCGCTTCGACCCGCCGGATCTCTGCCTGGTGGACCAGGGCATGCCGGGCATGAGCGGCGCGGACCTGATCCGTGCCCTGCGCGCCTCGACCGACGAGCGGCTGCGGCGCATCCCGGCCATCGGCCTCACCGGCCTCGATCGCGGCGCCCAGGACCTGGTGGCGGCCGGCGCCCTCTTCGCCCTGCGCAAGCCGGTGGACGAGGAGTCGTGGCTGCAGCGCGTGGCGCAAGCGCTCGACGCGACCCCCGTCCTGCACTGAGCCGCTGCCTCACCGCAGCAGCGGTCCCAGCCGGCGCCACGCCGCCCGGATGGCCCCCGGCGCGTGCGCCGCGAACCCGAAGAGCAGCCCGCTCCGCCGGTCCTCCAGCTGGTACCGCTCCAGCGACGGCAGGTCGAACCCCGCCGCCGCCAGGCGCGCCGGCAGGCCGGCCAGGTCGCGCGGCGGCGCCGCCCAGGTGCCCATGAGGTTCATGCCGCTGTCGGCGTGGGCGAAGGCGAGGGGCGCCTCCACCTCCCGCGCCACGTCGAGGAAGGCGTCGAGCCGCGCCGCGTACTCGCGCCGGGCCCGCCGCAGGTGGCCGTAGAAGGCCCCCGAGTCGAGGAAGCCGGCCAGGGCCGCCTGATCGACCAGCGGGCCCTGGTCGTCGGCGGTGGTGCGCAGGTCGGCGAAGGGCGCCACCAGCTCCGGCGGCAGCACCGCGTAGCCGAGGCGCAGCGCCGGGAGCAGCACCTTGCTGGTGGTGCCGACGTAGATGACCCGGCCGCCGCCCGGGTCGAGGCCGTGGAGGCTGGGGAGCGGCGCCCGGGCGTAGCGGAACTCCGAGTCGTAGTCGTCCTCCAGGATCCAGCCGCCCGCCTGGGCTGCCCCGTCGAGGAGCGCCAGCCGCCGCGCCAGCGGCAGGCCGGCGCCGGTGGGGAACTGGCGCGAGGGCGTGGCGTAGAGCACCGCCCCGCGCGGCCAGCGGGCCGGCGGCACCAGCCCCTCGCCGTCCACCGGCACCGGGACCACCTCGGCGCCGGCCGACCGGAAGGCGAGCCGGGCGCCCGGGTAGCCCGGGTCCTCCAGCAGCGCCGGCCGCCCCGGGGCGAGGAGCAGGCGGGCCAGGAGGAAGAGCGCCTGCTGCGAGCCGGTGGTGATCGCCACCTGCTCCCAGGTGCAGCGCACGCCGCGGCTCGCGCCCAGGTACCCGGCCAGGGCCCGGCGCAGCGAGGGCAGGCCGAGGGGGTGGGCCGGCTGGTAGTGGAGCAGCGCCGGGCCGTGCTCCCGCAGGGCGCGGGCGCGGCAGCGGTTCCAGCGCGCCAGCGGGAAGAGCCGCACGTCGGGCTGGCAGGGGCGGAAGGGGAGGGGTGCGGCGAGGCGCGGCAGCGCGGCCGCCGGAGGCGGCGGGGCGGCGGGTGGTGGCCGCGGCCGGGCCCGCGCCAGCGAACCGGGCACGAAGAGGCCGGAGCGCGGCCGGGCCTCCAGCCAGCCCTCCGCCACCAGCTGGTCGCAGGCCGCCACCGCGGTGTTGCGCGAGACGCGGAGGGTGGCCGCCAGCTCGCGGCTGCCGGGCAGCGGCTCGCCGGGCGGCAGGGCGCCGCGCTGGATGAGCGCCTTCAGCCCGGACACCAGCTGGCGCTGCAGCGGGGTGCGGCCGCGGCGGAGCGAGAGGGCGGCCAGGGGGTGGCGGGGCATGCGGGCTCCTCTGGATCCATCGGGGAGCCGGAGATCGTGGCCTGGATGGAGCCAGGGAGGAGCCTACGCCAGGGGGCGCGCGGGGACGAGGGCGCCACGGGAGGCGGATCGGGCCGGGCCGCCCCGGCCGGGGTTCATAGGACGGGGCTATCTATTCCATCCGATCGATGTCTTGGCGCGCCGCCGCTCGCCCGGGCAGAACTGCACCCGGGCGCGCCCCCGATCCCCCGCGCGCCCCGGGAGCGACCATGTCCGAACAGGCGAAGTGCCCCTTCCACCACGCCGCCGGCGGCGGCACCACCAACCGCGAGTGGTGGCCGAAGCAGCTCAAGCTCCACCTCCTCCACCAGCACTCCTCCCGCTCCGACCCCATGGGGCCGGGCTTCGACTACGCCCGGGAGTTCAGGACCCTCGACCTGGCGGCGGTGAAGCGCGACCTGGCCGCCCTCATGACCGACTCGCAGGACTGGTGGCCGGCCGACTTCGGCCACTACGGCCCCTTCTTCGTGCGCATGGCCTGGCACAGCGCCGGCACCTACCGCACCGGCGACGGCCGCGGCGGTGGCGGGCGCGGGGCCCAGCGCTTCGCGCCGCTCAACAGCTGGCCGGACAACGTCAACCTCGACAAGGCGCGGCGGCTCCTCTGGCCCATCAAGCGCAAGTACGGCCGGAAGCTCTCCTGGGCCGACCTGATGATCCTGGCCGGCAACGTGGCCCTGGAGACCATGGGGCTCAGGACCTTCGGCTTCGCCGGCGGCCGCGCCGACGTCTGGGAGCCGGACGCCGACGTGTACTGGGGCAGCGAGCCCACCTGGCTCGGCGACACGCGCCACGCCGCCGACCGGAAGCTGGAGCAGCCGCTGGCGGCGGTGCAGATGGGGCTCATCTACGTCAACCCCGAGGGGCCGAACGGCACCCCGGACCCGCTGGCGGCGGCGCGGGACATCCGCGAGACCTTCGCCCGCATGGCCATGGACGACGAGGAGACGGTGGCGCTCATCGCCGGCGGCCACACCTTCGGCAAGGCCCACGGCGCCGCGGCGGCGTCGCACGTCGGCCCCGAGCCCGAGGCGGCCCCGGTCGAGGCGCAGGGGCTCGGCTGGCACAGCACCCACGGCTCCGGCAAGGGGGCCGACACCATCACCAGCGGCCTGGAGGTCACCTGGACCTCCACGCCCACCCGCTGGAGCCACGACTTCTTCACCAACCTCTTCGCCCACGAGTGGGAGCTGACGCGGAGCCCGGCCGGCGCCCAGCAGTGGCGCCCCAAGGGCGGGGCCGGCGCCGGCACGGTGCCGGACGCCCATGACCCGGCGAGGCGGCACGCCCCCGCCATGCTCACCACCGACCTGGCCCTGCGCTTCGACCCGGCCTACGAGCCGATCTCGCGCCGCTTCCTGGCGCACCCCGAGCAGTTCGCCGACGCCTTCGCCCGGGCCTGGTTCAAGCTGACCCACCGGGACATGGGGCCGCGCTCGCGCTACCTCGGCCCCGAGGCGCCGGCCGAGGTGCTCCCCTGGCAGGACCCGGTCCCGCCGGTGGACCACCCGCTGGTCGATGCGCAGGACGTCGCCGCGCTGAAGCGCCAGGTGCTGGCCTCGGGCCTCACCGTCGCGGAGCTGGTCTCGACCGCCTGGGCCTCGGCCTCCACCTTCCGCGGCTCGGACAAGCGCGGCGGCGCCAACGGCGCCCGGATCCGCCTGGCGCCGCAGAAGGACTGGGCGGTCAACGACCCGCCGCGGCTGGCCCGGGTGCTCGGCGTCCTGGAGGGGATCCAGCGGGCCTTCAACGCCGCCCAGGCCGGCGGCAAGCGCCTCTCCCTCGCCGATCTCATCGTGCTGGCGGGCGCCGCCGGCGTGGAGCAGGCGGCGCGGGAGGCCGGCCACCCGGTGACGGTCCCCTTCACGCCCGGGCGCACCGACGCCTCGCAGGCCGGGACCGACGTCGCCGGCATGGCGGTGCTGGAGCCCTTCGCCGACGGCTTCCGCAACTACCAGCGGGGCCCGGCCGCCGTGTCGGCCGAGGAGCTGCTGGTGGACCGCGCCCAGCTCCTCACGCTCACCGCGCCGGAGCTGACGGTGCTGGTGGGCGGCCTGCGGGTCCTCGGCGCCAACGCCGGCGGGTCGCGCCACGGGATCCTCACCGCGCGCCCCGGGACGCTCACCACCGACTTCTTCGTCAACCTCCTCGACATGGCCACCGCCTGGGAGCCGACCTCGAAGGAGGCCGAGACCTTCGTCGGCCGCGACCGCCGCACCGGCGCGCCGCGCTGGACCGCCACCCGGGTGGACCTGGCCTTCGGCGCCAACTCGGAGCTGCGCGCCCTGGCCGAGGTCTACGCCGCCGACGACGCCGGGGCGCAGTTCGTCCGCGACTTCGTGGCCGCCTGGGCCCGGGTCATGGAGCTCGACCGGTTCGACCTGCGCTGACGGGCCGGCAGGCGGGGCCGGAACCGGGCAGAATGGCGGCGCGCGGCAGAGGGGCCGCGCCGCCACGCCGTCCGGAGGTCCGCCCGCCGATGCTGCGCCCAGAGGCCGAGTCCCTGCCGCTCGAGGCGGTGCTGGAGCACTACCGGGCCCACGGCTGGGCGCGCCTCGGGCCGGTGCTGGCGCCGGAGGCGCTCCAGGCGCTCCAGCGCCGCGCCGAGGCGATCATGCTCGGCGAGGTGGTCCACCCGGGGCTCTACTTCCAGGGCGACTCGCCCACCGGGCGGTACGAGGACATCCCGCGCGGCCAGGGCTGGGTGGGGCCGTCGCTCCACTACCGGAAGCTGGAGAAGCTGGAGCTGGACCCGCTCTTCGCCGCCTGGATCGCCAACCCGCTCTTCGGGCGCATCGCGACCCAGGTCATCGGCCCCGAGGTCGCGCTCTGCCGCGCCGTCATCTTCAACAAGGCGGCGCGCGGCGGCTCGACCCTGCCCTGGCACCAGGACTGCGGCGACTTCTGGGGCCTCTCCCGCGATCCGGCGCTGCAGATCTGGACCGCCCTCGACGACGCGCCGGCCGAGGCGGGCTGCCTGGAGCTGGTGCCGGGGACGCACCTCGCCGGCCGGGCCACGCCGGAGGGCGGCGTCATCCCCGAGGAGCTGGTCGCGCAGAGCGGCCTGCTGCCGAAGCTGCGCTCGGTGCCGGCGCGCGCCGGCGAGGCGCTGCTGGTCCACAACCTCGTCTGGCACCGCTCCGGGCGCAACGCCACGGCCGCACCCCGCCGCGCGCTGACCGTCTGCTTCATGGACGCGGCCACCCGCTGCACCCGGCGCCGCTCGCCGCGGCAGTTCCGGCGGATGGCCTGGGGGTGAGGTGGGCGTCCGGGGCCCCGCCCCCGGAAGCCGAGCGCAGGTACGTCCCCGCGGACCGGCGCCGAGCCCTTCCCGGCCGCAGGCCGATCTGGACCCTTCGGTCGGTCCGGAACTGGACCTTGGATGGAGCCAGCCTCGCGCCTACATCCAGTCCATGCGCGACCAGGCTCCCGCCGGCACCGAGACCACCCACCAGGGCACCTGCAACCACGACTGCCCCGACGCCTGCGGCTGGCTGGTGACGGTGCGGGGCGGCGAGGCGGTGGCCCTCCGCGGCGACCCCGGCCACCCCTTCAGCCGCGGCGCCCTCTGCGCCAAGGTGAGCCACTACCTCGACCGGGTCCACCACCCAGACCGCGTGCTCCATCCCCTGCGCCGCGTCGGCCCGAAGGGCGAGGGGCGATTCGTGCGGGCCACCTGGGACGAGGCGCTCGCCGACATCGCCGCCCGCTGGCAGGCCATCATCGCCGAGTCGGGCCCCGAGGCGCTCCTCCCCTACAGCCTCTCCGGCAACCAGGGGCTGCTCGCCTCGGCCTCCCTCGACCTGCGCCTCTTCGGCTCGATGGGCGCGAGCCGGTGCCGGCGGAGCATCTGCGGCGACGTGGCGGCGGCCGGCGTGGCCGCCACCCAGGGCCGGCCGGTGGGGTTCGACCCGGAGGACCTGGTCCACAGCCGGTACATCGTGCTGTGGGGCACCAACACGCTGGTCACCAACGCCCACCTCTGGCCGGTGATCGCCGAGGCCCGCCGGCGCGGCGCCCGGCTGGTGGTGGTCGACCCGGTGCGCACCCGCACCGCCGAGCAGGCCGACTGGCACCTCCCCATTCGCCCCGGCGGCGACGCGGCGCTGGCCATGGCGATGATGCACGTGATCGTCCGGGACGGCCTGGTCGACCGGGACTACGTGGACCGCCACGCCGAGGGCTTCGACGCGCTGGCGGCCCGCCTGGCGGAGACCTCGCCGCAGGCCATGGCCGCCCGCACCGGCCTCCCGCCGGAGGACGTGGAACGGCTGGCCCGCGAGTTCGCCACCACCCGGCCGGCGGCGCTCCGGGTCCTCATCGGCCCCGAGCACCAGCGGCACGGCGCCATGGCCTTCCGGACCCTGGCCTGCCTGCCGGTCCTCACCGGTGCCTGGCGCGATCGGGGCGGCGGGCTCTGCCGCTCCACCGGCGCCATGCAGTACGCGGCCCTGGCCCACGAGCGGCTGGCCATGCCGGAGGTCCACCGCCCGGCCCGCGAGCTCAACATGCGCGACCTGGGCCGCGACCTCCTCGACGCGGCGCTCGCGCCGCCCGTCCGCGCGCTGATGATCTGGAACACCAACCCGGCGGCGGTGGTGCCGGGCCAGGGGGCCATCCGCCGCGGCCTGGCCCGCGAGGACCTCTTCACGGTGGTCCACGACCTCCTGGTCACCGACACGGCGCGCTACGCCGACTGGGTGCTGCCGGCCACCAGCCAGCTGGAGCACCTCGACCTGGTGCCGGCCTGGGGCCACCTCCACCTCGCGCTCAACCGCCCGGCCACCGCGCCGCGCGGCGAGGCGGTGAGCAACACCGAGCTCTTCCGCCGGCTGGCCCGGGCGCTGGGGCGCACCGCGCCCTGGCTCTTCGAGGACGACGAGGCGCTGGTGCGGACCGCCCTCGGGAGCGGCCACCCCTGGCTCGCCGGCGTCACCTTCGAGCGGCTGGCCGAGGAGGGCCACGTGCGGCTCGCCACGCCGGAGGGCTGGCGGCCCTTCGCCGAGGGCGGCTTCCCCACGCCCTCCGGCAAGGCGCAGCTCCTCGCCCCGGCGCTGGCCGAGCTGGGCGTCGACCCGCTCCCGGTGGCCACCGCGCCGGCCCGCGGCGAGGGGCTCCAGCTCCTCACGCCCAAGTCGCTCTTCCACCTCAACGCCAGCTACGCCGACGTGGCCCACCACCGCGAGAAGGCCGGGCCCTGCACCATCACGCTCTGCGAGGCCGACGCGCGCCGCCGCGGCCTGGCCGACGGCCAGCGGGTGCGGGTCTTCAACGGGGGCGGCGCCCTCACCGCCATCTGCCGCGTCTCCGACGCGGTGCGCCCCGGCGTGGCGCTGATGCCCTTCGGCGGCACGGTCGACGCGGCGGGCGCGCGGGTCGGCGCCAACCTCCTCACGCCGACCGACCCGACCGACTGGGGGGAGGGGAGCGCCATGTACGACGCCTTCGTGGAGGTGGCGCCGGCCGCGTGAGGGCGCTCAGCGCTCCTCGGGCGGCCGGTGGCGCGAGAAGGCCCGCCAGAGCGCCAGGTCGTAGCCGATCTTGAGCAGGCCGCAGACGTAGAAGGGCACGCCCGCCAGCGCCGGCGCGGCGTAGAGCGGCGCCGCCAGCAGCGGCGCCAGCGACGACCCGATGGTCCGGGCGATGCCGGTCACCCCGGCCGCGGCGGCCCGCTCGTCCGGGTCGACCACCGCCATGGTGTAGGACTGGCGCGTCGGCACGTCCATCTGCGAGATGGAGAAGCGGGCGAAGAGCACCGCCACCGCCAGCCACAGCGTGGGCATGAGCGGCACCAGCAGCAGCAGCACGTTGGAGGGCAGGTGGGTGAACACCATGGTGTTCACCAGGCCGAAGCGGCGCGCCAGCGACGCCGCCCAGAGGGCCGAGAGGCCGGCCAGCACGTTGGCCACCATGAAGACGGCGCCGATGAGCCCCTCGCCGGCCCCGAACTTCTTCTGCAGCCAGTACGCCACGAAGGCCTGGACGATGAAGCCGCCGGCGAAGGCGTCCACCGCGAAGAGGCCGGAGAGGCGGAGGACCACGCCGCGGGAGCGGTGGAGGCCCAGGCCGGGGGAGAGGAGGGGCGGGCGCTCGGCGCGCCGCGCGGTGGGGGCCTCCACCGCGGGCGTGAGGCCGGTGAAGAGGGCGGCCAGGGCCAGGCCGAGCAGGCCGTAGAGGACCACCACGGCGCGGTAGCTGCCGAGGGGCGACCAGCCGGCGTGCTGCAGCCCCTCCGAGATGGCGCCGCCCGCCAGCGCCCCGGCCGCGGTGGCGAAGGAGCCGGTCAGCGTGTACCAGGCGAAGGTGCCGGTGCGCCGCTCGGCCGGGACCGCCTGCGAGAGGGCCGCCTGCTCGATGGCCAGGAATGGGCCGACCTCGTTGCCCGAGGGGCTGATGATGCCGAGGGTGGCGGCGGCCAGCAGGATCCAGAAGTCCTGCGTCACCGCGAAGAGCAGCCCGGCCCCCACCATGAGGGCCGCGCCGAGGCGCAGCATGCGCCGCCGCCCGGCCAGGTCGGCCCGGGTGGTGAGGACCAGCGAGAGGGCGGTGTCGCCGAGGAGGGTGAGCGTCAGCAGCAGGCCGATGCGCGCCTCGGAGAGGCCGCAGGCGGCGAGGTGCAGCACCAGGACGACGGAGAGCGCGCCGTAGGCGAAGAGCCGGACGCCGCGGGTGACGAAGAGGCGGGCGGCGTCGCCGGAGAGGCCCGGGGACGCCGCCGCCGGCTCCGCCATGGGGCTACCCGCGGGCGTAGGCCTCCAGCGCCGCCGAGACGGCGGTGCCCGGCTTCGGCCCCTTGCCCTGCTTCGCCAGCGCCTGCTCCAGCGCCGCCAGCACGGTGAGGACGTTGGCCTGGCGCGAGCCCTCGCCCATCAGGCCGATGCGCCACACCTTGCCGGCGAGGGGCCCGAGGCCGCCGCCGATCTCGATGTCGTGCTCGGCCAGCAGCGTCTTGCGCACGGCCAGTTCGTCGATGCCGGCCGGCACCTGGATGCAGTTGAGCGACGGCAGCCGGTGCCCCTCGGCCGCCTGCGGGGCGCAGCCGAGCGCCGCCACGCCGGCCATGAGGGCGCTGGAGTTCCGCTGGTGGCGGGCGAAGCGGGCCGGCAGCCCCTCCTCGAAGACGATGCGCAGCGCCTCGCGCAGCGCGTAGACCATCGAGATGGGCGCGGTGTGGTGGTAGGCGCGCTTCCCCTCGGCCCAGTAGTCCGCGATCATCGAGGCGTCGAGGTACCAGCTCTGCACCTTGGTCTTGCGCGCCTTGAGGGCGTCGAGGGCGCGCTGGGACAGCGAGAAGGGGGCCAGGCCGGGCGGGCAGGAGAGGCACTTCTGCGTGCCCGAGTAGACGGCGTCGGCGCCCCAGGCGTCGATCTCCACCGGCACGCCGCCCAGCGAGGTGACCGTGTCCACCACCAGCATGGCGCCGTGGTCGTGGCAGAGCTTCCCGAGCCCCTCCATGGGCTGCCAGGCGCCGGTGGAGGTCTCGGCGTGGACCAGGCCGACCGCCTTCACCTTGCCCTCCTTCTTGAGGGCCTCCTCGATCTGCTCGGGGCGCACCACCTGGCCCCAGGGGATCTCGATCTTGACCAGCTTCGCCCCGCAGCGGCCCACGATGTCGGCCATGCGGGTGCCGAAGACGCCGGAGACCACCACGATCATGGTGTCGCCCGGCTCGAGCACGTTGACGAGGGCCGCCTCCATGCCGGCCGAGCCGGTGCCGGAGACGGCGATGGTGAACTGGTTCTGCGTGCCGAGGACGGCGCGGAGCTGCCCCTGCACCTCGTTCATGATCTCCAGGAACTTCGGGTCGAGGTGGCCGAGGAGCGGCACCGACATGGCGCGCAGCACGCGCGGGGAGACGGGGCTCGGGCCGGGGCCGAGGAGCAGGCGCGAGGGCGGGTTGAGCTCGGCGACGGAGGGGGCGTTCATGGCGACCTCGTGTGGGGCGGATGACCACCTGGCGGGTGGGCGCGGGGCACCGCATTGTCCTACAGCCGCGCCGGGATCGGGTGTCGCCCCGATGGGGGGCGCGGCGGTGAATGCACCACGGGGACGGCGCGTCGGAGCAACATGACCGCCTTCCGCACTGCGCGTCCCGGCCGCACCCCGCGCCGCCACCACCTTGGAGCCACCATGGCCCTCTCCGCCGCCGTCCTCGCCCTCGCGCCGCTGCTCGCCCTCGGCGCGGAGGCGCCCCCCGTCACCGCCCAGCACGCCGGCCCGCCGCGCGGCCCCGCGCCGGCCGCCCTCTACCCGCTCGACGGCGACGCCCGCGACGCCACCGGCCAGGGCGACGACGGCCGGGTGGAGGGGGCCCGGCCCGCCGAGGATCGCGCCGGCCGCCCGGGCGCCGCCCTGGCCTTCTCCGGCCGCGACCTGGTGGACCTCGGCCGCCGCACCGAGCCCGGGACCCTCACCGTGATGGCCTGGGTCCGGCCCAGCCGCCTCTCCCGCGACGGCGCCATCCTCTCCAAGGCGGCCCCGGCCGCCGGGCGCGACCGCTGGCTCGAGCTGCGGGTGGAGGCCGACGGCCGCCCCGCGCTGCTCCTCCCGTCCATGGAGCGCCCGCTCCGCGGCCCCCGGCTCCTCGCCGAGGGGCGCTGGTCGCACCTCGCCGCCACCTTCGACGGCGCCCGGGCCGTGCTCTACGTGGACGGCGCGCCGGTGGCCGATGCCCCGGCCGCGCGCTGGCCCACCGCGCCGGGCCAGGCGGCCCTGGGCGCCCGCCCCGAGCCGGGCGGGAAGCTGAAGCGCTCCTCGGCCTGGCTGGAGGGGCGGCTCGACGACGTGCGGCTCTACACCGAGGCGCTCCCCGCCTGGGAGGTGCTGGCGGTGGTCCACCCCGGCTCGCGCCCGCCCGCGCCCGGCCCGGACGGCGACGAGCTGGCCGACGACGCCGGCGACCTGGAGCGGATCGGCGCCCTGGCGGCCGCCTTCGATCGGGCGGTGGTCCGGCGCGACCAGGTCCGGCTGCGCGAGGTGGAGGCCAAGGTCCGCGCCGAGATCGACCAGGAGCTGGCCGAGGCGCGCACCGAGCGCGGCCACGGCGCCAGCCGCCGCGACGTGGCGCGGCGCGCCCGCGACCTGTTCGCCGGGCCGGCCGACCTGCGCGACCTCAACGACCTGGACGGGCGCCGCAGCGCCATCGCCGAGCTGTCGGCCGCCGCCTGGCAGGAGCTGATGGACGACCTCCGCGGTCGCGGCGGCCCGGGCCCGCGTCCGGAGCGCCGCCCGCGCCCGGACGAGGGCGGCCCCTGGGGCCCCGATCGCCGCGATCACCAGGGCCCCCCGGCGCCGCAGCCCGCGCCGCCGGCGGCCCGCGCCATGGAGCCGGCCCGCTTCGAGGCCGTGCTCGCGGCGGCCAGGCGGGAGCCCTTCGCCGACGGCCAGCGGCGCGTGCTCCAGACCGCCCTGCCCGGCAACTGGTTCACGGTGGAGCAGGTGGGCCGGATGGTGGACCTCTTCACCTTCACGCCCGACAAGCTCGACGTGATCAAGCGCGCCCAGGGGCGGATCGTCGATCCCGAGGAGGGCTACCGGCTCTATGAGCGGTTCAGCTTCGAGTCGGAGAAGGAGGAGGTCAGGAAGCTCCTGGCGCCCTGACCGGCCGCGCGCGGTGCGCGCCGCCGGCCAGGGCTGCAGCTGTACGGGGCTGCGCCCCGCCCCGCCAAGCAGAGCTCGGCGGGGCCCCACCCTGCTGCGTGGG
>WBZM01000616.1_pt1 | contig 46731 bp, 53 predicted proteins | sample 5204271 | NCBI WGS metagenome assembly WBZM01 (sample SAMN12344346, study PRJNA552823) | activated sludge metagenome | biome: Activated sludge suspended growth; feature: Nitrification reactor; material: Wastewater; isolation source: activated sludge from nitrification reactor of wastewater... | reverse complement strand
ACCCGTCGGCTGTGAGGCCTTCACGACTCGCTGCGACGGGCAGTTGGCTCAAGTCTGCGCCCCGAACCGTGGGTGGCGCACCGCGCAAGACTGTCGGTTGGTCACGCCTACCAGCCTCAACTGGCGCTGCTGTCCTACGAGCGAGGGGCGCTTCAGCTGTCTGCCCGAGGAGGAGTGCGATGATCCCCGCTGACCGCATCCGACCGGAGCACGTCCGCGCGTTCCATCTGCGGATGCAGCGCAAGTTTGGCTCCCAGGTCTTTGACAAGAACGTCCGTAGCGGCATCGAGCAGGCCCGCGACTACGTCAAGGCGCTCGGCGTCGTTGACGCGACGGCATACCTGAAGACCTACGCCTTCACCCTCGGCGTGTTCATCTGGTACCCCTTCGACGTGATGGACCCCGCGCCGATCGGTAATTGGACGCTGCCGAACCAGCTTGTCGGCATCGGCCACGAGCACGTACACGTGCGGCAGTTCAAGGAGTACAAGGGCCTTCCGATGGCGTCGGACTACGTCAAGTCCGCCGAAGCGCGGGCCATGCGTTGGGAGGCTGAAGCCTACTGCCTGACGTTGGAAGTGTGGCGGCCCCTCTACGGGTCTTTGCCGCCGCCTTCTCCGGAGCAGGTTGTCTCCTCGCTCCCTGCGTACGGCTGCACGCCGGAGCAGGTTCAGGGCGCGGCTGAGGTCGTTCGCACGCGTTACGAGTCGATCAAGCGTGGGGGGCTTCTGACGCCCGAGGCCCGCGAGCTCGTGGCGTTCCTGCGCGAGGCTCAGATCTCTGAGTAGCTTCCTCGCACACGATGGCATTGACTTCCCGGGGTAACTACTACAAGATAGCGGCGATGGACCTCAAGAAGATCATCGCCAAGCTCCCAACGGGCTTCGCAGAAGACGTTCAAGGCGACTCCCCCGAGAAGCTCAAAGCGCGGCTGGTTCAGGCCGAGACCAACATCCAACGCATCAAGCAGGAGCGCGAGGCGGACGAAAAGCTCTCCGGCGCGCGCGAACTTGTCAAAGACCTCTCCGCGCCTTACGCCGACGCGGAGAAGTCACAGCGCGCGGTCATCTCGTACGTGCTCGCGCTCTTGGACGAGAAGGGCCAGCTTCCGCTGGCGACGGTGTCGGTGAGCGGAGAGGAGGAGTAGCAGTGGCCATCATCCTCGTGGACATGGACTGCGTTCTGGCTGACTTCGAGGAGGGGCATCGGCGCATGTGCGCTGAGCACGGCCTTCCCCCGGTGGTCGAGGCCCGAGACCGTGTGTGTTGGGACATTCTGGAAGCCGTTCCTACTGTGTGGCGCGATGCCGTGAAGGAGCTGTGGCACGCGCCGGGTTTCTTCGCCGGGCTCGATCCGATCGTCGGCGCCGTCGAGACGCTGCATATCTGGTCGCGCCAGGGTCACAAGGTGTACATCTGTACCGCGCCCCTGATGAACTCGGAGACCTGTGCGCAGGAGAAGCTCGCCTGGGTCCGGCGCCACGTGGGCCCTGAGTTTGTTCGGCGAACCATCATCACGGCGGATAAGACCCTCGTACAGGGGGACTTTCTTCTGGATGACCGCCCCGACATCACGGGAGATGCGGCGCCGACGTGGAAGCATCTTCTCTTCGCTACGCACGCAAATCGTTTTTACGGTCAGCTTGATGAGAGGCACACATGGACGACGGCCCGAAGCCTGATCAGTCAGTCGAGTTCGTGATCGTCAACCCGCAGGGTGAACCGATCCCTGGCTTTACGCCGTTCACTGACCTCATCACCGCCATGCGTTGCGCCCGCGCGCTTGAGACCAACAACACCGTCATGCGCGTCGTCGGTGACTCTCGCACCCCGATGTCTCATCAGGGCCCGAACGGGTGGAATCCACGGGCCAGGAAGGGTTCTCAGCTGTGTTGACTCCCGTATTCCTCGCCGGCCCCATGCGGAGCGGCAAAGACACCGTGGCGCAGATCCTCGAAGAGGACTACGGCTACGTCGTGGTCGGCCTCGCCGACGCGCTGAAGCGTGATACTGCGTGGCTCTTCGACCTCGACGATCGCGCCTTCTGGGGTACCTTCGAGGAGAAGGCCGCGCCGCTCGACACGCCACTCGACGAGGTGGTCATTCACGAGATGGCCACCAGCCACACCCACATCTGGAAGTTGGCCCGCTTCGCGCTTGCTCGTTTTGACTCACGGCTGTTTTCCGAGCGCCTTTCTGCTCAGCTTCTGGCCTCCCTTCTGCCTGTAGCTCCGATCACGACCCCCCGCGTACTCCTTCAGCGTATGGGTACTGAGTTCGGTCGCGCGCTGTGGGAGGATGTGTGGGTGGAGGCTGTCGTACAGGCCCAGAAGCTGATCGCGGAAGGTGTCGTCTACCTCCGACGCGACGGGGCCCTCCCCCATCTCCGTACGCGCTTGGCCCCCGCGCCGATCGTCGTGCCCGATGTGCGCTTCCTGAGCGAGGCGCGCTACGCGGTCGAGAAGCTGTCCGCGCCCGTCTTCTGGATCGACGCCGAGAAGCGCGTCCCCCGCGATCCGCGCTTCGCGCACGCTTCTGAGCCGGTGATCGGGGACCTCGGCCCCTACGTCACTGACGTGATCAACAACAACGGCACTAAGAAAGAGCTGCGCGCCGAGGTGCGCCGCGTCATGGCGCTATACGTACCCGACTGCACGCCGAAGCGTGTCGAGTGACAGGCCGTATTTCGCTGCGGTCTTCTTGAGCGGTCCGGCGTCGCTCGCCTCTTGAAGCGCCCCCATGATCTCGTCTCCGATGGCACTCTTCCGCTTCGACACGGTCTGCATGTAGCGCTCGATGCCGCTGTCGGCCTTGCCGAACAGCGGCTTCGGCAGCGAAGCGTAGTAGCGCATCACGCGCACCTTGCGCTGCTCTTCGGGCAAGTGCGCGTGGCTCTTGTAGCGGATGGCGCGGCCGATCACCTGATCAATCTTGGAGTCATTCCAGTGGGGCTCCGCCACCTGGACCGAGCGCGTGCCCTTGAGGTCGAGGCCTTCGGTGCCCGCTGACGACACGAGAAGCGTGGGCAACTTGCCTTCGTTGTACTCCTGGACCAGCCGCGCCTTCTCCCCCTTGGACAAGCCGCCATGGAACACGGCGTGGGGCACCTTCTCCTTCTCCAAGAAGCGGGCGATGGGGAGCACCCCGCCCTCCAAGTAGTTCGAGTAGATCAGGCCCTTGTGGGAGGGGTCCTTCTTCCGCATCTCGATGAGGTGCTGCGCGATCTGACGCAGCTTGGGCGCGTGCTCAAGCTCCTCCTCGGGTGTCATGGCCGACACGTAGGGGCGAGGCGTGTTCGACACCTGACGAAGCGCGCCCTGAAACGCGTTCAGTTGCGTGCTCTCGGACTTAGACAGCGGCAGGCCATTTCGGATCTTGTAACTGACGTGGAAGGGCACCCGGCCCTCCTGCCACTTGTAGATTTCGTGCTGCTTCTTGGAGAGCGGGACCTCAACCTCTTCGTCGATTCTGTCCGGGAAGTCCTCGCCACCGCCTTTGTGCACGTCTACGTAGCCCTTGGCGGCGTCGATCAGTTTCTGCCGGTTGATCAGCGTGGGTACCGCCACGGGCTTCACTCCGCGCAGCTTCCCGTACCAGCTCGGCTGAATCAGCTTCTCCCCGATGAATGTCGATTGGAAGACGCGGGGGTCGCGCGGTAGCACGTTGCGGCCAGCAGCGGTGTTCAAGAGGTTAGCGACGTCGTACGGCTGGTTGTAGATGGGCGTCGCCGTGAGCAGGAGCCGAGCCTTCGCCTCCGCTGCGCGCTGCGCGACTTCTTTCTCCATCGCTGTGCCGGAGTTCCGAAGGCGGTGCGCCTCATCGAGCACAGCAAGGCCCTCGGGGTTGAACCCCGTCTGCCTCGTGGCCTTCTGGTAGGAGCGGATCCTGGTCCCTTCGGGCACTTCGCCCAGGTGCTTATTCAGTTCCTTGACGTAGTTGGCGACGAGCGGAGCGGGGACGACGGCGTCAATCGGCATCCCCAGCGCATCGGCGGCTGCAATCGACGTGAGCGTCTTCCCTGATCCCAGGCCGTGGGCTGCGAGGAGGCCCCCGGAGGCCCGGAGCTTCTCAATGGCGCGGAGCTGGTGCGGCTTGAGCTCAGTGTTCACGCCGTAAAGAGTACGCGGGGCCAAAGAAAAGCGCGAACCCATCCCCGGCGCCAACCGGGGATGGGTTCTTGCGGAAGGTGGCGGCGTCTCGAACGCCTAAATCTAGTCGTGTCGAAAGCCCCGGCCGACCAGCGTCTTGATGTGCGTGAAGTCGTTGATGCTGTCGTACACGTCGCGCGCGCGGCCCTCGTCACCGAAGTCGCGAACGTAGTATGTACTGTTCCCGTCTTTGCACTGAACACGCCAGGGCGCCCCGGGCGTGAACGGGGGCAGAAGCGTTACCTCGAAGCAGGGGCGCTCTCGTTCCTCGCGAAAAGGAGAGGGCCACCCCGTGCCGGCGTCACGAAGCGCTGTTTGGACGCGTTTGCGCTGGAGCGTTGCCGCGTAGTTGTCCTGAAATGCGCGCTGCGCGTCACGGAGCAGTTTGTCTTTGGCCATTGGAGCCTTTCAGCCCGCAGCCGAGGCCCAGCCGTTTCGGCTGAAGTAGAACGAAGCAGAGTACGGGCCGCTACGCACGTAGATGGTCGGGGTGTACGGGTCGCCGTAGTTCAAGTACTGAACGCCTGTACGCCCGAAGTTGTGCGCCCAGCCCTCCACGCCGTAGTCGGCGAGCTTGTACCGTTTGCTCGCCTCTTCGAGGATCGTACCCGCGAGGAAGCTCGCGTGTGCGCCGCTGTTGTAGCGCGCCTTGAACTGCGCCGCACACCACTCTCGGGCCGCGCGCAGCTTGATCTCTTCGGGCGAGCTGGCCGTCACCAGGGGGGCGGGAAGGGCCTTCTTGCGCGCGCCCATCAGTTCTCCAGGTCGAGGAAGATGGGCTCGTCGGTGCTGGCGCAGAGATCTTCCAGTTCTCCTACGAGGGCGAACACATCGGTAATTACGTCGTCGCGCTCGTCCGTCGTAGGCAGAGCCGCGTACCCGCCGGGCAGGAGGCTGTGGAGATCGACGAGAGAGTGCAGGGATGTGCCCCAGGTGTATTCGGATTCGAGCGCGTCCTCGAAAACGCCATCGACCGCGGCTTTGGCCATCCCCCGCTCGATCAGGAACGCCTTCAGCGTTGAGAGCTTTACGACGTTGAGCGTCAAGCGATCGGCCTTGATCGTCATCCTTCTTCTTCCTTTCGGGCCCTGTCGGCCAAGTACGCGACCCACTCATCGACGAGGTTGCGCTCGACGATGAAGTTGGCCGTGAGTTGCCCAAGGACGGGGTCATCCTCGTCCCAGCCCGTTTCAGCAAGAATGGTCTCCTCGTCCATCCCCGCGAAACGCCCCGGCTTGTACGCCCGGACCTTCACGCGCTGCTTCCACTTGCCGTACTTGGCGTGGTAGGCCATCTGGCGCGCGATCCAGCCGTCGCTGTCGCAGCACTGGATGTCGTCGGCGGAGACGACGAAAGCGCCGCCGCTGAAGGCGCCGGTGCGCATCCGGGTACACGAATCCGCCCAGCGTAGCGCCCATACTGCCTGGGGGCGGAACTTCTTGAACAGGGCCTGCACGAGCGTGGCGGCGCACCACGGCACCCCGTTTTCTTCGGCATAGAGCCTGAGCGTACGACCCCCTTTGTCCGGTTCGTCGGTATCAAAATCTGCGTCAAAACCCAGAGCGGGCAGCCCGCCGCCGTTGTCGTAGTACCAGGGCTCAGCCTTGAGGATGGCCTCTACCTTGGTGCCGTCCAACTCGCCGTCCGTCAGAATCTCCTCGCTCTCCGCCGTAAAGCACCTGAGCGCGTGATTGAGCCACGCCTCTTCCTCCGGCGTGATGTTCGTGAGCCCTTCGCTGAACTGCGTGAAATAGTCGGCCATGTTCTTTGTCCTTTCTGTGGGCGAAAACACGAAACGGCGCCAGGGGATGTACAGTCCCCTGGCGCCGTTTCGTGTCCCGGGTAGTGGTTACCGCTTCATCTTCTTCTCGATGACCTTCGCCATCGGCTCCAGGAGCTGCCCCGCGAGCTTCTGGATGTCGAACTTCTTCTCCTCGTCCTCGACGTTGCGCGCGAAGAAGGACAGCGCGTTCGACGCGCGCCACACCGTGTTGCCGGGCGGCAGCATCTCGACGTCTGCCGATCGGTAGCAGTCGGCGACGGCCTCGGCGTCCTCCTTGCCGAGGTTCTTCTTGATGAAGGCTTCGAGCTGCTTGGGCTCGATCTTCGTCTCGTGGGCGAGCTTGACCGTCTCGCCCAGCTTGTGCAGCGCGAGCGGCGAGACGTACGCCTGCATCATGTCCTGCACCTGGAGGACCGTCGCGCGGGTGTCGGCGAGGTAGGTCTCCTCACTCCACGAGAAGTCGTCGCTCAGACGCCCCCCGACGTGCGCCGTGCGCAGGTCCGTCGACAGGACGGCCTGATTGGTGCACCACATCCGCTCGATGAAGATGGATACCGCCGTCGCGCCGTTGCCGTAGGGCGACTCGGAGTACACGACGCCGACGCCCAGGCACTCGTTCGGCACGGGCTCCAGGATGCCGTCGAGCACGGCGCGGACCATGTGCTTGGTGTCCGTGGCGGTGACCGTGTACGGCAGGAGGTCGAACTTCTTGCAGGCACCGGCGAAGCCGTCGATGAGGTGCCCCGGGTGCCGCCGCTTGTACTTGGTGGACAAAAACCCCCTCGTTTCGTCCTGGACCGAGCGCACGAGCCGCCGCTCCTCCTTGTCGGCGTGCGCGAAGATCTGGTTGAGGTTGTCGCACGCCAGCTTCCCGCCCCACTTCTCGAAGATCTTGACCCCCTGGTCCGTGGTGCGGCTCAGCTCCGTGAGCCCCATCAGGTACTGGAGGTACGCCTTGGGGACGTGCGCGTACTCGGCGACCTGCCCGAACGCCCACTTGTGCAGGCGCTGCTCCAGGATCTGGGTCCGCGCCGGGCCCGGCACCTTGTAGAGGACGTCGAAGCCGCCGTCCGCGTTGTAGTCGAACTCCAAGGTGCGGGCCTTGACGACCATGTCGGCCGGCACCTCCTGCTGGATCCTGGTGATGGCCTTCTCGGCCTGGGCGCGGGCCTGCTCGATGTTGCCGTGCAGCCTCCGCCGCATCACGTTGGCGGCTTCGGTGGCGGCGAACTCGTAGTCCCGAGAGTCGTGGTGGTACATCATGGTCTTGTTGTTCTCCTGTGAAACCTTGTTGTTTACGGCGTAAGAGAAGCTAAGGAAGTTTGGCCGCGCTCGGACGAGCTACACCGACAGGCCGCTCAAGTGCTTCTTGGTCGCGGCGGCGTCGTGCTCGTAGATGGTCTCGCCCCGGCCCCGCTGACCCTCGGGCTTGGCGACGGAGCCCACGTTCTTGGCGAGGCCCGAGATGCGGAGGTACTGCGCGAGGGCCGTCGCGGCGTCGCGGTCGATGTTGTTGCGCTCCATGAGCGCGGACACAGTGAACCGATCCATGTCTACTCCTTGTTCTCTACGGGGGCTTCGAGGATCTCCGGCCCAAACCACTGGGCCATGTCCTCCTCGAAGAGCTGCATCAGGCGCGGCAAGCGCCCGAGGAGCCAGGGGGTGAGCGTGTCTTCCACGAGCTTGACGCACGCCTTCCGCCACGCGATGTCGCGAGCTTTGGCCTCGGCGGGCTCGTAGACGTAGGCGTCCGTCGACGACGGCGGGCGCGGCATCGGCGGCATTTCGGGGATGACGTCGTCGCTCAAGGCGCCGAAGACGATCGTGGTCTTGAAGTGCTCCAAGGCCTTCGCGTCTTCGGGCCGCTTGCGGAGCCAAGACTCAGCCGCTTCGGGCAAGATGCCCTCGTGGCGAAGGTGGTTGCAGAACCAGTAGACGCCGTTGGCGACGTAGTGCGTCGGCCCCTCGCGCACGTCGAAGAGGTGCCAGCGGATGAGCTTGACGAGGATCTTGTCCCGTTCGAGCAGAAGGCCGCGCGCGTCAAACTCACGGAGAAGCTCGTGCAGGCAGCCCCCGCTGTTGATGTCCCGGCCTTCGGGGTAGCGCGTCTCCCCCGTCACGCCAAAGTGCGCGGGTTGCGGATGGCCCGGATAGGGCTTCCACAGGTTGCCTTCCCACCGCGCGTACTCCTGGCGGCGAGGACGCGACCTCAAGTCCGCGGGCATTTCGTACCGCTCCGTGAACTTGTTCTTGATGATGTCTTTGACAGGCATGTTACTCCTTCTTCCAGTTGAGTCCGGTCGTCCACGCACGCGGCAGGGCCCCGCCGCGTGTGAGCCAGTCGTCCATGGCTGTGAAGAGTTCTGCGAGTCGAGCCGCGTCTTCAGGGCGCGGCGACTCGTTGTTGAGAACACGGCGCGCCACGCGCCGCGCCTCAGTGAGATTGGCGTCCGGGTCCATAGCCACACACCTCCAGGTGCGAGGACTTCTACCTGTTACTGTCGGGGAATTGTGACGAGGAGATCGCCGAAGTCGCGCTCTTCGGCGCCCTCAGACATGGCGGTCAAGATGAGGGACGTGCCGCGCGGGCCGCTTTCGACGAAGACGCCGTCGAGATACGTTCCGGAGGGGGACTCGCTGAGCGTCAGGCGCGTGCCGCACCCGGCGCAGAAAGGCGCTGCGAGGGACGTGAGGAATTTGCGGGGACAAGTCGAGCAGCTGGCGGCGAAGAGCTCAACCTTCTGCTTGATCCGCCCGTAGGGCTGCCGAGGCGCCTCAGGCGCTGCCGGCGCGTCCTTCTTGGCGCGGACCTTCAGCTTTCCTTCCAGGAGCGCCTCGGCAGCTGCGCGCCCAGGGGTAGGGGCCGCGCTCGGGGGCAGCCACGTAGCGGCCTCCGGCGAGCCGTGCTTCTCACACGCGTAGCCCGTGACTTCGCCCGTGCGGGTGAGGAGAGCGTGCGTCACCTTCCCTCGCTTGCAGCCCTGGCAGGCTTGACCGACCTCGCACGGACACAGTCGCCGCAGGAGATCGTCGTTCTCGTCGCGGACAACGATGTATTCGCTGCCGCACTTAGCACACTGCATGGTGGTCCTTTACGGCGTAGCGCCTGCTACACCTTGATGTGGGGGGTGGAGGCGCCATAGCTGCCGTCGCGCAGCGCCTCTCGCTGAAAGTCCGCAAAGAGTTCGGGCACGGCGCTCTGCATGATCGTGAGGACGTTCATCATCGCCCGCCGGATGGCGACGTCAGCGTGCTTGCTGCACCGCATGTTCAGGACGTGCCGCCAGGAGCGGATGTTGCCCGTGATGACGATGGGCGCCTCCACCCAGTTGGGCAAGACGCGCCGCGCGGCGCTCTGCAAGCGCTTGCGCCACTCGGTCTTACGCTCGTCGATGAGCTGCGGGTAGCGCTTGCGGTAGTTGTCGATCCAGCGCTCGTATCGGTCGACATCGTACGCCATGTCGTCGAGCGCGTCGCGCACGAGGTCCTCGTCGTCCTGGATGTCGAAAGGCATACAGAACCGGAGCTTCTCTCCGTCCACGTAGCGTTGCGAGACCTGGGAGTAGGCCATGCCCGCTCGATGGCGCACCGCCTCGTGGGTGACAGCACGGTCCACGCCCCAGATGAGGAACGTGTAGCTCGCGTGCTCCAGGATCGAGCCGTGGCCCTGCATCATGATGTTGTTGAAGTACCTGTCGGCGGCCAAGTGCGGCGTACGAGCGCCGTCCAGCGACAGGTAGCACATCTGACCGGCGAACTTTGAGAGGAGGCCGCCGTCACTGAGCAGGCTCTGCTCCAGCGCGTCAATGCTCTCCTGGTAGTACGTCGGATTGACGTCGTTTGCGCCGAAGCCGTAGTCGTCCAGAAACGGCTTCATCTCCATGACGTTGACGTGCGTCTCGGCGATGAGCGCTGCGCTCGGCGCGACGTTGTACCGCACCCCGGAGGGTGCCTTGATGGTGGGGCTGTAGATCGTTTTCATCGGACCTTTTCAGAGAAAGGGGCGGCCACAGACAACGCACCGGGCGTTGTCTTCCTTGAGGGAGTACACAGCGCGAAGGGTGACCACTTCGCTGTGTTGATCGAAGCAGGGGCCGGGGTGCACCAGGGAGAGGTCTTTCAACACGTACGCGAGCGGTGCCGGAAAGGACACGCGGAACACCGCCGCCCGCAAGAGGTTCAACTCATGCAGGAAGCGGTTATTGAGCGTGTTGTGGACTCCCACGCGGTCGAATACCCCCGCTACAGCAACTCCCGCGGGGACGCCGGGGCGCAGGACCGCGTAACGCGCGCCTTCCAAGGGCTGAAGGACGTACTCGGACCCCTCGCCGATCTTGGCCCTCCTGCCGTTGAGTGCGACTGGCACCACCCCCTTGTGCTCGGGGAACCACGCTCGAAACTTCTTGGGGACCTCGACGTCGACTTGGGTGGGCGTGAACGGAAAGCTCAACATGGCGCGACCTCCTGAGATCTAAACTATGCCAGGTTTACCCGCCAAGGTAAATAGGTTTTCAGCAGAAAGGGCGGAGCGCACATTCTTTCGGAGTGCGCCCCGCCCTTTACGTCGTTCAGGCCACCTTGCCGCCGTGTCGGTACTCCCGCGTGGCGTTGTACCGCATCTTGCGCAAGACCTCAGCGCCGATGTCGATGCCCAGCTCCTCTGCGAGGTCGAAAACGCGGATGAGGATGTCCGCGAGCTCGGAGCCGAAGCCTTCGGGCTTAGGGGGGTGCGTAAAGGCATCGTCGTAAAGGCGCATACGGCCGCCGACCTCTTGGTAGGTGGCCTGGATGCTGCCGAACGTCTTCGCGTCGCGGAAGACCTCTGCGGCCTCTGCGACCTCCGTAGCGATGAGCATCAGCTTGCTCATTACGGGAACGCCGTCTCCGCGTGTGGCGCCCCAAGACACGAGGAGGTCCTGTGTTGCGTCGCCCGCAGCCGAGGCGGTGTTTGTCCGCACAGTCTCCAACGCGCGGCGCATACGCGTCGACTCTTCGTGCCATCCGCTCTTCTCGCTGGTTTCCCAGCAGAGCTTCGCCAAGAACCGCAGTCCTTTGGCCGCTTCCTCTTTTGTCATCCGTCGGTCCTTTTCCCTTGCCAGAGTTCTGGGTGTTTGATCAGCCACGCCTCGGCCCGTGGGGGCAAGCGCCCGCGAAGCTGAAACACGCGCACGTAGTCGTCGCCCTTGAGCCCGAGGGCCTGGGCGAGAGCGTCAAGTCGCCTTGGTCCGATGGTCCTCTCCCCGCGCTCCAGGTCGCTCAGGAAGGGAGTTGACACACCGGCCGCTGTAGCGACCTTGTTGAGCGTTTCTTCTCGCTCTTGCCTTGTGTCTCGCAAGAGCTTTCCCAGCGCTTTACGGCGCAGCGTCGCGTCGTCGGGGAGCCCTTCCCTGCCGCCGCGTAGTGTCACGTCGCGCCTACCGTTCTACGCCGCTCTCGGCGTAGTGCGTGGACCAATCTTCGTCCGAGAGGAACTCGGGCTCCGGCACGCCGGAGAGTCGCCACCAGCCCCCAGCCATCTGGGAGAGCTGTTCGAGTTCCCCCACCTCCTCTTCGCTGACACGCTCAGGGCCGTGGACCAGGGCGTACCAGAGGGCGTAGTCCAGGCCTTCTTCCGTGGGGGTCTGAAGGTACTTGGTCCCCAGACTCCGCATGTAGTCCAGGAGGCGCTCCGCCGCGAGGCTTCGGACGAGATCGACCAGTTTGCGGATGTCCTCGTCGTCGTGCGCTTCGAGGACCCGCAGCTCTTCGTTGTTGTAGTACCAGTTCCGCATTACCTGGAGAGGGTAACACGGAAGGCCCGCTAGTCCACGTCTCCGCCGGCCTTCCAGGAACCGGGCGAGAGGTTCCGCACTACCCGGAACCACTGCTTGCCGTCGCCGAGGGGGAGAAGGTCGTGCTCGTCGTCGCGCACCCTGCCGCTGACGTAGACCGCGTCGCCGCACACCATCCTCGACGCCCGGTGCCGCTTGCGGCGCGCGTAGAGGTTCCAGCCGCCCTCCTGAAGTCGCTGGAACTGAGTCCCGCTGTCATCGGTCACGATCGGGACGCCGTGCGCGGTGTCTTGGGTGAGGCTCCTCGCGACGCTCTTCACGTTCTTGATGATCTGACTCGCGCCAAACTTCTTGTCGGTGGGCAAGAAGAACCATTCGCCCTGGCGCAGCGCGTCGACGGGCACGTCGTTCGGCCGAAGCGTGGTGAGCGCCTCGTCCACCGTCGTCGGCGTCACATTCTCGGGGAGCTGCGCCAAGTAGAAGTTGCGACGCGCGGGGTCGTCGTTGCGGTCAAGGCCGCACACGAAGTACACGGAGTAGTACTCGTAGTTGTTCGTCGCGTCGTCCCAGGCGCGGCGCGCAGCCTTGAAGAGCGTCTCCCCTAGAAAGTGCACCATCTTGGTGTGCGTGTGCTTCGGCGTCGGATCGGGGCAGGACGTCTTGCGGCACACCTCCGTGCGCTCAATCTCCCGGTCCGGCGTCGTCGCAACGATCTCAATCTGGTCCGGGCGTACGCCGGCGGCGCGGAGCGCGGAGTACGGGACGATGGCGGTGCGCTCGACCTTCGCGTCCTTGATGGCGCTCCGGAGCGCGTGCTGGTGCTCCCGCGTCTTCATTGACGCTCCGTTGTCGCCGTTGATCAGGAGCGTGCCGTCTTCCAGCCACCGGGCCAGCTCCATCTGCTCGTAAGACCACAACCGCCACTGCTCGTCGTAGGAGAAGCGTGCTGCGCCCTCCCTCGGGTACATACCGTGCGTCGTGTTGGAGTTTGACCAGCTAAGCCCCTTCTTCGGGAAGCGCACCTTGTCCAAGAGACGCCTGTTGATCGGCTGATGCCGCACGAAGTCCAGTGCGATCTTGAAGTTATTTCGAGCCATCGACGTTGTCCTTGTTCTGCGTGTTGTTGGTGCTGTTGAGAATGGCCCGCGCGGCGTTAGTCCACCTCGTCGCCATCCAGATGTCGACGCCGGCATGTACGAGGAGCTGAACGCTCACATGACACCCCAGCATGAACAGCCAGAAGGGTGTGTTCTCGATGTTTCCTTGATCCGCTGTATGCGAAAAGCGGCCCCAGAAGTAGCCTGCTAAGGCTACGAACGGCAGAGAGAACACGAGCTTCTTGCTCGCCTGCTTGAGGTAGCGGTCGGCTCGATCGGTGGCCGCTTGGGCTTCGTTGACTTTACGCCGTACGCCGGAGGTCTCGTCCTCGACGTATGCGTCAGGGTTCTCCGTCGCCATCCTCTTCCTCCTCGGGCGCGTCCCGGTACTCCACCGCGATGAGGTACGTGCTGTCCCCCTCGCTGGTCTCCAGGCTCAAGCCCCGCGCTTCAAGCTCCGTTTCTGCCCTCTCGTGCCACGCTTCGTCGTCAGCGGCCTCGTGGGAGCCCAGCCCGTTGCAGCGCGGGCAACACGTATCAGCCCTCTTGAGGAGCTTGTTCAGGCGGTCGCTCTTGACCCTCACGTGCACAGGCCAGAGGTAGAGGCCCGCCGACCCGTAGCGCTTGACCCACAGGCGCCTCGCGCGCCGGTCGCGGTTCTTCCACTTCTTGAGCCGGCGCGCGGGCACAGGCGGCGATACCTGCCCGGTCCCGTTGCATACGGGGCAGTTGCTCAAGTTGCCCGTGGCCCACGGCGTGTAGTACTTGCCGCTCGGAGTGAGCGACATGACTGACCCGAGGCCGACACAGCGGCTCTCCATTCCCGGTTCGTGCGCCTCCCAAGGCTCCTTGTCGACCTGGCGCCGGATGCCGTCGGGATCGAAGTTCAAGTCGATGTTGCGCATCTTGTCGCCTACCTACCTTCTTCGGGAACCTGGGCGGCGGTGAGCTGACGCTCAAACAGCGCCAACGCGCTGTTCAACGCCCCCGTTCCGGCCTTCTTGCCAATGGAGAACAGCGTATCGCTCGCGCGACAGGCTTGAACGAGCGTATCGCTCTGCGTATGTGCCATCAGCTCGTTCAAGAGGATGACGCCTGCGAACTTTCCGGACCGAATGCGCTCCGCGACGCTGCGGCACTCCCCGTCGCCGCGATTTGATCGCTCGTTGGAGACCCACTCAAAGGGCAAGCCCGTGCGCCGACGCATGGTCGCCATCTTCTCTTCAACCGAGAACCCGCCGAAGATGAGAATGGGCCGCGTATCTTTCAGGAGCAGGGGGTACGGCGCCATCGCCACCGCCAGCGGTGCGGCGGGATCCAGCGGCGTGCCCTTCGGCCGCGTCTTGGGAGGTGCGGGAGGTGCGGGCGGTGCGGGCGGTGCGGGAGGAGCTGTACTCCTCAGCTCTGGAAGCGCTTCGACCGCTCGGAGAAGCTCCAGGGCGGCGTCCTCAGCCGCCTTCGGCGTGTCCTGAGGAGCGAGACCGATCTTGATGCGGATGTCGTTGAGGCAGTCTTCTTCCGCCGCCTTTTGGTACTTTTCGAGGGCTTGTCGAACATCGGCGCCCCCCGTCTGTACGGCGTTCACGCGTTCTGCGTGAACGCGCTTGATGTGCGCGATCACGTCGTCGAGATTCATGTCGTCCTTTCCGGCCTACGGCCCTCTATGAAGTCGGCGCGCGACTGCATAGAGGGCCGTAGGCCTTGGGCCCCGGGCGCGGACACCCGGGGCCCTTGCTGGTTACCCCTTGTCGATGACGTCTTCCAATCGGGCGATGGCGTTGTCCATGCCGCCTTCGGCCGAGCGAATGGTCGCCAAGTAGCCCGAGACCTCGGCCATGAGGTCTGCTGCCTGTCGAAGCTGGTTGAACTTCTTGGTGACCGCCGCGCCGAACGCTTCTTCGAGCGCCTCCATGCCCGCGATCGTCTTCCAGCTCGACATCACGGGCGCGTCCTCCCGTACGCCGAGGAGGCGCACGAGCGTCAGCGAGTCTTGGGCCGTCTGGCGCAACTGGTTGAAGTAGTGCTCCAGGTTATAGGGCCGGAGCTGCTGAACTGCCGGCGGGGGGGCCGCGTTCTCTTCGGTGACCGTGAAGACCCCGCCCAAGCTGCCGTTAGCGCAACACCAGTCCAGCTCGCGAAGAAGCTGGGCCACGCTGTCCGACTCTTCCGTGCGCTCGACCCGTACGTAGTAAACCTTCTTCTGGCTCATCGCCCTTCCTCCTCCTCTTCCAGTTGCGTCTTGATGCTCTTGGGGTACTTGCCGTCGCTGCGCGGGAGCTGCACCAAGATGAGCTCCTTCTTCGCGCGCGTGATTGCGACGTAGTACAAGTTCTCGCCCTCGATGGAGTTCAGCCTGAATGTGGACTCGAACATCCACACCCGGTCGAACTCGCGACCCTTGGCTTTGTGTACAGTCATGAACGCAATGACGCCTTCGGTCACGTCGCGCTCATCGCTGAACAGCGCCTCGACCTTGACCGTCAACGCGGACAGCGAGGTGACGCCCTCACTGATGGCGCGCAGCGCTTCGAGGTTGTCGACAAGCTCTTCCGCCATGTCGTCTTTACGCGCGGCGACGAGGCGCTCGGTCTCGCGCTCTACGAAACGCCCCAGCTCTTCGAGAACCTCAGGCACCTTCTCGCTTCGCGAGCGCGCAAGGAGCCCGGTCAGCTTCGTTCCGAGGTCCCTGCCGATGATGCGCGCCCGCCGCCCCGCGCCGAGGAGCAGCATGCAGTACTTGGAGAGCGCCGCGTTGGAGCGGCTGATCACGGCGTCGCCCTCTCGGACAGACGTCAGAAACTCACGCTCCGTCACAGAGTCCAAGAGGCCGTCGGGCGCGTCGGGCGCGGCCTCAAAGTCCTGCACGATGTGCTTGGCGAGCTCGACAATGAGGCGCGGGTTCCGGTATGTCACCGGCAGGGGGAGCACCGTGGCGCTCAGGTCGTGGCAGAACTTCTCGGAGGACGAGACGTCCGCGCCCCGAAATCCGTAGATGTTCTGCCTGTCGTCGCCGAATGCGAACACGCGCCCCGTTCGCGGCTTTACGGCGTTGACGACCAACCGGTACTGCGCGGGCGTCAGGTCCTGCATCTCGTCAACAATGACGACGTCGTAGGACCCCGTGGTGAGGTTGAGCTTCGCGGGCAAGTAGACCTGCTCGTCGAAGCTCACGGTCGGCGACGGCGCCTCGATGAATGCGAGGGCCGATTGGACCCAGCTGACGTACCGCTCGTCCAGCGCGGGGTCTGCCGGTCGCAGGTCGTAGGCGTACATCATCTCCTGGATGTGCTCGGGGGCGATCGCGAGGTTCGCCATGCACATGCTCAAGAGACGGAACACGTCACCGCGCTCGGACTTGTGCTCCTCGGGCACAAGCCGACGCATGAAGTCCCGTAGGCGATAGCGATCCACCGAGAGCGTTTGCCCCCGGTAGCGCATCAGGGTGCCAAAACCAAGCTGGTTCAGCCCCTTTACTTGAACATGCCGAAGCTGCCGTAGGCGCTCGACGAGTTCATCGCGGATCCTGGTGTCGAAGGCGCACACCAAGATCCGCGCGCGAGGCATACGCCGACACACCTCCTTGATAGTCGTGGTCTTCCCCGACCCTGCTCGGGCCAGCACTACGAGGTGTCCGACTCCGTTGACAGCGAAGTCGTAGATCCTGTCCTGGTGCGCGCTCCAGGCCATCTCAGCCCTCGAAGATGAGTTCGAGCTGCGTGGCAGGGCTCATGCCCGAGACGATCAGCATGTACAGGAAACTATCCCCGAACTGCCGGCGCGTAAGTGCGCTGTCTGCACACAAGAAGTGCAGCGTCGACGCGAGGACGGCCCACGCACACACGTGGTGAACATCGGCCGAGCCCGTGAGGCTGGGGTTTTGTTCGACGAGCGCGGACATTGCCGCCCCAATCTGCCGCGTGAGGTCTTTGACCTCCGGGTCCTCCATCAAGAGTTTGCCGGCCTCGGCTCCGCGCGTGAGCTGTGCGTACGCCGCGTCGAACAGGCCCCCCTTGAGCCCCAGGTACTCCGTCAGCAACGTGCGCACCAAGTACGTGAGCTCAGAGGGCGTCCCCTCTGTAATGCGCATAACGAGCGCCGCCTTTACGACGTGCTGCGTGAGACCCGTGACCTCGGGAGACAGGTTCCTGAACGCCTCGTTCATAACCTCGATCGACCGGCGCATCTGTTGCCAGTGCTTCTGCCCGGTTTCGTCGAGGGCGCTGTCCATGTTGCTCAGGGCGACCGCGAGTCCCTCTGCCACGAACTTGGCCTGCCTGATCTTCTGGCGCAGCTCGTCCCTGCCCCTGTCGTCGTTGGATTTTTGCATGTTTCTCCAAAACGAAACCGGGCGCCGAGGCTCTAAGCCCCGGCGCCCGGTTTCGTTACGTAGCGTGGTGGTTGTCGCTGTCGGTCAGCTGGCGGCGGGCTTGCGGCCCTTGCGGCCCGTGGCGGGCGCGGCGCCCTCGGCGCCCTCGGCGCCCTCGGCGCCCTCGGCGCCCTCGGCGCCCTCGGCGCCCTCGGCGGTCTCGGTCTCCTCGGCGGTGATGCCCAGCTCGCGGGCCTCCACGGGGTTGCCCGCGGCGAGGAGCTTGAGCTTCTTCATCGCGTGCTTGTAGTCGAGGTTGTGCATGTCCCGCTGGGCCTTGGCGGCCTTCGCGTCGCTGACCAGCTGGGACATGAGGCTCTTGATCGGGTTCGTTTCGTTCATGGCGGTACTCCTTTGTCGAGGCGGGTGTGTTTTTACCCACGAGGGGTAAGTAAGTCAAGCAACAAAAACGCTGTCCAGCCACGCCAGAACCTTTCGTTCCAGCTCTTGAAGAAGCAGCGCTTCGTGTGTCGGGGTAGGCGCGTCCGCCGTCTGCTTTTCGGCTTTTCGGCGGGCGGCGTCGTACGCTCTGTAACTCTCCACGACTTCGCGAAACTTCGCAAGCGTCGAGTAGTTTCGGACCGTCTTAGGTTTTGCCATGAGCCTCGCGTCCCTGGTTTTGATCAACCACACGACGCTCGTACCTGAGCAGGAGCTGGCGCGGTTTGTCAACGCGCTCGACGTTCAGCTGCGGCGCGATGTCACTCCCGTGTGGGGCCGCTACCTTCTACCTTGGGTGGCGCGGAGTACAGCCGGCCTGGATCCCAGGGCGTGGCAACTTCACCTTTGGCGAGAGCCCCGGGACGCCACGGACGCCGGGATGCTGGGGCGGCACACAACGCAAGGGGCGGATCACGTTCCAATCGGACACGTGTTCATCGAGAGCTGCTTGCGAAGCAAGGAGCCATGGACACGCGTCGCCTCGCATGAGGCCGTGGAGATGGCGGGTGACGAGTGGGTGAACCTGGACGTAGCCCGCCACCTGGACGACGGCACAATCGAGCTCTGGCCGAGAGAGCTGTGTGACGCCGTCCAGGGGGTGGGTTACGCCGTAAACGGAATCGAGCTCTCCGACTTCGTCTACCCCGAGTACTTCATCGAGAGTGCGGACGGTCCTTACGACCATTGTCGCGCGCTCAACAAGCCTTTCGAGATTCACCAAACAGGGTATTCTTCTGTCCTCTCGATCAAGGACGGTCGCGCACGGCGTCGCGATCGTTACGGTGCCGTCTACCCCGACTGGCGCCGAGCCCCGCGCGTGTTGGCGCGGAAGCACGAACGCTGGCGAGGAGTCGTATGAAGAAGGCGCTGTTGGTGTTGTTGGTTGTTCTCGCTGCGTCGAGCCAGGGCTGTACGCCGTGGTTTGAGCAGCTGAAGTCGAACCCCGTGGCGGGGCTCTCCACCGGTGTCGGGTACATCCAGACGGCGCTCTCGCTCGCGCGAGGCGCTTTCGAGATCTGGGCCACCACCAACGGTGGCGCCGATGTAGAGACGACTCGGACGCGCTTCAACGAGATCGCGAACAACGTAGACCGAGGCCTGCTCGCCGCGCACGACGGGCTGCGTCTGGCGTCGCACGTTCGGGGCCCCGCCCCGAGCATGAACGTCTTGCTGCGCGACGCGCAGCAGGCCATCGGTTCTGTGCACACGTTTCTCGTCGGACTGCCCGGCAATGGCCCGGGCCGCGCCGCGCATCCTTCGATGCGCGACGCGATCCAGGCTACCGAAGCGGCTTCGCGCCCGATCGCCTACTGATCAGGGAAGGCCGCGCATCGTACGAACGATGTCCCGCGCCTTCTTGCCCAACGCGAGGCCGGACAAGAACACGTCGGCCCACTGCTTCGCGTCGATCTTCGAGCCCTGAATGCCTTCTACGTCGCTGAGATCGAGCTTCTCGATTTCGCGCTTCAGCTGGTCCGTCTCCGTATCCGGGCGCCCATCGAGGGAAGCCAGGGCTGCGCCCTGAATGGCGGAGAAAATTGCGTCAGTCATTTTACTCATCGTCCTACTCCGCTGCTGTCCGTGCGGTAGACGCTGCGTCGCAGCCCAACGCGGGTCTACAGGCACCAGCCCGGCGCTACTTCGCGGCGGGCTTGGCCCTGCGGGTGCGCCCCGCGGAGATGTCCGAGAGGGCCTCCGAGATGCGGCGGAGTTCGGCGCGCAGCATGGCGTTGTCCAGGCTGCGCATGGTGTCGCGCCGCGCCGCACGCGAGGTGCTGGGGAGGTGGTACCACCGCACGCCGGCGGCCCGGTCGTGCACCTGCAAGTAGGCGTCGGCCATGCGTTCCAGGGCGACACGCACCTTGTCGCTGTCCGTGTCCTCCATCGCGGCGAGCGCCGTCTGTGCGTACAGGAGCGCCCGGCAGCGCATCGCCGTGACCGGGCCGAGACCGATCAAGGGGATGCCATTGCGGCACGCCGCCCGGCAGCGAACGACCAGCGTCTTGAAGTTGTGTGAGGCCCTAACTTGAGGGAGGGCCGCAAGGGGCAAGGCAATGACGTTGTTCATAGTCCTATCCTTTGGTCGCTATGGAAACTGTGCGACAGGTTGTGGTTTCATTCCTGATTCAGAACTGGGGCCTCGTGATGTCCCTCCTCATCTGGCCGATCCTCACGGCCGTGCTGACGGTGGCGTTGCGGAAGAAGACGCCGGAGGAGTGGGAGGCTTGGGCGATGACCAAGCCTTTCCTGGCGTTCATCGTGGAGGTGATGCGCGCGCTCGGCATCGACACCGCCAAGCTCCTGGTGGCGGCGCATCGCTTCGCGCAGCGTCGGGCGGGCGTGGTGCCGCCCGACGCGATTCGGGTGTCGAGCTTGCCGGAGGCCGTGAAGACCGTGCTGGCGAACCCGGAGCTTCGACAGGTCCTGATCCAGGCTGCCGAGCACCTTCAGTCGCCGCCGGTTAGGCGCCCGCCTTCTGAAGTCGACGCCAAAGGGCGTTGATCACGCGTTCGCTCAGCCGGTGAATCGCATGCACGTGCGACGAGGTGCCATCTACCCCGTCGTCGTGCGCGAATTCGTGCACCAGCAGCATGGAGAGCTTGCCGAAGTCCTTCAGCGTGTGCCGAGCGATGTAGATCTCCTCGCCGGAGTGGAGCCCATCCACTTCGTTTGAGGCGAAGCGCACGACTACGGCGCGCGCGTCGATGTTGGGGACTTCGGGCCGCAGAAGAGCCAGGGCGGCCCGAAAGTTGGCTGCCTCGTCTTCGGCGAGCGCGCTCAGCGCGAAGCGTTCTTCGACACGCTGGCTGTATTCCCGGATCATCTGCTCCGGTGACGCGATCCTCTGGCGCAAGAGTCCCACGAGCCGTGTGGGCAGCGTCACCGGCACCTTGCCCAGGTGTTCCAGGCCCTGGCCTTCCACGGTGCCCATGACGGGCACGGCGTCGTCGCCGTACTCGCAGTGGAACAACGCGAGCATCTTCTCCGCCAGCTCGTCTGGACGGACGTACTGGAACACGTCCTGCTCGGCGCACTCCCGCTCAAACGCCTTGTACATGCGCGCCAGGAGCTTGGCGTCGGCGCGGCTGGCCAGCTCAGCCCACATGGAGCTGATCGCCCAGTCCATGTCGTGGTTCGACGGAATGCGCCGGTCGCGGCCCGTGTCCACGTGCAAGAAGTTGTATCCGAACTCGTACTGGGGACGAGTGGTCACGTAGACGCCGCGAACGAAGACCTTCCCGGTGAACTCTGGATCATCCAGGAGTTCGCCGGCGCGTGCGACGTGGCGCTCACACGGGGCCTTGAGCTTGAGGAACCAACTCTGAATGGTCTCCCAGCCATCCTCCGTGATACCAGGAACGATGACCTCGAAGTCGTTGTCGTTGCGGTTGGTCTTGGTGATTTCTACACAGAGCGACTCGACGCCGAGACCGTCCTTCTCCAGGAGCGGCTTCCAGCTCTCGAAGCGCCCGTTCTTGATGACCACGGGGATGTTGGATCGAGCGAAGACCAGCATGGCGAGCTTGAGGCCCTCACCGTACTGTCCCACGAACCGCGAGTCTCCGCGCTTGGACGATTCCCCGAAGTACAGGGCGTGAACGTCGACCTTGACGTTCTCGTTCTTGACCACGAGGGTCTGCTTCGCGGCGTTGTAGGCCACCGAGCACGTGGCGCCGTGCTCGGCTTCGGCGTCGTAGCCGTTCGAGATCACCTCGCGCAGGGCGTGGTTGAGCCCCCAGTCAGAGACGTACTGGGGGGTGATGGGGTACCTGAACTTCATGAACACCTCTGCGTTCCGGCCCACAATGGGCTAGATAACGAAGGCTTCTACCCGCGTTTGCGGCGACTTTACGGCGTTGAGGTTTTCGCAAACGCAGGCGGTTCCGGGATCTTATGCGAGTAGGCCACATACTCGCACCAGCCGTGCTCGCGGACGAACGCCGGCACGACGTGGTACGCATCGACAAAGAAAGCGTGCTGTGTCTTCCGCAGCAGCTCCGTGCGGTCTCGCCCGTCGTCCTTGTGTCGAAGGCGAAGCACGCAAGCCTCAGACTCGCCAGGCCTCAGCGCTTGAATCAGGGCTTGCGCTTCCAACCCACACTCCAGCGGAACGAAGGCGTTTGCGGGTACGAACTCTTCGCCTTCATCCGCGGCCCGCCGCGCCAGCTGTCGCACGTCCCGCGCGCGCAGGATGAGGTACATGTACTCCGCGTGCGTCATCGCCCAGGGCGCGGAGGTGCCGTTGGGGGAAGAGCGGCGCGCGCCTTGACGTAGTAGTCGTAGGCCGCCTTTCGTGCCGCGTCGATCTCCTCGGCCGAGGCTGGAACATCTTCGGCGTTGAAGATGTTGAGCGACGCGAGCTCCGCCGCAAACATCGCTGCACGAGGAGACAGGGCAAAGTCCTGCACGCAGAGCGCGAAGAACTTGGTGAGACGAACCGCTACGGCTTTGGCCACATCGTAGTCGTCAGTACGCACCTGCTCGCTGCCAAGACCGAAGGGGTCTTTCGGGTCGCGCTCGGCGCGGACTTCAGTACGCTCCGCCAGGGTGGAGCCGTTGAGCTTTTCGTAGAGCTCGTTCAGCTGGTCGGCCTGACGATCTTGGCCCGGAACGTAGATCTTAGGCGTCGGAGGCATGTTACCTCTTCACCACGTTCGTGCAGGCGGTCTGCACCGCGTCGCCCTGCACGATGAAGGGCTTCGCAATGGGGGCCTCTGCGTCCGCGCGCTGGACGCCGTCAGGGATGATCTGCCCGTCGGGCGCCTTGTGGGGGTAGACGGACCTCGCCGCGCACCACCCATACCATGCGTCCTTCGGGCCGCGCGGCGTGAACTTCGACTGCGGGTCATAGTGGACGCAGTCACGGCACTTTACGTTGTTCATACGTTCAGGTGTTCCTTACGACATCGAGGAAGTGCTCGGAGAGGATCTTGTCAAACCCCTTGATGCGGATTCGAGCCTGCGTCAGCGCAAGCGCTAGCCGATCGAGCGCCATAGCTTGCGCCAACTGGAGGTTGGCGGAGCTTGCGGCGGCGTAGAGCTTCACTGGGCCCAGCTCAAAAGAGACGCGAGACCCGAGGATGTCCTCTTCTTGCAGCGAGAGCTTTTGCTCTTTCAGCAGCCCGGTAAACTCACGGGAAGCGGCTCGCGCAAAGAACTCACCGAGCACGTTCATCGCGGCCAGCGTGGCGTTGGCGGTAGCTGTGTCATCACGCTTGAAGCCCACCGGGAGCGTTACGAGGAGATGGTACTGCCGGCCCTGAATGGCCACAGGCGTTGATCCTCGCCGAACCTTCTGGCGCAGCTGCTCCTCTACGGTCTTTGGTGCCTCCTCCCGCTTGATGCCCCACGGGCTGAGCACGCCGGAGGCTGAGTCCTTTGGCCGGGTCATGCTCCGCCTCCGCTCGTGCTGAGGAGGATGAGCGGGGCGCCGCCTTTGACGCCTTGAGGATCCTCGCAGTCCTTGTGCGCCGTTTCGTATCCGGCGCTGCAACGCATGCCTGGAACCTTGTCCGAGTCGAGCGCGGGGCCTTCGGTGCGCATGATCTCGATGATCCTGTCGCCGCGAACGTAGACCTTGCCGCAGAACAAGCACTGGTAATCGGGGGCGCGAGCAGACACGACTTCAGGATCTCCCGTTTTGAGCAGCCGACGCGGGACGTCTCGATGTTGCCACGTGTATGTAGGTTGGAGGCACTTGACGTGCGCGAGCTCGATCACGCCGTTGACGTGAACGGTGCGGGCCAAACCAGAGCCGGGACCGATACCGGCAACCGTCAAGACCTTGAGCACGGCGTGCTCAGGGCCCAACGGTTGCCGGCAGGTCACGCACAGCGTGGTAGGAACGCGATCAGAGACGTCAGGGAACACTCAGGGACTGTACCTCGGCGCTCATAGCTTCGGCAAGTCCTCGGTCTTTACCGCGTTCAGCGGTCGCCCGAGAGGTCAGAGGTCTCCTGAGCGATCGAGGCGCCCCGAGCCCACGTAGACCGCGGGGATCGGTGCCTGGGGCGCCCCCGCGGGAACAACCTTGTCCGCCAGCACCCCGAGGAAGGCCAGAACGCGGGCTTTGTCGTAGGTCGACGGCATCGGCAAGGCCGCGCGGACCTTACCGGAGTACCCCTTCGTGTTGGCGTATGCGCGCTTGTCGAGAACGGCGACCACGCCCATGTCCGTCTCTGCGCGGATCAGGCGCCCGGCGCCCTGCTTCAGGTCCATGATCGCGGCCTGGAAGTCGTAGGAATCCCATGCTTGGATCTCCGCCCGCTTCTGCTCGTAGCCCTGGTCAGTGAGGCGCTCGATGATGTCGGCCTTCCGCGCGCGGAGGACGATGTCCCCTGCGTTCGGGAACGGCAGCCGTGGGATGATCACTTGCCGGAGGCCGAGGCCGGGAAGGTCGACCCCTTCCCAGAAGGTCTTCACGGCGAAGAGCGCTGCGCGCGGCGTCTTTCGGAACCACTCCAAGGTGGCCTCGGGCGCCCCGGCTTGCGTACCGATGATGTAGGGCGACGTCGTTCCGCGCGGAGCCTGTCGCAAAAGATCCCGGCAGCCATCCGCGAGGTTGTTCATGTCCTCGTAGGAGGCGCACAGAACGAACGCGCCTCCCCGAGACGCCGCGAGGAGCTCGTGGACCTCTTGTGCCATCGCGGCGTAGTAGTCGTCGCCACGGCCCGAGGGGTCGGGGGACGTGGCCGAGATGTACGCCGTAGAACGCCCCTTGTAGTCGAACGGGGAAGCCAATACGGCCTTGGCCGTGAGCTGAGAGGCGTGGAGCCCATACTCGCGGGCCATGTACTCCATGCCGTTCGCCGTGGTGAGCGTCGCGCTGGTCACTACGACGCGCTTGGCGCCGATCAACGCCGGCGCAACGAGAGGCCCCACTTCCACAGGCGTCACCACGATGTCCGGGACGTCCCCCCGGCCCCGCTTGTCGACGTAGCAGAGGTAACGCGTCTCGTCGCCGCCGATGATCTCCCCCTCCTCATCTCGCTGGACATGCCGCCCCAGAATGATCTGTGCGAGCTTGCGGGTCTTCGCGACGAGCGCAGCGCCCGCCTTGAGTTTGGCGCGCGTGGCCGCTGCGACTCCGCCGTTCACACCGCCTTCGGGCTCGGCGTCATCGTCACTGAACAGGCCCTTGGCGGAGAGCTTGCCATGTACGCGCTCCAGCTCTCCGCTCAGATCGGAGAACATCTGCGCCAGCGGTGCGGTCAACTTGATCGGAGCGCTCAACGCGGGCACTGAGGTGAAGATCGCGTTGTAGACAGCGTCGAGCATCGGGTGCGGCTCGAACTCCGTGCCGTCGAACATCCGGCGCAGCACCTCGGGATGTTTGTGGTGCATCTTCAACGAGAACGCCTCGCGGAAGTACGAGGGAGCTTGATGCGCTTCGTCGATGACGAGCGCATCGTACTCCCCCAGAATTTTCCCTCCCCCCACCGAGAGATCATAAGCCAGGAGCGCGTGGTTGACGACCAGGATCTTGGCCTTGATCGCCTTCTCTCGCGCCGCGATATAACCGCACGCGCTCTCTGCGTGAGGGCAGGTCTTTCGCACGCACTCAGACACCCGGACGAAGTTCTCCAGTGTGAAGGGCGGGCTGAGCTCAGAGAGATCGCCGTACAGGCTGTTCTCCATCCACGCCTCGAACGTGTTCCGCTCGAAGATCGGGAGGTGCTTGTACGTGTCCGTGGCGGCGAGTTCGTGTGCTCGAAGAGCGCACGCGTAGTTGTTCTTGCCCTTCAAGAGGGCGAACGGGACGGACTTGATCTTCCCACAGAGGAACGGCAAGTCCTTTTCCACGAGCTGATTCTGCAACGTCTTCTTCGCGGTGGAGATAACCACGCGCTTACCGCTGAGAATCGCGGGGATGAGATAGGCAAACGACTTACCCGTCCCCGTACCCGCCTCCAGAAAGGCGATGCCACCCTCCTCACTCATGAGCGTCTCCTCCACCAGACGCGTCATGTTTACCTGTCCCGGTCTAACGGACCGGGCGATCCCTGCTTCGGTGTTGGTCAACCAATCTGCTGCGGCCATCTTGGGCGTCTCCTTTGGGGCTTTGCCCCGGCAACGAAAGCAGTTACGCTTCCAGTTCCATATACCACAAGTGGGTAAAGGAGTACTACAAGATGTCCGAAGAGTTCCGTAGGCCCGGCGAATACGGCGTAAAGACCGGCCCGGCCGCAGCCGCAGGCGCGCCGCCGCCCGCGCCGCCGCTCCCTCCGTCCGCGCCGGCCTTCGACCCGCGAGACCCCGCAGACCGCCTCGCCCAGGAGTATCTCGGCGCCGAGCCCCCCGCGGCTACGGAGGAGGAGCGGATTCGGCAGATCGAAATCGCGCGAGGGAAGGCCAAGGAGTACTTGAGCCTCGCGCCGGCTGAGCGCTGGAAGCGCAACATCGACAACGCGAAGCTCTCTGTGGACGAGGCCAACGAGATCCTGGACAAGGTCCTGGAGCGTGGCTTCTGGGAGAAGGAGTACGATCTCTACGGGGGGCGCTTGAAGTTGACGCTCCGCTCGCGCGACGCCGCTGCCAATCAGCGCGTCGCGAACGCCCTCGACGAGGTGCGCACCTTCGATCAGCGCGTGCTGGATCAAGCTCGGCTCCGCGTGCAGCTGGCAAGCTCGCTCGTGAAGTACCGCGACAAGGTTCTGCCCGTCGCCGCGCCGGATGAGTCGCCAGCCAAGCACGAAGCGACGTTCGCGGAGCGGCTGACCTTCTGCGACCGCTTCATCGCGGGCCCGGTGATCGACGCCGTCTACCGAGCGCTCATCGACTTCGACAACAAGACCTACGCGGCGCTTAGCGAGGGCGCCTCCGCGGGTTTCTAGTCCGCCCCTCGGGGATCATCCGCGCCAAGGCGTCAGCTGCGGGTGTGCCGCTTCCCCGGGCGGGCTCATTTCAGGATGCGGTGCTCCAGGAGATGCTCTTCCGGGAGCAGAACCACAAGTACTCGGAGGTCACGCTCTTTACGCGGTTATTGGAGCTCTTGTTGGGGCAGCTCGTGGAGCTCACAACTGCCCCCGACAAGATCACGACACGGAAGAAGCTCCTGCACGAAGACATCAACGTGTGGTTGAAGCTCTACGAAGCCGAGCTGTATCAGGACAGGTACTTGCCCGAGTACCAACGCGCTGAGCGCGAGCAGGCCCGACAGGCCGAACAGGCTGAAGTCGAGCGGAAAATGCGCGAGGCGCAGGCTCTTCGACGGGTCGAGCGCTTCAGCGACGAGTAGACTACCCGGTATGCCCCCGCCCGACGCGGACTACTCGCAGCCCCCTCCGCAGTACAACTCCATGCAGCAGCAGGCCGGTCTCTTGCCGGCCCTGGCTATCCCCCCGCCCGTGGTGTTTCCGGGGCAGATCAGCGCAATGCTGGCCTCAGGCGGCCCTGGCGCGGCGATGGGGGCGCTGCCGCAGATGTTTCCGGGCAACACCTACCAGACGATGACCGGGGCGCCCCCGATGTATCAGGGGCCGACGGGGGTCATGCAGCCGCAGATGCCCAGCGCCCCGTACAACCCGTATCCGGGGCCGAACCCTTACGCGGGATTGGGGCAGGCAGGGCCTCCGTCGCTCTTCGCCCCGAACTACCCTGCGCCGCCCCCCTTCTACGCGGGGCCGCAGGGTAGCGGCGTTACGCCGTTCGGACCCATGGCGCCCCCGTCGATGTTTGACACGCCCTACGGCGCCGCGTTGGCCCAGCGGCAAGCGGCGGACGATCGCGGCTTCACCAACAACACGGCAGCCATGGGCATGGGCGCACGCGTGGGCGTGAGCGGTATGGCTGGGCTCGCAGGGGCTGCCTTGGGCGCACGGTTTGGCGGCGGGTGGGGCGCGGCCATCGGCGGCGCCGTCGGGTATATGGGCGCGGAGTTCAGCGGGCTGAGTCAGGCCGGGCAGAACGCCTTCATGAACTTCGGCATGGGGCCCTCGATTCAGCAACGAGCTCTCGCAGGCGGCATTGAGCACGCCTCTCAGCACTTCATGCCGTTTGGTAGCAGCCTCCACGCGGGAGGCGCCGGATTCAGCCACCACGCTGCGAGCGCCGCCGCGAGCGGGCTCATGGAGATGGGGAACTCGGCTTCGTTTCGTCGAGAGACATTCGACCGTTTCAACACGCAGGACTTGGCGAAGATCACGCAAACCAGCGCGCACACGGGGATGTTGTCTGGCGTGAATGACGCGGAGGGCATGGTCAGCCGTGTGCGGGACATCGCCAAGAGCGTCAACGCCTTCATGGAGCTCGCCAAAGAGCCCGACATCCAGCGCGCCATCCACACAATGGGGTCTTTGCGTGCGAGCGGCCTGAACCTCAGCGAGACGCTGGGTGCGGTCCAGAGTGGCCGCGCCTTCGCGCGGATGGCGGGCTCGTCGTTTCAGGAGATGGCCGAGATGGGCGGCGGCGTCGGCTCCGCCACTTTTCAGTCGATGGGGCTCAGCCAGGGCCTGGGCTTCCGCACCGGCATGGCGAACATGGGGATCGCGTCCGCGTCCCAGAACGCCGGCTTTCTCAGCCCGCAGATGATGTCGCTCGTCGGCGGCGCGCAGGGCTTGGGTAATCTCAACAACATGTTCAGCGCGGGCATGCTTCAGATGCCGATGCTCGCGCCGGGCATGATGACCGCCAATGGTGGCTTGAACCAAGGCGCACTGGCGAACCTCATGTCCGGCCGCTCGGACCTGTTCTCCATGACGGGGCGAGGGTCCAACATGCTCACGCAGATGACCAACCGGTCAGGGATCGAGGGCCTCGGGATGGCCACGGCCATGCAACCGATGCTGCAAGACCAGATCGGTCGGCTGATGGCAGCGCAGGGCCCCTTCGCCCAGCGCAACATGGAGGACACCCAGATCGCCAACCTGTCCCGCCAGATGAACATGCGCGGGTCGGCGGGATTTATGACGGCGGCGCAGTCGATGGGCATGTCGCCATCACAGGCTCTGGCGCGGGCGCAAGAGCTGTCATCCCCGGGGTACTTCGCGGGGCAGCGGCAGCAGCTCGGCGTTCAGTTTCGGGAGTCTCGTATGGCGGCGGACCGCCGCCGAGAGGCTGATGAGCCGACTCTGGCTGGCACTTTACGCCGTACGACCTTCGTGGGCGATGTGGCGGACCGCTTCAACGACGCGTGGGAGGACCACGCGCAGCCCTTGGCCCACTTCTTCGGCGGCGATCACACCCGCTCGGGCAACATCTACACGCCGTCGACGGACATGGCGCGGCGCCGTATGTCCCGTGTAGCGGGCAGCCAGAGCTACTTGAACTACGCGCGTGAAGCGACGCGCGGGGCCAGCACCGAGGAGATGGAGCGCGGGTTCTTCGATCGCCTGCGGGACACTCGGGTTCTGGCTCAAGCACGCGGCGGCGTGGGGCCTACGGCTTTGGCGTCCAGCTTGCTGATGGCGCGGGGACGGCGCGACTTGGATGGGCCTTTGAACATCGGGATGTCGGACAGCGAGATTCGAGCCGAAGCTCGTGGTCTTGCGCAAGCGGGCCGCTTCTCGCAGTCTCTTCTCATCGGCAATCAGGCGGAGGAGCGCAGCGCCGCGCGCAGTCTTGGCTCCACGTTCGGTACGGGCGCGGCTGGGCGTGACGCCTTGGTGAACTTCTCGCAGTCTATTGCCAACATGCGCCCCAATGCGGGAATGGGTACGCAGCTCGCAGCCGGCGCGGGCACGAATATGTTGCTACGCGCCGGCACAATGGCAGTGACCAACGGCGTGCTTGACCCTGGCAACATGGTCGGTCAGGGGGCGAACATGGCCAACCAGTACCGCGACGCCTTCGTCAACTCTATGGTCCGAAGCGGCGCGGCGACGCGCGAGCGAGCCACGGAGATCTTCGCGCAGCACGGCGAGCGGATCGTCACGCAGGCATCTCCGATGGCGCGGTTGACCATGACGGCGGAAGATCGAGCGCGCCTGCGTCAGACGATGGACTTGGGTCGCCGCGTAGGTCGCCGAGGTGGGAGCACTCTGTCCAATGCGCGCACAGAGGAAGGCGAGGCGTACGGGCGCATCCTCGGGGACCGACACGATCGGTCGCAGTACAACGCGTTCATGGACAACGTCGAGGGCGTGGGTCGCGAGGGCTCCGCCCGGTATGAGCGGTCGCGGTACATCATCAGCTCGCTGGCCATGGCCAGCGGCGTGGCGCAGCACGCGGGGCCTGAGAATCGCGATGCGGCGAGGGCGACCGTGCAGCGCATTCTTCAGCAAGCTGGGCGCGAGGGCTTCAGTCAGGAGGAAGTCAACAACCTCGCTCGACGCGCACAGGGCCTGAGCGGGCGCTTCCAGGAAGGGGAAGGCCAGCGCACGGCGCTGGCATTCGTGCGCAATGCCGGGTCGGAGCGCACCGGGCGCGGGATTCTCGATCGCTTCCAGACGGCGGATCAAAACCGTATTCAAGCGCAGACCTTGCAGAACTCGGCGGCGGGCTTCGCGGACCTTGGGCGCGGCTCAGGGATTCTGGGCCGCGCGTTCAGCGGGATGACGGCTGAGTCGTTTTCGCAGGAAGACGCGGAACAGCGCCTCCAGAATATGGGGCGAGAAGACCTCACTGCGCTCTCGCGTGAAGGCGGCTTCGGTCGCCTCATGGCCCGAGAGATCCGCGCCTTTCAACAGGGAGACACGCGCGCCCTTCGTAGGGTCAACGAGCTCATGCAGCGCCGTGGTAACCGCCAGACCGATCTCTTGCGGCAGTACGAAGAGCGGCACTCTGGGGGCATCGGCACCGCCAACTGGTGGAAGGACGCGCTACGCAGTCAGCGTGGTCAGGACTCCGACCGCGAGCGCTGGATCAACGACCAGATGTCCGCGTCGAGCGAGGCGGAGTTCTCTGACCGTCGACAGATGGACGAGTCCCTCGCCACGGAGTCCGAGATGCGGCGCTCTGGTATTGGCACCACCGGGGACGCTGCGGGGCGTGGAGGCGACACGCTTCTTGACGCGTCGCGTGAACTTCGAGAAGTCACTCGCAACCTGCGCGACGTGCTGCAAGGAGGGAGTCTCGACAACCTTATCACTGGTCCGGGAGGTAACAGCCCATGAATGACCCGACTGATGACTTGGATCCGACTGCGCCGCCGCTGGTGGAGCTGCCTCCGCTACGCACCGAGCTCATTCCCGGCACCGCGTACGACGTGCTCAACGTGATGCACGCCAACACCATCGAGAACTTCCGCAACGCGACGGAGCCGCAGTTGGCGTTCCCGTCGCTGTGGCGGCTCGCCAAGCACGTCTGCTTCGAGCGCGGCCCGTTGATCGTCTACCGTTACAGCGAGGAGCCCGCGATCCAGTGACCGCTGTATACGCCCCAGGACGAGACAGGCCGCCGACGTCCGGTACTGGCGGGAGCGCGTCAACGCCAGCGAGCGGCGCGCGCGGCGTGTTTGCTGAGTACCTGCAAGGGTTCACGCCAAAGTACGCCGTAAACCGAGGCTTCCGCAGCGATCTGTTCCGCAACACCCTGGCCCGGCTGTTCGTCCGTGTCGACACCGACGAGATGAACTTGTTCTTGGCGTCGGTCGCCGATCCGCACACACAAAATCAGCTTGTGCCACGGCTGGCCGGCGACCCTACCCGGCGACAGCAGAATCGGACGAGCGGGGGTGCCGCTTCTCAAGACGCCCAGATCCGGTCCAACCAGACGTTCGCTACGAACGGCTACCTGGACTTCTTCATCTCTCAGGCGTCAATGCCGCTTCAGGAAAAGGCGTCGGTGCAAGAGACGCTCGCGGACAACTACGTCGCCTTCTTCTTTGGGCAGCAGCCGCCTGTGTGGTCGTTCACAGGCTGGCTGATGAACACAGTCCAAGACGACCAGGCTACCAACTTTCTGCGGCTCTACTTGCAGATCCTTCGTGGTACGCAGCTGGCGCGGCGCCAGAAAATCATCAACCTGAAGATCGACTCGTACGTGATCACTGGCGCGATGATGAGCGTGAGTCCACAGCTCAACGCAGCGTCTGAGATCTACGTGCCGTTTGCTTTTCAGCTACTCGTCAAGCGCATCGACTTCGTGAACTACACCGTGGGGTGGATCCCTACGCGCGCCTTTACGCCGTTTGCGGCCGACCCCAACGCCATCCCCTATGACGGGCGAGCGCGCAGCTCTGGCGCGCGCTTGGCCATTGCGGGGCGTATTCCGCCAGACACGGAGGAGGTCGGACCCACTCCGAATCGGTCTGAGGACACGCGCGTACATGAAGCTCCCGTGACGGCAGACCCTCTGGCCGCCGTCCCCGCCTCTCTCCGTCGCCAGCAAGCAGCGGCGGGGGGTGCACCGCCCTCTTTTGTCGGTGCTCAGGAGTATGAGAGCAACACGGTCCGTGTACCTCTTCGACAGCCGGAAGCTGGTCCGGCGCCAATTTACTCGTCGCAGCCGGAGACGGTGAACTACTCCAACGCGGTAGAGTTCGACGGGAGGCGGTGATGGCCACGCTGGAAACGACTCCGCCCTCGGGCCACCTGTTGCCCGCGCCGTACACGTTTCACATCCGTGTGGATGGGGTGAACTTCTCGGCGCTCAACAAAGCGCTTGTTGTTACTTCAGGGCCCAACCCTGTTTATTCGTGGTACGACGGGGCGATCACTATCGGCGTCGGGTATGCACAAGTCACGAATCAGGGCTCCGACTACCTGGACGTTGCGATCACTGTATTGGGTGCTCCCACCGCAGGCACCGTCGTAGACTTCAACGCCGCGTACAGTGACGACGGCACACCCGCTCTCGGTACATCGGCGCAGTACTGCTACGGGAACATCGTGTTCCTTGCTCGGAGCCCGGCCCCTGATCAAGTAGGTGTAACAGACCGTACGCCAGTGGTGTTTGCGGCGCGTCCGGACAGCGCGCTGGCGATCGACGGCTTCGATCTATACGTCGGCAACAGCGCCGCCACTGATCCGAACACAGGGGACTTTGTTCGGCCGGACTTCACGGGGTCTGTCCTCTCCGCAGGGGGGGTTTACAGCGTGCGTACACAGCCTCGACGGGCTTACGCCGCGGGGAGCAAGGTCGAAGTGCGCTGGCTTGTGCAAGTCAGCCCCGTGTCCAAGCAACCGTTTCTTTTCGACGCCCGCTGGGCCTTTTACACAACGGCGCGCGCACCCAAACTTCTGCGCCCCGAGCTTCAGCGGACCGCGCTCGATGCGCCGTCGCCGCGCGGCGTCGTAGAGATCTTTCGCCAAGCCGCGATCGACGCGCTGATGGTCCCGGACTCAAGGGCATCTACGGCGGTGGTCTTCTTTTACGCCGTTCAGCAGTCGTCATTGGCGTCATTGGCCCCCCAGCTTCCAGGGGCTCGCGCACTGGCTCCAGAAACGCCACAGCTATTGGCGGGAGACATCGCCGCCACTGCTGCTGCGGCGAGCATCCTGTCCCGGATCGACATGTTTTGGCCCGCGCTACTTCAAGTTTTGGTCCGCGATAGTGGAATGCCTCTCGAAGTAGCCGCCCTTCTGGATCGTGCTTGGGGTGCGCAACAGCCACAAGACAAAGTCGCGGCAACGGCTGCGGCGCTACTGTACGCCGCACCAACTTCCATCTAAGCTCCTTGAGCTATGCCCTTCGACCCCAGCGCTTCGCGAGCCGGCAGCGTGTTTTCGGACGTTCCGAACTACGCAGCGGCCTGGGTTTGTTACATCAACGGCGTGGAGGTGCCCATCATCGGGTTCGAGGTCGAATACGGGGTGTGGAAGATCCCCTCGTTTCGCATTCACTGCGTCCCTGACGTGACCATCCAGCGGCTGGGACATGAGGACCGCGTCCCTGTTCAGGTTTTTTACCTGGATGAGTGGGCTAACGACACCCCGACCTTCCGGCTGCTGGTAGATGGCGAGATCGTCGGTTGGAGCTTCTCCTCTTCCTCCGGGTCTCGGGCTATTGCCTTTAGCTGCCTCGCCAGTATTCAGATCTTCCAGCAGTTGTACTTCACGTACATGACGAACGTGGACGACATCGTTGCGTCCCGCTCGCCAGAGGTGTTGGCTCAAGGATTCACGACGCCGGGGCTCCTGTACCCCTACGCCATCTTTCATCAAGGACTACTGACTACTGCCGCGCAGGCGGAGGAAGTCACGCCGCGCGAGCAGAATCAGGGAGCGACAAACCCGGTCGCGGTGCAAACGGGCGTAGAGGGCGGCGCCGCTGCCAGCTCGGACGACTCAGCTGCCGCCACCGAGGACGCCACAGCCACGATCCAAGCGCCCTACGAGCTCGTCACCAACGTGATCAAGGGCTGCATCTCTTCGGCAGTGCCCAATGAGCGGCGCGCGGTGCCGATGATGAACTTCTTCGCGCGGCACATTCGGAAGCAGCGTTTTCACAACCGCTGGGTGCGTCTTCCGATCTTTGAGGACGCAGCAACGCTGGCGAACCGCCAAGGGGTGTTCCCGATCTTCAACGCTGCCCGCAATGATCAGGCCCTGGTGGCCATGCAACGGCAAGTTGTGTCGCAAGTGGGCAACTCAGGGCCCGTTTGGAACTTGTTCCAGCAGGTACTGGGGTTGGTCTACATGGACATCGCCATGATTCCGAACCCTGCCTGCGTGCAGGTCCAGCTCGCGCCTGCGGGTCCGAATCAACCGGAGGAGGGGAAGATCCTCCGCCTGTTGTCTGACTCCGCCAACACCGTGACACGTCGGCGCGGCGTGGACACGCAGGCCCTTCGCACTCGCGCAAACAGCCTCGCGGAACTGATTCGGCAAGCGCCTACGAACGCCACAGCGTTGGAGGAGGCGGGGCTCACTGTGACCCCCACCTCGCCGAATCAAGTCGACCCGGAGCGCATCTATCAAACGCTCTTGAACCGGGCCAATGCGGCGGCAGCTCAGGTCGGCAACACGGACCGTACGACGATCGACCCCACGGAGCCAATTCGGTTGGCGCAATACGCCGTAAAGCCTCAGTTCCTCTTTGGCGAGGTGCCTGCCTGCAACGTCATCATGCCTTCCATGATCGACTCGTGGACCTACGACGAGTCGTATGGGGGGCAGCCCACGCGAATCTACGTGAATGACAGCGTGATGACCCGTACGCTCCGAGCGCAGGGGAATAACCGCGAGTTCATGCTCCACGCGCTCACTGTGGGCTACCCCGAGGAAGCTGACGCGCTGATGCACCATCGCGTGTCTTCGAGCGCCAACGAAGGTGCTGGCAGCGCCGCCGGCGCAACGGAGTCAGGGAAGAACCTGTTGATCTGGCCCGAGGAATACTTCAAGGGCCCCGTGACTGCGCACGCAGCGATCCCTGCGTGGTTTCAGATGCTGCGGCAGTTCTCGAACAGCCAGGGCACCGGCGAAGACGCGACGCCGAACTCGCCGATGGGCGGCGCGACTGCGGTTACGCCGCCGAACAGCGTGCCCATCACGACTCGCACCGTAGAAATTCCGCGCTCTACTACCTACGTCAACAACGCGGCAACAAACGCGACGCCCGCGCCGCCTACAGGCGTTCAGACCTTGCCAACGTACGCCTCGCGCGTGCAGCTTGGCCGGATCGCCCGCGTGTCGCTAAACGGATCAACCGCGTCTCGCTTCTGGCTGCGGACCGGAGGGGGCCTGGACCCCGCCAACTACCTCCCGGCGCAGCGGACAGCCTTGTGGCCCCTGCCGCCTCCACGCACGACCAACCGCCGAGGGCGGACGGCCCAGGTGGCGGCTCCGTCTTCTGAACGGCGTACAGCGTCCCAAAAGATGGCGCAGATGATCCGGCTCCTTTTGCCGGTGTGCCGGCAGGCATTCTCCGGGCTGACCGAAGAGCAGCTTTTCGCGGTAGCGTTCGGGCTGTACTGGGTGTCTTTCAACGAGCAAGGCGTCAGCGGCTACGTCTCTTGGGCTCTGGGAAACCAGAAGCAATACGACTCCTCTCCCATCGGGCATTGGACTGTGAACCCCTGGGATCGCCAACCGTACGGGGCTGCGGCCAGCGCGCAAGAAGCCGCGCAGCGACACGTCAACTGGTTGGTGTCCAATCAGCGGATGGCCTTGAATGTCTTGCTCACGGGGTCGGGTAGCGCCGCTTTCAACGCGTTCGCCACGTCGCAGAACTACATCAACAACCCCTTTTGGCTCCGCTACGGCCCCATTCGGCCTGACCTGTACTACGTCGCGCTCGGATACGGCGGCTACTACGCAACGGAGCGCATCCAAGATCCCGCGCAGCGTGGCACGATCGGCTTCGCACGTACGCGATCACAGGCCAGTTTCTTTCCGACCATCCGCGCCATGTTTGAGCGCAACACGATTCCCGCGGACGTGGTGACGGTCCAGCCCTATCCGAGCACGGTGTCTAAGCCCCTCCTGCGAGAAGATGACCGTCCCCTTCTTGCATGGGGGCGCCCTCGGGCGCAGCAGACGACAGTGACGCGCCGCATTCCTCGGGTGCCAGCCAGTGGGCAGACGGCGCTTCCTGGAACCGCGAACAGCAACGCAACCGGCGCAGCTGCTCAGACGGTCAGCGCGGTACCAGCCGTAGAGTTGACCAATGAGCAAGAGGCCACCGAGGGCGACCAGTTCGCTCGCCTTTTCCGGCTCTACGCGCAGCAGGAGTTCTTGAAGCAGCGCTACTCCCAGCGCAACGCCGGCGCCAACTTGCGGTTCAATCCGTATTTGGTGCCCGGGTTTCCTGCGATGTTGTTTGACTCCATGCGTACGCGGATGCACTGCGTCGGCTACGTGCAGGACATCAACCACACGGGCTTCGCATCGTCAGGCGGAGCGTCAAAGTCCACGACGGTTCGACTGTCGTTCTGTCGGACGATCCACGAGTTCATCAATGACGTGCGCAACGACGCCAACCGTTTCGCCGGGCGCGTGACGTCGGCTCCCGCCGAAATCATCGACGAGATTCGCACGATCATCCAGGACGAAAACCGGGCGGAGGAGTTTTACCAGCGCTTCTTTTACGGGGGCATGCGCCCCAACCGCGTTCCCGCGGTCTTTCGCTGGGACCGAGCACTGGGGTATGCGCGAGGCCTGGACGTGGAAGACATCTCAATCGTCGGTGAGAGCGTGGAATCTTCTATCGCGCGGCAGCGAGCTGTGGACGACGCACAACGCGCCGAGCGGTCTGACGGAACGACCCCCGGAGCGGAAAACACGCAGGCACGTCCGACGACGGCAGAGACCTCCGCCCAAGTTGGTGGCGTGTCGTCTGAGGGGCAGCAGACGGTGACACACAACCTAGACCCCAACGAGGAGCTCGCGCCGAACCCCCGCACCGTATACGCGGACGCCTTCGACAACTATCACCTCGCCATGCAACTCGCGTCGCGCCCGGTGTGCACGCTGGAGCAGTACATCCGCTTCTGGCACGGGGGTCGGACGGTGAACGACTTGATGGCCACGGGCGATGTTGAAGGCCCCAACCTTGATTACGCCTACTACACCGAACCTGTCCGGGACGTTGTGGCGACAGGTCAACGTGGCACCGAAGTGCGGGCAACGACGCGTCGGTCTACCGCCGTTTTCTACTCGCGCATCTTTCGCCTTCGTCCTGGTCCAGGGACGCAGCCCTCAGCCGAAGAGCGCGGCTACACAGAGCCGCCAAACGTGCAGCCCACGACGACGACCTCAGGTGTGCCTGCGAGCTTTCCGCAGACGCGGGCGGACTGGGACAGCGTCCTCATTCAGTACGCTGAAAAGGTGCGCCGAACTTTGAGCCCCGGGACGTAAGCTACTCCCATGGACGATCCGAAGGCAAAAGACCTGGAGCTGTGGCGGAAGTGGAAGCAGACGCAGTCTGAAGCCGATCTCGACGCGCTGATCAAGCAGATGTGGCCCGTGATGCGGCGCGAAACGGGACGCTGGGCCGCCATTGTGTCCCCGTCATTCTTGGACAACGAGGCCAAGCTCCTGGCGATCAAAGCGTTCAACTCCTACAACCCCAACGCGGGCGCGACACTGTCAACGCACCTCACGAATCAGCTCAAGAAGTTGTCTCGCGTGGCGTACGCGCGCCAGTCCACGCTCAGTGTGCCCGAGCAGAAGCGCCTCATCTACAACCAGTACAACCACGCGTACAGACAGTTGGAGGATCAAACAGGGCGGCCTCCGACGCTCAATGACATCGCTGACCACATGCGGCTGCCGCCTAAGCGGCTCCAGTCAATCGTCAACACAGTGGGCAAGAAAGAGTTCATGGAGTCGAGTGACGGCCCTGCCTTCGTTCAGCACATGGACGACCCCGAAGTCATCGACCTCGCCTACCACGATATGACACCGGTGCAGAAGAAGATCTTTGAGATGCGCACCGGTTACGGCGGAAACGCCGTAAAGAGCGGCGCGGGCATCATGCAGGCCACGGGCCTGACGCAGGGGCAGCTGTCGTACCAGTTGAATCAGATCAAGGAGTTGCTGGAGCGCGCGCAGCGGTTACGCTAACTGCATGTCCACGCCCGCTGAAGTCCTCAGCCGAGCGCTCACGCGCCTCGCCAATGACCGCCGCCGGCGCACTACACAGTACGCCAACCTCGCGCCCCGTCCTGGCGCCAGTGCTGTAGCGCAGCGCCTCCTTAGCGACATCGGGTTTCTGGAAGGCACGCAGTTCAGCTACATCAACGCCAACGCTGCGCACGTCACGCCTCCGGAGGACGACGCTCCGCGCGACATCCGGCAGTTTGTCCTCTGCGCTTACGGCCTCGGCCTGGACGCCGCGCGGTTTGCGGCCCGAAACGCTACGATCCGAACGGCGCGAGGACAGGGAGCTCCTGGTCTTGCGCCGTTCGTTGACCTGCCTTCCGTGCTCGTCTCCGCTGAGCTCGACGGGGAGACGTACTCGGTTCAGAAGAACAACATCGTACGCCGCAACATGACGCAGCGGCGGAGCGGTCCGGCGTACCACTTCTTGATCGACCGGCGCGGCGGGATCACGGTGGGCCCCGCATTGGACTACCAGACCAGCGCGGTACCTACGCGAAGTACGCACGGGGTGTTCATCGGCTTGGAAGGGGCGCTGGGTCTGGCCCGGTCTGAGCTCGAAGCTGGGCGTGTCTCTTCTGCGTTTGAGCTGCCGTACACAAGTCTCCAGATGCTCACGCTGTCGGTGCTGCTCGCGAAGCTCTTTACGGCGTATCCCACAGTCCCTCGGACTATCAGCGACCCCTCTGATGGGGATGCCCTGGCGCTGCTCTACGAAGCGACTTCGTTGCCTGAGGGCGTTAGCCGAAGAAACTTCACGAACGGGGCGTGGATCGAACAGCCCTCGTACGGAGCGGACTTTGACTACGGCCTGTCCGACAACGAGGCGCTCGGCGCAGCTATCACCCAGGAGGGCTCGTTCGATCTCGCGACGGAGATTTTCCGCCCCTTGCAAGCGCCACAGGCTCTTGCGGCGCGGGATGAAGTCCGAACGGCGATTGGTACTGTCGACACCGCGGGGGCGCAGTCCCTTTTCTTGGGCGCCTACACCTCTATCGCGTCGCCTGAGCGTGCGAACGACATGGAGACGCAGACCCGGCGGCAGATCTTCGTGGAGCGACTGCGCGTCACGCACACAGAGGCTGACGATGCGGGCTCGCAATCGGCGGAGACGACAGAAGGAGGAGCGACGCTCACCCCGGTCATCCCCACGGTGGTGAACGCTGATCCGCACACGTACAATTACACCACCGGCCTCTGGGGCGACGAAGAGATCTACTGATGAAGGACTTGCACATCCAGTTGATCGACCCCACCGAACAGCGCTTGGGGGCCAACTTCACTTTTGGGTTCAAGGAGCCCATTCTGGTCGAGGGCTTGCAGAAGCTCGCCAACCAGTGGTTGAAGCTCTTTCTCACGCCAAAGGGGACGCACCCCTGGCGCCGCAGGGAGGGCACCAACTTCCTGTACTTGGTGGGCGGCAACGTGGACGACCCTGACACCGTGCAAACGGCTGTCCTGGAGTACATCGAAGACGCCACTACGCAGCTGAAGAACATTCAGAGCCGGCAGCTCGCCCTGCCCGACACAGAGCGGCTCAGCTCCGTCAGTCTTCTTCAGTTTGTGCAGGTGGAGACGCTGACGTTCGACATCTGGGTTCGTGTAGTGAACGCTGCGCGCAGCTCCCTTGACGTTCTGATTCCCTACGCGAAGGCAGAAGACTGAGATGGCCGATTACGACATCAACGAACGAGACGTCGAAGAGAGCGCGGCGCTGCTCCGCGATGTTTTGACCGCGCGCGCAGAGCAGCGGGGCCTGACGCGGGATTACAGCGAGAGCTCGATCCTGGGCGGTACGATCGTGGACGGGCACGCTACCGTCTTCGCACTGCTGCGGAAGCAGGCCCGAGAGATCCAGAACCATCTGTCGCTCCGCGATGTACAGCGCCTTCCTGACGGAGAAAGCGCCCGCGACGCAGCTGACGCCATTCTGTCCAACTTCTTCCGCACACGCGACGCGGGGCGTTTCGCCAAAGGCGTAGCCACGCTTCACTTCACACAGCGCGTAGACGCGCTCGTCCCTCGCCGAACACGTTTCCTCAAGACGTCGCAGCTCGTTTATTACATCGACGGGCCCGCAGACGTCTTGATCAACGCCAACGACATGCGCCCCAACATTGACGCGAACGGGCGCGTCATCGACTACGTGGTGCAGCTGAACTTGACGGCGGCCCGCGTCGGGCGCGCGTACAACCAGCCCTCGGGCCGCTTCTTGGCGGTAGACCCTTTCAGCCCGTTTCTGAGCTTCGTCGAGAACCTCGCGCCGATCGCGTTCGGTGACGACCTCCAGTCGACGGCGGATTTCATCGCCACGAGCGAGAATGCGCTCTCCCTGCGCGCGATCGTCAATGCGCGCGCCAATGACTCGCTCCTCCGTGGGGAGCTCTTCCCGGAGATCCAGACGCTCTTGACTGTCAACTACGGCGACCCGGAGATGCAGAGGGACATCGCCAGCGACCCGGCCTCTGGCGTGTCGCTGCATGTCGGAGGGCACGCGGACCTCTACGTGCGGCTTCAGACGCAAGAGGTGGTCGAGCGCACAGTGGTCGAAGACCCGACGCCCCGCCCCGACGGTCTCGTAACGGTCCTCCGTGACCCCGCCCCGCCATCTGGGTCCTTCATCGCCGCCGGCGTCTCTCCCGGCGACGTGTTGGTCATTGCGTCAGGGACTCCGAACGCGCCGTTCCAGTATGTCGTCCGCGAAGTCCGAGCCAACGAGCTCGAAGTCGCCTCCCGCGTTCCCTTCGAGCTGGCCACGGAGGAGCAGACCCCGGTCCCCGCCATTCAGTACACCGTGGGCAACAACTACCCGGCGTTCAACAACAAGGGAGGAAACGGGCCGAGCACCACGATCGTCACGTCACGGCGCATCTCCCAGTACAACTGTGGGCTCCTGCCAGGAGCCCCGGTGTACCGCGTAAAGCAGATCGAGGTCATCGACGCGCCGCCGCCGTTGGATCCCTATCGGGATATTGTCACCGGCAACGTCGTGTTCACCGAGCGCCGCAACACCGCCGTTGTGGGGGTCCCGACGCCCGGCACGCCGCTGGGTTTTCGGGTCCTGTGCAAGAACCCTCAAGAGGCCCAGTCACAGCGGGCTGTGACGCTGGTTGAAATCGGCTGGCCGGCGTACGACTTCACCGGGCTCACGCTGGAAGTCACGTACGAAACGGTGGTCGGCTTCTCCGCGATTTCAGAGTACGTGTCGGATGACTTCAATCGCACGCTCGGGGCCAACCCCCTGGTCCGCGCCTTCCACCCCGTGTACCTCTCGTTTACGTTGCCCTACCGGCCGCGCATCATCCCTCGCAACACCTTGGAGGTGTACAGCGCGGCGGCCACTCTTACGGTGGACGCGGATCGTGTCGAGCGCGCAGTCGTGGACTATGTGGTCGCAACGCCGTTTGGTTCTCGCCCCGACACTGGGGGCATCGGACAGGCGGCCAAAGACGCCGACGCCAATATCGCGGCGACCTACCCGTTCACCCTCAACTACTCCCTGTTGGCCCCCGACGGCCGCGTGTTTCGGTACGCCACAGACGACATCGTCTCGGTAGTACCTGATGGGCGGACGTCATCGGCTCGACTTCTCAACCCCGGCGACTTCGGGCTGCCAGCAACGGGCTATTACGCGGCGCTGGCTCGACTCCTTCAGCAGCAAGGCGTAAGCGATCGGACGGTGCGCTACCTCGCCGTCGCCGATGACGTGGCGCTGGAACAGCGAGGCGTTTGAGATGTCTCTTCTTCCTGACCCGTCGCGGAACTTCATTTACGCCTTGTCGGGGTTTTGGACAGCCTTGTTCCGAGACTCGAATGAGCTGGAAGCCTACTACGAAGGGGTCCAGATCAACTTGGGGCAGATTTACTTGGAGCTGCTGAACAGCGTCCTTGGGACCAGCCTCAAAGACATGCCCTTGTTCAGCCGGTACTACTACAAGTACTTCGCTCTGCGACAAGATCAGCTCTTCTACGCCGAGGGGGCGTCGCCGGCGGCGGACCAGTACGTGTTTACGCCGCCGAACGAGACCCTGGCAGGCGTTGGGCGCGTGTTGAATCGTGTCTTGGCGCCCACCGCCACGCTCGATCAAACACGCGATTACGCGGTGGTGCGCGGCGCCCTGCGGTTCAACCGGAACCTCTTTGACATCGACGGAGCGGGCAGCACGGAGCCCCTCTTTCCTGTGAGGAGCTTGCCGGTTGTACACCCAGCCACGTTCACCGACCCCGTCGGCCGCTCCTGGGCCTCGGCGGGAGTACGTGTAGGCGACTGGTTCCGCCTGCGAATTCTGGGAGGTGGAACCCCCGTTTTGACTCGCGTCGTCGGCGTCGATGGCGCCACCCTTCGGCTGGGGGAGACGGCGCCGGAATTTGAGCAAGACTTCTCACGGCGCACGGCGCGAATCGGAGTCGTGCGTGAGCCCTACGACCGGGAAAAGGGGGGCGTCCTCCTCGCGGCCAACCCGCGCGTTTCGACGCGCATGTCCAGCAACGCCGCGGACGCGACTTTGCTGCCCGGCACCATGGATGTGAGCTTCTTGACCGAGCCCTATTTCAAAGGGCCGTGGCTGCCCTTCTTGCCGTACGCGGAAGGCGACCTTGTCACCAACGGCGGCCTCGCGTTGTATCGTGCCAAAACGGCACACACGTCGGGTTTGGTCTTTGACCCGACGCACTGGGACGCCCTGTTCAACTTCTATGTGTACGTCGATGACCCCGAGTCGTTGGAGAACAGCGGGCTCTATCTCTGTCCTGGGCCCACGGGTGTGGGCGTGGTCACGCTGGTACGCCCCGCGAACTTTGTCCCCACGCTGAGCAACCGCGCGCGGATCAGTGTGGTCCTTTACCGTGGCGCCTTTACGCTCAACCCGCAGCCGGACATCTTCCTACCCCAGACGTATATCGACCCCGGGTCCCTGACCATTGTGGCCCGCCGCACCGCGCCTGTACGCGTCCCAGACGGAGCGGGGGGCAGTGTCACATATCCGGCAGGACAGAATGTTGTCGAGGGGGTGGATTACTTCGTCGACTATGAGGCTGGGCGCATCACCGTTCGTTCAGCCTGGAATGCGGCACTGCCAGCACGGGCCAACTACACGTGGCTGCGGGACGTCGCGCTCTATGACTACACCGTACGGGGCCCGTGGACGTCCTTTACGGCGTACGCCGTCGGGGACCTCGTCACTTTCGGGGCGGACACATACATCTGCTACGCGGCGGACCCAGGGTCCCCCGCGCTCAGCTTGTCGTACTTCCGTAAGTACGTGGCGCCGTTTTCGTTCAACGCGCCTACCAGCGTTCAAGTGATGTCGCTCTGGGGTACAGACGTCTCGGTGGACCAAGACGCTCTGTACAACAACTTTGGGTACCTTCTCGACTATCGAAAGCCTACGAGTGAGCAGTATCGCGCCTTTCTGCGAGGGGTGTCCCAGCTGTTCCTTCTGGGGCCAACGCTGGAACGGTTCGAGAGCGCCATGAATGTGATGGCTGAGTTGCCCGTCGCGCGGGACGATGGGGAAGTACTTCGCGTGTACGACAACGGCGTCTACGCCACGGGCGCGGATGGACAACTCATCGACTCGGGAGAGGGCCGCGACGGGACGCTCGACGCAACCCTTTCGCAGTTCTCTTCACCCACCGCCGGTTTCTTTCCTTCTGACGTAGGGGCAACGCTCCGCGTGCAGAACGGCTCAGCCTTTGACGAGTACTTGGTCGTTGGCGTGTTGTCGCCAACGAGCGTAAGCGTTGTGCCCACTCCGCCCAACGCTGTCGACGTTTACTGGAGCTACACGCACGTCGCGCTCAATGCGCGTTTTCGAGTGACGGCGGGTTCGTACGTATTTGGCCCCGAAGACGTAGACGGGTCCATTGTTCTTCAGACATCCACCCACGCGCGCAACAATGGCGTGTTCAGGATCGTGGGCGTCGAGAACTCGACGACCGTGATCCTCGACGCGCCCTACGGATTCACAGACGCCACGGCGCTGGCCTGGGCTCTCTCGCGAAGCAATCAGCAGACCGTGACGACGTCGCGCGCTACGTACTCGTTCCCCCTTCTGGTGGCCATGCGCGACGACGTCGTAGACCCCGCCAGCGTCGACACATTGTCCTTCCGGGCCTTCGAGGCCTTTACAGACGCCTTTCGCGTCGTGGACTACCTGCGGGATCCCACGTGGTGGCACAACGTCGTGATCCCTGGCGACATCCTTCAACTCGACGTTGACGTCGCTTCACGCCGTAAAGTGTCCACTGCGATGATCGAGCACGTCTACAACGCGCTCGACGTGCCGGTATTCGGGGACTTTGGGCTCGCGTACGGCGTTGACGATGAGCGCATTCCGGGTACTACACGCGCGGGCGCTGCGTGGTGGTACGGCGCCAACAGCATCGTGCTGAACTACGGCTCTGGCGTCCCGACGGCACGCGTGCGTGACGTCGGGCAGCACCTGAAGATCACGACGGCGGGTTTCACTGGCTTCTTCCCGATCGAAAGCGTCCACCCCGACGGGGTGACTCTGACGCTGGGGCGCTTCCCGCCTCCTGAGGCCGCTGGAAGCACGCCGCCGGTGGCGCTGGCGGTGGAACTGCCGCCGCTTCTGTACCGCCGCACGGTCGCCTTCGTGATGATGGACCGGTTCCTCAAGTACCATGCGGTGTCCATTCAGATTGACAAGAACACGCCGCTTCCAACGGAGTTCATCCCCGACGTCACCCGCTTGATCACCGAGGCGAAGCCGTCTCACACATACATCTACTTGGATTCGTTGACTGACTTTGTAGATCGGGCCCGCTTGAACGAGAACTTCCTGTTGGGGTACGGGCCGTACATGACCGAAGCCGTATGGGCCGTTTACAACAACCTTATCTACGGACCCCCAGGCGTCGCGCGCTACGGAGACGCCTTTCGTTACACCGAGACCTCAACGGGCGTGACAGATGTCCCTGGTACCTACGCGCTCCCGACGGTGCTGCCCGTTGGCGATGTCGAAGTGTCTCTTGTCAAAGCGCGGTTTGACGCGGCGGTGGTGATCGGGACTCGGCGCCCGGCGGAAGGCGTCGACTACACGATCAACTACAACACCCTCGACATCACGATTCTGCCCGGCTTCCCTGCTGGCCCCAACACGCTGCACTACGTCTACTGCGTGCGCCGGATTCGCTCGGACGTTGACCCCCTGGATCCCGGCGAAACCCGTCTCGCGTACGGTGGAACCGACCCGACGATCTACCGCGCCCCGAGCCAACCCGCGCAAGAATTGGGCTTGGTGGATCGGGCTGTCCAGATTACCCTTGGACCGTGAACGATCTCAAATCGCTGCTGGCGCCTCCGCTCGCGCCGCAGTTCAGGCTGCGTGGTGACATCCAGATTGAGCTGTGGCGCCCCGGCGCGGAGCGGCCTTTACGGCGTTACGCGATCCGGAACCAGATCACGTACAGCGGCTACAACTCGCCCCTGTACCTCTGGACCCAGGACGTTGGCGTGCCGACCGACTGGCAGATGGCCAAGTTGGTGCCCGGCACCAACGGGACCCCTCCGACAATCGGAGACGTCGCCCTTGGGAGCCCGCTTGGGCCTACCGCCGAAATCGTCTTGGCCGCCCCGAATCGAACAGTGGTTCCGGCCAGCGGCGAGCTCATCATCACCGGCACGCTGACTACGTTGCAGGCCAACGGGCAAGATCTACGAGAGGTAGGTCTGTTCCTCGGCAACGGGCAGCTGTTCGCACGTCAGGTCTACCCCACCATCTCCAAGACGGGCGCCATCACTGTAACGTACACGTGGCGCATCGCCGTGACCGCGTAAGGAACCGATCATGCCGAACTTTGACGAGAACGTGAGCCTTGAGCAGGGCTCGGATACCGGCCAAGCCGACACGGCCTCGATCCAGCCCATCGCGCCAGCTGAAGTGATCTGGGAGGGCGTGACCAACCGCCCCCTGGAGAACCTTCGCGCACGTACCGAGATCCTTCGGCGGTACGTGCAAAGCGTGCTGTACTACCTGGACTACGACCGTCAGCTTCTGCTGCGATCCAACGCTGTCTTCAAACTGACGGAGCCTACGCCGGGCAACTACGAGCTGGCGATGGTCGGCGACGACTTGTGGGTCTACCCGACGCTCACGCCGGGGCGAAACAGCGGCGGGCGTGTCCGTGGCGGGCGCGTGTTCGTGGCCGGATTGCCGTACTCTGGCACGCCGCTGGTGAACGACCTGATCCTCACGGCGAGTGCGCAGTACACCGGCCAGCGGGGTTACTTCGATGGTGATGACTTCGCGTCGGTGAACAGCCTGACTTTGGGGGCGAATCGCATTCGCGTTGACCTCGTCAAGGATCCCGCGCTGGCAACCAACGTGGTCCAGTTCGCCTTCACCGAGGCGCCCAAGACCAAGATCACCATTCGGTACGGCACCAACGGCGGCACCACGTCTCTGGCTGCGTTGATCGCGGCCATCAACGCCGACCTTACGTCGCAGGGCACCTACGGCGTCGCCAACTTCCTCCGCGCCTCCACTACGGCGGGCACCCCGGCCGCCGTCTTCCCCACCCCCTTCACGGGTGGTGTCGTGCAGGGTGCCTACGACGCAGAGGCCCATCAGGTGACCGCCGCGCAGCTGGCCGCCTTCTTCGCGGCCACAGAGAGCGGCATCCAGGTCAACCAACTCCAAGAGGGTGAAGCGTTGGCCATCGGCTATCCGAAAAACCCTATTG
>WBZM01000564.1_pt2 | contig 46734 bp, 54 predicted proteins | sample 5204271 | NCBI WGS metagenome assembly WBZM01 (sample SAMN12344346, study PRJNA552823) | activated sludge metagenome | biome: Activated sludge suspended growth; feature: Nitrification reactor; material: Wastewater; isolation source: activated sludge from nitrification reactor of wastewater... | reverse complement strand
CAAAAAGTTGGCTACTTAAACAGCCGTTTTGCCCTTCAATGGAAGTATGACCCTGAATCCAATTAAACCCCTATCCCCACAAAAAGAAGAAAGAGGCAAGAGCGCGGGAAATGACTTTCATTTTTGTCCTTATGGTCCAACAACAACAGAGTTAATGGTTCCATCGAGATTAACGTAAATATTGAGTGGCTTTGCTTGGGAGCTTGCTGTGACTTGCAATAAAGCTACGTCTTTTCCGCCGAGCGTACCCTTCACAAGAACAAGATTTGTAAAGTCATTGAAGTAAGGGGCAACTGTCGCGTTTGCGCTGTTATCAATGACATAATGCATTCCATTTTCCACAAGTTCGCCCGCGCTTTTGGGAGACCAGCCCATGTCAGGTCCAGCTGTTCCGCCTGCTAAGACTTTGAATGAAAGTGGTTTACCGTCGTGGTCAAACTGAAGCTCTAATTGAAGCGGAGTACCTGTCTGTGGCTGAGTTTGAGTTACAATTGATTTATAGGCAGCAGCTCCGCTAGAAAGCTTTGTCACCTCGATATGGTCGATTTTCTGAACGAACGCAGCGTCGATTTTTCCAAGAGCAACAAGGCGATCCGCTCTGTGAGCAGAAAGCTCTGCGATCTTTGCAGTTGAAATAGTTGGATCGTTATGCGCAAACGCCAGCGTTGATCCCATCAATATTGTTGTCAGTAAAAGTGCAGTTCTCATTTCTATTTTCTCCTTTGTTAAAAAATTTTATTCTAAATCGGCTTCTGCTTTGCCCGTGAAGGTTGCAATCACGGAGCAGAACTTTCCATCTTTGCCAGTCCAAACGTGGTAAGTCGCCGGACCCTTTGATTGTGGGTCCGAGACAACTTTAATCATTTCAGATTTTCCCGCTGGAGCGATGAGCTCTCCGCAAAGCTCGGCGGCTGGGGAAAAATGTGAACCACTTTCTAAAAAACGAAAGCTCGTCACTTTTACGTCAGACGCAAATGCGGACGTACTTAAAAATATGAGCGAAACAACAATTTTTTTCATCCCCAACCCCCCTCAGCTTTTAATGGCTGTGTTTCTCGATGTAGTCGCCTTCTTTAAAGGTCACACCCGGATCAAATTGCACAGCCACATAGTCATCGCTGATTTTTTCAGTGACTTGACCGTGTCCCTTCGAAACCTTTTTGCATTTCTGCTGTCCTCTGCCTGCGTTCGCGCAGCTATTGCCATAGAGTTGGACGTGATCGCCAACAGAAACCTCGTTTTGGTTGAGGCCGACGTGTGCAGTGGTGTCGTCGATTTTCATTGCCACAACTCCGCGATGAAGTTGTGAGGCGCATCCGGCAGCTACAAAAGCTGCTACCACGCCAATTCCTAGATTTAATTTCACTTTTCCCCCTTAAATAGACCTAAATTAATAGATCATCTTAATAATCTCCTGAATTTTCTCTTCAGACTTAAAGGCGTCATCGCCAGCAAATGCCGACTTCACGCAACCTCTTAAGTGTGATTTGAACACTTCAGCTTCGACGGCTTTAAGTGCCGCCGACGCAGCTTTGAGTTGTGCGATAATGTCAGGACAGTAGCGTCGATCCAGAATCATTTTTTCGATCCCTTCAATCTGACCTTTGACTCTGTTCAGCCTTTTGAAGTGAACCGAATGATCGGGGTGCCCATGCGACCCATGGTCTGCATGCGCTCCTGCCGCCGTACTTTTTTTAGATTTTCCGTGAGACTTTTCTTTTTCCAACATGGCTAGCCAACTTTCTTTGTCAAACGAGTCTAATTGACACATACCCTACGGGGGGTATAGTTTTAAGTCAAATCCATTTTTCACGGAGGGGTGATGAAGAAGGTAAAATTTTTACTATTAGCGGGAATATTGAGTCTTTGCGGCCAAGCAGCATTCGGTCATGGAGGCGAGGAACAGCGCGTTTCTCTTGAGCCAGACGTAAGTTCGATGTCTGCGGGTGCAGCATCTTACAAGTTTCAACTTATTGATACGGATACGAATCAATTGATTGGCGACAATGAGCTCGCAATTTCTCACGAAAAGAAACTGCATCTGATCATTTATGATCCTTCATTAAAAGAGTTCCAGCATGTTCATCCAGAATTCGACGGCAAAATGTGGAGTGCTGACGTGCAATTTGCTGTTGATGGAGATTACTGGGTTTGGGCGCAAGGTGAACTTGCATCTGACGGAACGGAATTCTCATCTTCCACAAGACTCAATATTTCTGGCGGTACATCTGCTTGGCCAAGTCCTCCTGTTTTAACTGACGTGCGAACTGGCTCATCAGGCACTTCCGCAATCAATTTAAGTCAAAAAAAATTGATTGCTGGAAAGATGGCGATGCTTGATCTCACGATGTCCCGTACTGATGGCACTTCACCCCAGCTGACTCCTTACTTAGGCGCTTTTGCGCACATCATTGCGACACCAAAAGATGGCGATGAACTTATTCATGTTCATCCTGTCAGTACTGGCCCCGCTCAAGGAATGATTCACGCAATGTTCCCAACAGCCGGTGAGTACCGTCTCTGGGTCCAATTTATAGATGACGGTAATCTCAAAACGATACCTCTTTCAGTCGAAGTTTTTTGAAGCTCGATTGTCACAAAACCTCAGGGGCCATCGTATTAGGAGGTGAGAACTTCTTAAAATGTGAAAGGAAATTGTCTCAATATGAAAACACTATTTTTAACAGCGATGATGTTTATGGGTCTTGGATCTCAAATGGCACTGGCGCACGGGGAAGATAAGCCAGGACCCAATGGTGGTTTTATTCGCATGCCGGGTGCCTTTCACACCGAGGTCGTTCCGACTGGCGCCAACAGCCTTAAAGTCTATCTCCTAGATATCGAATGGAAAAATCCATCCGTTAAAGGAGCTTCGGTTTTGGTAACACATAAGGGCACTAGAACCACAAAAAAAGAGTGCACGCTTGAATCCAATTACTACGTTTGCCAGTTCCCTAAAAATATTGATCTCAAGAAAAAAGGCGAGCTACTTGTTGAAGCTCAACGAGAGAATCAAAAAGGAAATGTCGTTTCTTATGAACTTCCTTTGAAACTGCAAGTCGTCGATGACGGCCACGGCGGTCATCACTAGCAATTTTAATGGAGGAGATTTCCCATGCTTGATCGAATCATCAGGTTTTCGCTCACACATAGACTTTTAGTTCTCGCCGTTGGCTTGCTCATTACAGCTTACGGACTCTTCACGGTCAGTAAAATGCCTGTGGACGTGTTTCCAGATCTTAATCGACCCACGGTAAACATCATGACTGAAGCATCAGGCATGGCTCCGGAGGAAGTTGAGACGCTAGTCACGCTTCCTTTGGAAACGGTTCTAAACGGTCTACCTGGGGTTGAGCGCGTGCGGTCTTCAACAGGTATTGGGCTTTCTGTGATCTATGTTGAATTCGCATGGGATACGGACATCTACCGAAATCGTCAGCTTGTTTCAGAAAAGCTTCAGCTCGCCAAAGAAAAGCTCCCCGCTGGCGTAACGCCTGTCATGGGGCCAATCGCATCCATCATGGGAGAAATTCAACTTATTGGTCTCTCTTCTCCAAAGGGAGACGTAAGTCCCCTTGATCTTCGAACATTCGCGGATTGGACCATTAGACCAAGACTTCTTTCGGTTCCCGGTGTGGCTCAAGTCATCGCCATCGGTGGCGGCGTAAAGCAATACCAGATTCTCCTCTCGGCTGAAAAAATTCAGAAGTACCAACTTCCACTTGAAGAAATTGAAAAGGCACTTTCAAAAATCAGCCTCAATACAACTGGCGGTTACATTGATCTTGAGAAGAAAGAATTTTTGATTCGCAATATCGGAACAATCAAATCCGAAGAGGATATTTTAAATTCCGTTGTGGGCCTTCACCTCGGCCAACCTGTATTTGTTAAAAACATCGCTGAAGTAAAACTTGGTCCCCAAATCAAGCGCGGTGACGGAAGCGTCAACGCAAAGCCTGCTGTCATCTTGAGTATTCAAAAGCAGCCCGGTGCTAACACCATCGAACTTACAGAGAAAATTGATGAAGCTTTAAAAGACCTTGAAAAATCACTTCCAAAAGGAGCTGAGTTTCACAAAGATCTTTTCAAACAAGGACACTTCATTGAAGCCGCAGTTGATAACGTCAAAGAAGCTCTGAGAGACGGAACGATCCTTGTTTTTATCGTTCTGTTCATGTTTCTTCTTAATTTCCGAACGACCGCGATTACTCTTACAGCAATTCCTCTTTCATTTTTAGTCACAGCAATTGTATTTCACTACTTTGGCCTATCGGTTAATACCATGACTCTTGGCGGTCTTGCTGTTGCCATTGGTGAACTCGTTGATGACGCGATTGTCGATGTAGAAAACGTCTTTAGAAGACTAAAAGAAAACAAAGGACTTTCACAGCCGCTTCCAACATTGCAAGTCGTTTACAATGCCTCTTCTGAAGTTCGAAACTCGATTGTTTTTGCAACGATCATTGTCGTACTTGTTTTCCTTCCGCTCTTTTACATGAGTGGAATTGAAGGCCGCCTTTTTATTCCACTCGGCGTGGCTTATATCGTCTCTTTGTTGGCATCGCTTTTCGTATCCTTGACGATCACTCCCGTACTTTGCTCACTGCTTCTGTCAAAAGATAAGTTGATTGATCACGAAGACGGAAAAATGGTTCAGGTTCTTAAAAAGTGGGATCGCAAACTTCTCACAAAATCCCTGGATCATCCGAATATTGTTTTTGGGATAACTATCGCGCTCTTTTTGGGATCTCTCACGCTTATCCCGTTTATGGGTAAGGACTTCTTGCCAAAGTTCAACGAGGGAACCGCGACTGTTGGCGTCCTCGCTCAACCCGGAATCTCATTAGAAGAATCAAATAAGATGGGCGCACAGATCGAAGAACTTCTTCTTTCGATTCCTGAAATTAAATCTGTCGCAAGACGAACGGGCCGCGCTGAGCTTGATGAACACGCCGAAGGTGTTCACTCATCTGAAATTGACGTCGATTTCAAAAATGAAGGCAGACCTCGGGAAGTTGTTCTCAAAGAAATGCGCGAAAAACTTGAAAAGGTTTCTGGTGTGTTCGTCAACATTGGTCAGCCCATTTCTCATCGGCTTGATCATCTTCTTTCAGGTGTTCGGGCGCAGATCGCAATTAAAGTCTTCGGTCCCGACCTCAATACTCTTCGCGGTAAAGCTTCAGAGATCTATAAAGCTCTTGAAGGAACCCAAGGACTTGTAGACCTTCAAATCGAGCAGCAGGTCTTAATCCCTCAAGTGAAGATTCAGCTTTTACGCGATGAGGCCGGACAGTACGGAATCGTGGCCGGAGAGCTTTCTGAAACTTTAGAAAAAGCTTTGAATGGTGAGGTTGTTGCGCAAGTTCTCGATCAACAAAGAACTTTTAATGTCTACATGCGATTTGATGATCAATCGCGTGCAAATCTTGAGTTGATGAAAAAGACCACTCTTAAGATTATGCCTGACGGCCGAAAAGTGACTCTTGAAAAGGTTGCTGATGTGTTTGAATCTCAAGGCCCTAACCAGATCAATCGTGAGAATGCTCAGCGAAGAATCGTTGTTTCTGCGAACTCTTCAGGTCGTGACCTAGATAGCCTCGTTCAAGAAATTCAAGGGCGTATTCAAAAACAAGTTCAAGTTCCTGATGGCTACTTCGTGCAGTATGGTGGTCAGTTTGAAAGCCAAAAGTCCGCAAGCCGCTTGATCTTGCTCTTGGGATTATTGTCTCTCGTCGGAATCTTTGTAGTTCTCTACGCGCACTTCAGATCGTCTTTTATTGCAATTCAGATCATGCTGAATATTCCAATGGCTTTGATTGGAAGTTTAGTTGCGATCTACTTATCTGACCGCATTTTCTCTATTGCTACCATGGTCGCCTTTGTCACTCTTTGCGGGATCGCAAGCCGAAATGGGATCATGATGATTTCGCACTACCTGCACTTGATGAAGTACGAGGGCGAAAAATTCACGAAAGAAATGGTGATTCGAGGTTCTCTTGAAAGACTCGTTCCGGTATTAATGACGGCCCTGACCGCGATCTTAGGACTTTTGCCGCTGGTATTAGCTAAAGGCGAGGCTGGAAAAGAGATTCTTCACCCCGTGGCAGTTGTTATCGTTGGCGGTCTCTTAAGCTCAACGCTACTTGATATGTTTGTCACTCCAACTGTCTTCTTCCGCTTTGGCAAGAAGTCAGCGGAGAATAGCCTTACTTTCAACGAAACAGAACTTAAACCAACACAACACTAGGAGAAACCATGAAACAACTTATTCTTTCCGCAGCTTTGTTCCTCGCATTTGGAGCAGCATATGCTCACGAAGGGCACGACAAAACTCCAGGAGCGCTCGCAGCCCCGCACGGGGGTCTGATTAAGGGCACAGATCATATCTATCTTGAATTGGTCTCAAGCGCTAGCGAGATCAAAGCCTATCCTCTTGATCATGATATGAAACCTGTTTCGGTTGCCGATGTAAAGATTGATGGGAAAATGTCTATCCCAAGAAAAAACAAATCAGAAGCGGTGAAGTTTAGCCCCCAAGCGGACTATTTCTCAGCCAAGGTCGATGCCAAAGGCGCTCATCGCTACGATCTCGACGTCACAATCACACATGGCGGAAAAACTGAAAAATTGAAATTCAGCGTTGAGCCCCAGTAGTATTTAAAAAGGATGCTTTTATGACTCAGTCTCTCTTTTTTTGTCGTTTGATTCTGGCCAGTTTACTTTTATTCGGTGGAAAGGTGCTTGCTCACCATCCGAATGAGGGTTCGCTTACACTTGAGCAACTGCTTAAAGAGGCGGAAACTGAAAATCTCGAAATAAAAGAGGCTGAAGGTCAGATGAAGTCTTCTGATGCGGCGGCAAGTTCCGAGTATGGAAAATTGCTTCCTCAGCTTTCCGTAGAAGGCGGCCCTTTAGCGACCAAGTATGATGACGAAAAAAACTCAGGCACTGCCGTTTATGGCAAAGCCGAATGGAATCTTTATCGTGGCGGAAAAGATTCCAACGAACTTGATAAAGCAAGAATTAAAAGCGAGTTTGAGAAAAAGAAATATGAGGCTATTAAATCAAAAGTTGTTCGAGAAGTGAGTCGCGTTTACTACGAACTTCTGTTTTTGCTTGAGGGGTCTGATTTAAAGCAAAAAGCCATTGAAATGAATCAAGAACAAATGAAACTCGCAAAACTTAAGAAAAATTCCGGTTTTACTTCAAGTGCTGACGTGATCGAATTTGAATTACGGGAAGCTACTTTAAAGTCAGATCTTAAAATGTTCGCTCAAGTTATTGCCGAGAAATCACGAGAGCTTTCAGTTCTTCTTGGCCGAAAAGACTCTTCAGTGCCGAATCTCGTCAAGGGACACTTGATCCGTGAAAACTCAAATTCTTTGAGCAAAGAAGGTATTCTATCTCGCCTGAGCGACAACAACATTGAAATTGCAGAAGCCCAGGCGGAATTTAAAAGCAGCGAGAAAGACGCGGCTATTGCGAAAGCAGGATTTTTGCCTTCTGTTGATGTTGAGGCCAAATATGGAAAAATCGCGAATGAAGAGAAAGTCTTTACGGATAATAATAACTACTCTGTTATGCTGAAGCTTTCGATTCCGTTGTATTCTGGATTCGAAACTATGAACCAGACAAAATCTGCACGCTCTGCTGTCATTGCAAAAGACGCCGCAGCATCCAGAAAAAATTTGTCTGCTGTTGCTGAAACAGAAAATCTTTTCTCACAACTTGCTACGCTAACGGATCGCCTGAATCTAGAAGAACAAAATCTATCGAAATCTGAAGAGTACTATAAGATTACACTAGGAGAATACAAAAGAGGTGTTAAAAATATCTCCTGATATGGTTGGTGCATCTGAGCGGCTTCTCGAGGCGCGCATACGAAATCTTGAGTATCGAAAAGATTACTATCTTACTAAATTGAAGATCTACGAACTCGTTAGCGCCGATCCCAATAAAGGCATCAATTAAGCATCTAAAGTAAAATTCAAGCGCAAAGCAACGTTAACTTCGATTAAAATGTTTAGCAGCATCCTTTGCCATGCTATCTGTGCACCATTTAGCGTATAAATTTGCAAATAGTTTCCCAAGAATGAGTCCGGCGCCCTTCTTTGGAAGGCTATAATTTATAAATACCTTGAGTTCAGTTTTTGAACCCTGAGGTTTCAACCTGAACCCCATCTGATATTGATCCATCACGATTAAACTTTGAGGTCCCTTGGTTTGCCAAATCTTTCGACGAGGAGCTTCAGATTCAATCACGAACTCTCGGACAAAAAGCGGAATATTTAATATTCTTCCTTCCAAGATGATTTCAGCTCCCACACCAAGTCCCTTTTTATGATCTAATTTCATCTCCATTTTAGATCCCGCCATCATCCACGAGCTTTTGCTCATGTGCGACGAAAGATTCATAGGATTATCAAGAAATTGAAATGCCTCGCCAGGAGTTACTTCCAGGTCAACGATTGTCGAAAAGTGGTGCGGAAAATTATTTTCAGTATTTCCCATTGATCATCCCATTTTTCGTTCTCATCGAGATCCATACGGCACAGATGCCGACGAGCTCTATAATTGCGAGAGAAAAGAGCTGCCATTTAAAATTAGAGCTGATCTTAAAATTTATGAAAGACATGAGAGCTGATGAAAAAAGCCAGGCTACAAACCAAGACACTAACGAGATCGAAGACTGTAAAACCCGAGCAAGAGACAGCTTAAGAATACCGACTGCCGCTATAAAGCCACCTAGAACGGTGAAAACATTCTTCAGCCACTCTCCAAGCCTGGGAACAAGGTGTTCGATATTTTGATCGATTCCAATAAATACCAAGTCTTCCGGTAAAAGAGGTGGCCTGAAGTAAATGAAAAAAATCCCAATTCCAACTGATACGAAGCCGACGAATACGCAAATATATCTGCCAAGATTCTTACTCCTCATAGTCTGACTTTCTTTAATCTCAGTGCATTCGCTATAACAGAAACAGAGCTTAAGGCCATCGCGGCAGCGGCGATAATAGGGCTTAAAAGGAGTCCAAAAAACGGATAAAGAATCCCGGCTGCAACAGGGACTCCAAGTGCATTATAAACAAAAGCGAAGAAAAGATTTTGCTTAATGTTGCTTAATGTACCTTCGCTAAGAGCTCGGGCTCTTACGATTCCCATTAGGTCTCCTTTTATAAGAGTCACGCCAGCGCTGTTCATCGCAACGTCAGTTCCGGTTCCCATGGCAATACCAACCTGGGCCTGTGCCAATGCGGGAGCGTCATTAATACCGTCGCCAGCCATACCGACGAATCGTCCTTCGCTTTGAAGTTTTTTAACTAGATCGGCTTTTCCTTGAGGGAGAACGTCTGCAAAAAAACCATCAAGTCCAACTTTCTTTGCAACGGCTTCGGCTGTTTTTTTGTTATCCCCAGTCATCATAATGACCTTGATTCCAATTTCGCGAAGGGCCTTAATAGCCGGTAGAGTTGTTTCTTTGATTGGATCGGTAACTCCCAAAAGACCGGCAAGCTTTCCATCAACAGCCACATACATGACTGTCTGGCCATCTTCTCTTAAACGGTCGGCTTCTGCTTCAGCGCTACCGAGATCAACCTTAATTTCTTGCAGAAGGGCCTTATTGCCTATAGCTACTTGTCGTCCAGCAACCTTTGCGGACGCGCCTTTGCCAGTTATAGATTTGAAATCGTCAGCAGAATTTAAAGTGATCTGCTTTTCTTTGGCTCCTGTAACTATGGCAGCAGCCAAAGGGTGTTCACTCGATTGCTCTAAGCTCGCACCTAGAGATAAAAGTTCGTTTTCAGAGAAATTTTCGAATGACTTTATAGTTACGAGCTTTGGCCTTCCGAGCGTGAGTGTACCCGTTTTATCAATAACGAGCGTATTGACCTTTCTCATCAATTCGATAGCTTCGGCGTTTTTAAATAAAACACCCATAGTTGCTCCGCGACCTGTCGCCACCATGATGGACATGGGTGTAGCGAGGCCTAAGGCACAAGGACACGCAATGATTAGAACTGCGACCGCGTTTATAACTGCATGTGCTAACTTTGGCTCGGTTCCCCAGATAGACCAAATGACGAACGTAAGCACCGCTACTAAAATAACAGCGGGTACAAAATAGGCTGAAACTTGATCCACCAGCTTTTGAATTGGTGCTCTTGATCTTTGCGCTTCTGCTACCATTTGAACGATTTGTGAAAGCAGAGTATCCTTTCCGACTTTTTCAGCTTGCATCACCAATGTTCCTGTCCCATTGATCGTCGCTCCAACAACTTTAGAGCCTTCGATCTTTTCAACTGGAATAGGCTCACCACTCACCATGGACTCATCAACCGATGATAATCCTGAAAGAACTTTTCCATCCACTGGAATCTTTTCGCCAGGTCGAACGCGAAGCTTATCGCCAACGTGGATTTCTTCTAGCGGTACATCGACCTCAGACCCATCTGGCATTATTTTTCGAGCTGTTTTGGGCGCAAGACCAAGCAGTGCTTTGATAGCAGCGCTGGTTTGCCCACGAGCCTTTAATTCTAGAACTTGTCCTAACAAAACAAGCGTCACGATCACACTTGCAGCTTCAAAATAGAGCCCAACTTCACCGGTCATTGAGTCTCTGAACGAATCAGGAAACATTTGAGGAAATAAAACGGCGACTAAGCTGTAGATATAAGCCACAGCAACACCTAACCCAATCAGCGTAAACATGTTCAGGGATTTATTCTTAATAGATTGCCAGAATCTTTCATAGAATGGCCAACCACCCCAAACAACAACGGGAGAAGCAAGTATCACCTCAAGCCACGGTAGAAATTCAAGAAGCCCTTGTGAATGAATGAGATGTCGTCCTCCCATAGTGATAAAGAGGAGCGGAATACTTAAAACAGTTCCAACCCAAAATCGTTTTCTCATGTCGAGGTATTCGGAATTGTCCTCCTCATGATCCAAAGAAATTGTCACAGGCTCTAAGGCCATTCCGCAGATTGGACAACTGCCAGGGCCGATCTGCCGCACTTCTGGATGCATGGGGCAAGTATATTCAACATCTTTGGGGAGCTTTTTGATTTCAATTTGAGGTGATAGGTATTTCGCCGGCTCTAAATCGAATTTGGTCTTGCACTTTGGGTTGCAGAAATAATAATCGTGATCCTCGTAGCGTGAGCTGCCACCTTTTGCATTATTTGGATCAACGTTCATTCCGCAGACTGGATCTTTAACTGTTAATTTAGAATCACTGTGATGGTGAGTGTGATCGTGATTATGGTGTTGATGTTTACTATGGTCCATGAATTCCTCAATTCTTTATAAGGTCTAAAAATTCTTTTAACTTTTCGTCGAATACGGGGCTTTTTTCATTTTTTGCAGCGGTTCGAATGCAAGATGATAAGTGTGTTTTTAATATCTGAAGTTCTAAAGCTTTTATTGCTGATTGCGCAGCTCGAAGCTGCTGAAGAATGTCGGGGCAGTATCTCCGCTCTTCAATCATTCTCTCAATACCTTCCATTTGGCCAATGACTCGCTTGAGGCGGGGCATTTCCAAAGAGTGGTCGGGATGTTGCAATGATGTTGGTTGAGTCTCTTTATTTTTGTTCATATTTTTACTTCTAGCCATAAGCCTCGTTATACTCCCACCCAGTATGTATGTCAACTAACCATATCTTATTGATATCTATGTGCAAATAAAAGGCCATTTGGCATACTACCTGCTAGTATCCTGTATATAAGGACTTATCTTGAAACAGAGAGCAATTGGAGTAAATTTTTGAGACTTTCTGTCAAAACAAACGGGACGAAATGTCACAAAAAAGAGAGGTATCTAAATGAAACAAGAAACAGGTAATTGGAATCTATATAAAATAGGAACATGGGGGGCCATATTAATTATTGGTTATTTTCTTTTAACTGAGCACAGGGCCCACGTCTTTCAGTTTTTGCCATATATATTTCTTTTGGCCTGTCCACTCATGCACGTTTTCATGCACCGTGGACATCACAATCACTCAGGCCATGAAGATCATTCTACTGCCAACAACAAGGAGGCAAAATAATGGACCACTCAGATACACCAGCTTACGGGCTTTGGAGTCTTGTCATCATTAACTCAATTATTTTTGTGTTTTTCGCTTTTAGTTTTTTCAAGCCACGGACGAAAACAGATTGGAGAACATTCGGAACATTTTCGGCTTTTATAGTGGCTTTGTTTATTGAGATGTACGGTTTTCCTTTGTCGATTTACATGCTTTCGGGCTGGTTATCCCAACGGTATCCTCAAATAAATTTTTTATCACATGATAATGGGCATTTGCTTCATACATTGTTGGGCCTTAAAGGTGACCCACATTTCGATGTTCTGCATATTATAAGCAATATTTTAATAATAGTTGGATTTTTTCTACTCTCTGCTTCCTGGAAAATCCTTTACAAGGCCCAAACAACAAAAACTCTCGCGACGACAGGCCCTTATTCATATGTTAGACATCCACAATACGCTGCCTTCACAATGATAATGTTGGGATTTTTATTGCAATGGCCCACTATTCCAACGCTCATCATGTTCCCCATCCTAGTAGTTACTTATGCTCGGCTTTCAATTAAAGAAGAGCATGATGTGAAAAAAGAATTTGGCGATGCCTACCGGCGGTATGCCGCTACAACTCCGAGGTTTTTTCCAAATTTAAAACTGAACTCAAGAGAATCGGCATCTGAGCGAAAGGTCTAGAAAGCATGGGGCAAGATCAATCAAAATTACGCTTAAGATTTCTTGGTGCCGCTCAGACAGTGACGGGTTCAAAATATCTTCTCACTTTCAATGAGCGCAAGATTCTAATCGACTGTGGTCTGTTCCAAGGTCTTAAGGAGTTAAGATTAAAAAACTGGGATCGTTTTCCAATTGATCCCAGTTCAATCGATGCAGTTGTTCTCACTCATGCCCATATCGACCATTCTGGCCTCATTCCGAAACTGCTGAAGGAAGGTTTTAAAGGCAAAATCCACTGCACTCCACCCACAAAAGGTCTTTGCCAAATTCTTTTACCTGACACTGGTTTTCTCCAAGAGGAAGAGGCGGAATGGTTAAATCGAAAACATCTTTCCAAACATGCTCCTGCTCTTGCTCTTTTTACAAAAGAGGATGCCTTAGAATCCCTTAAGCAATTTCAAGTTCATCAATTCGATGAAGCATTTGAAGTCATTCCTGGACTTAAGATCACCTTTCGATATGCAGGGCACATACTTGGGGCCGCTTCCGTAATTGTCGAAGGCGACGGCAAAATCATTGCATTTACGGGAGATATCGGGCGCCTTAATGATCCTATTCTTTATCCACCCGCCCATTTGCCAAGGATTGACTATTTAGTTACAGAATCCACATACGGAAATCGCATTCACCCAGAAACCGATATAAAGTCTGAATTAAAAGAAATTATTCAAGAGGCTTCTCAGAAAAAAGGAGTCATTTTAATTCCTGCCTTCACGGTAGGGCGAGCCCAAGCGCTTATGCATTACTTGGCGGAATTGAAAAATGAACGACAGATCCCAAGTATTCCGATCTTTCTGAATAGTCCGATGGCAACTAATGTGACTGACTTATTTTGTGAGTTCAAATCGCAACACAAATTAACTGAAAAAGAATGTGATGATATGTGTGGTGTAGTTCACTATGTGAAATCTGTTGAAGAGTCCAAGTCATTAAACTTAAAGCATGGCCCTATGATTATAATTTCTGCGAGCGGAATGGCTACTGGAGGAAGGATTCTCCATCATCTTAAGGCATTTGCTCCCGATCCACGAAATACAATTATTTTAGCTGGTTTCCAGGCCAGTGGGACAAGAGGACGGCAGATTCAAGATGGCTTTAAGGAAATTAAAATTCATCGTGAGTTTATTCCCGTGAGAGCAACCGTCAGAAGTCTTGAAAACATCTCGGCTCATGCTGACTCGAAAGAAATTGTCCATTGGCTAAAAGAGTCGCAAGTTCACCCGAAGGCCGTATTTATCACTCACGGAGAGCCTTCGTCGGCGGAGGCACTTTCGGAAAAAGTTAAAGCTGAATTTGGTTGGAATACATTTATACCGAAACAAGATCAGGAATTTACGCTGGAGTAAAAATGAATAATGAGCCGAGCCTATGTGAAAAAAAATGTAACTGCGATGAGAAATTTCATGACACTCGCCTCATCGTCGTAACGGGAGGCCCTGGTGCTGGCAAAACTGCGGTCTTGGAGATGGCCAAGAAAGTCTTGTGTGAGCATATTGCGGTCTTACCTGAGGCTGCCTCGGTGGTTTTTGGAGGCGGCTTCTGGAGACTTCCTAGCACTAGCGCGAAGAAAGCCGCTCAACGAGCTATCTACCATGTTCAAAACGAACTCGAATTCTTGACTCTTAATGAAAAAAAATGGGCTATGGGTCTATGTGATCGAGGCACTTTAGATGGATTTGCTTATTGGCCTGAAGATGAAGCTCAATTTTGGCAGGAAATGAAAACGACAGAAGCTCAAGAGCTTAAGCGCTATTTAGCTGTTATACATCTAAGAACACCGTCAGAAAAATCCGGCTACAATCACCAAAATCCACTGCGAATTGAAACGGCGCACCAGGCTTTGCAGATCGACCAAAAGATTTCCAATGCGTGGAAAAACCATCCTCATTATCATGTTATTGAAAGTACAGATAACTTTTTGGCCAAAGCGGGAAAAGCTATGGATATTATCTCCAAATATTTGCCTGAGTGCTGTCAGAAAAGTTTAAGGATTCCATATGAGTAATTTTAACTGTTTGGCAAATGCCAAACAAAATCAAAGGAGAAAAAATGAAAAAAAATTCTATTAACGCTATTCTGGCTTTCGCACTTGCCAGCTTCGTATCTGCAAATTTGGCTTTTGCAAATGATGAACATCACCCTGAAGAAAAAAAAGAAGCGCCAAAAGTCGAAGCTCAAAGCTCTGCTGATCAAGGCATGATGGGTAAAATGGATATGGGACAAATGCACGCAATGATGGGTGATTGCATGAAAATGCACAAAGATGGCAAAATGTGCGAACACGACACTATGGAAAAGTGCCAAGCCCAAATGGATAAAGCCGAGTGTATGAAAATGATGAAGTCATCTAAGAAGAAAAAATAATTTTCTGCGGTATAGGGGCGTCAAATCATAACTGGCGACCCCTCAAAATCCAAGTTGTCAGTTGAATGAGCCCTACAGCGAAAGCCACAATCCAAGCTCGCTTGATTCCAAGCACTATCCGATAGTCCTTCATCTGAAGTTTCAGATTCATTTCCAATGTGATGTAGTTGTTTTGATTTTGTTCCATAAGCGATCTCCTTTTACTCACGCCGAAAGGCAGGAGAAGGAGTCGGTTAGGGAAGCAACCCTAGCCGTTGGATCAAAATGAGATGACTAGACCATTGGATTGGACGCAGCTAGCTCGGATCGGCAATAATCCATATATTTCATATGCTTACGATTTTGCTATCTATTTTCATAAATTTTTGAATTTAGTTTGAAAAAATACAAGATACTGATATTATTAATCTAATGGAGCCATTGAATATTGAAAGAAACCTAAGAGCCCTGCATGGAATCTATCCTGGAGAGATTCAGGACACCCCACGTCCATTACCCATTGAACAGATCAAGGGACTCCCCATTTGGATGCGAGAAAACATCCGTGTCTTAGAGATCCCTACAAAGGGGATGGGGGGAGCCATCTACCTCGTCATCCCAAAGCCAAAAGTTACATTTGAACACCTCATGCGCATCTACCAAATCCTTCAGGAAAAACTCGGCCCTTTTGTTCTGATCATCGCTGACCGGATGCCCCCCAAACACCGGCCATTGCTTGTCAAATTTCGCATTCCATTCATTTACAAAAATGAATCTATTTTTGTCCCAAACTTAGGTGTGAAGATTGGAAATCTCAAAAAATTTGAGGATCAACCAAAACAAGAACTGGCTCCAAAAAAAGAAGAACTAACTCCTTTTGCACTTAAGATTCTTGCAGGTTTTCTTACCAATCAAATTCCTCAAGATTTCACGCAAAAACATTTACTCGAAACACTGCAAGATAAGACAAAGCTCTCTGCTTCTAAACTGAGTCCGACATTGATCGAATTAACTCAGCGCGAGCTTTTAAATGCCCATGGCGCAGGTCCCACCAAAGTCTACACGCAAGAAAATCATCAACGTGTATGGGAACGGCTGTTGTCTTTTCCTCTTGTTCCGCTCTTTAAGGAAGTTGAAGCCAATTACCTGCCAAAGCCGCTGGGATATTACATTGTCGCAGGCGAAGCCGCACTTGCTTCTTATTCTAATTTAGCCCATCCCAATAAAAATATCATTGCTGTCACCACAAACGAATTTCGATTGAGCTTTCAACGTGTCAGCAAAAAATTTCTCGCTCAAGAATCTCAAGTAACAACGCTTGTCCAAGTGTGGAAAGAAGACCCAGCTCTCTTTGCCATCAAGGGAGTTCAAAATCCGATTGAAGTCTTCTTCGCACTTCAGAAAAGCCAAGACGAGCGTATTCAATTATCTCTTGATGAAATGCTGGAAAAATACAGCCTTCATCGAGAAAAGGAGTAATCTGTGGCTCGCCCTCACGGTTTCGATCATTTTTGCAATTACCTGAACGGTCTTGAGAGTTCATACGTCATCATCGGTGGTGGTGCTGCTTCAATTCTTATGGAAGACGAGGGTTTGGAATTTAGAGCTACAAAAGATGTGGATCTTGTTGTTCTTAGCCGTTCCGATGAACTCAATGCGCGCATTCTTTCCTACGTCAAAGATGGAGGCTACATAACAAAAGAGGCAACTGAAGGATCACCCAGGTATTATCGTTTTCGAGAGCCTACTAAAAAAGATTGTCCTGCACTTATCGAAGTGTTCGCTCGCAATGAACTCAATTTGGACATTCAAGATGGTCAATACATCATTCCGATTCATGATGACGCTGTTGAAAGACTTTCCGCCATTCTTCTTGATGACGAGTATTTTGAAATCATTCAAAAAAATCTTGTGACTTCACAGTCTGGAATCCCCCTCATCAATGCGCTCGCAAATATTTGCCTGAAAGCACGCGCTCATCGCGAACTTTTTGATCGCAAAGCTGCTGGCGACAAAAATGTCGATGAAAAATCAATTCAAAAGCATCTCAAAGATATTTGGCGAATCGCCGCCGTTTTGACAGGCGATGAAGAAATCTCTCTGACAGGGCAACCTTTAAGAGACATCACAACAGCTATCGGAAAACTCGATCAGCTTCCCGACAGTCAGTTCAAACAAGTTATGGAGAAAACTCCTGAACTCAGAAAAGAGCCCCTAATGACCGCATTGAAAAAAGTATTTCTTCAAATTTGAATTCTGAAAGGAGTCGAAGATTCCTACTTTAGGGCTCTCTGGAGCAATGTCTCTAAATCTTTAATCAGATATTTTGAATCTTCCGACAATGCAGGCGCAACACAAGATGTGAAATGATCCTGCAGCAAAGTAATACGAGAAGACTCAAGTGCCGAGATTACAGCCGCAAGCTGCTGAAGCACATCAATGCATTCCTCATCGGTTTCAACCATTTCGATAACTTTCAAAAGATGCCCAGAAGCTATTTTTAAACGAGACAGTGTCTTGGGATGAGACGAATGAGAATGATCCTTCTCAGCTTTAACGCTTTTCTTTGCTTTGCGCGACATAATTGACCCTCCCCTGGAGGATAGCATTGACCTTTACATCTTGTTAGGTTTATTCTCGTCGTAGAGGGTTAATTTGAAAGCGTTTATAGCCGTCATTTTTATTTCAATCACCGTACTAAGCGTTATACGCCCCGTTAATCCTTCTTGCGACGTGTCTACCGATTCGGTGCAGTTATCCTCGGAAGCATCTCTTGTTGCCTGTACAATAAAAGCCGATTCATCTTTTCCGCACAGCTCAAGTTCTGGTCACGACCACGATATTTGTCATACCTGCCATTTGGGTCATTGTTCATTTACTCTTGCCTCAAGCCCCGTACTTCCGGGCTATGGGGACACAAAGATTTTTTCACCTCTAGAGAATGTTTTTGAACTTTCTGATTTCGAAGCAAGTCTCTTTCGCCCCCCGATTTCTTAAGTCCTTCGGGCTCCCATCTTAATACATAGACAAAATAGAAAGCTTACGAAGTTAACGCGCACTTAATTCAGTGCTGAGTTTTAGCTCCGTTTGCACGACACAAAAACTTTTATCTGGAGATTTCCGCGTGGAAACTATGACTCTAGCCGTACTGGGGATATTATTAGCGTTCCTCCCTGTGCAATCCAAGGCCGCTGACGCTACTGAAACTATTTGTAAACCTGCGAGCTATGCTGAATTGGTTCGCTGTGCAGAGAGCAAGTCATCAGAAATTCAAATTTCAGATCAGCAGCTAAGATCTGCGCAGAAATTAGAAGACGTTGCAAGGCAATGGGTTAACCCAGAACTTGACGCCGACACGGTAGCAAAAGGCTCGGAAAGATCTGAGACTAATGCATCACTTTTCTTTACTTTAAGACTCGGTGGAAAAAGAGACGCCCTGATAGGCGAAGCTCAAAGCGAGCTAGAGCGAGCACGGGCAGACCGGGACTTGGGAGTTTATCAATCAAGGCTTGAGTTGATGCTCAGTCTTTACCGACTTTCTCACCTAAAAAGTGAAATTCACTTAGAAGAAGAGTCGGTTGAGACTTTTTCTAAGATCGTAAAGCAGTTCCAAAAACGAGCAGCCCTTTCACCAGAACAAGACGTGTCCCTATCAGTCTTTAAGATGGCTTTGGCGGACCATCAGCTTCGGCTTACGAAGTTGAAGTCCGACGAAGAAAAACTATATCAAGCTCTCACCGCCGTAACAGGCCTTTCAAAGAGCCTTCTGTCAAAAAATCTTCCGCCTGTAAAGCAGGCATGGCCGACGATTGAAAGTGGTGTGCCAAACGATGAGTCTCCGCAAGTGCGAGCTGCGCTCGCGGATCTCAAGCTTGCTCGAAGCCAAAAACAAAAAGCCGAGGGCGATTCCTGGCCGGATCTTAAGATCGGTCCGACAATGAAGGCCGTAAAAGAAAATGGTGAATCGACTACTTTCGTTGGTCTTGGGCTCTCGATGCCGCTTCCAGTTTTTAGTCAAAACGGTGCCGGTCGTGCATATAGTGCCCAAAGACTTTTAGAAGCTGAATTGAGCGCTGAGCAAACCAAAAGGAAATCGGCTGCGGCAAGAGCAGAGCTTGTGAATCGTTATAATCATACCATTCAAAGCCTGAAAAATTCCTTAAGTCTTAGAATCGTGAATGAAAAGCACGAGCAACTTGAAAGACAGTTTTTTAAAGGACTCGTTCCGAGTTCCCTTGTGATTGAAGCCCATCGACAACTTTTCGATTTAGAAGAACGAAGAAATGCTTCTGAGCTTGAGGCTGTTGAAGCCTTGGGGCGAATTCTTATTCTTGATAACAAATTTAACGAGGTCATTTTGTGAAGAAATATTTTTTAATTACATGCTTCCTAGCCACCTATGTGACCAGCAGCTATGTACGCGCGAGTGATAACCACGATCACGCATCCGAAAAAAAGCCCAAGGCCGAATCGCCTAAACATGAGGAGCATGGAACTCATGAAAATGAAAAGGGCGAAGAAAATGAGTCCGAGCACAAGCACTCTGATGGAGAATCAGAAGAGCATGGTCATGGTGATGAACATGCTCACGGCGAAGAAGAAAACCCTCAAGTAGGTCCTAATAAAGGAATTCTAGCAGCGACCGAAGAGGAGGGTATCAAGCTCTCACCCGAAGCCGAGAAGAATTTTGAGATTCAAAAATTCAAGGTTACGGCAAACGGCGCATTTGAAATTCCGAAAGAGGCAGTCGTCACTGCCGGCCTTGAAGTGAACCTTTATCGCTACAGATCGGGATTTTATAAACGCATCGACTTTGAACAAATCAGTCGATCAGGAAACAAAATCCAGATTCGCTCAAAAGACCTAAAAGATGGTGATGAGATCGCCGTCACAGGTCTTGGGTTTTTAAGAATCGCAGAGATTGCCGCATTTGGCGGCGCTCCTGAAGGTCATTCTCACTAATTGGAGCTTAATTTATGCTGAACAAAATAATTCACTTCTCAATTTACAATCGCGGCGTTGTTCTCTTTCTAACTTTTCTTATGGTAGTTGCTGGAATTTACAGCTTTCAGCACCTACCGATTGATGCTGTCCCTGACATCACCAACAATCAGGTTCAGATCAATACAGTCATTGAAGGCCTTGCACCTGAAGAGATCGAAAGAACTGTGACTTTTCCGGTTGAGTCTTCGATGAGAGGAGTCGCAGGTGTTGAGCAAGTTAGATCTATTACCCGATTTGGTCTATCTCAAGTAACAGTCATCTTTAAAGACTCCGTCGATATTTTCCGAGCTAGGCAACTTGTCACGGAACGTCTTCAAGGAGTTTCGGGAGATTTGCCTAATTCGGCGAAACCGGAGCTGGGTCCTATTTCAACAGGCCTCGGCGAAATCTATCAATTCGTTTTAGATTTCAAAGAAAAGAAAAAGGGCGACGAGCGAGTAAAGCAGCTCATGGAGCTTAAGGCGCTCCAGGATTGGTTCGTAAAGCCGAGACTTTTAACGGTTGAGGGTGTAGCTGAGATCAATACTTCTGGAGGTTTTGAAAAGCAGTATCACGTTCAGCCTGATCCGAAAAAAATGGCCTCTTTTGGAATTCATTTCGAAGACATCGGCGAAGCTCTTGAAAAAATCAATAAAAACGTCGGCGGCGGATATGTTGAGCAAACAGCCGAACAGTTTCTTATTCAAGGTGTCGGTCTCATTAAAGATCCAAAGGCAATCGAAAGAGTCCCGGTTAAAAGCTTAGAATCCTTTAAAATCTTAACTATCGGTGATATTGCCCAGGTGACTTTAGGCAAAGAACTTCGCACTGGCTCTGCTACTTACGACGGTGAAGAAGTGGTTCTTGGCACTGTCATGATGCTGCTTGGAGAAAACAGCCGAACGGTTTCAACTCGTGTTCATGCAAAAATTGATGAAATCAGAAAGACTCTTCCGAAAGATGTTGAAATCACCACGGTCTATAACCGCTCAGATTTAGTGAATGCAACTCTTGGAACGGTTGAGCACAACCTCTTAATGGGTGCCCTTCTTGTAACCATCATTCTGCTGATTCTGCTTGGAAACATTCGAGCAGCACTCATCACTGCCGTGACAATTCCGCTTTCTCTGCTCGCAACTTTTCTTGTGATGAAGCCCCTTGGGATTTCAGGGAATCTCATGAGTCTGGGGGCCTTGGATTTCGGAATCATCGTCGATGGTACAGTGATCGTACTCGATAACTGTGTCAGGTTTCTTCACGACCGAGCGAAGTATCTAGGGCGAAACTTAGACAAAGAAGAAATCAAAAAAGCTGTTTACGAATCCACTGTCGAGATCAGACAAGCAGCAGGCTTTGGTCAATTCATTATCGTAATGGTTTTCTTGCCAGTGTTTGCCTTAACCGGAGTGGAAGGAAAGATGTTCATTCCGATGGCTTCAACGTTTGCCATCGCAGTTCTTTTAGCCTTTGTACTTTCTTTTACAACGGCACCTGCGCTCGCCAGTATTTTCTTGTCCGGTAAGACAGTCGATAAAGAACCAAAGCTGATGGAGTGGATTCGCAGAGCTTACATCCCATTTTTTGAGTTCGCGTATAAACGAAAAAATCTGACGATGGGATTGGGGCTACTATCTGTAGTTTTAGGCGTTGGACTCTTCATGACCAGGGGAGCTGAGTTTTTACCTCAACTTAGCGAAGGCTCCTTTGCGTTTCACATGATCAGGCCCGTAAATGCGAGCTTAAGTCAGTCAGTCGAATTTCAAAGAAAAGCCGATAAAGTCGTCGAAACATTTCCTGAAGTCGATCACGTCTTCTCACGAATTGGAACAAGCGAAGTCGCAACAGATCCGATGGGAGTTAACGTCTCTGACACCTATATTATGCTGAAATCTCGTGATGACTGGCCGAAGATTGAGGGCAGGAAACGAACTTTTCAAGAACTCACAACTTTGATGGTTGAAAAACTTGAAAAGGAAATTCCTGGTCAAACGTACTTAGCTTCGCAGCCAATTCAAATGCGCTTTAATGAGCTACTTGAAGGAACACGAGCAGATGTAGCAGTAAAGGTTTTCGGACCTGATTTAGATAAGCTCGTTGAATTTGCGAAGAAGACCCAGGAAATCGTATCTCAAGTAAGAGGGGCTGGAGATGTCGAAGTAGATTTAGCGGGCACATCACCAGTTTTGAGAATTGAACCAATTGAATCAAAACTTTCAGCTTACAGCGGATCTGTAAAGGACGTTCTTGATACAGTTTCGATTGCACTTGGAGGTCAAGAAGCAGGCTTTCTGTACGAAGGAGAAAGAAAGTTTCCAATCGTTGTTAGACTTGCAAATGATTTGAGATCTGATCTTGGCACAATCAAAGATTTGCCAGTAGGTGTTGGACCAAACGTCTTAGTTCCTCTTGGAAAGCTTTCGGATATTTCCTTTAAAGAAACCTACGGCTCAGTGAACAGAGAGAATTCGAATCGAAGAACTGCCGTTCTCATCAACCTTCGAGGGCGCGATACTGAATCGTTCGTGCTCGAAGCTCAAAAGGCAGTTGAAACGCAGCTTAAGCTTCCAGATGGTTACTACCTCGAATGGGGCGGAAATTTTAAAAACCTAGAGCAAGCAAGGTCACGTCTCTTGATTTTAGCTCCGATTGCTTTGTCTTTGGTGCTGATGATGATTTATGCGGCCTTTGGAAGTGTCGCCCAGACCTTTCTGATATTTGCCTGTATCCCAATGGCACTTGTCGGCGGGGTTATTGGACTAATCCTGAATGGTCTTCCCTTTAGTATATCCGCAGGTATCGGATTTATAGCGCTCTCAGGGATCGCCGTCCTCAACGGAGTTGTACTCGTTAACTTCTTTAACCAACTCAAAGCTGAAGGAAAAACCGGGAAAGATCTTGTTCTTTCAGGAACCCTAGTTCGGCTTCGTCCGGTTCTGATGACGGCACTCGTGGCAGTCTTCGGATTTATACCGATGATGATTTCGACCGGCATCGGCGCTGAAGTACAGAAGCCTCTAGCCTCTGTCGTGATCGGAGGAATTATTTCATCGACACTTCTGACGTTGATCGTACTGCCGATTTTGTTTTCCAGATTTGAATCGAGAATGAAAGGTAGAGTTGCTCATTAATCGGGAGTAACGGGACGATATAGAAGATCAAAAAGTAAATGAAGAGGAACTAGACATAATTTTTTGCCTCATTAAAGGTGACCCGATTTGGTCAGTAAAGGAAGTAAAGTGAAATTAAAGTTTTTAACCGCAATTGCAGCAATAGGAATATCAACGTTCGGTACTGGCTGCGCTCATTACCATAAAATTGAAGGCCGAGAGGAAAAATCTGAAATTCCAGAGGGAGTTCGGGTGAATATTGGCTCTTCTGAAGTCAAAGCTGGAGATAGCGTTGATGTCTTTAAAAGAAAGTGCGTCAAAAACAAGATGCATCATCGAGGAGCAAGCGCAGAGAAATGTACAACCACAAAGCTTGGTGAAGCAGTTGTGACCAAAATTCTTACGTCAGACTTTGCTATCGTAAGTCCTCAACAGGGCCTTACGATGGAACCAGATATGTACGTTGAAAAGAGTAAGTAACCATAAACTAAATGGATCGCTAACCGATCTAGAAAAGGAGTTCTAATGAAACGTATTTTACTAACAGCCGCTGCTTTCTCTTTCTTGTTAGGTGGAAGTGCTTTCGCCGGCGACAACCATGATCATAAAGAAAAGGACAAGCAGGGCGCGCATTCACACAAGCATAAAAAATGTGACAAGTGTAAGAAAGACGAGAAGAACTGCAAATGCGAAGACAAAGAAAAACACGACGATCATGAGCACAAGGAAGATCAGAAAGATTCAAAGTAATAAATAATTGCGTGGGGGCAATCAGCCCCTACGGCTAAAGGTGGTGGGTATGATTGAAACAAAGGATACTCAATGCTGCAATTCAGGCAGTGATCAGAAAATGACAATGGTTTTTAGTAACCTGACGGAAAGTAAGAAATCTGTATTCACTGTCAGTGGAATGGATTGCGCAGATGAAATCGTGGCCATTCAAAAGGCACTTTCTAAACCTAAAATAGGCCAAGTGATTGCAAATCTTATGACCTCACAGGTTACCGTCGAGCATGAGCCATCCCTTTCTGAAATCGAAATAATATCCCTCATCAATAGTGCCGGAGTGAGAGTCAGGGAAGCTACGGCAACTACGTCGTTTTATACCGACAATAAAACGAGAGTTTGGCTCGTCGGAATGTCTGGAGCATTTCTGCTTATAGGCCTTCTTTCGCAGTGGTTCTTAAATGCTCCTGAAGCAGTTCTATTTGCTTTATTTTTAATGGCGACACTTTTTGGTGGAAGCTTGATTCTACCAAAAGCGATTCGGGCGCTTAAGCAGAAGTCCCTGGATATGAATGTCTTAATGACAATGGCGGCTATGGGCGCTTTTATCATTCGCGAATATTCCGAAGGGGCTGCTGTTGTTTTCCTATTTTCTCTCGCTGAAATGCTCGAAGCCTTTAGTGTTGTCAGGGCAAGAAAGGCCATCCGCGAAATTCTCTCTATTACCCCACAGACGGCCACGGTAGAAGATGGCGGCAATGACAAAATTGTACCCGTCGAACAAGTTGAAGTCGGAAATACGGTTTTAGTTCTTGCTGGTGAGAGAATTCCGCTTGATGGCACTGTATTGTCAGGAAGCTCGTCAGTGAACCAGGCTCCTTTAACCGGAGAATCTCAACCTGTTGCGAAGAATCCTGGTGATACTGTTCTCGCTGGGACAATAAATGAATCTGGAACATTGAAAATTAAAGTCACTCATACCTTTAAAGATTCAAAAATTTCAAATGTCATTCGCTTGATTGAAGAAGCCCAGAGTAAAAAGGCTCCGGCGCAACTATTTGTCGATAAATTCTCTCGCATCTACACCCCCATCGTAACCCTAGTGGCCGTTTTGGTGGCGCTTATTCCGCCCTTAGCCTTTGGTGGGGAATGGCAAATTTGGTTTTATAGATCTCTCGTCTTCTTGGTAATTGCGTGTCCGTGCGCGCTTGTGATTGCGACCCCAGTGTCAATAGTGTCGGCGCTGACGGCTCTGGCGAAATCAGGAGTTCTGATCAAAGGCGGAGTTTTTCTTGAATCCCTTGGTAAAATTCGTGCACTTGCCGTTGATAAAACTGGAACCATCACAGAGGGAACGCCGCAGGTGGTTTCCACTCAGCTCTTTAATAAAAAAAGTGAATCAGAACTTTTAACCATTATCCATTCCTTAGAAAGCCATTCTACACACCCGCTTGCCAGAGCTGCGGTTAAATACTGCGAACAACAAAATGCCCCAGATAAGGAGGTGCTTGATTTCAAAGTTATTCAAGGAAAGGGAATTCAAGGCGAAATTGAAGGGCATCTTTACTTTGCAGGAAACCACAAGCTAGCTCACGAACTTGGCGTATGCACCCCTGAGTTGGAATCATATCTCTCCACCCTTGAAGACAAAGCACAGTCAGTTTTGGTTGTGGGACATATGCCGCACGAAAGCTGCTCTGGTGATGTATTTGGTGTGCTGGGCCTTGCCGACGAACCTAGGTCAAATGTCATTGAGGCTATTCAAAGTCTTCACAAGGTTGGCATCAGAGAAATTTCCATGCTGAGTGGAGATAACCAGAGGACGGTAAGTTCAATCGCAAAACGAGTTCATATTGATACCGCTATAGGTGATCTACTTCCTGAGAATAAGGTTACTGAAATTCAGAAACTGCTGTCGCGTCACAAGTACGTTGCAATGGTCGGTGATGGGATCAACGACGCACCAGCCTTGGCCCAAGCGACAATTGGAATTGCTATGGGAGCAGCCGGAACTGACGCAGCAATAGAAACTGCTGACGTCGCTCTCATGACAGATGACCTTACACAACTTGCTCGGGCTGTTTCACATGGCCGAAAAACTTTAGGCATCATTCGGTTCAACATTTCATTTGCTTTGGTCATTAAAGCCGTCTTTATCGCCCTTGGTGTTTTTGGTCTGTCGAATCTTTGGATCGCCGTAGCTGCCGACATGGGGGCATCATTACTCGTTATTGCTAACTCTATGCGACTTCTTAAGATCGAAACGAGCAATTCAGTAATTGGAGGAAATGAATGAAACCGACTTCTTGGATTTTTTCGATGTTCTATCTGCTTTCTATGTTCGTTGATAGCTCTGCCTTTGCTCATGGAGGAGACTCGAAAAGGGAAGAACCTAAACCAGAAAAGATAGTCGTCAGAGTTAAGCCATCAAAAGCTGAAACCATTGACCAGTTGGCTATTGAGAAAATCCTAAACGACAAAAAACTTCCGCATGATGTGACAATCATAAACTGTTCACTTTCAACAGCTCCCTGTCGTGGGATTACTGTGGAGTTATTCGACGAGAGTAACTCACGCATGTTGGTCGGTTTCACAGGGATGAATGGAATTGTCGGATTTCATGGTCTCGATTCAACAAAAAAATATACGGCAAAAATCGTAAGTGAAAAGTACGAAGGAAGTGCCGCTGTCATTTCGGGCCGCGTAGTTAGCCTTGTAGGAGATCGCATCACAAAATGAAAGCTTACAATGATAATGAATTTAAGAATCATCTCACAGCCGCATTCCGTAGCGAGCTAACCCTAGCGAAGAAGGCGAGGGCAGATGGTGAAATGGAACGTGAATGGCAACATCTGGAAAGAGCCCACATCTTGGGTCAATACCGGGCTTCACAGCACTTTTACATTCATGTTTTGATGATGCTCTTTAGCCTACGACATTTTCAAATTCTTGAGTTTTTAGGACAGATTCCAAGATTAGTTTTATCGATACCTGGATCTCTCACGGGGCTAGCACCCAAAGGAAATACTGGAGGATCTAATGTTGGAATCTTTCAGCCAATGCAAATTCCGAGTGATTTAAAAATTTATTTAGACTTAAGGGAGTGAATGATTCGTGAATTCGTTTTGGCAAGTTGAGAAAGTTATTTCAAACACCCTTTCAGTCCTCATGATTTTTGTTCTGTTGAGCGCTACGATTCAGCCTGAAATTGATCTTTGCACTAAAAAGCTTGAGCCCATTGAACTTCCTGTAGGACATTTCTTAGATAACACTGTCAACGCGAATAACGACATTTCAATTAAGCACACTAACTCAAGAGATAGTGATTTCCCATCTACCCAACAAACGCATTGGTTTTGTCATCTTGGCCATACTTGTCATTTAATTTTTTGGCTGCCAATAACTATGGCTTTCCGTGATGAAAATAGCCTGAAGACAGATATTTTCCTCTTTCCCCCCAAAGAATTATTTTTGGATGGTCCATTTAAGCCTCCGAAAAATCTTATTTAAATTATAGTTCGTCGTTTATTTAATTTTTTAAATTTCAATTATTAAAGGAATTTTTTATGAAAAAGATTATTTTGTTTTCCATCCTAAGTTTAATTCTGTCGGCTTGCAGTACCATGCAGCCATTCAAACCCGAAGATTCAACGAGCGAAGGGATTCGGTACAAGTACGGTGCCTCAAAGGGACTTAAGATAGGAGATAAGGTCACCGCTTATAAAAAAGTGCCATCGGCAGCGCGTTCCGGTTACTCATACGAACCAGCGGGCACACTTACTGTATCTAGAGTTGAAAGTGACTATTCCATCATCAAAAAGGATAGTGAGTTTGAGATAAATGCCGATACGGCCTTTCTCAAAGAATAAGTAAACTTCAAGGAGGTTTTCTCTAGAGAGAAAACCTCTGCGATATTTCGAGGCAAGCTAAAAAACCTCAAATATTTAGTGCGGCTTCAATGAGACGCACCTTCGCCTCTGCATTTGTCGGGAGCTTCAGCAACTGCTTTATAGTTTCCTCTAAAGAGCCACGATTTGCTTTAAAAGTGGATACTTTGCTCTTACTTCCTGGAGGCCTGCCAAGTCTTTTGTTCGCACCACGCTTTTTCTTGTTCTTACTCCCTTTCGGGCGGCCTCTGCGCTTTGCCTTTTTAATTGCTTCTCCCGCTTGCTCTGACGCCATGTTTTTTAGCTCCATTTGATCGAATCTTAGATATCAGAACCGTTCGTTAAGGCCTGATACTTCAACGTCTTCATTCTGAAATCAACTTTCTTCTTGGGTCATCTTGATCGATCGGTTGTCACCCTCCTTAGTCCAATTTTCCTATTCCCTGTGCGTTGTTTTTTTAAGATCGCTCTCTTTAAGTCAGCAGCCTTTTCCTCCCTTTGCATCGGTCAATGCCAGGGGCCATACGGCCTTTTTCCTGTCATGCCCGCTGCCTCTACCGCACCTCTCGGGTGCTCTCGTGTGACGGTCGGGGCTTCTGCCTTGAGCTCGCTTGAAACCTCTCTCTTCGGGGGCCTGTCCTTCTCGCGAAGGCCTCACTCGATAGAGAGTGGGAACAAAAAACAAAACAACTTTCACAAGGAGAAAGTAAAATGGAAAATAAAACAGCTAAAACAACTCGAATCGCTCAAGGATTCAACGCAAACCCGCAAGTTTATCTGAATCAAGATCGCGAAAGCATCACTCATCGTCTAAGTGCTGATCTCAAGATCGAAATGCCCGTCAATCTTTACAAAAAGATTCTGGGTCTACCTTTTGAGAAAAAAGAAGCTTCGCAAAATCAAGAAGCTCCTCGAAAAGTCACGTACGGTCTCGTTGCTAGGCCCGTACTTTTCTTAAGCGAAGACGGCAACTACCTCATTCACAGCGTTCTTGGAATTCGCATTTCAAAGCATGTGAACTACTACAAACAAATTCTCGGAGTTGAATACACTCCGAAAACACAAACCGCATAAGCGGTTCTTTCTCAAGTAACTGGAGGCCAAAGCCTCCAGTTACAAATACCAATAGCGGATAAACTGAATGAATACCTTCAGTTTGCCTCATTTTCTAGGTCGCACCTGTCACATCTTGCAAATTCAAGTTCTCCTCTCACGAAGTCCCGCCAATCCCCTTTGGGCCTTGTCATGCCTTCTGAACGGCCCAAAAGGGCCTATGCGAGCACATGAGCAAGAAGCGCCACTTGCTTCCGAATTTTCCCCCCGCCCAGCAAAGCTGGGAGCGTACCGGGCGGGCGAAAAATGTTTTTTTGAAACCATAAGAAGGAGACAAAATCATGGAAAATAAAGCACAAAACGACAGTCCTAAAATTTACGTCGCTTGCTTGGCTTCATACAATGCGGGCCATTTGTACGGAGAATGGATTCTTGCCGATCAAGAGCCGCAGGAAATTCAGGCTGCGATACAATCCATGCTGGAAAAATCACCTGAACCCTTTGCTGAAGAGTGGGCCGTTCATGATTATGAAGGCTTCGGTTCTATTTCCCTCAGTGAGTGGCCGAGCATTGAGCGCGTTTCTGCTCTTGCGAAATTGATTGCTGAACATGGCGAGCCCTTTACGCTCTGGTATCAGAACCAAGACGGCGACAACTTCGACAGTTCAGAACTTGAAGAGATGTTTTTAGAGCGGTGGCAAGGCGCTTTTGAATCTGAGATAGATTTCGCTTACAAATTGCTCGAAGAAACTGGTCAGTTGAGCGAACTTCCCGCTTGGGCTCAGAACTACTTTGACTTTGAAAGTTACGCCCGCGATCTCAACATGAGTGGGGATTTTTCTTTCACTCGGCACAATTGCCAAACTTACGTTTTTCGCAATTGCTAATGTGGAGGTGTTCACGCTCTTCCGATAGAAATTAAAAAGGCGGATTGTTGAACCGTACAATCCGCCTTTTCATTTATGCGGCACTCATGATTCCGGGCTGCTCTGCTAGAAACTCGAAAAACTCTTTCGTAAGCATAAACCCTGTAAACTCGTCCCGAGAAATTGGTCCTCTTGCCTCAATGTATCTTTGTCGCAGTTGTTCCTTTCGATCTTCGTTCGACAAAGATTGATCTTGCAGCTTTCGGATGTGCTCATCTGTTAAAAGTTCCAAGGCGATTGCCAGCACATGATCGAGTTTAACCTTGCGCCCCAGTTTTTTCTTGTTCGCAGCCGCGAGAACTTTTTCTGCCTTCTTCTGGTTCTCTATGCTGATGCGAACTGATTTATTTTTTGCGCTTGTTTTTGTGTTTGCTTTAGCCGTTTTGTTTTCCATCTTTGTTATTCCTATTTTTTAATTGGTTAGTTTGCGGGGATTTACTGCTGCATTTCTACGGGCTCAGGTGCGACAATTACTTGTTTGGAATTGCGCAACATCTGAGATAAGACCGAGCGAATTGCAGAAAGCTGTTCGTCATCTAAGTGGCCGATCATTGTTACACAATCATCTTTATGACTTGTGGCGCTCCTGTGGCCGAGGATCTTCTCAAAACTCTCCATTGTATAGCCATAGGCTTTTACAAGCTTTTCTATTCGCAAACTCGGAAAGTCGCGCTTTCCTGTTTCAAACTGACTAATTGTTGTGTGAGTTACACCTATGATCCCAGCGGCTTGCCTCGTGGTAAGCCCCGCATTTTCGCGCAAGCGCTTCATCACACTTGCGACACTATTCATTCGTTTTTTCTCCGTTAAAGCCATGATTCGTACTCCTTTTTTTTTCGACCGCGTTTCCAGGTTTCCAACTTTCCAACCGGAAAGCTCCGTGAAAAATGGTCGTTTTGGGTTAGACGTTCCAGACATTTACTTGGAAAGTACGAAACACACTGATTTCAAGAATTTAACTGGTGGATTCCAGGTTTGGAAACTTTTGGCGGATGCTATTTTTCCGTAGCACAAACGTAGCACAGAAATAGCATAAACCAGGAAATCTCGGGCATTCTCGCGTGATGTTGGCCTTTTTCGAACTGAAAATCGCCTTGAACTCTATCTGCTTGTTATTGTTATTTTCTTCTAATCTTTTGCGGAGTTAGGCGATTGAAACTGTTGTCACTTGCGGCGGGATCTGTTTTTCAAATTACGTTGGAGTAATTTGGCGGATTCGATGGGAATCCAGTGAATTCAAGAGGATAGTTAACCAAGTAGCCACAAAGTAGCCAAGCTCTTTTTTCTGAGCCTGGCATCACATCATGTCACCATAAAATCGACTGCTTTAGCAAAGACATCTTGCTCGGGTAAAACCTTCAGACCATCAGTAGCTCCGGTGATTTCTATACCTGCGAGTCGGATATACCGATTCATAGTATCTAAGTCCTTCCAGCCACCAATTTTCATGACCTGAATTGGAGGAACCCCTTGCTTCATTAGCTGAGTTGCAAAACAAGCTCGTAATGTATGAAACCTTACGCTGGGCAATTTAAGCCCAATACAAAATTGTCTCAATACTCTTGCTTGTTCTCCTTGATGCCATCTTTGTAGTCTTGGAAGTACATATTCCCTTTCAGGATCAGATTTCCTTTCATACTTTAGAAGCTCTTCAAGTTCTGGTGATATTGTGACATATCTCCAGTAACCAGCCTTTGTCGATTTGATCCGCTTATGTCTTGTATCGTAGGACTTAGTAACATGAATAAGTTTATCTTCAAAATTCACATCACTCCAAGTCAGTGCGTACAATTCACCGTTTCTCATCCCCGTAAGTAGTGCCGTTGCCCAAACCGAATACCAAGGATGCTTTATCTTTTTAGCTCCGAGTAAAAGAGCCCTGATTTGACTTAAATTCAAAATCTCTGGAATTTTATCTTCTACTTTTGGAAACTTAAAAGAAGTCATCGGACAAATTGTCATAGGACTAATGAGTCTGTTTTTTATTGCAAACTCATACATTCTTATAACTACATTTTTGATGATTTTCTGATATCCAATGGACAATTCTTTTCGGGTCATATCATCAAATAGGTCCTGAGCATCGGCCAAACTAATATCTGTTACAAACTTAGAATCCCAATGTTTACAGTGCTTACGAATACAAGCTATGTAATCTAATCTTGTAGTCCCACTAAGATTTTCTGAATTTGAATTAAGCAAATAGCTTTCAAATTTATCTACAACATTTTTCCAACACTGACCGACATTTTCTCTTTGCCAAAGCTCGCGTTGACATTGTTTTAAAAGCTGGGACTCAACTCTTTGAGCCTCTGCTTGAGTTTTTAAATTGTTTTTTCTTTTTTGTACTCGTCCGCCACCGTTAGATGATCTGACATTTACATAAACTGAAAACCGTGTTCCTTGAGATTCATTATCAAAATATGATTGAATCATTATTTACTCCATTCCAGCAGGACGAAGTAATTTTTCTATATCACGTCTTGAAAATCGAAGCTTGCGACCTAGTTTGTAGAACTTAACTTGTCTACGCCAAACCATGTTGCGAAGCTGACCTACAGAAACTCTTAAAAACAATGCTGCTTCACGCGACGTTAACCATTCCAACTTATTGTCAAAGAACCCAGCTTGTGATTTAAATTTTTCATTTTCATCACAAACCGATACCAAATTTATATCTGAGTTATTCAAAAAAATCTAGTGGAAATTATTTTACAAAGCGTGATGGTCAAGTTTTTCATAGAACAATCAAATTGATTTTTAAAGCTCACTATTTTTCTTTTATTTCTTCTGTGATAGATCTCATCTCTAATTTATTTTTAACACGTTGTTGGGCTTTCTTGTTAGAAACTGATGACTCTAAAGAGTTCTTTAGTGAAAGAATTAGCTCTTCTTGAGTCATAGAAGTTTTTAAATTATCTCTGACTAATTTTTTAAAGTTTGTAAAATTTGTAACAATCTCTGATTTTTGCTTTTCAAACTGTGAACTGTAAAAGTAGGCTATAATCCAGGACCCCAGATCAGAGGGGCTAAGACTTACCCCTTTGATCTTTCTTAGTTCTTTAATCATTTGCTGTAGATGTTCTGTTGATAGATCATCTAATAAAATTCTTATTCGTTTATTCATATTTTTTATTTTGTAAAACTTTCTTTTGTTTCTTGATCCATTCAGGTCTGTCCACAATGACCGACTCGCAGTGGGCCTCAATTAGTTTATTCCCTTTAATATCAGAATCAAAACATTGGGTTTCAACTCTTGGGGAACTCACAAAGTAATTATCATCTTCTAGATCAGTTGTAGGGTGAGACACATTGAACCTATCAAGGTTAAGTAATGTTTCACGCCTGATTCGTGAATCCCTTTTTTCTAAGCTCTCATGAATAAAATAACTTGAGGTAAGTCCGATAATAGCTCCAGCTAAAGCACCGTTATTGGCAGCATTAGAATTATCCCTATCAACAGTGTTATTTATTACAGCTCCAGCTAGAGCACCAGTTAAAGTACCTAGTAGTAATGATTCTTTCATAGTAGTACATCCTACTAATGCTAGAATTCCTATACACAATATCGTATTTTTTAAATTCAAATTTCTCCTATTTTTATTATATTTTAAAATCGTCTATTTCATTGACTGACCTTCATGTTTTGAGGTCAGTCTCTTTTAATTTCAATGGTTTACAAGGATTTTGCTGACAGTGTATTGTCAGAAGGCTGTCAGAAAAAATATTGACTTAAATGATTTCAAACAAAGACTTATTTCGACCAACAAATGTTAATTTGTCTTTTGAAGCTAAGACATTTCCATATAATGCAAAATACATTTTAGTTCCACCATCTGGTTTAATTTCATTTTCAATGGACTGAATAGCATCTATTGCTGTCTTATTAGAGCAAACATAAAGGATAAAACTGATATCAGATTTTACATAGTAATTTAAAACCTTGTCCCTGTACCTCTCAATTTTTTTTACTGTTGGTTCAAATTCTAAGGCACCAATTTTAAACTTATCTTGTATTTTTATAACAACCACAGCATCAGACATCATTTCTGAAAATGATTTAAATTTATCATTTTCTCTAGCTGATGGACAACATTGAAGTATATTCTCTGGAATATATCGTTGCACTGATTGTTTTGATTGAAATAACTCTCTTAAACTCACTAGTCCTACATCATGCTCATAAGCATAAGATCTAGACGGAGTTTGATCAAATTCCAGTTCATAAAAGGACTTCGCTAACAACACCCCTTCATGAGTGAGTTCATATAAAATAGCTTTCCTATCGAATCTTCTGTCTTGAAAGTCCGCCAGATATCCCAAATCTAACAGTCGTGTTAGCCTGTGTGTGACATTCCCAGTATCAAGCTTCGGAAATACAGCGTTAACAATTTGTTTTCGTGTCATTACTTTATTTTCAAGCAAAAGGCAGAGAACTAATCGTTCTCTTTCAGTTAATATTAAATTCTTGTACAATTTTTATTTTTCTTCTGAATTTTCTTTCTTATCTTCTTCAACCTCAGCCTGAGCTGTAAAGGGTTGAGAATATAATTTTTTGATTCCATTTTTGAATTCTTCAGTAACTTTTTTGATTTCACTAGCTAACACGTGATCACTAATAAATGGTGTTTGAATTTCTACAAAAGTCGTTCCATTATTCCAAATAGCTCTTCCTTTAATATCTGGAAGTTCATAGGCCATTTTGTTGCCTAGTACTGTCATTGATCCTTGTAAGGTATTAGCTTTAAAACAGATTCGTCCTCCCATATTTTCTTGAATCTTCGTATCAATGGTTTCTGTGGTAACTTTTTGTGTAGCAAGTATTAGGTGCATTTTAGCGGCTCTTCCTAGCTTTGCTAAATCATCAGTCAATTCTCTTGCGTGAGTGGCATTTTGAGCTTTGATTTTACTCACTTTGGTTTTTCCATAAAGTACGGAAGCCTCATCAACAGCGATAACGATAATATCTTTTTTATCAAGTTCAGGATCAATGGATGTCCTTCCAGCTTTTTTAATTATGTTAAACCTATCACTCATTTCTTTTTTAAGTTTCGCAAGTAAAATGCTAGCTTCAGTTTCTGTTTTAGCCACACTGACATTGGGTAATCCTTCAAACTCCATGGTTTCAACACCTTGTTTTAGATCTAACAAGTACACTTGAAGGTGGGGAGTTGACTTAATTAAACTAATAATAGTTTGTTTAAAAAAATTACTCTTACCTCCGCCCGAGGCTCCGGCAATCATCATATGGGGAAGGCTTGATAAACTTTGATCTAAAAATCCACCAAGAGATTCACCTAAAGGGAAAGATAGTTTTTCTTTCAAATCTTCTAGACAGTTTTGATAAGGTAACATTTTTGGCATGACTTTATTGCTTGTACAGATTTCAATATATTTTTTATTCTCAGTTGGCTTAATGGATTCAATTGTTGACCGGAAAGCCATTTCTAAATCCAACTTTCTTGTCTGGTATCTGTCCACGCCGATTCCCACACTAGAAACAATTATTTTCTTTCTATACAAATCAACATCAATGACCTTTACAACTTGCGGTGATTTGTCCTGCGCCGTTTTTAATCCCAAATGACTTAAAGCCATTTCAGCTTCTTTCCTAGAGTCAGTGACAAAAAGACCATAAATAAATCCTATGATTACTAGTGGGATTATAACCAAAAACACGGCATGAGTCCAAGGATAGGGAAGATGGTCTAATATGATCCCAATTAATTTTGGGCTGAAAACTTTTGGAAAAAAATAATTTGCTATTTTTAAATGTTTAAAATCCAAAAATGACAGCAAAGATATGAACCAAACCCAAATAAAACCTATATAAATACTTAGTGGGTACTTAGTTACCAATTGTCTTAGTCCACGAAATAAAATCTCGAATAAAAAGCCTACAACTTTAATAAAGTCATCAATGGATTTGCTTTCATGAGAACCATTCCTAGTATTTTTATGACTCAAAAATTTATTATTTTTCCATATAAGACTTTGTTAAACTGACAATGACATCACTTCCAGCGGGAATGGTGATAAAATCCTCGGCATCTTTAAATTTTTCAGCTTGACGTGTTGACTCATCTTGGGCGCTTGTGGATAAGCCCTTAAGGGCGGCATTACCTAAATTAGCTTTAGGTGCTGTTTGCCCTAGTCCATTCATTGTTTCTCTTTCCATCATAATATCCGTAGCTCCTGCCGCAACAGAGAGCCCAAGGGCTGATAGAGCGCGAACATCTGATTGACTGTTAACCTCACCAACTAAACCCACAGAATAATTAGAAGGGTCCAGAACATGAGCTTCAATATCAAATTCCCTTTCATCAGGAGTTAGCCCCTTATTAATTGTAATAGAAACCTTTCTGCCTCTGCCTGAATAGGATACATGACCAAACAATATAGTCCCTTTTTCGATTTCAACTCCAAGTTCTGATCTTCCACCGTAGGGTAAAAGTATTTTAATAATTTGGCTGGATTCCCTTGTGTCAATAGCTGTCAGTGTTTTTCCAATCATGTTAGTTCCCATAGGAATACTTCTTGTGGGGTCCCCTGTGTTATCCCTAGTAATAACTTGCTGGGCTTTAAAATTGATTTTTAGGTTCATTTTAGTACTTTGAATAGCTTTTGATTTTTGAGCTGTGACAGTATTAGAATTTAAAACCTTACTTACTTCAGGTGTGAAAGTCTTTCCATTTGATGTAACCATGTCTTTTTTATCATCTTTTTTGGTTAACTTCTTATCTGTTCTTCCTAAAAAACTTGAATCCTCTTGAGTTGAAAAAATGAAAGTAGTTAAAACTAGAAGCACAACAATAGGAGCTGTAAAAATCATCACACGCTTTAAATTTACAATTTTTTTGCCCCCATCGTCTTTTAATAAAGAAGTTTTTATTTTAGATCTAAAAGGTATTAAGAATTTCAATTTATCTTTTAATTTAATCATTTAAAATATTTCTGGCTTAAAATAAATTCAGTTTTTTCATTTGCGTTTGACAATAGGACCTTAAGATCAGATTTAGACTCTAGAGCAAAAAATAATCGGACTTTTGATTTCCCCTTTTCTTTTAACTTCTCAATTTCTTTAACCAAGATCTGTTTTGAAAGCGATAGCTTATCCTTTGTAATCATTATACTTACAGTACTCAAATTTATTTCTTTAGAAAAAGTATTCTCTAATGAAAAATCTAAAATATACATCCGATGATCTGGTGAGTATTGAATGGAAATAGGGGAAAGCTTTAATCCACAACTAAGCTTTACACTTATTCCATTAATTACTTTTAAAGATGTCATAGGAGCCATTGGTTTCCTAGGGACACTCGTTTTCAGTTCTAGTGGTTGCCATTCAATTTTAGCAAGGTCATCGCTGCGACCTTGCCCTACAATTAAATAAAATCCATAGGTTTTATTTTCAGTATAAACGAACATATTTGTTTTGATTTGTCCCAAAGGTTGAAGCGCTACATCGTTTTCAATAAACTCAACGCCAAAATAGTTTTGATTACCAATAACAATTTTTCTTGGATGATCACGAAACCGAAGGACCGTTGATTTTCCCATGGAAAGATAAATTGGCTCAATGCTATTAGGTTTTACCAAAACAGTTCTAACTCCATTAGCTAAGGCAATATGGCATAAAGCAATAAGTCCTAGTGTTAACAGCATTAGTTCACTGATTTGTCGAGCCTTCATGCTCTAATATTCCGTTAACATATAATCCCATTGGATTCCACTTCGTTGTAGCTCCATTAATAATTTGAAATGAAGCTTGAGTAGGAACAACTAAAGGAATAGCAGCAATGTGGAAAATCTTATCAAAAGTTACAATAATTTCCTTTTCAGAAATCGTTACTTTGATATGAGCAATGTCCTGAGCCACTTCTTGCCCCTTAAAATCCTTACTTTTTCGTTCTATTAACTGAGCTTGAATTTTTTCAATTAATCCTTCCGTTGTAAATGGGCCAATCTGTTTTAAAATTTGTTCTGGTTCTAATGTGTCCCATCTGTGATAGAGATATAGGTATTCAGTTAAAAACCTACGAATTTGCTCCTCATCAATTTTAAATTCCCTCGTGGCTGCCACATAGGGAGTTTTTTGTGATCCATCATCATAAACAACCAGTGGTGATTTCATGGATTGAAATAAAATTACACCAAGTAATATTACTCCGATAATGCCGACAACAGCACCGATCAATTTATAAAGCCTCACCTGGTTATTAACTTGTACCCATTGATCTAGGGCCGATTTAACAACTTGTTTTTGTTCACTAGGATCAATTTCTTTATTTTCTGTAATTTCCATATTTTCCTTTATTTTGATTTTGTTTAAATGCTTTTGGCAAAAACATTTGTTGGTAATTAGTTTTCATTTGCTTCATTATGGGATCAACTCTTCGCTTTAATAGTTGTGCGCGACCGACAAAGGGATTTGCCAAAGGCTTTGCTATAAATTTACCACCAGCCATTGCTTGATTTGATAAACCTTTTGCAAATTTGGCAGCTTGAGTTTTAATTGCCATTCCTGCGGCCATTGTTGGAACTGCTGCTATTGCCGAAGCTGCACTTTCCATTCCGTCATTAATTAATGACTTTGTTGCAATGGGAACAAAGAGCATACTTAGACCAATTGATAGATTAATAATAATCGACATCAAATAATCTTCCATGCCAGTAACCTGTGGATTCATCGCTAGTTTTAAAAGTAAAACCCCGAGTAAACTCCAAAGTACTTTCCATAACACAACTTGGATAAGTCCCTTATACAAACTAAAAGTGACGTGCTCAGTTTGCCTTGCTACATAAGCTAAAATCATTAACGGAGAACATATAAATAAAATAGTCCATACGAAATGAATTAGGGCATTGGAAATAAAAAATCCAAGATAAGCTATAATGTAAGCTGCAATGTTAAATATATAAAGAGCCGTCTCTCTAAAATTAAACCACTCACCACTTGAATTTTGATAATTCGGTCCCAGATTTTTTAAAACGTCCCACAATTTTTGAAGACCATCTATTTTTTCTGTCAAAGCATCACCAATGATGGCAATAGCATTTAATGTATAATCAAATGTATATAGTAGTATTACTGAAACCATGACTCTTCTTAGAATATCTCTTACATTCGGATTTTCATCTTTTAAAAATTCGATCACTAGTAGCAACAAAACTAGTGGCACAAGTAAGACCCAATACATAGACACAAGCTCCGCTCTGAGGTGTCTACCAACATCGCTTAAATAATCAAACATTTAAAATTTAATGAGTTTCATTTCAGGGTTTAAGCCGTTGAAGCTTTTCCCAAGATCACCGTTGACCTTTTGGAAGTTAGCAACACTTTCTTTCCCAAGCTTATTTTGCATACCAAACTGCTCGCTTTGCATTTTAAGCATTTGAGTGTTTAGTCTTATAAGCTGAGAAAGAGACCTTAAGATCTGGGCACTGGTTTCAGCTTGCATACGCATAGCTCCCTTAGGAGAAGCTGTTCTGCTATCAATACCAATACGAATGGAATTTTCTTCCTGCGTTTGAGAATATTCCTTAAAGGTATTAACCATCCTCAAGCTCTCTGCTACTGTTTGGTCATGAAGTCTTTGCATCATTTCTTCCTTACTCTTAGGAACGGAGCCGTACAATGCAGCAATTTTATTAACGGCTTGTTTAAAATTTCTAATATCAGCTAGCACCTTTTCATCTTTTACTGGAAGTGATTCCAATAGACCCAGAGAATTATCAATCCCTGCATTTACAAAACGTAAATAATCCCTTTGATCTTTAGTCGTATCAATAAGCATTTTTAACTGATAATATCTTCTGACATTTTCTTCCAATATTTTTATTAAATAAGTCACTTGAGCCCAGCCGGAGCCATCGGTAAAGGCTAAAGCTTTATTAAAAAAACTAAAATTGACCAGTGTAAATGCTAAAAAATAAATTAAAATTATTTTCTTAATTTGATTACGATGATTTTGTGATTTCTTTTTCAGCAAAGGCAAGTCGCTCCAAAATTTGAATTTTAGAATCATTTGGATATAATTTCTCCATTTCTGTTATTTTTGATTTTTCATTTCCATCACTGGTACATATCCAGTAACTTAAAGGCTCTGGCACAAGTCTTAAGATAGCTTGATTTTCATCTTGCATCAGGAAAAACTCGGAATATTTCCCTTTTACAATTTCAAGACTTTTAATGGCCTCCACTTGAGAATCGTTAAAATCAAAAGCGATCTTAAAATCTTCCCAATCAATTTTTCTTTGTCGTAAGATAAACACATTAGTTGTATTAGGCATTAAACTATCAGCTAAGTCTTTATCAGATAAAAAATCTCTATAGTTTTGTGAAATACAATAAATTCCAGCATTGTATTTACGAAAGGTCCTAAAACAATCAATGGCAAAATCTTTTCCGCTCGGAGTTTGAAATAATCTTTGCGCTTCATCAATAATCAGTAAATACGGTGTTTCAAGATCCCTAGCAGCTTCAGTTTTAATAAAGTTAGTAAATAATAAGAGAAAAATATCTTTTAAGTCCCTATGGTTATCAAGTCCTTTTATCTCAATAGTGATAAGGTCAGAATTCAATTTCACATTGCTGGGTCTATCAAGCATTTTTCCATAAGCCGATTCCCCAGTCCATGAGAACAGTATTTGAGCATATTTTTTCATCTCTAGTTCTGAATGACGAAAAAGAATTTCTTTTAAATCGGATAAAATAGGTACTCTATCTTTCACTGTTTTATAGACTGTGAAAATAGCTTCCTCTAAAAGAGCTTTTTCTCTTTTAGGAAGTCCCTTTTTATCTTCTTCCTTAAACATCAATTCAAGAACTGCTAACATCATTTTAATTCTAGCAGGGGTGGGCAGCGTTTCACCTTCTTCAAGATCAAACAAATTAATTGAAATTCCAGACTCAAGAGTTAAATCTATAAATTCCCCATCTAAGACCTCAAGTAACCTTTGTGAAGAAGCACCGTTATCTATCCAAATTATTTTTGGATTAGGAGCTTGACCATAAAACTGAAGCATTAATTGGCAAATACTAAACGATTTGCCAGCACCACTTCCGCCAAAAACAAGACCATTCCAGTTAGGTAATTCAGGAGCAAAGGGATCAAGACTAAAAAGTGAACTATCTCTATTTGGTAATACACAAACAGGTCTAGAGTTCCCAAGCCAGCAGGAATAGAGTGGTAACAAGTGAGCTGCATTTGAGCTTTTTATTTTTTTAAACCTAAACCCTTTACATAGCGACGGAGTAGCCGCGATAAAAGCATCAAGTCCAGCATAGGTTTCATGCAGTCCTTCAGCTTGATTTAGTCCACGAAAGGCTCTTAGAATTTCATCTGTCTTAGTTTCAAGCTCCTCTGTTGTTTTTCCATAAATAATCACATTAAAATCTAACATCACTATTTTTTCTGATCCCTCATGGTGTTCTCTGATTAGTGATTCGATTTGTTCAAACTGAGATTCACTTTCAATGTCTGAAACATTACCACCACTTGATGCCATAGAGTGAGCCACGCGACGATTTACTTCAAGTTTTGCTATTTCCTTTTTCTGGTTCAGGATCTTTAGATTTTGACTGATCCAAAAATGAAAAGGAAGTTTTGTAAACTCATCAATCATCGAAGCCCGAGTGTTTCCTTCTGGCAGTAGAGCTAAAGTAATAACCCGAAACTTTAAATCATCCAATTGGACTGAGTTTTGATCTACGATCAAATCTGTAAGGACCACTTGATCTGATAAAGTGTGTTCTAAAGAGTTTTCTCGAAACTTTGGAATGCCAATTCTTTCACTTCTTGAAAAATTTAAATAAGAAAAAATAATTTCATACCATTCTTCTTTTTTAAGAAGCCTTGGGTTAAGGTTTGCACCGATAAGTGCATTTTCAATTAAGTTAAGAGTTCTTTCAAATTTTTTCAAGTGAGCTTCATATTCGGCATAAGTAAGGTCGGCATACATTTTCTTTTGTTCAAAAAAAGATCGTTTTCTTAAAGCTTGCTTAGGACTCCTTACGAATAAGAAAATCTCTGGTGTATAATAATTTTTATTTTCTTCATTTTCCTTTAAAAACCTTAGCCTAGCGTTTTTTATAGGTTCATATTGTTCTTTACAGCCCAATGATACACCCTCATGTTTATCTAAAAGATCTGTCACCTTGTGATTTAGTTTGTAAAAAAATTGTAATGAGTAATCCTCTGGCAATGAGATAAGTAAATTTTCAATTTGACTCGAAAATAGATTAATAGCATCAGGTGCCTTCAAGCTGATATCATTACCTACGATTTTAAAACCACGTCCAATGGAGCCATCACTAAAAATAATAAAATCCCCATCTGTGTGCCATAGTTCAAGTAAATCCTTAATTGCTTTTGCCATAAATCCTTTGGTTTAACGCTGTTTTTTTATCTTCCTGATCAATGCCTGCGCTATAATAGCCTTTTGTTAAATAGTACTTAGCTAAGTGAACTAAATAATTATCTGGCTTCCCCCTTTTACCAAAGTAAAGTGTAACTAAAAGTATTAAAGGTATGACGATAACAAAAATGAAGGCAAAGCTAGATCTGCCAAAGAATAAATTCATAATAGCTGCAAAAATTAAAACTCCTAAAATGTCAGGGGCTTCCATGCCCCCAATTTTAAATTTTGCATCCAACTTCCTGTGAATGGTTGATTCTTTTAAACTCAAAATACTATCCACCGGAAATATTTTGTAGCCACTTAATAATCATAGGAGCTAAAAATCCTACAATACTAGCCACGGCAACTAAAACCATTCTGGCTTTAGCCCCAGCATCCCCAGTAGCAGCAAGAATAGCCGCATACACAAGTCCCAAAACACTCACCGCTGGCAATAGAACATTTACAAGTCCATTTGTAACACCTCCAATTTTTGATTGAAAGTCACCACCACCGTATTGAGCAAGGGCCAGTTCTGGCATAAAAACCGTTAGCCCAAACACTATGGAAAGGCCAAACAGCATCAGCACTTGATTTTTATTCAAAGTGCTTAAACTCCCGTATCTAGCACAAGGGAACGGGAGTAAGGTCCCAGATCCATAAAAATATATCTTCCAGTTTGTGGGCTACTATGGCCCACCCCAATTGGGGCATGTCTTAGAAATTTACCCTCTTTTTTTAGGACAACTTCCACTCTATATTTAACTTCACCATTTTCAGAGTTCACTGGTCTTAAAAAAACCATTTTATCATCTGAAAGAGCATCAACTTTTAATCGGTATTCGCCTTTATCTTCGTGGAAAAAAGCTGCCCCCGCCGGAAACCGTTGTCCTGTCTGTTTATCAATCCAAAGTAATTCTAATTTCTTATTTATAATTTTTTCGTTCATATTTTTATCCCTTCCTGGAAAATTGTTTTTATTCAAATTTTTATCTTTTCAAGTCGTCGTTTTATAATGGCGACCGCGTTTTCATGTGCAATACACACATCATAAAATTCCATACCCAGAGTTTTTGCAATTTGAGTTAAGCCCATATCAAGCCAGTATTTCAAATACACAATTGCTCTTTCATCCATTGGTAATTCCATCACTATTTTTTTGATCTCCTTTTTTCTTTGGTCATTAAGTGGAAAACTCCATGTTTTCACACCGCATTTATTTTTTTCATTTAATCCCATCCATGCATTCTAATTGTTTGATATTTAAGCCTAGCTTCAGCTTTTAGCTCTGCTAGCTTTGCATCATCAATTTTGGTAATAAAAAGTTTTTGCCAAATTCTTGTTTTACCGACCATGGTAAAAACGTTTTTAGTTTTTTGGATAATATCATGCACATTCTTTGTCTTCATGAGTTTTATCTCCCTTTTTGTTGCAATTGATATCATCGTGATATCTGATCATTTCTTTTTTAACTTTCATTGCTTTATGAAAAGCATCTTCTGTATCAAACCAGTAGTCCTCGAAATATAGGCAACTGGCACAATGTGCGTAAGACTGAAGCGTCTCTAAGAACCCGCCGCACCTAGGGCATATGTAACTTTGATTTTTCATTTGTTGTAACCTCCCCGAGAGGGTTTGTTAAAATGTCCTCTCACAAATATATATTGCAAGAAATCGGGGAGTTGGCGCCAACGACAGAAGTATTTGATTTAACTTAAAAAATTAAAATCGTGAAAATTTTACGCTAGGTTTTTAGTTCGCTATAGTGAACTGTGAGTTCAGAATAAAAATGAAATATGAAGAAGATTAAATTAAAAACGACAAAGTATTTTTACGAAAATAATTATGACTTAAATTCTAATTTATCTTATTTAAATAATTTAATAGCAATCCGATTTGTTCTTTGAAAAGCATATGAATTTTAATTGCTTTTTACTTATCTTAAATATTAACCTTTAAAAGGTAAAGCGACGGAGTTCGACATTGAAGCTACTATCCGTCGCTTTTAAGTGATATTTGTCTTTCACTTTAGAAGTGAAAGCGCTGGAATAATGACCGGGACATAGCCTAGGCACACAGATATAATCCTTGGACGATATCTTCTGGCCGATTTTTGCGATGTGCTCACGAGGCGGAACCCCACATTGTTGTTACGATTACCAGGATCGTTGTTGTTGCGATTACCGGAGCGCAAGTTCTGCGCATTGTTGTTCCAACTACCGCCACGTATGACGCGGTTAGAGCCCGTAATTTGGTCATTACACCAAGTTTAATGATTCTTTAAAAATTTTCCTCCTTACTGATAAGGAATTTACGTGATTAACATGAGCCACAATACTTCCAACAGAATTAACCAAGTCCCTTTCAGACAAATGTCCTTTTTTAAATTGAATTTCTTTTCTCTTAATTTTATTCTTCATCCGAGATAAATTTTCTCGTTTTATTCTAATTATCTGAGGATAAATTCGAAAGCCTAAAAAAGGAATCCCTTCTGAAACAGGTGCTATTTGTGTTACTTTTGCTTTCAGTTCAATCTTTAAATTTTGAATAACAAATATGTCAATTTTTGAAAGCAATTCCCATAACTCTATTTTGCTATTGGCAAAGCATATAAAGTCATCCATGTAACGAACATATCCTTTAATACCAAGTGTATCTTTAATATAATGATCAAGCTGATCCAAATACAGGTTTGCAAAATGCTGACTGGTTAAATTTCCTATTGGTAGCCCTTTACCCGGCATATTTCCTGGCACTTTGTGGTCAATTATAATATCAAGAAGTGAAAGTAAATCATTATCCTTAAATAGTTTTCTTAAAATGTTTTTTAGAACATGATGATTTATACTTTCAAAAAACTTTTTAATATCACACTTTAAATAATATGAAAATTTTCTAGTAAACTCCTGGCATCTTGCAACTGCCATATGTGATCCTTTTCCAGTTCGACAAGCATAACTATCAGGAATAGATCTTTTTTCAAAGATAGGTTCAATCAAATTACAAATTGCATGATGAACGACTCTATCTCTAAAGTCAGAACTGCAAATTTTTCTTACTTTTGGTTCTTTAACTTCAAACTGTGAATAGGGACGTGGATGATAGCTCTTATTTTCGAGCTGTTGCTTTAATAAAATAAGCTCATTCTCTAAATTGAAATTAAAAGACATAACTGAATTTTTTGTTTTTTTACCACTCATTGATTTTTTAGAGGCCATCAATAAGTTATCAAAAGTGGTAATTTGCGAATAAAGATTAGCGTGTCTTTTCATAATCATCCTGTTGTTGTTTCATCCAACCACCAAGCATTTTACCAACTTCATTTATGAGAAATGAAGAATGTTCATAAGACTTCCTTGAAAAATATCTTAGCTCAAAACAAATTCTCATCAAAATACGAATTTTTTCAAGATTCATATTTGCTCTACGCAGAACAGGTCCTTTATTTCTACTGTACCTTGCCTCAACAAGATCTTCGACAATCACCAACGCTAAATTTGTTAGCCTGTCAGAAAAATTGAATCTGGCTTTTTTCGGAAACCCATCTAAAGTGACTAGAAGCCATTTTAGAAAATCCATCCATTTAATAAAAATGGGTAAATCTTTTTTTGAATCTGACTGTAATTCCTTAGGATCATGCTCCATCTGGTTTTATCTCTTTAATTTCTGATTTTACTTCAAGATTTACTTTTGAAATAGATAAAACTTCTTCCCCATATTTTTGCGCTTTACCCTTACCAATGCCTTCTATTTGGGTTAATTCAGATGTTGATTGAGGTCGTTTTTTTACAATCATTGCCAATTGGAGGTTCGTAAAAACAATATAAGGTGGAACACCATCTTTTTTACATCTTTGAGACCTCCAATCACGAAGGATATTAAACAACCCCATATCGGCATCAGTTAATAACTTTTTCCATTCCTCTTCTTGTTGAGTTTGTTTTTCTTTTGGAAATGTATTTGTTTCAAGCTCTGCTCGATGCGGAAAATATCGAAAAACAAAAGTTAAATAAGGGACATCATTTTTAATAAAATGATAATCTGTAACTGAAATAACTTCCTTGTCTTTTATGAATTCACGGACTTCATTGTCATTAAAACCACCGTAAATGGAATCAAAAGCCAATGATATGACTTTGATTAACATTATTACCCCTCTCTAATACCCTGACCATCACAGATGGTCTTTTTTGAAGATTTAGCATTTCGATATTATTTTATAAACTAATATTTTATGTCCTGGTGAATGGAAAAGAGGACATTCTCAGTAGAGACAAATCAACTGATTGAATCGGTTAATAAAATTATAAACTGAATTACTTTATTTTATTTTTTACTTTGGGACATGGCGAAAACTAAAAAAATTAAAAATTTGGCTTACGCCAAATAAATTTGAGCACTACAGCCGCGCTTTCAGCGGGCTTTCGTTTTCCAAATTTATTTGTCTTCAGCTTTTCAAGGGTAAAAGGTAAAAAGAGCCAAGAGTTACGGGATGTCGCTCACGAGGCGGAACCCCACACCGTTGTAACGAAAACCAGGAACGTTGT
>WBZM01000615.1_pt1 | contig 46783 bp, 22 predicted proteins | sample 5204271 | NCBI WGS metagenome assembly WBZM01 (sample SAMN12344346, study PRJNA552823) | activated sludge metagenome | biome: Activated sludge suspended growth; feature: Nitrification reactor; material: Wastewater; isolation source: activated sludge from nitrification reactor of wastewater... | reverse complement strand
ATAGCTCTGACTTAAGCCTTCTTAGTAAAGAAGAAGCTAGTTTATATGCATTATTGAAGCAAAAAATTGGTAAAAACAGATTGGAACAAGAAAAAGTTTCACAATTCTATGTAAATTCTCAATTGCAGAAGAGAATACCTCTTGTTACTTGAACAATAGACATCCTTGGGCGCCCTAACTCCGCAGACCACCAACTCAAGTAGATATTTCTATTCAGGCTTTATGCATCCAATGAAGAACTAATTCTGATCGGACTTAGGCCTTCAAATTAAGTATAAAACCTGCGTTACTGATTTGAATTTCTTTGCCGTTTAATTCTGCCAATGCCACACCGTTTTCAAAGTCACCTACCTCATCAAACTGCGGTGCGAATATTTCCTTCCCATTCCGGTGATATATTCCATATTTCATTTTAACCCGGGCTGTTTCTTGTAAGCCTTCAATTTCAACAAAACCTACCTTAAACAAATCCTCACCTACAGGTTCGATGGAATCAAATTTCGGTGGAATAATGATGCTTCCTTGTTCATCCACCATTCCGCATAATTCCCTGCTTGTCCAATCGTAAACATCTACAAAGAAGAGTTCGCTTTCACGGAAGCGATTTATTTCAGAAATATCTTCATCAAACAGATCATTAAAGCAAAACAATCGTGTTCCGGAAGGGCTATACAAATAATACCGACTATAACTGTCTTCACCGGTTTCAATTAACAGTTCAGTATTAAATCGGAACTCCGGTGCATAATCGAATACTGGATCTATTACAATCTTTCCGTCTTCATTTTTGTATCCCCATTTTTCATTTTCACTGTAAGGAATAAGCTGAGGCATTAAGCTGCTGCTAGCGGAATTTTGTGTGTTCATTTTTTTTGAGTTTAGTTGAGCAATTTAATGTTGGGTTATTGCAAAATTATGCGACAAGTTTTTACACTATTCCCCGAAGTTAATTTCACGATATAAAGACCTTTGGGAAGCAACGGCGCTTCAAAAACTGTTTTGTAGGTGCCCTGTGAAAGTTTTTGCGAAACGGGCGTCCCAACCTCTCGCCCAAACAAATCATAAATCATTAGTGTTATTTGTTGAGTAGCTGGAACATGAAATTCGATGTTAGTTGATTCCGCAAAGGGATTCGGATACACTAACAGGGTCAATTGTTCAATTGGCGGTGTAGAGGGAGAGTTAATGGCCGTTGGAGTTTCGGGGATTACTGAAACAGTATCAATAGAAAGATCATTCCCTATTCTAAACCCTCGTAAAACTAAACCCATTGAAGGATCACCAAAAAGTTTCCCATATCGAGGCTCGTAAATATTGCCGGTAACGGTATCCGTTTCATGTGACAAGGTATAGAGTGTGTTATTATCATTGAAAGCAATATCCATATTCCAGCAATAGATGTTTGAGTCGCAAACCAGTTGATTGTTTTCAATCAGCACCCAATCATTATTGGACCCACTGTTAAGGTCTTTGAGCACAATATTCATTTGCCCCTCATCCGCTGAGTTTGTATCTGAGAATAACTCTACAGTTTGAAAACTGACAGCAATAATACCGGTATCGCTAATTGATACGGCTGGCATCCTTATATCTTCATCAGAGGAAGCCGGATAGTCGTAAAACTGATTGGGATCCCAACTATCGGTGCCGGCGTTATATATTTCGACTTTAAGATTATTCGTTATTCTGTCACTATCATCATCATCTGTGTAGGTATAGGCTAATGCTCCTTTTTCTCCATTAAAATTCATCGACAATTCCTTGTAAGAGATGTTTGCGTCATCCGGCGAAATAACCACCACAGCACTATCCCAATCTGTTCCATCATAAAAGGCGGATAAAATCATGTTGCCACCAGTGGAATCGTCTTCGTCGGGGTCATAAATCCATGTAGCGACGGCTTGATTAGAATCTGTAAAAGATACGTTTATATGATGGTTATCCCCAGGATAATCATAAGTAAGCAGGTAGGGGTCAGATTGAAGCCATTGATTTCCGTCGCGTGTTATTTCACTATGCCACACATCCGTATAGCCATAATCAATATCTTCCGCCAACCAGGTAATGATTGCCTTATCAGAATTGCTGATTGTTACCGATGGCATACCTTCGGGTAAATCGGTCTGGTCACTGATTTTTGCCTTGTAAACAATAGAGTCGCTTGATTTATCATAAATGGCGAACCACGTATCTTGGGCATCCAGGTAGTTTTCAATGCTCATATTCGAATCCAAGTCGCTGACCAAAAATTTATTTTGCTCCCAAACTATAATTGCCGAGCCATCGCTCATTAAAGCAACCTTAGGACTGCTAACCGAAAAATTGGTGTCGCTTACTATATGTGTCTGGCTAAATGAGCTAGCCGAACTATCCAATTCGGAGAAAAATAAATATTGGTTCGCATCATCCTCTTCAATCCATACTACGCCTACCTTTTCTCCTTTCGCCGAAAATGATTGTTGGGTTAGGTCATCTAGTACATCATTAGTTAAAGCTGCCGAAAAGGTTTGCGACCGTGTACCATGGTCCTGTGAACTTGCCACCAAAAAGGGAAAGTTGGCCGGCATCCCGCCGTTAATTTCGTAGGGGCTTCCATCAGTAGGCCAAATCGTTCCACTGGCTATTTCGCCATTCTCTCCACAATTATGCAAAAAGCAAATCACCTTTTTTGCAGCGCCTGTTAAGCGCAGGGAACCCTTCAGTTGCAGATCACCACCCCATACGATTTCATCCTGGAAGTCAGGAACGGTCCGAAAACGATAAGATGCTCCTATCCTTCCTGTCAGGTCAAGCTTGCCCTCAATTCCAGCTAAGCGCTTATGAATTAAGCTTATGCTTCCCCATATTGTTCCAACAGCTTTTCCCCCCACCGAGACAGAACTTATATCGGGTGTACCTAGGTTACCGATAAAACCATATTCTCCATTGCTACCTTGCCCAATCTTTGCGTTTAAATCGAAGCCACCGATAAGCTGAAAGCCAACTTTTACACCTATTTTAAAAATAGGTGCAGCCGGAATAGAATATTTCCATTCTTTGGATTCAAAATTCAAAAGCTGCATTGCTCTTGAATAATGAGCGTCCATTTCTAATTCAAGATCGGAGTTTAATTGGGGTTGAATTTGCACCGCTGGAGATATAGTATCCAATCCAAAGGTGTAAGGTGGATTTGGAAAGTCTACCAAATCGAAGGCATTCAGTTGAAATTGATATTCACTATTTGCAATCGTTCCTTCCCCAGTACTTACGCGGTAAGTTCCCGTAAAGACAAAATCATTTTTCTTTATTCCAAACTCCTTTCCACCTAAACCGGTTACACCAGCGGGAATGGTGGCAGATTTTTTATAAATGGGATAGATGTAGTTTACGTCAGCAACGCCTGTAGATTCATTAAATGAAATAAGTTCAATTTCACCATTTACATCCGGATCAGGATTTGAAGCCCATAACGGCAAAGGCTTTATTGAAAAATTATAGGGTTGAATAGATGTATGAATTGAATCTCCCCCATTATCATAAAACTCGACGGTGATTTGCGTTGCGGTACTATCTAAACCGCCCATGTCGATGTCAACCGTATTCAGCGGTAAAATCTGGAGCACATCATCATTAGCGTCGAGAACTTTTAGTACATAGTCGCTTGCTCCAATACCGCCGTCATCAATTGTAAATTGATTTACCACGCCGGTTAGTCCAAACAAGAATTGCGGCGAATTACCCCCGCTGATATTCGAGGTAATAGAGGGCTGTGCAAGTAGCTTAACAGTAAGAATGCTAAGATATAAAACAATAAGGGGGTGCTTTGTTTTCATCTTTATTGAATTTTTTGGATGAGAAGTCTTGAATAAATTTCATTTTCTCCTGTGGCCACAGGCTTCCCTGAGTTATAGGTAGCACCGTTTACAGTATTGGTCGTATAGTCAATAAATTGCTGTAAGGCTATAGTAGAAGCCGAAGCGATATTTATTACACCTGCTAATTGCAATGAATATTGGTCGTAAACGTTTGCTCCAACCGATACGGGGTAAGACTTAAAAACATTATTTCCGTCGCTTACCAGCAAAGTAGAGTTTGAGCCAACATCTCTAACTCTGAGTTGGGTTTTGGCGCTAATAAAGCCGCTTTGGTAGCCCTGATTCCAATCAGGTATATTCCAGCCCCATTTTGCAAAAGCAGCGACATAATAGGCTCCGGGCTGCAATGTGATATTGGAACCGCTCCTGGAAATATTCGACCCAATTTGAATTTCATCTGTGTTAAACATCCTGCTTGACCAACTTCCATCTATTAAAGTTGTTGCTGCTAAGCCTCCAGATGCTGTCTGCTCTGTGTAGACGGCAAAATCAGTCCAAGAACCACCACCTGTTGCCCCAGTAGGTCCTTGTAGACCGGTTGCACCTGTAGGGCCAGTTGCTCCCCCTCCGGCTCCGGTGTCACCAGTAGGTCCTGTAGGCCCAGTTACGCCGGTGGGACCGGATGCTCCGCCTCCACTACCGGCAGGCCCTGTTGGACCGGTAGGACCAGTATTGCCAACGGGACCTGTAGCGCCCGTCGCGCCGGTCGTTCCACCACCGCCCCCATTTCCTGCCGTTTTTGCGTAAAGGGCATACGGGACACTTAAAAGTTGCGAAGTGCCGAAGGAGATGTAATTGCCGTTATTATTTATATCTAAATCTATTTTCAGATATTTATTTCCTACACCCCAGTCAATGCTGGAAAAGTTACCTGATAAAATAGCACCATTGCCTATGGAGATAGTTACAAGGCCAAATTGATTTGTTTGTGGCTGGTGTTTTTCTTTATAAAGAACAGTGCCATTGGCATTACTGTCCAATATAGAAATACGGATTGCTACTACTTGACCAGAAATTATACCACCTGAGTTATCCCTAACCACAGCTTGGTAATTAAAAGCTTGAGGGACCTGGGCTTTTAGTAAGCTGAAGAAAAGTAGGATAAATAGCGTAAGGAGAAATTGAGGCTTTTTCATATGAAGGGTTTAGGATGTTGGTAAAACCCATAGAAAAAAGTAGGGTGCCAGAACTCACTACCTTACCGAAACCAGGCACCGCGAAGCGCCCTAAACGAATAAGAATAATGAGGAAGCACCCCGATTGGGGCGTTCCCTGCATTTTCTCTTCGTTTATCTTGAAATTCGCGGTTTCGGTTTCGAGAGAAATACAGCTAACGCTGTTATTTATAGTATGTGTTTATGGACCTTGGTTTTATCTATAGTTTAAAGTTTGTTTCAATACCGAAAGTATAGTATTGTTTTTAGTTTACATAATGTAAAATAGACTATCGCACCGTAAGCACAGAAAAATGGACGACGAGCAATATAGTGCATAAGTATTACTATAGTCAAGAGACTATAATGCCCACCTTTGGACTATACTCAAAACCGCACTATGGCGCTTACGCATCTTTTACCCCGAAAACCTGATATCCTCGATACTTGGAATACACTATACTTAAAAAGGTATGAAGCTTATTGCAATAATGACCTCGATACATTCAAATCCTTCAACGAAGCACTGAAAGATATGAGAAGGCAAGGTCAATGGACAGAAGAGGAAATAGCTGAAGAGTTTGCAGTATACGATACACTATTGTCTAAGCCATATACCCCCTTGCAAACCAACCCCAGAATATCGTACGATATAGACTATATAGGAAAGCCTCAAAACCTGCGATTAAGTATTCGCCAGTTAAGTATCTATTGGCGACATAAAACGGGGGGCAAAAGTCATAAACATGCACTTAAGCTGACACTATCACCGCAGAACCCGCTATAGCAATATAGTCGGACGACAGTATGGTTGAACCACATGTAGCACAGGTCAGGGGACCACGTCTCAGTATAGTCGTTACAATACTCTAAACGGCCATTCAGATAGTATCGTACAGAGTATCGTCGAGCAACCTGTTTCAACGCCTTTGTTACAAGAACTTAGATATAGCATCGCAATACGATGCGATAGTCTAGCGATACTCCCGCAATATACTATCGCGCCTTATTGTACTTGGCTTCTTTTCTTCGTAAAATTCATACGCTGTTACCTTACTGCTGCAGTGGTCCAAGCAAGCCTTAAAAAGTAATAAATTTATGAACGAAATACCTATGAAAACCGCTAAAAAAAGAACCAACCAATCTAGCACTTAAAAAGTAATAAATTTATTAACTTGGAAGGTATTGTAGGGAGTATCGTACCACTATCGCGCGAGTATTGCCAAATTTCAGCTTGTTACGATAGTCTAAAGCTTAATGTAAACCCAAGAAAACCCAAGTTTACCCACGTTTCCTTAAGAAAACCTAAGTATCTATTGCTTCTTTTATAGTATTGACATTGCCGATTGGCACTATCGTTGGTGTTCCTTTTCAACGCAGCAAAAATGTACATTATATGGGCATTACGATACTAGGATGCAAGTGATGCAATACTATCGCCAAGACCAGTAATGATACTTATGCTTATTGTCTTCCTCTGTGCAACAAGCCTTACCCTTCGCATAGGTATATAGTTCAATTACCCATACCATCTACTACTACCATAGATCCACGGACACTACCTAGGCAGGTTGGATTGCTACCTGAACGATAGTGACTATTGAATACTTACAATATCCCGAACCAAGACTATAGTATTGTTCGTTAAACAGCGACAAGTCTTACCCCTCGTAGTTCAACTAACTATACCATCAGTTACTATAACCTTATAACCACGGACACTACCTTCACGGATTGGATTGCTATCTCCACGATAGTGACTTGCATACTTACGATACTATCCCGAACCAGGACTATAGTGCTCGTTAAACTGCGACAAGTCTTACCCCTCATAGTTTAACTACTTATATCCTCCGCTACTATAGCCATAGTGCCATGGACACTACCTACACTGATTGGACCCCTATCTCAACGATAGTGACTATTGCATACTTACGATACTATCGACAGCACGCGTTATAGTATCGTCCATTAAACCTAATAAGGTTTATATTACTACAATAGTATCGCCATACTATAGAACCCAACCATAACTCCTACTTGCACTACTCTGCATTTGCCAAAACGATATTGCAAGATTAGGGGCGATCATTATTGTTGTTTCCAAAATCACCAATAAACATATTGCGGACTCATTCTCACCAAGGCGAGTACTGACCATCATATAACAAGGCATTGTACATTACTTACTATTGTAGGCTCCCTTCCACCTTCAGGGTCTTACACATTGGTTTAAAAGACAATGAATTTATTTATACTTGTATGCATTCTCATAGCGGGTGTGAGAATGCACAAGAAGGAAGGGCTACTCAGCCTCTCCCTTCTGAATTCATCGGCACCCCCAAAGTCTAGTCTCCACAATTATGGAAGAATTATCAGAAATGGAACAGCAAGTAATACTCGCTGTCCGTCAAAACGCGAAGGAAATTGTAATAAGGAAAAAAGATGATAAAATAACCAGCATATCGGTTACAAAATCTTTTAAGCTTACTTATTCGGAAACTCTATTCAAGATGAAACAAGAAGGTTTACAATTGGGATACTCTTTTGTAATAAAGTCTGTGGGGACAAACACTGTACATTGTGAATTTACGAAGCGTGTCAATTATTACTAACCATTTAATGCGATTCGTCAGGTTCATAAAGCCTTCAGCGAAATTCCTGCCGTTCCTAAGTTAAACCAAGAAGACGGTCTCAATTTAGGCATTATAGTTTTTTGTTGCAACTTGTTTTTCTTTACTTACTACCAATGAGTAACACTTACCTTATAGTATTTCATGGCCAAGAGGTCAATGGGAAAATTATAGATTACGGAGATGACCCTTGCTTTGAAAATCCGCCTACATGGGGGATTTGTCGCCCCACAACCAGAAAGTCAATCAAAGTCAAAGACACTTTAATATTTATAGCTAAAGTTGGGAAGGATTATTTTCTCAAAGGTTGGTTTCAAGTAGGTGAAAAGATAGATTACATTTCCGCACTAAACCGGTATCCTCACAGGCAAAATGTCATCATCTCTTCGGTAGCCGCCCATCACCTTAATAAATGGAAAGATAAAAATTTGCAAAAGCAATATGAAACAATACACGGGAGTACTACGCCAACTTTTCTGAGGTCCTTAATCGTCTCCGAAGGCACATTTTATCAAGCAAAACGTGATGAGCATGAAACTGATAATTGGAAGTGCAGACGCATTTTACATTGTAAACGGAAGCAGTTGGAAAAATGTATAGGCAACAACACCTGCTTAAAAGAAAGACAATCTTTAGTCAAGGAGGAATACAAGAATTATGTAGTAGCGGAACCAGAGCAATGGGAAGACTTAGATAGCTTGAGAATAAGCCTTGAAGACATTATTAGTTATACAGGCTTTTCAACACCTATAATGACACCATACCATCAGCATAATGTACTTTGCTTTAACCATTGTAAAGAAACATTCTTCCAACTCTTAACCTTAAGAAAGGCGGAGATAAAAAATTAAATCGCCACGCAATGAACCAAGCTTTACGCCTTTTAAATTTCAATAGCCTTCTTATATTACGAGATGATGTGCCGGTTGAAAATTACGACTTCAATAAATACCTCGAAAATGATGAGCACCTTTTGAAAGGATATTGTACGAAATGTGAAGAGCAAGGGTGCAATATCTGTCCGACAGACCAAGAGTATAAATTACTGAATATTTCGCACGGTGCAAGTTCCGATGACATTTTTTCGGCGACAGGGGAAAGCAATCTTGACTTTAGTAATTGGCATGATGAGGGTGTCATGTTCATTATGGAAGGACCGAGCATAGATGACTGGGGCCTTTACAAAGAGTTAAAATTTAATGAGTACAGCAAAAGACCAACCAGGCTTTGGTACTGGATTCACGATAAGCAAAAAAAACTTGAGTACCCCGAGCAATTTTGGGGTAGGTCTTACGGACCACTATTCAACAGCATTGTTTTTACATTTAAGCTCAGGAACGCCTACCTGACGAACTTTGTCAAGTGCGGATTAAACAATGCAAACAATCAGTTCAAAGGGATAAGGGAGTACAACTATGCGAGTGTCAGTACCTGTTTCGAGAATTACCTGCTCAAGGAAATAGAAATTATCAAGCCAAAGGTCATTTTTTGCTTTGGTAGCACCGTTCTAAATTATTTGGATGATATGTATCCTGATAACTATCCTTTTATTGTAGTTGGACTTCCCCATCCTGCGCGGGCAAGAATCGGGTTTAAGGATGAATATTATCGGCATTTATATTATTCCATAATCTTAGAAGGATTGTTCTCCGCTGGAATATTTTCAAAGCAAGAAGCAGAACTAAAGTACGGAGAGTTTTTGGAGAAACGCAGAAAATAATTTGCGGCAAACCCATTTTCCGAAAGAGAACTACATTCTGAAGAGTCATGGTTATCATCGAAGCATTTTTTGGGGGAGGATAATCTTTGAACTATATTGCCATTTGAGAGTAAAAATCCACAATTTTCTGTGATACCAAGTGAAACGGAAATAAGACGAGCTTTATTGATGGAGTTGTATGATTGTTCAGGGCATGCAGCAACCCCAGACTTTTGTTACAATAAACTTGTGGAGTATTTTGAACAGGTATTAGATGATGATGATTTAGCGGGACCCTATCACAACAGTAAGAACCGCTGGGCTAACACAATCCAAGTCACCCGCAACCACATGATAGCAGAGGGTCTAATTCTAAGTAGAAAGCAGAACAAAAGGAATGAATGGAAGCTTTCTCAGCAAGGAGTAAGTTTAGGACAAGAATTGTTCATCAAAGCTTACGGTTATGATCCCTGGGCCACCCAGACATTAACGTTAGATAATATACCTGAAGCAATTGTTGAGCAGTTCCAACAGATTGACGAAGAAATTACGTTCCCAGAGGGGAAAATAAAATATGAATTGCATACAAGAAAAGAGCGCAATAAGAAGCTCGTGGCCCTAAAGAAAAAACTGGCTTATGAAATAAATCCTTTGTTGCCATGTGAGATTTGTGGTATTTCCCTAAAGCAGAAATACGGCAAAACAGGTGATGGAATTATTGAAGCGCACCACGTATTTCCCATATCGCTACTGACAGAAGAAACTAAAATGAAACTCGAAGACCTAATTCTTGTTTGCCCCAACTGCCACCGGATGATACATCATAAACGCCCTTGGTTAACCGTGGAAAAAATTAAACTACTTTTAGTAGAAGTCCCAAAAAAATAAATTGATGGTAACCCCTTACTTTACAGGTATCCGACAAAAAATCATTGAGGCACTAAATGATGCACAGGATGAAATTTTGGTCGCAGTCTACTGGTTTACTAACCAAGAACTCTTTACTGTGCTTTGCAAGAAACTGAGTGAAAAGAAAAAGGTTTCACTCATAATACATAATGACTACATCAATAATCGAAGTTCGGGCTTAAACTTTCAATCATTTATCGACTTAGGGGGTGAATTCTACTTTTCGGATGCAGAGAATCCAATGCACAATAAATTTTGCGTTATAGATAGAAAGACATTGATTAACGGCTCCTACAATTGGACTTATTACGCCGAAGATAGAAACAGCGAAAATATTTTAATAATTAGGGAAGAATCCGAAACCGTAAACGCGTTCCACAGCGAGTTTGATAAGCTAACTCAGATGCTTAAGCGAGTGAATAAGGTAAGACTATTGACATCTTTTGAACTGGAAGAATATAATGGACTGAGTTCCCGTGAGTACTTGGCCAATGATATTATTTATGAAGCGAAGGCTACCAACAGACCGGAAATTGTAGAAAGTGCTTTTCAACTATCGCCAAATAATATCCAAGTGCAAGAGACCGCTGTTAAGCTTAACTTAACTACAAAGAAGAAACTCAAGTGCTCGGTAGGTGCAGGAATCAAGGACAATAAATATTTAATTGGAGTCGAAAAGGATACCATACTACCTGTTACCATCAGCAAAATTCTTTACACCATTGAGGACAATCAAACTATCTGTAGCAGTGTATTGTATTATGGAGATAATAGTGTGGCTAGCCTTAACAAACAAATGCCCAAACAAAGTACAAATAGATACTCTGGCGGAGTAGTCATTCGCGGCCTGCCAGCTAAGCCTGCTGGCCAGGCCAAAATGAAAATGGTTTTTACGATTGATATTTATGGAATACTTAAAGTCAACTTTTATTCTCTTGATAATGGCCGGAGTGATTATTATCAGGTTGACGTAAACGGCTTGTTGGCAGAGGCGTCATCAGCTCAATAATGTAATCCTACTTTAGTATGCTGAAGTATATCTTACACTACTAACTGCGAACTACTCGTCCTGTAGCCGGTTAAACAATAGTCCTCATAATCATAGTCTAACAAAAAGCCAGGCCGCATAAGGTCAATATCATACACATTAAATCCGGCTGAGTTTATTGGAATAACCCTTTTATCATATAACGCACAAATACCAAATTGTTTCGTCAGCAATAGGTTTTCAGGTTTTAAAGTAGAAATTGGATTTTTAGACGTGCTTGTACCTCTGGTTTTTAGAATCTTTCTATACCGAGGGAGGATTTCTTTGAAAAACCGTTTGTAATTACTCTCGTATTCCTTTGCATTGTAAGTCGCTTGTGAATTTACCGACTTAAGTTCCTTCCTTAAGTTTTCTTCCGAACTGGCCCCGAACTCCCCATCGGGATAAAGATACAGTAGCGCATTTAAAGTCAGCACATCGAAGTAAATATCCAATTCATGCCAATTGAAGTTTAGGACAATGTGAATGGTGCGAATAAATGCTTCTTGGCGGTTCTGTCTAATGCGCTTGTTTATTATGTCGTAATCGCTCTCCAAAAAGCCGGGAATTATTGCCAACAAAAACGAGCCGATGATATTGTATATGAAGCCCGCCATGCAACCAGCCGCCTCGTAATCCTCGGTAATAGGAATATAAGCTATAGTGATAAGTTTCTCTATTGAATCCGTTTCTTTCTTCCCTAACTTAGCAGCAAAATCTTTGAGGTAGGCGTTGCCAGTACTATCAGCAAGGGCATTTAATTTTATAGTTTCTGTCCTTGTAAAAGATTTGCCTTGATAACGCATAAAAAGGTACAGGGCAATAAGATAATTTGATAGATGCCGACTTTCAACCGGGCTCTGTTCTACCTGCTTTACTGATTTTGAATCGCTTTTTACATTCCGAATAGGTTCAAGACGCGATTGGTAATTGGATAGTAAGGAATTAAAGAATTTTCGCAACAGCTTTTTCTCTATTTCACAGACAGCGGAGTCGCGTTGTTTGCTGGATACCTCCTCGGCATTCTTTTCGCTATCCTCTTTAGTTTTGTCAATCAGATTTTTCTGTTCCTCGCTTTCCGCATAAGCATTCTTGCTCTGGAACTTTAAATTTTTTGCAAGCAAAGCCAGTAACTCAGCAACTTTATGGCTTGGGCTACTCAAGTGGGCGCGCTGAAGCTCTACCCGGTATGCACTCAACTCTTGTACCTCCTCAAGAGTATATTTCCTATCGTTCTCTTCATTGGTCTTTCTGCCATGAATTCCATTACCTTGCTTATTTCCTGCTATATCATCGTTAGCCCAATCCAGTTGAATAAAAGGCAGTAGTGTGAAGAAGTCATCATCTTCTCCCGCCTCAAAGGCGCTAAAGGCCTGTTCGAACTTCTCCTGCTGAGGATCTGGACAACTCTTTATTTGAAGTGAAACATTTATTACAGGAAGCTTATTGGATATTGCTGAACCCTTTTCGTCAAGGAGATGGATAAAATGCAATCTCTCAAGTGTTTTGGGTTTAAAGCGAGTAATGATTTCAAGTGACGAGTATTGTAGTTCCTCGATGATTGTATTTTCCGACGTCAACATTTGTATTCTACACGCTTTAGGAACCCCGATTGAAAGAAGCAAGGTTACCTCGTCAACGTCCAATTCCGCTGCAAGGATGTATACAGCTTTTGATTTTAGGTTTTCCTCATTGACTATCACATTTTTTTCATGGCTTGATAATTCCTCGACGCTAAATTTAGGGATTGAGGCAAGGTTAATGTTCAACAGCTTAAAATAGTCCACTTTTTTACTTCTCAGGAGAATACAGGCTTCATCATTCACTTTAACCGGTGAGGATAACCCCATTCCTTTTACTGAGGCATTGGCACTGCCCATCAAAAGAAATTCGTAACCATCTTTTGTCTCAAACTTTACCAGCTTCGCATGCAGTCGTGGGAAGGATTTATTTTCACTTTTTAGCTCCGACCAGTTGTGCCAATTTACTTTCTGTGCTACTTTTTCATCTAAGTCTGTGGGCAAAATACCATACTCTGAATCGACGACACAACTTATTCTTGCCGAAGGATACTTTTGACGTAACTCATTTATCCAAGACCCCTTGCTGTCATAGTATGGAGAAATAACCGAAATATCAGTAATCTTTTTAGGGCCGATAAGAGACAAGGTTTGTTGCCAGATATTATTCTTCTGGTGGTTAGCTATGAATGCAATATCTTCTTTACCAAAAGAAATCCATTCTGATTTACCAGCCGGAAGACTGTGAACCCAGGGAGAATATTCATTCATCCAGGTCAACTTCTGTATGTGAAGACCGCTCATTCCCTTTCTAAATCCATTTACATAATTCCATGCCCCCGCAAATAGTTTGGCATTACTGCTATGAGGGTCAGAAACGTGAAATGCACTCCAAACCTCATCATTGCTACCATACCCCGATGACGTTAGATTGCCCGAACCTAATAGAAGTAAACCATGCTTTTTACCAAACAACAAAATTATCTTAGGATGGAAGAGGCTTGGGGATACGATTGGAGTAAATGAATAAGCCGATGCACCACTCATTTCTGTACCCGAAGGAAATTCTAGTAAAGCATCCAAATACTTAGCATCTACAAGAAGGTGGATGTTTCGCACATTTGCTCTTCGCAACGCCCGCATTACCTTAACTTCGAAAAAGTGAAAGTCAAAAGAGAATGTAGAAATAAGACAGGAGTGATAGCCGCTGCCGATAAGCCCAAGAATGTTTCTTCCAGTTTGTAGCTTCATGCCCTTAAGTCCTTAAGAATTTTTGAGCCTTGCTGCGTAATGTTATTATCGCTCTTTAACCATCCAAGATCAATCATAAAGCCACATAAATTAGTTAAACGTGGACTGCTAAATGAAGGCGGGAAAAATCCAAGCAATCTGATACTACCGTCCTCTAAAAGAAATTTCTGTGTACTCAACGTTCCGTTTCCCATCTTGTGAAATGCAACGTGATGATGCCGGTAGATAATTCGCTTGTAAAGAAAGTCGCGGACAAAAACACTAACAGTTGCATCGTGCATTTGCTCCATCGCCTGCAATGCAAAATCAACAAAATTTCCATCGCGCTCATTTCCATATTTGTTATCACCCGAATAACTCTTTAGTGCGTGCAATTCATCTTTATTCCTGTAAAATAATTTGAAAAGCAGACCAAAAGAAAAAGCAATAGAACTTATAAAGTCCTCATTTTTGCGGTTGTCAAATATTTCATCAAGCCAACCTTCTTCCTCTTGTTTCTGCGCTTGTTCAACTGCTATAGCAAATCGGTCGGCAGGTTTCTTTATTACTTTCAGTTGAAGCAGTTCTTCCATTACGCAATTGCTTAATTCCTGGACAAAGTTTTGAAGGTGAATGTTATGATTGCCGGCTACCTGCTCAAGATACTGTAAAACGGAGTTTAAAATATTTAAGCACAGATATTGCCAGTACTCGTTTAACTGGTAATAATACCACCCAAATAAACAGTCATCGGGCTTGTCATCTACAAACCCCTTAACAGAGTAAGCATGAACCGGAAAGTCCCGAATGTTACCATTCTTATTGTCTTTCAAAAAGGCTAATAGCAAATCGATACTTCTACTCCGAAATCTGAGCGGTATATCCTCAGCCAGCAACGGGTAATCCTCTGCCAGCAATAATTGTTTGTACAAATCATGCTCTTCGCTGTTATCTGGTATGCTGGTAAGGTTAAATGATTGAAACAATGCAGGTACATCAGAATTTTTCAGCACACCGGAATTTACCGACCTAATAAAAACCTTATTCTGCTCTCCCGGTATACTCTTCTCAAATGCGAATGCCAATGATTGCCCTGAAACACGCACTCCATTATCATCTGTGGTTATATTGTAAATTTTATCTGCTGCCTCGACTATCAATCCCAAATCGCGCATTGCCCCTTTATAATACTGACCGAAAACACCTTCACTGTATTGCCAGTATGTACCTTCTTCTCCTGGTTCAGTCTGGTCTGCACCCTCCGCTATATCATAGGAGGATGGGGCATCCTCAATCATTTTTTTTGCCTTGTCCCGACCAGATATGCCATTAAAATCGGTCGTTTCACTCTGAGTAATAACGGCGATAATGAACTCTGCCCGCCTAATAAATCTCCGCTGAGATTTTTTATCGAATGTTTTGCGGGTAGCATCTGAAAAGTAGCTATGAAGCACCCAACAATAGAAACCATAATACCGCAGCCTATCAGTTACATTATTTAAGCCGGGCATAAGTAGGGCATAGGTCGCTTCTGACGTAGTTTGCAAAGATAAGGGGTCGAGGCCTGTCACAAATTGCGACCGTTCCCCCCAAAAAGGGACGAGGTAGTTGTCTTTGGTAAGAACTTCCATTCTGTGGGTAAGGTTTTGAGAATCAATGTAAGATTACATCTTGACCAACTTACGCATTATAATATTTCTGCTAGTGTTAATCCGCAACATATATACCCCCCGAGCAATGGGGATATCAATTTGCGATGTTGGCTTTTGAATAATAGATCGATAAACAAGCTTCGAATCGTTGTCAAATATCTGATATTCCTCTCCAATAAGATTGTCGCTTACAAATAAATTCCACCCTCCGCTTTCCATTGGATTGGGATATACTTGGATCCAATCAGCCGCTTGTAGTTGCTGTATTCCTAAGGTAATAACAACTTTATTTGACGATGCGTAGCAACCATTGGTATCTGAGACCAAAACGCTGTAAAGCCCTGGGAGATCAACAATATAAAGCTCTGAAGTGGCACCCAAAAGAATTGAATCGTTTCTAAACCATTGATATGTTGCCGCATTATAAGCAGTTAAGGTGTCACCATTAACCGCAATGGATACAGGAGGTAATGGATAAACCGTTACCGCCACATGATTTGATTCGGTGGTACACCCATATTGATCGGTTACAGTCAAGTAATAATTACCCGCCTGTTTTACAGAGATACATGGAGAGGTTTGCCCACTATGCCATAAGTAAGATACGAGACCTGGCGTTGCACATAACACTGATGAATCTCCAGCGCAAATAATTGTAGAATCCGAAATTATCGAGACTGTTGGCGAATTAAACTGAACGTCAATAGTATCTGAAGATTGGCATCCATTATTCTCAACATTTACCCAATACTTTCCTGTTTGATTGATGGAAAGATTCTGGTTATGGGTTCCATCGCTCCAAGTAAATGTAGCGCCCGAATTGCCCGCATCCAAGTTGAACGCTTGCCCTTGGCAAACGATCGTGTCACTTCCAAGATTTAGAGAAATGCTGGAATTATCAATAAAGACTATCGCGGAATCCATTTCTTCGGTATTACCAGCTATGTCTATCGAATAGTACTCGATTAAATTCACACCAATTGTATTTAAATGCACTGTTGTATCACTTATCCAATTACTTCCATTCACCCGAAAATATGTGTGCGCTACCCCTGAAAAATAATCTTCACTGTGCAGTGCGAAAGAGTAATTGCAATATGTAACCGTATCAAAATAGTTAGCTGTAGTTATAGGCGGTGTTTTATCAATTTTAAATCGATAGCTACAAGACTGCGAAGAAAGATGGCCTACCGTGTCCATTGAACTTATATGCAAGTACCAAGTACCTTCAGTCAATCTAACTTTGTCCGTATCCATTGATGGAATTGTAGCAATTATAAGCGAATCCTCTCCAATCCAATATGTGGTCCTATCCGCATAAAAAATGGAATCGTGGTTGAGCATATAATAAAACCCTGAAACAGACGATGTTTCTGATGGACGAATCCAACTCAAAGCGATGCTGTCATTAGCGTACCACGTATTTTGATCCGGATGCGTTGATGAGGAGATATAGGGGCAATTAGGATTATCCAAATCAATATAAACGGTAATAATATTTGACCACTGCCCAGCGTGTCCCACATAATCCACTGCCCTAACCTTTAGAGTATGGACTCCAGAGTTAAGGGTATCATGTTTATTGAAATTAAACCCAATATTTACGGGGCCTCCATTATCAATAGATAGCTCAAAGCGCTCTATCCCACTCCCGATATCGCCCGGATTAAGCCATTCCAAATAAGGAGATTCATGGGTTGTCCAGGAATTGCCACAATGGTATTCAGCAATTAGAGGTGAATTTGGTGCGGTGTTATCATACCTCATTTGCCCGATACCGGGCTGGCTCAAATTTCCAAAACTATCCTTTGCTCTAACATAAACATAACTTAAACCTTCTAATGCCGTGGTAACATTTGTAGAAAGAACAGTCCCTACATTGGTCCAAGTGCTGCCGTTAATTGAATATTCGTAAGTAACCGTTCCGCTATTATCAAAAACCTGATTCCATGACACCAAAAAAGTAGACGATGCGGACCAAGTTGACGGAACAACGGTAACCACAGGTGGCGATGGCGAGGTTAAATCAGGAATAAAAAGTATTCGCGTCGCAGAATTATTCGAATCGTTGCTTTCAATAATTGTATTGAATGGGTCAATGGTTATGGTTACCGTATAAAACCCAACAGGATAGTTGAAGATAAATATTGCAGTATCAGTTTGCCCAGGAAGAAAATTTAAGAGTAGACTATCCTTCAGCACTCCGCCGATAGCAAAGTGAACTTTTACATTGTTTGCCACTCCACCTCCTAAATTTTGAAGAAGAGCAGTAACCGTATTAGTAACGGAATCAATATGCCGACATGCAATATTTTGTGCAGTTACTGCTAAGTCAGGAATATTACTGCGTACAAAAATTGATATGGCGGAGGAAGCAGTGAGTGAAGAGTTGTCCGTTGCAATAATGGAGATGGGAAAATTGCCAGTTAAAGGGGTATTTAGAGTTGCTTTCCACGTTCCTGAGACTGAATCATAAAGCATTGGATAGTTGTTACCCATAAAATTTACAATAGCGGAAACGACAAAGCCATTATCTGTTATATAGCTAGAAACCTGAGTGCTTCCACCCTGATAAATTGGTGTAGAGGCCGCTATGCTGTGAATTACAGGTGGTTGATTATCCTGTATAGTAAACTGAATAGATTTTGAATTATTTGTTTCGTCGCTTTCCAGAAGCTGATTCCGTAAGTCAGCAGTTACGGTTAACTGGTGCGACCCTACTGTCGATAACCAACTTAATTGAAATGCACCGGAATCTAATGCGCTCAAAGGGCCGCTTTGGATTGAATCAACGGCCTGACCGTCCACAAGTAGATAAATATTAGAATTTAGAACCGGCTGCAGAGTATTATTTGAGATAGATACCGCAAATTGAGTATTTACATTGGGTTGAAGTGGATAGTTTACGGAAATGGCATTAGCTGACAGATCAGGTAACGAATCAAATACTCGGAATTGAACAAAGGATCCTGACTGAAAGCCATTCGCATCCATAAACGAAATCGGCAAAATATAATTTCCTGTATCCGTTGGATAAATCTGAACGGTATAAGCGTTATTTAATGAATCAAAAGCCATATTTAGATTTTGATTATGCCACAGAACTGTAACTGTCGCACTTGCTGTGGTCGGAGCCGCAACAAGCTGAACATTTGTTGCCGATCCTAACGGCAGGTTCATTGGTACGGCTTGCGCGGTAATCGCATAAGAGGTGATAGAACCACAAAATTGGTGAACAATAGAGGCGGTATTATTGGCATCATTGATTTCTGCGATTGCGTTTGCACTATCCACCGCTATCGCAAAGGTGTGGCTGCCGCAATTGCTTTGCCAAAAGAAAGAAACGACAATTAGTGAATCGTGAATTACATTAACCAATTGACTTCCAACATTAATCCCGTCAACACGCAATATAACACTGGCGTTAGTGACATTTACGCTTCCAGAATTATGCACTTTAACTTGAATGGAAATGTTAGCGCCAGCGTTGCCAACTGTTGGAGTAAATGTAAAATCAGAACTATGAACTTTCAGATCGGGTAAATTTTGCAAAACCTGAATGCTGATACTTGTGGAAGACGAGAGGTTGTTTATGTCCAATGCTGTGATTAAAGCATTTGATAATCCCGCTGAATTTGCATTTACATACCCCTCATAAAAAGTGGTAAGAGCGTTATAGGTAAGTACAGCAGTTTGATTTTGCCAACTAACACTAACAGAAGCAATGCCTGTAGAATCAATGGCTTTCACTTTGAAAAACACCTGACTTCCAACGTTGGTTGGATTGGGCGTTGCTGTTGCTTGTAAAATTACGGGAGAATAAATGTCGTTTACAAAAATATATGTGGTGCCGGCATTATTATTTTCATTCGCCTCGGCAATAAGATTTGAAGGGTCTGCTTTGACAACGATCGTATCCTGCGCCCATTTACCTAACCAAGCAAAGCTCACCTGGATTTGAGAAATCGGATTTATCGTAATGATTTTAGTTTGCTGAACTACTCCATCGATAATTAGTGCCACTTGTGCATTACTTATCGTTAAGTTGCTATTGTTCTTGACTGTTGCAGTGACATGAATACTATCATTTATAAAAATAGAATTGGGGGAAACATTGACATTACTGCTCAATATTTCCAAGTCCGGGGTAGTGGAATAAATTGTAACATACAAAACTGTATCATGCGCAAGACCGTTAGTATCTGAAACAGTAATTGTTACAGGAAAATATCCAATCGTATCTGCAAGGATGGAAACAACAAAAGAATCGGGAGTTACCTGGCCTAAATTATAAATGGCATTCTTGAAGCTTGCTTTGACGCTGTCCACTTTTTCATTGTCGCTAACCTTTACATTTATAGAAAATATTGAATTTTTAGGTAAAGAATTCGGAATTAGCTTCGCGTTTACAAAAGAAGGACTAATTGTATCTGTTGTTTGATACTGAATATTTAAGAATTTCAGCTTGACCATTCCCGCGCTATCTGAGTGTATTTTTAATGGCACTGCAACTTGGGGACCACTGCCATTGGCGGCCAGATAATTGTTGATTTCACTTGAAAAATTATTCGTAACCTGAGAAACTTTATAACTACCATTAAAGGTCCATTCGTTAACTGAATTATTAGTGACATCTAACGTAGGATTAAAGGGATAGCTTGGTGGCGTTTCAACTATAATTACCGATTGGGTCTTGACGCAGCCCATTCCATCAGTAACCGTTACCGTATATGTACCTGCCGATAAGTTTACCGCTGTGACAGTAGTTTGTTGAACAGGCAAGGTGTTCCAAACATACGTATATGGATTTACCCCTCCCGACGGGATAACTGTTGCGGTTCCATTATTTCCACCGGTACAACTTACAGTTGTTTGCGTTACAGTTGTCGCAACATTACAACCCAGTTTAGCAATAAAAATGTCTGCCCCGCTAGTCGGGGTCAAATTCGTATTTCCCACAGTCATCGGATGACTATCGAAACTACCTGTAATATATATATTCCCACTAGTATCTGAAGCAATTGCATAGCAGTCATCGTTATTCATGCCGCCGCAACCCTTAGCCCAAAGTACATTGCCGGATCCGTCATATTTTGCCACAAAAACATCATCATAGCCAGAGGGATTTGTATTGCTAATTGTGACGGGGCCAAAATTTATTACAGCGCTAGTAAAAACTCCTGTAACAACTGAATTTCCGTTCCGATCAACGGTTATTCCCTTTCCTTGTTCCTCAAAAATTGAGGCTCCCGCAACGCTTTTGGCCCAAATAGCGTTCCCACCCGATCCGTACTTGACCACAAAAACATCTCCATAGCCAGTACTAGTATTAGTTAAAGTAGTCGTCCCAAAAATAATTGTGCTGCTACTAAATTCGCCGGTAATAACAACATTTCCGTTGATATCGCAACTTACACTGCTGCCCTCATCAAAATCTGATCCCCCGGCACCTTTAGCCCACAAAGGATTACCCGAAGCATCATATTTTGCAATAAAAAGGTCATAGCCTCCAGAATTAGTTAAGGTAGTACTACCAAAAGTGATAGAAGCACTAGTAAAGCCACCAGTTAAGAAGACATTCCCACTTATATCTGTAGTAATACCTTTTGCCTCTTCATAATTATTAGGGCCACCGGCGTCCTTGGCCCACAAAACCGCACCTGAGGTATTATATTTTGCAATAAAAATATCTGTACTGCCATTGCTGCTATTATTTGTGATGGTAGTGCTGCCAAAGGAAAGTGTGGGATTCTGGAACGTTCCGGTTATAAGAATATTGCCAGTTAAATCTGTACAAATACCGTAGCTCACATCGCCGTATGTCCCGCCAATCCCTTTTGCCCATACCACATTGCCAGCGGGATCGTACTTAACCACAAAAATGTCATTGGCACTGCTCGCCGCGTTTGTTAGGGTTGTTACTCCGAAAGTAATAGATGAACTCTGATAGGTTCCTGTCACAAAAACATTTCCAGCAGCATCCGTGGCAATTGCTGATCCCCAGTCTGCGGATGCACCTCCTGCGCTTTTAGCCCAAAGTACGTTCCCGTTTGCATCATATTTCGCAACAAAGAAATCTGAGTTGCCTGCATTGTTAAGCGTAGTGCTGCCAAAACTTATAATTGGACTATCGAAACTACCGCTGATCAATACATTACCGTTTATGTCTGTGGCAATGCATTGTCCATGTTCGTTACCAACAAAACCATCTCTCCTGGCCCATACCCAATCCGGAGCCTGGCCATAACAATAGTTTCCATTTTTCAACTCAAACAAGAGCGAGAAAAATGAAACAAGTAATAATGCAATTACTTGCCTTCTGTTATGTCTATTTAAATTCATTTCTCGATTTAGAGATGTTTATGGGGTGCAACTAATAATTATTTGATTGCTTCTTACGCTATTCTCAGCTACACAACTTAAATCACTTGTCATTATCACATCCACCCTATCGCCATTTTGAAGCGAGTTACTATTAAAAGTACTGCTATTGGAACCAACATTTAAACCGTTAACTCTCCATTGAAAAAGAGGGTTATTCCCCCCATTTATGGCTACAGCGGTAAATATAACCGGGCTTCCACAAGTAAAAGTGCCGGATGGATTCGCTGAAATTGTTACGCTTGCTTGCAAAGCAGAACGCCCAATTATAGAGGTTTGAGCATTTAATACAATAGCAGCTTTGGGAAGGGAAACAGAAAAAATAGTATCCCCTCCATTAACTCCAAAAGTCCCAGAAATACTGTCAAGGCCATTACTAAATTTCGTTTGCAATATTGTATTCGGCGCTTGAACAATTATGGTAATAAAGGCAGTGTCTTTTATCCCTTGAAAATCCGAGGCGATGAGCCGGATCAAATGGCTCCCTACAGAAAAAGAAGAAACATTGATTGAATTGCCGCTACCAAGGCTGCCATTTACGCTGGAACTCCACTGTAAAAAATTCCCTGTTAGAACACCGTTTTCATAATCGGTTGCCGTACCAGTGAAAGCAACGCTCGTACCTTGTGAGAATATCGCCCCCGAAGAAGGTGATGTTATCTGAGCAACTGGCTTTCGCTGATCAATAATGATTTGGATCGTGGCCGTTGTGGCGAGTCCCGTTGTATCGGTAACAGTAGCAGAAATCAGATGATTGCCTGTCGTAAGGTTACCTATAGAAATTGTTTTTCCGGTACCAAGACTTCCGTTAAGTGATGACGACCAGGCAACTCGATTATTACCTAGTGTTCCCTCTTCATAATCAGTTGCATTTGCTTTAAAAGTAACTACAGTGCCATTTAAAAAGTGATTATTGTTGAAGGGATAATAGATGGAAGCAACTGGAGGATGCGGAGGCTCAATGTAAAAATTGGTGGTAGAATTACATGAAAACCCATCGTGGTCGGTTGCAGTCAACATTATTGTTTGATAACCTGCGCTAAGCGCATTTGTGGAAACACTAGAGCCGGTGCCTATAAGGCCATCTGCATCAGAAACCCAACGTAAGCTACCCCCAGTAAGAGTCCCATCCTGTGGATCAGTTCCATTGCCAGTTAAAACGATATTGTCGCCATAAAAGAAATTTGATCCATTTATAGGGAGCGCAACCACGCATGACGGCTGGCCAGCGTCTATAAAAATATTCAAGACAGTGACCGTGCTATCGACATTGTCATGATCAATTGCCTTTAAAGAAATAGTATGATAGCCATACGAGAGTATGCTTGTTTTTAAAGTATCTCCGAAACCAAGGAACCCGTTAATATTTGAATACCATCTCAAATTTGTGCCATGTAAAGCTCCGTCCTGAATATCTGATGCGTGGCCGATAAAACTAAGAGTATCGCGATAATTAAATGTTTGGTTTGAAATCGGCTGTGAAACTGTTGGAACCGGCGGAGTAAATTTAATGGATATTAAAACGCTAGCAGTATCAAGAGAACCTGAATTGTCCTGAATAGAAGCTATAATAATATGATTGCCCGGTATTAGTAAAGTAGAAACTGATTGTCCTGCTCCTAAATATCCTTGAATATTGGAATACCATTTGATTGAATTGGAAATATTTCCTTGCGGATAATCTACTGCTGCTCCCTGCAGTAAGATTATCTGATGTTGGAAAAAAGAAGCTGAAGAAGATGGCTGCGTAATAGTCACAGTTGGAGAACCGGGAACAACAGTAACATGAATGCTGGCGACCGAGGTGTGATTGTTTGAGTTAGTTACACCAAAAGTAACGGTGTGGTTTCCTAATGGTAAAGAACTATGGTTTTCACAGCTTGTTCCAAAATTCCCCGCAATGTTTGAGTTCCATATCGCATTGCCACATAGCGATCCTTCATCCAGATCAGACGCCTGTCCCGAAAAAAGAGTCAAATCATTATCAGGCAAAGTGTCTCCATTTAAGGGAGATTGAATAAAGGCGATTGGGAATCCTTGGGGAAAAACATATAGATTTATGTAGGCAAAGGCAATCTGCCCATGAGAATTTGTTCCAGTAAAGGTTATGGTATGATTGCCTAGTGAAAGCGAATCAAGATTCACGAAGTTTCCATTCCCAAGAAAACCATCCACGTCGGATACCCATGAAAGATTGCTGTAGCTCAAAAAACCTTCGCGTGGATCATAAGCAGTTCCGGAAAGCACAATATTTTTATTCGTTATGGCAGAACCACTTGAGGGAGAAATTATGCTAACAATAGGAATATTGTTTTGAATAAACAGAGAATCAAATGCAGTATTGTTTGTTTCTTTCTTTTCAATTATTGCGTTGCCTTCATCAATTGTTAAGAGTAATTTTTTACTTCCGTAGGTTAACGGAATCCATGAAAAAGTCAAACTTTGGTTACTAAAAGAATCAAGGTTAGTTACAATTTGCTGGCCAATGAGAATAGTTTGAACCTGATTTTGGGCATTGACATACTGCTCATATAAGCGAACTGGAAACTGCTGAGCGCCGCTATTTCCGAAATTAAAGATTGTCGCATTTACGGTTATGGTATCTCCCAATGCATAGTTATTAACTTGAGGATGGACTATTCCGGTCAAGTCGGCAATTCTATAATCCAATGTGCCCCCGTAAAAATAGATGGTGGAATCTTGAGCAATCCATCCTTTATTTTTATATACAACGCTATCTCTTAATTCTTGTAGACTGTTCAAAACACCTGAATCAATTGGAATAACCCCGTCAGTCGAGCATAACCCATATGTAATATGTCCTTGCGCGCCGTACAAACTCGTAAATGGTGCCGTTTGCGTGAACTGCGGAACCAAAGTGCTTGATTGATTCCATAAATCGACCAATGTCTGATTTGGAATGCCTTGAACAAATAACCCCGTCAAATCCTGACCATCTATCATACTTGCGAGAGGCTTATTAGGATAAACCCAACTCTTGTATTTCTTAGCAAGGGCGCTAATAGTATAAATCTGACGCAGAGTGTCAAACACAATATGATTGTTAAGTAAACTTCTAAAAGCAGGTTCTCTATTAGTCTGAGTACTTGCGCAAAAGTTGTCAAAACTAGTTAGCCGATTGTTCAAATCATTCTTTTCTTGCTGTGTAAGTAGATTGAGGTCCATTGGACCGGGATGAACATACGGGGTGTGCGCGGTTGAACTTGACACCCCAAATGTCGCTTGGCTAATTTGTATACTGTTAGAAGAGAGATTAAAGGTAAATTGCCCCGGTGATATTCCCACAAAAGCCGGAGCAAACGCATAATTGTTAAACCCCTTTTGAGAAAGGCTGCCCCAGTAAGGGCTCAAATTCACTAAGGAACTCCAATTGCTGTACTCACTTGCTCGCAGGTTGGCATCCCAGAATTGCTTCATATAAAGATCGGCCATAAACATTCTGTTGGCCATTTCCGTGTTTCTGAAGGGTAAAGTTGAGACGGATTGAATCACATTACCCCAAGAATGACTATAGTATTGCGGAAGGGCTTGGAAACCGGTCCATTGATCAAATGAGGGAATGACAATAGCAGTTTGAAAAATTTTCTTCTGTCGGGCACTTTCATTAGCAACGTTGATTATAGGATCTCCCAATTGTGCCGGATAAGCATTAAACATGAACTCCAAATTATTGGTATTCGGATTTACACTGACACCGCACATTTCAATTTTTTTGTAGTTGCCTGGTGGGACGGTAGATGAGTTGTTGATACAGCTTATGTCCGCAACCCACCCTATATTAGAACTAACCGTGTTAGTCTGCCATGAAAAAGTAATTGCCCCACCAGGGTTAGTAGCTTGAATCGAGAAGGGTGCTAAATCACCCGAATAAATCCCAATTAGTGGAGAATTTATACTTGTGCCATCATAAATTTTCAAGTAGTCCTGATTATGCTCCGTATTAAAAGAGGTAAAACTGAATTTCAACTTTTCGCCAGCGGTTAAGGGTATAAAAGTTTTCAAAAATGTTTGACCATTAGAATAATTTGCATTCCCGCCATCATCATAAAATCTACCACCGCAAACGTGTTCTGAAACATTATTATTCAAGCAAATACTCCCAACAGGGCAAGTAGTAACTGGGGTACAAGCGTTTCCAGATAGAATAGAGCTCCTATAATTCAGCAAATAGTTTCTCATGGCTTCACACTGTCCAATCGTAAAAAAATTTAACTTTTCATCAGACGTGTAATCCATAAAATTCTGATACATAATACCTGGAAAATAGCTCGTACACGCATCGAACATAACTCCGTTCGGATTGAGATTATTACTGCTACCGTGCTGATTAGGGGTGTCATCAATATCATCACTATCCCAACAAACGTTTAATATCGGTGAAAGCAAACTCCCTCCCCAAATGTGTTGTAAGCCAAGCCAATGACCGAATTCATGTATTAGTGTTTTTCCATCACCTATTGGATAATTTAGCGAAAAGGCATTTGAAGGAAGGGCGAAATAGTCATAGTTAACAAGGATACCATCAAAAATTCCTGTTGTAGAGGTATTCCCAGCAAATCCTCCCAAAATATTAGTTGTATTTGCAACCCAGACATTCAAATAATGAGCTTTATCCCACCCATTAAGGCCACCAAATGCATTTAATTTGACTTTCAACTCACCATTTAGAACCGGATCTACAACTTTTCTCCTTTCAATTCCGTTAGTGGGATTTCCATTAGGATCGACTTGAGCGAGGCAAAAATGTACTCTTAGTGAACCAGAATTGCCTCTAAAATATGGAGGAACGTGTTTAAGAAAATAGTCATAATTCCTATTAACTCCTTTATTCAAGATTTCAAGTTGTCTTGCAACCTGTTCATCTGTGATACTATCTGTTTCATTATAATTTAAAAGGTGGAAAACTACTGGAATGTCTATAGTATTCCAACTGGTTCGTAAAAGCGTTACCGTTAGTGAAGTCGGGAGAAGCGATGTGTCACAATTACCATAAGCTGATTGATAAACAGCAATATCATATGCACCGGAGTTATAGGGAGAAAAAATGATGTTTGAGCTAGTCCCTCCGCAAGCATCGTCATTATAAGCAATCATCTCCCCGCCCCCAGCAGTAAAAACCTCAACCTTTGTGTCGAACGAATTACTTGAACATGTAGATATTTCATAAACGTTATCTGCTATCAAACCCGCAACCCTGACATATTGCTTCCCATACACATTAGCAATAGTAATAGATTGGTTAACTTGCACGGGTGCATTTCTCACCGAATTTTGAGTATGAGGATAAGGGCATTGAGCGCTTAAAAAGTTAGGCGAGATAACAAGTACGAAAAATATCAGCGTCGAGGTAATTCTCATTTCAGAAGTCATTGTCCAAAATTGCCTTAGCTATTGCCATACAATATTGTATCCTGAAAAAAATAACAAAATGATCTCAAACTAAAACGACTAAAAAGGTCATGTAAAGTGCTCGTGGTGAAAGTAAAAAAAATATTTCATAAGATATTTTTTATTCTAATGATAGATTAAGTTAGACTTTTAACCATAGCAGGAAATCTAAAAACACCGAATTCTATCAAGTGTTGATAAATATTTTCGGACATTTATTTACTTCAAGTCTATGAATGCTTCAATCCTAGGGTTTGTTTGAAGATAAATGCAGCGATAGTCCTTTGTCTTTATATCAATAGCAACAACGGGCTTTGGGAAAAACTTACCTATTAGTATAAAGTAATGAAGCGCTATGACCTTTGCAAAAGTCATATATTATCTCCGCCCTTACCCGCGGGGGATAAACCCATGATGTCAATCAGAACCTCATCTTTGGATTTCTATTTGAGAAGATTATCATTTGGTTTTTTCACAATCTAATCTATGATTTTTTGATTCTGGTAGATGAATAGAAATGCTCCTCAAATAGGGCATTTCTATCTTGTGAAACATTTGCCCCATACTAGCTTTGTTGTCAACTTAAAGGACCGTCTTTACAATTTTGAAAAAACACCTAATCCTTGTATATTCGCGTTAGTTCATTCTTTGAATATTTAAACCATTAGCACCTTTTGGGCTACTTGTAACTTAAAAATTCAATTATGAACTCGTTTTCAAAAAACTTCAATTCTTTTAGGGCTGCCTTTAAACAGGAGAAGGGAGAGTCTTATATTGATTTCCTTGACTTTTGTTTTGAGGAGGATCCTAGACAAACTTTATTTGAGCTTTATAAGAGCAAGCTGCTATTTACCCAAAATTTCATTGGTAAAATTGCGAGCTCATCCAAGGTCCCCGCGTATTACAAACTTTTATTTCAAATAATTCAGCAGAATGACGAGGATATAATTTCCGCATCCGCATTTCTTCGTAAATTTTCGCAGAAGCAATTGCTTCAGGGTGTCGCAAATTTACTTGAGAAAAGTAACGCCGAACTAAAATATAATGCGAATTGGAATATTAAGTATGCTGGGGGAGACCCAAGGTATTTAGAAACCGAAAGGCAAGGAACTTATCTCACATCTGCAGGAATTGAATTCCAAGAGCTTTTAAGCAGGTTTTACCACCAAGCTTCTACAAACGATATAATCGAAGTTAATTGGGGCGAAAATACTGAAAATGCCTTCGCTCTTTTATTAACGCATTTAAGAGTTTATAATACAATAAAGGATAGTATCGAAAGGCACTTGTATTTTGATTGGAGCTTAGAAATCATTGATGATAAAACTCTTAAAACCACAGCTCCAATAAATCAACGAGAGAGCAAAATAGAGACAGATATTATTAACTCCATAAAATCTAAAATTGGCATTGAACTTTCGTATGAATTGGCACAAAAAAGTTTAGTTGCGGAATACCTAGATAGAATTAGAAATGCGAAGCCAAAGCCAGCCGAGTTTTGGAAATATCAACCGGATAGCAATAATGAAGAGGAGATGAAATGGTATGCAGAGGCATTTATGATAAATGTAAATGCAGCCTTAAAAGTAAAATCTGAGTTAACCGTCTTAAAAGAACACTTCTTTCCCGGAATTTCGGAACTAACACACCTTGAACTAAGGCATACTGAGAATGGTTTAAACGAAATCTACAAGTTATCCTTAGAGGATACCTTTGAAGTTCTTAGTTTTTTAAGCGAATTCTCAAAAAAACATATTGAACAAATTGACAAGCAATATACTGATGGTGTTACTCGCTTTAGCGAATTATATCCACCCTCTGCCGATGCTCAAATAATTGAGACGACGACTAAGTTATTTAAAGGAAATAGAGAAGCGATAAAGGAGACACTTGATAAACATTATAATGACAAAGTATCAGAGGACCAGGGCAAAATAATTTCGGGTGCGAAAAATACAATCACCAATGAAAATTGCCTTATACAGATAAACTATGAAAAGCTTATAAAAACAATCCAGTGGCTACATCAATACGACGAAAAATTTATTAGGAAAGTAATAGAAATTTTTACCTACACACCGGAAACGGAGGTTACCCGCTCCCCGTTTTTTCGATTGGGCAACGATTTGTACTGGATGCCCAATCTGGTAGCCTTCCAATGCTTCGCAGAAAGTTTAATTGAAAATTTAATTAAAAATAAATTAGTTGTTATTCATAAGTTTCAAACCAACTATTTCGAGAAGAGTTTAAATAATCTTTTCAAAGGCTATGGTTATAAGGTAGTCATTGATGACCGAAACAAGATTTACAGAAGTCCTGAAGGAAAAGAACTTGGAGATTTTGACGTACTGGCCTTTAAAAACGGGATATTGATTCACATGCAGTTGAAACTAACAAATATCCGAAACAATTATCTTGACCGATGGCGTTGGAAAAAGAATCAACTTAAAGAGGCGGTTGAGCAGATTGAAAGCGGGAATAAATACATCTTAGAAAATCCGAATAAAATCTGTGAGATACTTGGGTTAGATAATTATGATGAAATTAAAGAACATCATTCGTTCATTATCAGTAACGGTCTACTCTATGATCATGAAAAAATCGGAGGCTACCTGAAGATTAGCCACTTCGAAGCTATGTTAGCATTGACCGTTGTTGAACAATCATGGCCCGGGGATCACAGGAATGCAAAAAGATACGTGGAGTTACTTAATGACAATGGTCTGTTTAAGGAAATTGAAGGGACACCAGTTGTTATAGATGATATGACATTAAAAATAGGAGAATTCGGCATAAGGGGGCCAGGATTACTTCAAAAAAATGTTTACACGGCATTGTAGAACAGGCTAAATTTTAGTGTCGTTGTGAGATATCGCTCGGCGATAACTAAACTCACAACAATGCTTAAAAAGAATCAAACTACAATTCCATCTGTAAATTTTCATTTATGGCAACCCTGCAACATGCGTTGCAAATTTTGTTTTGCTACGTTTCAAGACGTAAGGAAAAGTATATTACCCAAAGGGCATTTATCGCGCGAAGAGGCTGTGGCTGTTACCCGTGCTCTATGCGAAGCGGGTTTCAGTAAAATAACTTTTGTGGGTGGCGAGCCCACCTTATGCCCATGGATAACCGAACTGATAGCCACTGCTAAGAGCTATGGACTTACTACCATGATGGTAACCAACGGCAGCCATCTGAAAGCGCATTGTATGATCAAGCTCAAACCCATGCTGGATTGGCTTTGTTTAAGTATTGACAGCTTGAATCCCGAAACCAACCGCCAGGCAGGGCGAATGACCACCAATGGTCAGGTATTTGGCGAGGCCGAATACCGCGTATTAGTAGACGCTGTGCGAGATGCAGGCTTTCGGTTAAAGATAAATACTGTTGTGCATGCCTTGAACTGGCAGCAGCAGATGAGTGATTTTATTGACTGGGCGCATCCTTTACGCTGGAAAGTGTTTCAAGTGCTACCTGTTGGCGGACAAAACAATGGTAGCGTAGAACCATTGCTTATAACGCCGGAACAATATGAAACCTTTCTGCAATCTCACAACAGCTGCCGTCATAAGCCTGTAATTGAATCTAATCACCACATGAAAGGCAGCTATCTGATGGTAGACCCCTCGGGCCGTTTTTTCGACAATACTGAAGGCAAACACCGTTACAGCCAACCCATATTGAAAGTGGGTGTAGAAACCGCGCAACAAGAGGTTATTTGCGATTACAAAAAATTTCTTTCGCGCGGAGGTTTTTTTAATTGGGATTGAGAGATATACTGCAAAGAAAATTTATGGAAACCCGGAAGCACGGTTTGATCGCGGCAACCCTTAATCAATCTTGGCATGTGGATCTTTCAAACTAAGTAAAAGTCATTAAAAAAATAATTTCGCATCTTTGGATTATCCATACAACCCAATAGTTATCCAGATTTGGATAATCTCAATAATTAGTTATTCAACATTCAATAAACTTTTATCTCAATGAAAGCAAAAAATGACAAATCGGCTAGTCTCACACCTCAAGAAATAAAAGCTATAAATAATGCGAACTCCATAATGATCGCGTTGCGAAACCCCCTTCGACAAAGAATAATAAAACTCTTGCTAGCCTCTCCAAATATGCCCGTAAACAACATAATTCAAAAAACCAAAGGGGAGCAATCCATTATCTCTCAACATTTAGGCATTTTAAGAGAATGGAAGGTGGTAACCACGATTCGAGAGGGCAGATCTATTCGCTATTCCATCAACAATCGTCGCTTAAATTACCTTCTTAATCGGGTATGTGAAATTGCTTCTTAAGCCTGGCCTTCGATAACATACATTCTACATAGTTCACCAAGAGATGAAGACCGTAAAAGAAAGCCTCTCGTTGATTAAAATAATTAAACACCTGATTACCAATTAGATATTTGGGCGTTTTTATTCGGGACAAGAAATGGAGATTTCCGAAATTATTCGGTCATAACTTTGAAACGCCTTTTCTCAGAATCGCGAAGAGACAGCTGTATCATGGATTCTACGCGAAAACCTTTGAAATAATAGCTTGAAGTTCATGCACCGATGCCTCGCCTTCTCCCATTTTGAACCGGTTCTCAAGTAAAAACTCCTTTGTGATTCTTTCACCAGCATCCAAGGCCTTTGAGGGTTTATCTGACCCGGTAGTGCCTTCGGGATAATAATCTTCAACCGCCCCTCTTCGAAGAATGTAAATTCCCTCCTGCCAAAGTGATTGTAAAAATGCGTCCAGCTGAGCAGATTTAAAATCATTCGACAGCACTTGTCTCCGACGATTATTCGTTTCTTCTGCAAATAGATAATTTACTTCTAAAATTTCTTCATGAGTTAACGCCCTTTCTTTCGCGACATCATTAACGAGGTGTTTCAACCTTTTATATTTCTCACCCCAGGAATATTTCGCAATTGCAGCTTTTACTTTTGCTCCATTTGGAGTTCCGTCAAGGCCTTGCTTATCTGCTTCGTCATCCAATTGTTTTAGAATAGCATCTCTTCGCTCTTTAATATCTTCTAATTCTAACTGTTCAATGCCATCGATAAAAACATCCAAATCCAATACCACGTGAACATCTACATCAAATGCTTTAAAAAACTCTTTAAAACGCTTAACGTTCGTTTTACCACTAATTCTTATGATTGGGATGTTTTGCAAATCAAAATCCCATTTAGCGTCTAAGCATTTAGATGCTTTTTTTAGAAAAATTAAGTCCGAATCTCCTTCGACCAACAAAATTTTCCTGGCGAAAAATGCTGCTGCATTATTTTCAAAGCAAATCAACTGAAAGGCATTTTTTGCTCCCATTTCAGTTAGAAAGTCTATGCTTTTAAGTTTGCCAAAAGGTTTCCCTTCAGCTGGATATTCCTTGATTATTTTAATAAATGTTCCCAATGGTTGGGGAAATACAAACAATGGTGAATGGGTAGAAACCAAAACCTGATTATTTGCATCAGTTAAATTTCTCAAGGCTTCAAATAGAATCTTTTGTGCGTTTGGATGCAGATATAATTCGGGTTCTTCGAATAGAAATAAATACGGTTGTGGGTGAATAACTTCCACCGGCGTCACGCCTTCTACGGGTTTTGTCTCAACCACTCCAACCTCCTTTAATTCTTTCTCGCTTTCCTTCTGCAACCGATACATCTCAACATATGACCTTAAAAGTGCAAAGGTCAAAGATCGTTTTAAACCATCTCCTTTGTTTTCAATAGTGTCACTCACACCATCATTAACCAATATTTGGGCATTAGTAAACACCTGTTTTAGTTCAGGCTTAGGGATCTTAACTTCAATGTTCACTCTGGGAAAATTCTCCTTCGTGAATTTGTTTACTAACCCTTCAAACGATTTGATCTCAGGTAATCGTGAATCACTCTTCTCCCCTTTTTCATTTTCAACCACATTGAGCAAGGTATGTAGTTCCTCGAAGGAGGATTGAATATTCTTGATACTTGGGGACTTTTCAATGAATTTTTGAATAATTCCTAAGAGTTTACCAAATGTCGCAGCCTCCTTTGTCTTAACATCGTCAGATAAATCTTTAACCGCTGGTATTAAGATAGGTTCAGGTAAAAAAGGAAATATACTTTTATCAATACCAGTAGGCAAATCAGCAATGGCTTCTACCAAATCTTCTGCTAAAAGCCCTGTTGCAATTTTCTCCAATGCTTCTTTTGCAGCTCCAATCGTACTTAAATCCTGTAACTTTTCAGCATGCTCTGGTAAAACCGAAATAAGCGTTTCTGAAATGGCTTTACCTTTCTTCCCCGTTAAGAGTTCGTCATAGACTTTTTTATGGAGATGCTTATTTTTAGCTACCCATCTCTTGCATAGCAATTTAGTGGTTCCGTCAGGGAAATAAGTTCTAACAAGTTTTACATGACCCGAACGAATTATTTCCCGAATGCGCTCTCTATGTTCGCTGTCAAGGCGATTTATATCACCGTCAGTAATAGAATCGAAATGTAACTCAATATTTATATTCTGATTGGGATCATAAAATTCGCCCGATGAAAGCTTCTGACTAGAAAAGAAGAGTTTAACTGCAAGCAAGACGGAGGATTTCCCGGCATTGTTTTCTCCGATTATGCAGCCCATTGGGGTCAGTTTGAAACTACCGCTTTTAATACCACGGTAGTTATCAATAAAAACGTAGTTAATTTTCATTATTAGTTATAGGTTTAGGTGTAATTGAAATTATCAATGATTACAACCGCTCATAATTCAATCCCATAAAACAAACTGACACTATTATGTAATCTTAGTTCAAACTTAATAGATTTATAACTATTAAAAAAAGAGGCTTCGAAACACGTTAGCCACAATTACTGTTATGTTAATATTTTTATCTGATTGACCTATGGAGAATGTTGTATTTTATACTGTAGAACACTCTGTGTCTAGACGAATCCATTATACTTTTTTTTAAAGGACTGAAATAATACTTTAAGCCGCCATGAAAATTCTTCACACTGCCGATTGGCATATAGGCCAACTTTTTCACGAGTTTGATCGTAGTTATGAGCACCAACGATTTTTAACTTGGCTTTTAGGAGTGCTTGTTAGCGAGCATGTAGATGTTTTACTGATTAGCGGAGATGTTTTTGATTCATCTAATCCCGCAGCATACTCTGTCAAAATGCTTTATACTTTCTTGAATCAGGCGGTAAAATCAAATCCTGATTTGCAGATAATTATGACAGCGGGTAATCACGATTCTGCATCAAGATTAGAATCGCCTAAACCATTGCTCGAATCATTCAATATATATGTCATTGGTCTTATTGAAAAGAAAGAAGATGGTAACATAGATTATGAAAAACTAATTATTCCTTTGAAAAATAAAGACGGAGTAACCAAAGCCTGGTGTATAGCAGTTCCGTTTTTGCGAATGGGTGATTATCCTATTATTCCAGACGCCGAAAATCCTTATGCAGCCGGAGTAGCATCATTTTATAATGAAGCATATGATTGCGCCTGTGCCAAAAGACAGGCAAAGGAGCCCATTATCTGCATGGGTCACCTGCATGCGCAGCAAACGGATATGAGCGAAGTTGACAAAACGGTTGAACGGGCTATTATGGGCGGTATTGAGTGCATTGGCGCTTCGGCTTTCCACGAAGAAATCCGATATGTAGCCCTGGGACATATTCATAAAGCCCAACGTATAGCGAGTAAAGAACATATCAGGTATTGCGGCAGTCCTATCCCCATGTCCTTTTCAGAACTCAATTATAAGCACCAAGTCATTGTGTTTGACCTGGAAGACCAAGGTATCAGTAATCTGAAATCTGTCGACGTGCCCGTCTCGGTAGAATTAAAGAGAGTGCCATTGGTTCATAGCTCATTGGCAGAAGTACTAAGTGCATTACAGCAATTACCTGACACGGGTGCCGACCCCTTATCAACGCCTTACCTTGAAGTCCGGGTATTGCTTGATGGACCTGAACCGGGGCTGCGCCACAAGATAGAAACAGCCCTAAGCGGAAAAGACGTCCGCTTGGCTAAAATTGATGTAAGGTACCCCGCAATCAACACTACGGGAGATCCTGCAACGGCTGTTGCGGAATACAATCTCAACGAACTGCGGCCTGAAGATGTGTTTGAAAAAGTATATCAGACTAAGTATAATAATACCGTTCCGACAGAGCTGCTCCAATTATTTAACAAGGTAACTCAAGAGGTGGCCCAATCTGAAGCTATATGAAGATTTTAAGCATTCGCATAAAAAACCTAGCCTCGCTGGAGGGTAATACTGAAATTGATTTCACTCAGGAACCGTTATCATCGGCAGGTATTTTTGCTATTACTGGCCCCACCGGCTCTGGGAAATCTACCATTCTGGATGCACTTTGTCTCGCTTTGTATGGGAAAACACCAAGGTATCTTCAGGCCAGAGAATCCGGAATCGAAATAACTGACACACAAGGAAGCGCCATCAGCCAGGGAGATGTACGGGGTATATTAAGAGATGGTACCGGCGAAGGGTTTGCAGAAGTAGATTTTGCCGGTGTTGACGGGCAGCGTTACAGGAGTACCTGGCGGGTGCGAAGAGCAAGAGATAAAGCCGAAGGAAGCTTGCAGCAATATAGCGTGGCCTTAAAAAATATTGATACTAACACTGATATCCCTGGGAGGAAGAATGAAGTGCTGGAAATCATAGAACGCCTTGTGGGATTAAATTTTGACCAGTTTACCCGATCCGTATTGCTCGCCCAAGGTGATTTTACGGCTTTCCTCAAGGCAGCTAAAGACGAAAAGTCGGCCTTACTGGAAAAACTTACAGGCACCCACATCTATTCTGAAATATCCAAGCAGGTCTTTGCTAATTACAGCCGAGAAAAGCGAGAACTAGAAGACCTGAATCTGCAACGGGAGGGCATTACCACATTTACTATTGAAGAACTAGAAGAGTTAGAACGGCAAAAAACGACACTAGAACAAAGCATAATAACACAAGACAAGGAAGCAGAAGCTTTAGCAAAAGAAATTGACTGGTTTACCCAGCTTGTAGTATTACAAAATAATTTCAAGGTCGCACGAACAGCGCAGGCGAATGCCATCAATGCCAAACAAAGTGCAGCCGACCGCGAGCAACAGTTAAAGCGAGTGGAACAGGTGCAATTCTCGCGAACCTGGGTGGATGGACAACACGCGGCGGAAAAACAGCTAACCGAAAAAACAGCATCGCTTAAACAATTACAAACAACGCTTAGTAGCTTACAACAGCAAAAGGAAGGACTGGATAAAAGATTACAAATTGCACATGAAGCGGCAGCGGCCACTCTCCAAAAGCAAGAAGCAGCGGTGCCGCAACTGGAAGAAGCAAAGGCATTGGATATACAGATCAAAGAAAAAGCGGAACAGATAAGTCAAGCGACAATAGAAGTAACGACTGCTGAAATTAATCATCAGCAATTGCAACAGGAGCTACAAGCGCAGCACCAGCAATCCGAGCTATTACTCGCTTCGATTACGCAATTACAGCAATGGAAACAGGATAATATTGCACGGCGAACTATTGTCGAAAATCACGGACTAATCAGATCAAAGCTTGGGGATGCAAGGACGCTGCTAGATGCCGCACAAGCATTGTTACCTCAACTGGAATCTACACAAACTGAGATAGCTGAAGCGAAACGGACAAAAAGCGATCTGGATGCAAAATCCAAAGTTATCATTCAACACTTAGAGGCAGAAAAGCAAAAACATAATGCAGCTTCTAGAGTATTGTCGGCTATGCCAATTGCAAGCGTAGAAAAAGAAAAAGCCGCTATGGACTCTCAAATTGAAGATCTAATTGCAGCGGAAGCGCACTGGAAAGTAGTTTCCCACAGTGAGGCAGACATGGAAACAGTAAAGCAAAAACTTGCTGCTAATCAGAGCATATTAAACGATAACTTGCCACTACTGGCACAGGCATCTGAACGGTTAGTGATTGCTAAAGCAAAACGAGATGCATCACTCCGCATGTTGGATAAGGCAAAGCTCGCTGCCGCTGACAACGTGAAATCCCTTCGATCACAATTGGTGCCGGAAGAGCCTTGCCCCGTTTGTGGCAGCAAAGATCATCCGTATGTTACCGAACAGCCCCAATTAAATCATTTGCTAGCGGAACTGGAGACAACGCATCAAGAAAATGAAAATATTTACGCTGCCGGCCTGCAAACAGAAGGTAGTTTGAAAGAAACCGTTTACCGTCTAAAAGAAACGATCGCGCTCCAAGAACAGGAAACAAGTACCAAAGAAACAACGCTTGCAATACATCAAAAAACATGGGAGGGCTTTGCCATCTACCCCCGTGCCGTTGAGATTCCGAAGAAGCAAAAAGCTAAATGGCTTGCAGAGCAGTTACAGGGGGCTAAGACACAACAAAGAAGCCTGCAACAACAAATAATGTCGTATGGCGCAAAAAAACAAGAGTTGGATGCATTGCAAAACGGCATAAATGAATTGGAACGCCAACAGAATGAAAATAGCAATGCCATAAAAGATACAGGTCGGCGCTTACAATCTTTGCTGGAGAAAGAGGTTCAATTTCGTAAAGAACAAGAAAATAGCAACCAGACTCTTACCGCAACAGAGCAGAGCTTATCTTCCTATTTTACCGCACCCTATTGGTTTAACCATTGGAAAACTGATTCTGCGGCATTCCTGCGACAGATCGACGACTTTACTGAGCAATGGAAAACCACAATGCAAAAGCTGGAAGAAGATGACCGGCAACAGGGTATATTGGCGGCAACACTCGAAGCAACAAAAGTGCAGTTACAAAACGCTTCTGTGGAGGTACAAAAAAAGAAAACTACACTTACTTCTTTAACAAAACAGCAGCATAGCCTTACTCAAAAACGAGAATCTATCTTTAACGGCGTCGCGGCCGCAACAATAGAGTATGATTTAAAACAGGCGGTAATAGCAGCGCAGGATGAATTGGAAAAAACCAGATCCAAACGTGAACTTTTACAAATAGACCTTACCCGTACTGCCACGCAGAAAGATCAGGCCGAAAAAGACACAGTGGCGTTGCAACAGCATGCCGAATCCTTCCAGCAAAAAATACGTGAATGGCTTACAAAGTTCAATAGCTACAATACACTAGCATTAGACAAAGAACAATTATTGCAATTATTGGCCTATGACACTGACTGGATAGAAGCAGAACGTATCGCTTTGAAAGCGATCGACGATCTCATTACACAAACACAATCCGTTTTAGAGGAACGCACATTACAATTGCAGCAACATGAACGGCAACGAATTTCTGAGCGGAGTGTCGAAGAGTTAACAGGTTTGCTGAACATTGTAAGAATAAACTTACAACAGCAGGTTCGGCAAAATAATGAGATTGGTTTCCAGCTCCAGCAAGACCTCGCCAATAGACAGAGGATAGGCGACCTATTGGGAAGTATTAAAGCCAAAGAACTTATTACAGAAAACTGGGCTAAGCTTAACGAAATTATAGGGTCTGCGGATGGCAAAAAGTTCCGGCTAATAGCTCAGGAATATACCTTGGATGTCTTGCTTAGCTATGCCAATATCCACCTAGGCGTGCTAAGTAACCGTTACCTGCTCCAGCGCATACCGAATACGCTGGGATTGCAGGTGATAGACCAGGACATGGGTGATGAAGTGCGCACCGTGTACTCCCTTTCCGGCGGCGAATCGTTCCTAGCATCACTGGCGCTAGCATTAGGCCTGGCCTCGCTATCCAGCAGCCGTATGCAAGTAGAATCCCTGTTTATTGATGAAGGCTTTGGCTCTCTCGATCCGATTACGTTGAATATCGCAATGGACGCATTGGAGCGCCTTCATAACCAAGGTAGAAAAGTAGGGGTAATCTCACACGTTCAGGAGATGACAGAACGGATACCGGTACAAATTAAAGTAAGTAAACAACAGAGCGGAAAAAGTAAGGTTGAAGTAATAAGTGTTTGAAAAATAAAGTAACATTTTAGTGCATATAATACAATTGAACTGAAAAAAGGTGGGAAGTCAATTTGTGAGGGAAGATCACGGGCATCATGATATTTGTCTGTTGGAAGTCTTTAAATTGAATCCCGCATTCGAGTAAGCATTAATTATTTTTGAAAGAATCATTACATAATAAAGAGGCCATGGAATTAGAATATAAAGACTACTATCTCCGCACTATTAACAAAGAAGATAATGGATTGAAGTTGGTTTTGGGTGGCACGGGTTTAGGTAAGACGCATGGAATGAGAGAAGCTGCTAAAGAGTATCTGAATTCAGACAAGGAAGAAAAGAAGAAACTTATTTATATCACCAACCGCCACAACTTAATTACAGAGCAGAAACGAGAATTCGAAAAGGCAAATTTCAAGTGTTGCTACCTGAAGGGAAATAGAGAAATAGTTCTGGACATACTAAAAACAAATCTCTTTGACGAATTGATTGAAAACCTTGAAGCGAATTATTTTTTTAAGTATGACGAAATATACAAGAGCAAAAGCAAGCGTAAGGCAAAGCTGAATAGACTTGTTGATAGTATTGACAGTAAAGTTCAATTACTAAAGGAGGGCAAGCAAAAAAACAATTCTCTCTTAAAAGCTCTTGATAAGGATTTAGGTGCGGAGTGTGATGAGCTCTTTAGAATTTTCAAAGCTCAATTTATTGCTATAGGTAGAAACGATGAAGCTCTTCACGACAAGTTGAAAGGAAATCAATTCGTTTGGAGACTCTTCCCCTATGTGGAGTTCGAAAACAATCATGAAACAAATATTTTGCTTGTAACTATTCAGAAGGTTTTAATGGGCTTTTTTGATGGAAAGAAAGACATTAAGATAGCATCCATTGAAAATAAAATTGTTTTTCTTGATGAATTTGATTTTCTGGAACAGGAAATCATGAAGATACTTTGCGATGAACCTTCAATTATAAATCCATTAGAGTTTGTGAAAATATTCTATGAAAAATTCAAGCACTGGTCGCAAGCTGAGTTTTGGGATAGCACCGAGGAGTTGAAAGGGCTGAAGGAAAAGTTCAATGGGGTTACTAAGTACATTGATGAGGCAATGAAAGAGAAGGGCCTAAATTTCCCAAATGTAATGGACTTCAGATTGGACGGTAAGCCTGAAGAGAATGGAAGACCCTACATGCTTTTTCAAACCAATGAAATCATAACTCCTAAGCCATTTTTCCTGAAAGAAAAAAACAACTCCTGGTATATTCAAGAAGGAAAAACCGTTGAATCTGTTTCTCCGTTTCAGTTGTTCAACATCTTGGCAATTGCAACAAGCAAATTACTTGGGGTGTTTCATTATTGTCAACGCAATCAAACCTTAGTTTCTGAAATAATTCAGGCTATTTGGAATCAAAAGAATGACAACTTTGGCGGTAAGTATGAAACCTATATAAACGAGAACTGCCTTTATCACAGAACAAAAAAGAAATCAGGTAGAGATTACGAAGCATACAAAGACAAATCTCCTTATGAAATCGGTTTCCGACTGGTAAAATTGGCAAAGCGCGCGCAAAGTTTTGACCCGAATAGTGCGGAGTTGGGGCAGGTAGAACTTTTCACGTCACCGGAAGCGGTAATTGCCAAACTTTCCGATAGCAATTTAGTATTTGCGCTTTCGGCAACCACAGACATTCCGAGAACACAAAAGTGTTTCAACATTGAGTGGCTAAAGGAAAACGCGACATATATTGAGTTGGATGAGGAAGATTATGCCATTATCAGAGCAAGAAGAAACACAAAGCGAGAAGTTCGACAGACGAAAGTGTCATTGAAGATAGCTGGACTATTGAATGAGGAACATCCAGTCGGAGTAATTCTGAAGAGCAAATTACAAAACAGAGATTATGAGAAGCAGAATGAGACAGAATACCATGCTAAACCAAGATATGAAAGGCTATTACGAATGTTTGATACGCTTTACAAAGCTATTAACGGACACAAGTTTTCTCACCTTATTTTCGCAACTACATTTGCCGATATAAAAGAGATTTTCGATTATAAACAAAACGAAAACCACCTCTTGTTTTATCAGGTGGATAGACAAATTTTTCACTCAGCAAGATTCCATGAAAAGAATGATAAGTTTTTCAATGTAACTCTTAGTGGTAAGCAGTGTTCCGTTTTGTTTCTTGATGCACCCGATGCGAGAAAATTACAAGAAGACCCAGAATTCTTAGAAAATTATAGGAAGTGCTTTGCAATGCAAGACAAAATTTTTGTAATTACCCAATACAAATCCGCAAGCAACGGCATCAATCTTCCTTGTTTTCAAAATATGGGAGTCTTTGAAGAAGATTTTCAAGGAATCCATTTGTTAGAACCACAGCATTTTTGGTTTGACGACAGCAAGGAATTTTCAGATTACAAGAACAATGAAAAGCAGGCACTTTGGTATTTGTGGAAATTAAAAGATGCGGGGCAATTTGATACTGGTCAATTCAATGTTTGCTTGAGCGCAAGAGATGCGAAAGCATCATACAAAATCAATATCTCGAAAATCAACAATCTTTATAAGGATAAGGCGGACGAAAAAATTCTAAATGCGATTGCTCTTTACCACCAAGCATTAGGACGAATTGAGCGTAGGAATGAAAAAGTCCCAGAGGTAGAAGTTACGCTTGATTATGATGTATTCATGGATTTTTATCGGTTCGTCTCATCCGAAAATTTCAAAGACCTTGTTGAGCAAAGAAAAGACATAACCTCAGCCCTGATTATTGAAGTTCACAATGCCGTGATTGAAGAAGCGAATCGCCGAGAAATAACGATTGAACTCAACGCACAGAAAACATTTGAGCCGAAGCAAACCTTTTCGCGACAGCTGATTGAAGGTGAAATTCTCAGCGAAGTAGCGAAAGTTCGACAAGGACAATATGATGAAACTGTTTCAAAGGAAATAAAAGAAGCATGGACAGCATTAAGAGACGCACTTTTAAAACATGACCTTGACACTCGAATCAATATCGAAACGATTGGCAAGACTATTCACATCAAAAGAGACCTGGCTTTTGAAACCAAATTTATCAATAGAAACAAAGAGTTGTTTATTGACACAGATAAGCTTAGGGTTTATAGGGAATTAGCTGCCCACAAGAAACTAACGACTTGGAATTTGGACACCGCTTATAAAACCATTTCGAAGAACAATCTATTGAAGCAACTCTTTGAAAGAAACAGCTATCCAACATCATTCGAAATCAAGCCGAACCTGGTAAATCACATCCTCACACCTTACATATATCAGGCAATCCTCCTAGGAGCAGTTGGGGAACAAGCAATCAGTTTTCTATTGAATCATCATGGAGTATCGCTTGACGGACTTAGTGAGTTGGACAATTCATTGTTTGAAGTAGTTGATGCCAAAGCGAAAGGGCTTCCAATTTATTTCGATTTTAAAAACTTTTCTCCACACACCATTGACAAGTTTTCACTTAAGCCAACCGATAGGAATTACGATACAGAAATCAATTCCAAAGACCTCACTCAAAAAATAAAATCGAAATTTGAGACGATTAAAAGGCAAACTGAAAAACCTATTCTTTATGTTCTTAACTTATATTCAGAGCAACGGCTAAAGCCTGATTTCTTTGATGAAAGCATGAATCCAGTTACCTATGAAAAAGACAGTTGTATTAGAATAATTCCAAGTGTTTTGAATCCTTCCGACCCTAATCAGTTATCAGCAGAGTTTCAGTCATCTTTAAAATTTATAGGCATCCATGAAACAGCAAGTATGTAAGACATCATCCCTTCTTTTTGACTTAGAAAAATCTTCGTTTAAAAAACTGAGGGATAAAAATTCGATTTGGCAATTCAATTTACCAGCCCACATACAGGACAAATATAACGAGTATGCCATCCTGCATAACTGGGCAAAGGATAGTTTGAATATACCTTACTACCTGAATATCCCTTCTAAAAAACTTTATGTACTGGTTCCAAACGGAGAATCGGTTCCAGAGTTAAAGTATGAAGAGAGGAAACTTTTATCATCGGCTTTTGAGGGTTATAATACCAGAGGGCAGTTTCACATACTTGTAAAGTTGCTACTTGCGAAATATTTTGAACTCACAGAAACCTTTGTTAGCAATGACAAGTTTTTTTTACATGCAAGTGTAAACAGAAGCAAGACATGGGCAACGGTTTTGAAAATTGATATTACCCATAATTTCAGAAACACGGAGGCGGTGGAATTTTACGTAAAGGATGAAGCCAACCGGTTGAAAAACATTTCGGAGGAGGAACAAGGAAAGTATTACCAGAAGGAAGTTATTTACGGACAATCCATAGCTAATGGGCAATCATTTTTCAAACAACTAAAGCGAAAAGAAATTAAAGGATTTAAGGGTTTGCTTTTCGCAAAGCCCAAAGCTGGTTTCGTTGGAAATACAAAAACCAAAATCAACTATCACTCGATTTTTGATTCTTCCGAGCATGAATCTTCAAAGGCTTTTTTGCTGGAACGATTTACAAATAAGTTTCTTCAATTTTTGAATGATTACGGAATCAAAACCACTTCAAAGGAACTGCATCTGACAAAGGTTGATGTCGAGAAACAACGGACCGGACTTGATATAAAAGGTTTCGATATTTCTCTGGTTGATGAAAGAAAAGTTAAGAAAAAAAAATTGGGAGAAATTTTTCAAAGCAATGAGGAGGTTTTGTTTAACGAAAAAGCCATAGATAATTTACAGAGCGGTGAGAGCTGTTTGTTTGTTATGGACTATAACAAAGAAGATTTTGAGGAACGGTTTAAAGACGAGAAAGACCCTTACAGAACCTTTAAAGAGAGCGTTAATCACAAGGAAATCGCGAAACAAGGAATTTGCATCAATGAAAATTATTTTGATGATGATGCGAGGGATTCAGAAACAAGTAAAGAAGATTATTTGACTTATGAGGGTTTAAGCGAAAAAGATTTGCAGAGAAATCTGGGCATCTGTATTTCACAACTTTTTCTAAAAAGAACTTTACTTAATAAAAACGCAGCGTTCCTACCGCATAATGAAATTCTGAAAACGCATTGTTTCGCTTACAGGAATTATCTGTTGTTCGTAGAAGGTGACAATGTGGTAATTGAAAGATTTGAAACCCCAGGGGAGCTTTTAGAAAAGGTTACTTCGAGATTCAGTAACCTTAATGCCGAGAAGATTTTTGAGGGCATTTACAATTATCATAATCCATTCGGAGGTAAAAAGGAATTTGATTTTGATAGTCATAGAATCATTTTCAGCAACGATTCGGTTATTGAGATTGTAGATATACCAGAAAGAGCATTTTATGACGAAGAGGAGATTAAGCAAAGAATTGCTGAAAGAACAAAGCTAAGACCCAAGTCAGAATTTAAGTCAAAGGACGCTGACAGTGTTTCAAAGCAGTTCAATAGTTTTCTTAACGAGGACATTGAAGATGCGATTTTGAGCTATGAGGACCTGAAAATGAAATACGGTAAAGGCGAAAACGGATTTCTAAAGCAGATATTTGGCTCAAAGGATGAAAGACCACTCGTGAAATTTCTGAACGATAAAACGAAGGTTCAAATAAAAGGATTAAAACAGGATGGAATTTTTTCGACGTACACGGGTATTTGGTTCGATGAAGCACAACAACAATATTTTGTTGGAAGAACTCACGGCTATCAGCACAAACAAGACAAGGGCTCACAAATGAAGAAAATATTGACGCATTTTGGAAAATTTCAAAGTGAACCTTTCTTTGAGTTGTTGAACGTTGACTTTATTCGCTATAAAGAAATTACAGTTAACCCTTTCCCATTTAAGCTAATCGAAATGTTTGACTTAATGATTTCTGATAGCCAGAAAAAGACTGAGAAGGCTTTAGAATCTTAATTGTTATTATTCAAGTCATCGAATAATATTATACTTATAACCGCAGAACATATGGGTTTAGAAAATAGTTTCACAATAGATAAAGTTATTCCTACGGATTTAAGAAAACTAAGAGGGAAAAGTCGGATACCTGTTAGTATTTAATTGCGCGGCAGAGGGAGTCATTATTCCAATTCTTTCTGATCAAATTTAAGATTCTGGTTACTAAGTAAAATGTGTAGTTTCGTTATACAGCCACCTCAGGTACAGCAGTGGCTTTAACAGCATTATACAACATTTCATCAAACTGATCAATCTTTTCATTGCCTAACTCCTCTAAATAAATCTCTGTAGTCTTCTCATCCTTATGCGAAAGTGCTTCCTTAATGGCTGAAGTCGCGACACCATTTGCCTTTAACCCACTAGCATAGCTATGCCGCGCTACATACATTGTAAGGTTGCATTGCAACCCAATCTTCTTCGCAATGGATTTAAGCCGTTTTGAAGTTGTGCTCTGTAAGCTTCTAACTCTCTCCTTTTGTGCGAAGATTGTATCATGTCGTTCATCAAACACAGGAAATAAATAATCATCATAAACAAGGTCTTCGTAATAGGCAATTATCTGCCGAGCCCTGTCGTTCAGTTTTAAAGAAATCAAATCGCCAGTTTTCTGACGGGTATATTCCAATCTTCCGTCGACTATATTCTTTTTACTGAGGTAAGCAATGTCTGTCAAGTTTGTTCCCCTGGTATAAAAACTAAACAAAAAGTAATTCCGCGCCATCCACTCCGCACTATAATGTTCCAGGTCCATCTGCTCAATCGTGCGGATACTGTCAAGTGAAATGGCCCTTTTTCGGGTTTTTAAATTATAGCGAGAGAGGCTAAAGTTCTTATAGCCATAATCACCCTCTGGGCAGAGATCCAGTTTTATAGCTCTTTTAATAAGTGCCCTGAAGGTTTTAAAGTAAAAGAACAAGGTAGTATCCCTATGGCCCCGTTGTGTACAAAAAGATTCCCATTCGGTTAGGAATGTGTAGTTGACATCCCTAAATTCTAGTTTCTTATCCGGCTTAAACAATTCAAGCATTCTCTTGCAATTTTTATAAGAGGCAGCAGTGCCCACTTTCCCATCCTCATTTAATTGCTTCTCCACACGATCGAAAACTTCAAAGACACCCACCTCCTCGGTACTTTTGCTAAGGGTCTTTTGAATATCGTAAACAGTATAGTGACGATCCTCACGAACGCACTCAAGTTCATAATCTTCGATCCTATCGATTATTTCATCGATCGTCTTCTTTAGTTTTAAATACTTCAGATGCTTCTTATTAGGTCTTTGAGTAGCCTCGTCCCATTCCTTTTCCAAACAATCGAATCCAGTGGACTTAATAATTTTCTTTCTGTCCTTGGTAATCTTTACGATGATGGGATAGGCCCCAAATTTATTTGGCCTATTCTTTCTTAATACGACAGTTACTTG
>WBZM01000614.1_pt1 | contig 46846 bp, 48 predicted proteins | sample 5204271 | NCBI WGS metagenome assembly WBZM01 (sample SAMN12344346, study PRJNA552823) | activated sludge metagenome | biome: Activated sludge suspended growth; feature: Nitrification reactor; material: Wastewater; isolation source: activated sludge from nitrification reactor of wastewater... | reverse complement strand
TTTCCGAGGAGCGTTGCAGCGCCCCCACCATGCGGGGCGTGAGGCTCGGAATTCGATCCAGGCAACGACGCTCACCCACTGATCGCGTGTGGTGAGCTGTTCATCCCGTCAGTGGTTTTTCAAAAGCATTGCCTTTGGAGCAAACCATGAACGCACCCCTGAAGAACCCCGTGGCGCAGGACTCCGCCATTGCCGACATCACCCTGGCCGACTGGGGCCGCAAGGAAATCGCCATCGCCGAGACCGAGATGCCCGGTCTGATGGCGATCCGCGCCGAGTACGCGAAGGCGCAGCCCCTGAAGGGCGCCCGCATCACCGGCAGCCTGCACATGACGATCCAGACGGCGGTGCTGATCGAGACCCTGCAGGCGCTGGGCGCCCAGGTGCGCTGGGCCTCGTGCAACATCTTCTCCACCCAGGACCACGCCGCCGCCGCCATCGCCGCCAACGGCACGCCGGTGTTCGCCATCAAGGGCGAGACGCTGGCCGACTACTGGGACTACACGCACCGCATCTTCGAATTCGGCCCGGCCGGCAGCAAGGCCGAGGGCCCGAACATGATCCTGGACGACGGCGGTGATGCCACGCTGCTGATGCATCTGGGCCGGCAGGCCGAGACCAACCCCGCCGTGCTGGCCGCGCCCAAGAGCGAGGAAGAGCGCGTGCTGTTCGCCGCCATCCAGGCCAGGCTGCGCCAGGACCCGAGCTGGTACAGCCGCAAGAGCGCCGAGATCATCGGCGTGACCGAGGAAACCACCACCGGCGTGCACCGCCTCAAGGAGATGAGCGCCGCCGGCACGCTGCTGTTTCGCGCCATCAACGTCAACGACTCGGTCACCAAGAGCAAGTTCGACAACCTGTACGGCTGCCGCGAGTCGCTGGTGGACGGCATCAAGCGCGCCACCGACGTCATGGTGGCCGGCAAGATCGCCGTGGTGTGCGGCTACGGCGACGTCGGCAAGGGCAGCGCGCAGGCGCTGCGCGCGCTCAGCGCCCAGGTGTGGGTGACCGAGATCGACCCGATCTGCGCGCTGCAGGCGGCCATGGAGGGCTACCGCGTGGTCACCATGGAAGAGGCGGCGCCGCTGGCCGACATCTTCGTCACCGCCACCGGCAACAAGGACGTCATCACCTACGCCCACATGGCGGCCATGAAGGACCAGGCCATCGTCTGCAACATCGGCCACTTCGACAACGAGATCGACGTCGCCAGCCTGGAAGCGCGCTGCCAGTGGGAAGAGATCAAGCCGCAGGTCGACCACGTCATCTTCGAGGGCGGCAGGCGCATCATCCTGCTGGCCAAGGGCCGGCTGGTGAACCTGGGCTGCGGCACCGGCCACCCCAGCTACGTGATGAGCTCCAGCTTCGCCAACCAGACCATCGCGCAGATCGAGCTGTTCACCCGCCCCGACGCCTACGCGGCCGGCCGCGTCTACGTGCTGCCCAAGCACCTGGACGAGAAGGTCGCGCGCCTGCAGCTGGCCAAGCTGAACGCGCGCCTGACCGAGCTGAGCGACGAGCAGGCGCGCTACATCGGCGTGGCCAAGGCCGGGCCGTACAAGCCCGACAGCTACCGCTACTGATCCCGGGCGGACCCCATGACGCGCTGGCTGCATGCCTGGGGCTGGGTGGTGCTGTGGCTGTGGATCGTCGGACGCAGCGGTCGCGCCTTTCCGATCGGCCTGGGCAGCGCCCTGGTTCTGGCGGTGCTGCTGGTGCCGGGCATCTGTCTGCCGCTGGTGCTGATGCGGCGCGAGGACGCGCCGGACCTGTCGGGCGAGCTGTCGGCGCCGCTGGCGGGTCTGGCGGTGGGCATTGTCGGCCTGCACGTGCTGGCCGCGGGCAGCATCGCGCTGGCTGAATGGCGGCTGTGGCCGCAGGGCGACGACTGATGCGCGCCGACCAGCGCCTGGTGCAGGCCGGGCTGGCCACCTCGCGCGCTCAGGCGCAGCGCCTGATCGACGCCGGTGCGCGCTGGCGCAGCGCCGCCGACGCGCCCTGGCAGCCGGTGCGCAAGAGCGGCCAGGAGCTGCCGCCCGACGCCGAGCTGCAACTGCTGGATGCGCGCGAGGCGGCGTACGTCTCGCGCGGTGGCCTCAAGCTGGAGGGCGCGCTGCGCGCCACCGGGCTGCGCGTGGCCGGCTGGCGCTGCCTGGACGTCGGGCAGTCCACCGGCGGCTTCACCGACTGCCTGCTGGCGCGCGGCGCGGCGCAGGTGACCGGGGTCGACGTGGGCCACGGCCAGTTGCATCCGCGCCTGCGCAGCGACGCCCGCGTGCGGGTGCTCGAAGGCGTCAACGCACGGTCCCTGGATGCTTCTGTTTTGATAGCTGCTGGCGCTGATCAGGCGGGCGCTGAAGGCCAATCTGGCACTCATTTCGACCTGATCGTGGGCGATCTGTCCTTCATTTCGCTGACCCTGGTGCTGCCGGCGCTGCTGCCGCTGCTGGGCAGCGGCGGGCAGTTGCTGCTGCTGGTCAAGCCGCAGTTCGAGCTGCAGCCGGCCGACATCGGCAAGGGCGGCATCGTGCGTGATGCGGCCCTGTACGCGCAGGTCGAGCAGCGGCTGCGCCAGGCCTGCGCCGCGCTCGGTCTGGCCGTGCACCACTGGTTGCCCAGCCCCATCACCGGTGGCGACGGCAACCGGGAATTCTTTCTCCATGCCGCGCGCGCGGCGACGACTTGCGATACCCCATGAGCGTCAACCTCAGTCTCGAGTTCTTCCCCCCCAAGACGGCCGAGGGCGCCGACAAGCTGCGCGCCGTGCGTGCCCGGCTGTACACGCTGCAACCCGAGTTCTGCTCCGTCACCTTCGGCGCCGGCGGCTCGACGCAGGAAGGCACGCTGGACACGGTGCGCGCCATCGTCGCCGAAGGCTGGCCCGGCGTGCCCCACCTGTCGTGCATCGGCCAGACCGCCGCCAGCATCCGCGAGCGCCTGGCCAGCTACCGCGCCGCCGGGGTGCGGCGGCTGGTGGCCCTGCGCGGTGATCTGCCCAGCGGCTACGGCATGGGCGGCGAATTCCGCCACGCCAGCGACCTGGTGGCCTTCATCCGTGCCGAAACCGGCGATCACTTCCGCATCGCGGTGGCCGCCTACCCTGAGTTCCACCCGCAGGCGCGCTCGCCCGAGGCCGACCTGGACGCCTTTGCCGCCAAGGTGGGCGCCGGGGCGGACATGGCCATCACGCAGTATTTCTTCAACGCCGACGCCTACTTTCGCTTCGTCGACGAGGCGCGCCGGCGCGGCGTCACGGTGCCGATCGTGCCCGGCATCATGCCGATCACCAACAGCACCCAGCTGCTGCGCTTTTCCGACAGCTGCGGCGCCGAGGTGCCGCGCTGGATCCGCCTGCGGCTGCAGGGTTTCGGCGACGACAGCGCCGCCATCCAGGACTTCGGCGCCGACGTGGTGGCCGCACTGTGCCGCCGCCTGCACGAGGGCGGCGCGCCGGGCTTTCACTTCTACACCCTCAACCAGTCGGCCGGGGTGCTGGAACTGTGCCGCCGAGGAGGCTGGGGCGCCCCTTCCATATAACCATTGGTTTAATGTCAACGGTTTTATCTGGGTTTTACCGTCTGAAACCCTGGATTGGGGGGTCCGGAGCGCCTGGCTGGGGCTGGCTGGGGCGGTGGCGCCGTTAAAATCGGCCCCATGCCACGGGACACCTCTCCCGGCGCCCGCTTGCGCGGCACGCCGGTTTCGGGAAGTGCCCACCGTCCGTCAGCCCGCCGACTGCTGTGTCTCGGCGCCCTGTGGCTGGCAGCCGGGCCGCTGGCGGCCCAGACGGTGAGCCTGAACACTTCCACCCCTGCCGTTGCCGAGCCTTGCTCTTCAGCCAAGGCGGTGCACGACATGCGCTGCCCCAACTACACCGGCTTCAAGCCGCGCGTGGGCGGGCTGGCGGGCGCGCGTGCGCCGGCCGGCCGCGCCGCCGATGACGTGGCCGAAGGCCTGGCCCTGCCCGAGCGCCGGCCGCTCGGTCTGCGGGGCGGGCGCGACCTGCAGCGCGGCATGGCCTCGTGGTACGGCCCCGGTTTTCACGGGCGCCTGACCGCCAGCGGCGAGCGCTTCGACCAGAACGATCTCACCGCCGCCCACAAGACCCTGCCTTTCGGCACCCGCGTGCTGGTGCACAGCCCGCGCACCGGCAAGCAGGTGGTGGTGCGCATCAACGACCGCGGGCCGTTCGTCAGGGGCCGGGTGATCGACCTGAGCAAGGCCGCCGCCCGCATGCTGGGCCTGCACGCCCTGGGTCACGACGCCGTGGTGCTGCGCGAGCTGACACCCGATGCGGGCGACCAGGCTGCCGCCGCCGACCGCGCCGGCTGATCCCGGTCGCCATCAGGTCAACCGGCACCAGCGCCCGTGGCAGATTGCGGCGGGCTCAGCGCTCGTCGTAGCTGACCACCAGCCGGTCGCTGGTGGGGCGGGCCTGGCAGCTCAGCACGAAGCCCTGGGCCATTTCCTCTTCCTCCAGGGTGAAGTTCTTGTCCATGCTGACGCTGCCTTCCAGCACCTTGGCGCGACAGGTGCAGCACACGCCGGCCTTGCAGGAATAGGGCGCGTCCAGCCCGGCGCTGAGGGCCACGTCCAGCACATGCTGGTCGCGCCGCATGGCCAGCTCGTGCGGCTTGCCGTCGATCAGCACCGTCAGCGCCACCTGGCCGGCCGGCGCCTCGGGGTCGGGCTGGGCGATGGCGGCGCGGCGCGCCTCGGGGCTGAGCTCGTCCAGGCGTGGGGAGCTGAAGCGCTCGGTGTAGATGCGCTCGGCCGGCACGCCGGCGGCGCGCAGCGCGCTTTCGGTGGCCTCCAGCATGGCTTCGGGGCCGCAGATGAAGACCTCGTCCATGCTCTTGGCCGGCAGCAGGGTGTCGAGCAGCTGCTGCACCTTGGCGGCGTCGATGCGGCCTTCCAGCAGCGGCACCTCCTGCGCCTGGCGCGACAGCACGTGGATCAGGGTGAGGCGATCCTTGTACTTGTCCTTCAGGTCCTGCAGCGCTTCGTTGAACATCACGCTGCCCATGCGGCGGTTGCCGTAGACCAGGGTGAACTTGGCGCTGTCGCTGTCTTCCAGTGTGCTGGCGATGATCGACAGGATGGGTGTGATGCCCGAGCCGGCAGCAAAGCCGACGCGGTGCAGTGCGCGCGGCTTGCGGATGGTGAAGCGGCCGTCGGGCGGCATCACGGCCAGGGTGTCGCCCGGGCGCAGCTGGGTGGCGGCCCAGTTGGAGAACATGCCGCCTTCCATCGGTCGGATGCCCACTTCCAGCTCGCGCGCGCGCGCGTAGCGGCTGCGCGTGGAGCAGATCGAGTAGTTGCGCCGCACGTCCTGGCCGTCGATGGTGGCGCGCAGGGTCAGAAACTGGCCGGGCTGGAAGTCGAACTGCCCGTGCAGGTCGGGCGGCACGGCGAAGGTGATGGCCACGGCGCCAGCGGCTTCGGGGTTGATGCGGGCGACGGTGAGGTCGTGAAAGCGGGGAGCGGACACGCGGGTCTCCTCAGATGCTCTTGAAATGGTCGAACGGCTCCAGGCAGTCGAGGCAGCGGTACAGCGCCTTGCAGGCGGTGGAGCCGAAATGCGAGGTTTCGGTGGTGTGGGTGGAGCCGCATTGCGGGCAGGCCACCGCATCTTCGGCATCCGATGGGCCGTCGGCGCCCGCCAGACGAGCGCCGGCAGCTCTTGATTTAGGAGCAAAATGAATCACCGATTCGCCGCCGCGGCGGCTGGCGCAGCGCGGTGGCGCGATGCCGTAGGCGCGCAGCTTGTCGCGCGCGGCCTCGCTCATCCAGTCGGTGGTCCAGGCCGGCGCCAGCTGGGTCACCACACGGCCGGGCACGCCGGCGTCGCGCAAGGTGGCGGCGATGTCGTCGGCGATCTGGTCCATGGCCGGGCAGCCGCTGTAGGTGGGGGTGATGACCACCTCCACCGCGCCGTCGCTGCCCCGCCGCAGCGCGCGCAGGATGCCCATCTCGCGCAGCGTGACCACCGGGATCTCCGGGTCGGTCAGGGTGTCGAGCAGCGCCCAGAGTCTGGCTTGCTCCTGATGGGATAGCTGCTCGCGCTCGCCAGTCGGGCGCTGGAGGTCGATCGGGCTCATGGGGCGGCCGGCGTGGCTTACCAGGTGGCGCCCGGGTGGGCGCGCGCCAGGCTCTGCATTTCAGCCAGCAGGTAGCCCAGGTGCTCCGAATGCAGGCCTTGCTTGCCCTGGCTGACGTAGCCCGGCTGCGCGGCCGGGCGGGTCAGCGTGGCCTCGGCCAGCGCGTCGTTGACCAGCGCCTGCCAGTCGGCGCGCAGCGCCGCCATGTCGACGCCGCTGGCGTTGTCGCGCGCTTCGGTTTCGTGCGTGCTGGCGGTCCAGAACTCGTCGGTGAAGGGCAGCAGCCAGTCCAGCGCGGCCTGCGCGCGGCACTGCGAGGCGTCGGTGCCGTCGCCCAGGCGCACCAGCCAGTCGCGCGCGTGGCGCAGGTGGTAGCGCACTTCCTTCAGGCTCTTGGCGGCGATGGCCGCCAGCTGGGGGTCGGCCGAGCGCTGCAGGCGCTCCCACACCAGCACCATCAGCGCGCTGTAGAGGAAGTTGCGCACGATGGTGACGCCCCAGTCGCGGTCGCCCACGCCGGTGGGCACCAGCGGCGGGCTGTGCGGCAGCTCCAGCAGGGTGTAGTTGCGGAATTCGGGCACGTCGCGGAAGTAGGCCAGCGTGTCTTCGGTCAGGGGACCGGCCGGCCAGTGGGCGCCGCGCGGCGCCCGCACGTCGCCGGCCAGCCGCTCGGCCGCGTACTGGTAGAGCAGGCGCGCCTGGCCGATCAGGTCCAGGCTGTTGTTGGCCATCGCCATGTCCTCTTCCAGGATGGGCGCGTGGCCGCACCATTCGGCGTTGCGCTGGCCCAGCACCAGGGCGTTGTCGGCCAGGTGCAGCAGATAGTCGATCGGGGCGCGGGTGCTGACGCGGGCGTCCATCACATGTGCCCCACTTCTTCGGGGATTTCGTAGAAGGTCGGGTGGCGGTAGATCTTGTCGCTGGCCGGCTCGAACAGCTGGTCTTTCTCGCCCGGGTCGCTGGCGGCGATCAGGTGCGAGGGCACGACCCAGATCGACACGCCTTCCTGCCTGCGCGTGTAGACGTCGCGCGCCATCTGCAGCGCGTGCTGCGCGTCGCTGGCGTGCAGGCTGCCGCAGTGCTTGTGCTCCAGGCCTTGCTTGCTGCGGACGAAGACCTCCCACAGAGGCCAGTCCTTCAGTGCGGGTGCGTTGCTCATGGTTTCTCCTCGGGGATCAGGCGGCCTTGCGGGCGCGTTGTTGCTGCTTGGCGGCATGGGCCAGCGCGGCCTCGCGCACCCAGGCACCGTCGTCGTGCGCCTTCACTCGGGTGGCCAGGCGCTCCTTGTTCATGGGGCCGTGGCCGCCCACGGTCTGCCAGAACTCGTCCCAGTCGATCGGGCCGTGGTCATGGTGGCCGCGCTGTTCGTTCCACTTCAGCTCGGGGTCGGGCAGCGTCACGCCCAGCACCTGCGCCTGCGGCACGGTGGCGTCGATGAACTTCTGGCGCAGCTCGTCGTTGCTGACGCGCTTGATGCCCCAGCGCATGCCCTGCGCGCTGTGCGGGCTGTCGGCGTCGGGCGGGCCGAACATGGCCAGGCATTTCCACCACCAGCGGTTGACGGCGTCCTGCACCATGTCGCGCTGCGCCTGGGTGCCCTTCATCATGACCAGCAGGGCCTCGTAGCCCTGGCGCTGGTGGAAGCTCTCTTCCTTGCACACGCGCACCATGGCGCGCGCGTAGGGGCCGTAGGAGCAGCGGCACAGCGGGATCTGGTTCATGATCGCCGCGCCATCGACCAGCCAGCCGATCACGCCGACGTCGGCCCAGTTCAGCGTCGGGTAGTTGAAGATGCTGCTGTACTTGGCGCGGCCCGAGTGCAGCGCCTCCAGCATCTCGTCGCGCGAGGTGCCCAGGGTCTCGGCGGCGCTGTACAGGTACAGGCCATGGCCGCCCTCGTCCTGCACCTTGGCGATCAGGATCGCCTTGCGCTTGAGGCTGGGCGCGCGGCTGATCCAGTTGCCCTCGGGCAGCATGCCGACGATCTCGGAATGCGCGTGCTGGCTGATCTGGCGCACCAGCGTCTTGCGGTAGGCCTCGGGCATCCAGTCGCGCGGCTCGATGCGGCCGTCGGCGTCGATGCGGGCGTCGAACTGCGCCTGCAGCGCCGCTTCGCGCTCGCTGGCCGGTCGCTCGACCGTCTTCGGCCCGGTGGCCTTGCCCTCGTCGTCGGGAACGGAAAAGGATTGGGTGTACACGTCGCGGATCTCCTGGGTGACCGACAGCACCAAGCCCGCGCAGCCTCGAATGACCGGACCACGCGGGCGTGAAGACCCAAAGTATAGTGAGTTAACCGACCGAACGGTTGGTTAATTGAGGCGGGATCGCCCAGGGTTTACCCGGGCGTCCGCCGCTGCGCGCCCCGCGGGCCGGGACTGCGCAGATGGGCATGCATGCCGAGTGCCGACGAGAGCGGCCCAAAGCGGCCGATCCGGGCCCCAGACACCGCCGCCGCATGGGCTGCGCCCACCATGGGCCGGCAGGGCCGGTGGTGGGTTGGGGCGGTTCTTGCCGGCACTGCGGAATCGTTGGCGCCCCTCAAGGGTTGGCGCTGATGGCCTGATTGAGGGTATTCCACAGGGGTTTGGTGTAGGGCACCATGTCCTGCTTGAAGTACCACCAGAAGTGTCCGCCGGCCCAGTTGGCCACGGGGGGTTTGATGGCGTAGTAGCGCTGCAGGTAGGCGGCCTTCTGTGCGGCCTTGCTGGTGCCCACCTCGCCAAAGCCCAGACGCGAGTTGGGGAACATGGTGGCCAGGCGCTGGAACACGGCGTTCCAGTCGGGCTTGAGGTTGTTGCAGTCTTCCTCGTAGTAGCTCACCAGCACGTAGTCCAGCCCCTGCTTCATGCGCTCGGGGATGTTGGCCTGCGCCCAGGTGAACATTTCGTTGCTGCGCTTGGACCAGCAGTCCTGGTTGTAGTAGAGCGTCAGCGCCGTGGTGCGACCCTGGCCCTTGGCGATGTCGTAGGCGCCGCTCATCTTGGCCACCACATCGGCGTTGTTGCCCAGCCACTCGCCGTTGATCTCGTTGGCGATCTCCCAGATGTCGACCACATCGCCCAGGGTGGCCAGGTACTCGCGGGTGCGATCCAGGTAGCCCTGCACGTTGACCGTGGTCAGGTACTGCGAATCCAGGATCTCGCCCATCACGTAGCTGACCTTGTTGATCGCCACGGCGGCCTTGCGATAGTCGCTGGCCGGCTGGTACTCGTCGAACACGATGCGCGTGGTCGGCGTGCGCGACAGCCGCGACAGCGAGTCGGTGATGGACTTCAGCTTGCTGACATCGTCCACGGTGACGCCGTACATCGGCATGGGGATGGGTCGGCCGGCGTTGGATGAAGGGGCTGGGGCGGGCGCCGGAGAGGGACTGGGAACCGGCTTGGGTCGGTTGGCCTTGGCTTGAATACTTTCCAGCTCATCCGACGATTCGCTTGTCGCGCTGGAAGCGACCGTGGCGGACTCCGGCGCCGCGCCGGATTCGCTGCCTCCGCCGCAGGCGCTGAGCGCCGAGGCCGCCACCAGGGCCATCAGCGAGGTGATCATGCGCAGCCTGGCGGTGCCAGCGGCGACCTCGCTCATGGCGGCCGAGGCCTCCATCGAGGATGAAGAAGATGGTGATTTGGGTGAAATTGAGCGTAGATACATGCGGATGAATGTAGGTTCCATCCCTTCATCACATGTAAAGCCCGGTACGGTTACATCTGCGCCACAGCGCGCCCGGGCGGCCTCGTTGCGGGTGGCCGAAGCCGCCGGTGAGTGGGCGGCTGCGCCGTGAGGAACCCTGCGGTGCGGTGATAGGTTTTCATACAAGTGTAATTCTTTTAACTTCCGTCATGGCGTGAAATGACGCAGAACTGATCGAAAAGTTACAACAAAACTGGGTAGAGGTTGGTGCGACGCGACACACCGTCAGCGGCCGCGGGTGCCGTGGCTCTCCCCGCTGTGGATCGGTGGGTCGATCGATGGTGGCGAATCAGGCGTTGGCGCACCTCGCCCCGTGCGGGCTGGCGCAGCGCCGTGCCGGATCGGCCGCGGTGGCGGTGTCGTCGACGTCGGCGGATGGGAAGTGCCGGCGTGGCTTGCCGAACGGGCAGGGCGGTCGCCTCGATGACGTGCCGGCGCGGGGCAGGCGGGCGGGGTGCATGTCAGCCTTCGTCGCCCGGGTTCAGGGTGCGTTGGCGCTGATGGCCTGATTGAGGGTGTTCCACAGGGGTTTGGTGTAGGGCACCATGTCCTGCTTGAAGTACCACCAGAAGTGTCCGCCGGCCCAGTTGGCCACTGGGGGGTTGATGGCGTAGTAGCGCTGCAGGTAGGCGGCCTTCTGTGCGGCCTTGCTGGTGCCCACCTCGCCAAAGCCCAGACGCGAGTTGGGGAACATGGTGGCCAGGCGCTGGAACACGGCGTTCCAGTCGGGCTTGAGGTTGTTGCAGTCTTCCTCGTAGTAGCTCACCAGCACGTAGTCCAGCCCCTGCTTCATGCGCTCGGGGATGTTGGCCTGCGCCCAGGTGAACATTTCGTTGCTGCGCTTGGACCAGCAGTCCTGGTTGTAGTAGAGCGTCAGCGCCGTGGTGCGACCCTGGCCCTTGGCGATGTCGTAGGCGCCGCTCATCTTGGCCACCACATCGGCGTTGTTGCCCAGCCACTCGCCGTTGATCTCGTTGGCGATCTCCCAGATGTCGACCACATCGCCCAGGGTGGCCAGGTACTCGCGGGTGCGATCCAGGTAGCCCTGCACGTTGACCGTGGTCAGGTACTGCGAATCCAGGATCTCGCCCATCACGTAGCTGACCTTGTTGATCGCCACGGCGGCCTTGCGATAGTCGCTGGCCGGCTGGTACTCGTCGAACACGATGCGCGTGGTCGGCGTGCGCGACAGACGCGACAGCGAGTCGGTGATGGCGGGCAGATCCTGGACGTCGTCCACCGTCACGCCGTGCAGGGGCAGCGGCACGGTGCGCCCCCCGCCCGCCGGCGGCGTCGGTGCAGGCGCAGGCGCAGGTGCAGGTGCAGGTGCAGGCGCAGGCGCAGGCGCAGGCGCAGGTGCAGGTGCAGGTGCAGGTGCAGGTGCAGGTGCAGGTGCAGGTGCGGGTGCGGGTGCGGGTGCGGGTGCGGGTGCGGGTGCGGGTGCGGGTGCGGGTGCGGGTGATGGACTGGGTGCTGGAGCGGGCGTCAGGCCCGAGGCTGCTTCGGAGCCGCCGCCGCAGGCGCCCACCAGACCGGTTGACGCTGCGATCAGCAGCGCCAACGTGCGGCGGCTGGTGGAGCGGCGCGCTGGGCCGGGTGTCCGGAGAGGTGCTGGCTGGGAGGAGGGGGGCGGGCAGCTGGCCGCGGAGGGGGCGTTCTCGGTTTCCAATATCGGCATGCGGCCGCAGTCTAGGCAGGCCGATCCGGCGTCGGGTAAGGGCTTGTTTCGCCCCAGTGCAGTGTTTTGCGCTGTCAGGCACTTATGGAAGCCAGAAAAAAGGCTTGCGGCAAGGTGCGGCTCGCAGCCCATGCTGGCGGCCTTGGCAACAGGCGCAACGCCGCCGCCAGCCTTTTTCTGGCTTCCCGCAGGGTGAGCCGCCAAGGGACCATCTGCTTGGTGGCGTGGCCTTGACATGGCTCCATCATGCCTGCGGCCACGCGCCGCGCAGCTGGCCCCTTGGCGACTCGCTATAGGTACCTGACAGCCCGAAACACTGCACCAGCCCACCGCGGTGCCGGTGGATACATCTCTTGCCTTGTTCAAACCAGAAGCCTGGCCCTAGAAACGGCCGTTGGCCGCTTGTCAACTTCGGGCGGGCCGCATCGATGCGGGGTCTGGCGGCTGCGATGGCCTTCACCTCCTGGGTGAGTCCGCTGCGCACCCACCCGCACCGCGCGCGCCGCGCCATGGCCGCGGCGCCAGCGGCTCAGTCGCCGGTGTCCACGCTCCAGCTGGCCTGGGGGCCGCGGGCGAGGGCCTGTTGGACCCGGGGCAGGGCCGACCGAAGGGCCGCGGCCAGGGTGTGCGGCGGATTGATGACGAACATCCCGCTGGCCGACAGTCCGTTGCTGCCGGGTGCTGCGCCGACGGCGAGGGTGGCCTGCAGCCAGGCGCGCTCGGCCTGCTGCGCCAGGGTGCGCAGGCGGCGCGGCAGCGTATGGGCCTCGGGGCGCGGGATGATCGGGTACCACACCAGATAGACGCCGGTGGCAAAGCGCCGCAGGGCGTCCTGAACCGCGCCGGCCACCTTGGCGTAGTCGCTCTTGATCTCGTAGCTGGGGTCGATCAGCACCAGGGCACGGCGCGAGCCGCTGCCGCTGGCCGGCGGCGGCAGCAGCGCCTTCAGCGCCGCAAAGCCGTCCTGCCGCGCCATGCCGACCTGCCGCCCCGCGTCGAGCTGGGCGATGTGCGCCTGCAGCGCCTGGGCGTCGGTGGGGTGCAGCTCGAACAGGCGCAGGCGGTCGTGCACCGCGGCGCGCGCCGGCTCCGTCATCAGGGCATGCATCAGCAGCGGCGAGCCGGGATACACCCGCCAGGGGCCGCCGGAGGCGCCCGTGCGGTTGAAGCCGGCCAGCAGGGCCAGGTAGTCGGTCAGCGCATCGTACTCAGAAACGATAGCGTCTGGCGCTTGTCTGGAGCGCGCTGTAGCCGAATTCGGTGCTGAATCGCCGGCGTTCGGGGGCGCCAGGCGCGCGATGCCCGCCAGCGCCTCGCCCGAGGTCTGCGCCGCTTCGGCGTCGAGCCGGTAGATGCCGGCGCCCGCGTGCGTGTCGATCATGGTCAGCGGGCTGTCCTTGCGCATCAGGTGGCGCAGCGTGGCCACCAGCGTCAGGTGCTTGAGCACGTCGGCGTGGTTGCCGGCATGAAAGGCGTGGCGATAGCTGAACATGGCCCGATGGTAGCGGCCCTCGGCGCGTCGGGCGCCAGCCTTGCGCCATTGCCCCAAACGCCGCTAAAATGGCGGGCTTTGCAGCGATCTGGCCCCGCGGCAAAAGCAAGCATCCCACCTAAGAGGCTCCCGCAGCAAGAGGAGCGCCGACCGTGGAAAAGGGCCAGGCAAACCCTCCACAAGGAAAACTCATGAAAACGTTCAGCGCAAAACCCGCTGACGTGACGCACGAGTGGTTTGTGATTGACGCCACCGACAAGGTGCTCGGACGGGTCGCCAGCGAAGTGGCCCTCCGTCTGCGCGGCAAGCACAAAGCCATTTACACGCCTCACGTCGACACCGGCGACTACATCGTGGTCGTCAACGCCGCCAAGCTCCGCGTCACTGGCGCCAAGGAGCAGGACAAGATGTATTACCGCCATACCGGCTACCCGGGCGGCATCCGCGAAACCAACTTCCGCGACCTGCAGGCCAAGCACCCCGGCCGCGCGCTGGAAAAGGCGGTCAAGGGCATGCTGCCCAAGGGCCCGCTGGGTTACGCCATGATCAAGAAGCTGAAGGTCTACGGTGGCGCCGAGCATCCGCACAGCGCCCAGCAGCCCAAAGTGCTTGAAGTCTAAGGAGCCGACGAGATGATTGGTGATTGGAACAATGGCACCGGCCGTCGCAAGTCCAGCGTCGCCCGCGTGTTTCTGAAAAAAGGCTCCGGCAAGATCACGGTCAACGGCAAGGCCATTGACGAGTTCTTCGGCCGTCAGACCTCGATCATGATCTGCAAGCAGCCGCTGGTGCTGACCGACAACCTGGAGACCTTCGACGTCCAGGTCAACGTGCGCGGCGGCGGTGAATCGGGCCAGGCCGGTGCCGTGCGCCACGGCATCACGCGCGCCCTGATCGACTACGACGCGGGCCTGAAGCCGCAGCTGTCGGCCGCCGGTTTCGTGACGCGCGACGCGCGCGAGGTCGAGCGCAAGAAGGTCGGCCTGCACTCCGCTCGCCGGCGCAAGCAGTTCAGCAAGCGCTGATCGGGCTTGGCGCCCTGGCGCAAAGGCCGCGCCGCCTTCCGGGCGGTGCGGCTTTTTTGTGGGCCGCGTGGTAAAAAGGGCGTGCAAGCCATCGCGGTGGCGGGAGAGCAGACATGTTGGGCATCAAGCGGCAGCCATCCGTGCGCAGCGTCATCGGCGCGGGTATGCGGGTGCAGGGGCCTTGCGCATTTCCGGACGGCCTGCAGATCGACGGTGCGGTGCTGGGCGATGTGGTGGCCGAGGGCGGTCAGCCCAGCGTGCTGGTGATCGGCGAAGCCGGCCGCGTGGAAGGCGCCGTCAGCGCCGACCACGTGGTGATTGCCGGCACGGTGGTCGGGCCGGTGCTGGCGCGCGAGCTGCTGGAGCTGCAGCCGACGGCGCGCGTGCAGGGCGATGTGCGCTACAAGACACTGGAGATGCAGCAGGGCGCGGTGATTGCCGGGCAGCTGCAGCCCCAGCTCACACCGCCGCCGGCGGCGCCCGAGGCACCCCTGGGGCGCGCCAGCGAACCGGCCGAGCCGACGCTGGACCCGGAACCAGGCCTGCCACCCAACCCCGACCGCCCCTGAGGGACGATGCGCCCTGGCCTGCCTAATTCCGACTGATTCGATATACTATTTTTCTGGCCCGCCGGTGCGGGCCCGACGCAGGAGCCCACCATGAGTGCCGTTGCCCAAGACCTTCAGACCCCCACGGCCATGCCCGATCCCATCATCTTCACCGACAGCGCGGCCGCCAAGGTGGCCGAGCTGATTGCCGAAGAAGGCAACCCCGATCTGAAACTGCGCGTGTTCGTGCAGGGCGGCGGTTGTTCGGGCTTTCAGTACGGCTTCACGTTCGACGAGGTCGCCAACGAGGACGACACGACCATGACCAAGAACGGCGTGTCGCTGCTGATCGACGCCATGAGTTACCAGTACCTGGTCGGCGCCGAGATCGACTACCGGGAAGACCTGCAGGGGGCGCAGTTCGTCATCAAGAACCCGAACGCCGAGACCACCTGCGGCTGCGGCTCGTCGTTTTCGACGGCGGAGTGAGCCGGCCGCCGGCGCATCGTCAGACCAGCATCGAAGAAAAGGGCGCCATGGGCGCCCTTTTCTGGTCATAACCGCTCAAAAACTTCGCCGATCAAGCGGCAATAGCTCACTATTTCATAGCGTTCTGCGGCGTGCCGGACCGCCGGCCGCTCACTCGAAGTTGCTGAGGGCGATCTGGCCGGCCGCCGTCAGCTGGGTGCGCATGTCGGTTTTCAGGCGTGCGAAGGCGGCCTTGGCGGCGGGCGAGACGGGCACATGCTCGCGCTGTTCGGCCAGCATCTCGGTCGGGTCCACCGGCTCGTTGTTGACGCGGAATTCCAGGTGCAGGTGCGGGCCGGTGGCGACGCCGGTCTGACCGACTTCGCCGATCACCTGCCCCTGGCTCACCGGGTCGCCCGCCTTGACGCCGATCTGCGACAGGTGGGCGTAGACCGTGGTGTCCTTCTTGTTGCGGTGCTTGATGTAGACCACCTTGCCGTAGCCGCTTTGCACGCCGGCGAATTCGACCGTGCCGTCACCGATGGTGTGCACCGGGGTGCCGGTGGGGGCGGCGTAGTCGACGCCCGCATGGCTGCGGCTGTAGCCGTACACCGGGTGGTTGCGCATGCCGAAGCCGCTGGTGATGCGCGACACCTTGAGCGCCGACAGCAGGTAGGCGCGGCGCAGGCTCTGGCCGTCGGGGGTGTAGTAGCTGCCCTGGCTGGCGCCCGGCTCCTTGAACCACAGCGCCTGGTGCGTCTTGCCGCGGTTGACCACCTCGGCGCTCAGGATGCGCCCGGCACGGACCGGCTCGCCGTCGGCTTCCAGCGTTTCGTAGACCACGGCAAAGCGGTCGCCGCGGCGCAGGCCGCGGTGGAAGTCGATGTTGGCTTCGAAGATTTCGGTCAGCTGGCGCGTCACGCTGTCGGGCAGCCCGGCCTCATCGGTGGCGGCGAACAGGGCGTTGCGGATGGTGCCGCTGGCCAGGCGCTGGTTGACCACCAGCGGGGCGGTTTCGACCCGCACGCTGAAGCCGTTGCCGGCACGCTCGACCACCAGGCGCTTGAAATGGCTGTCGGTGGCGCTTTCTGCCCAATGGGTGCGCAGGGACTGCAATTCGGCGCCGTCCGTGGCTTCGGCCGTCACACTGCGGCCGGCCACCGCGCGCCCGCCGAACAACGCCTGGCGGGTGGTTTCGTTCTTGCGCAGAAAGGCCGCGGCGGCCGGATCGGCCAGGCCCAGGCGCTTGAGCAGGGCCTCGGGGGTGTCGGTGGCGCGCGTCTGGTCGCTGCGGTAGAGGGTGAAGGCGTGCTGGTCCAGCGCCTCGGCCTGGGCGCTCAGGTCGCTGGGTTGCACCGCCTCCGAGACCAGGCGCAGCGGCGCGGTCGGCGCGGCGGGCGCCAGAGAGGCGACGGCAAAGGCGCCCCCGGTACCGCCCAGCAGCACGGCGGCCAGGGCGGCGGTGAGGCGTTTGGGGTGGCGATGAATGAAATCGGCGAGGGCCAGGCCGGTGGAAATCAGGGTTTGCTTCACGCGCGGCTGTTCCGGGACAGGGTGTTCAGGACAGGACAGACACACACCGGGCGGTGTGCGACTGCCACGAAGAAGGCTCGGCAACCGAGCGCACCCCTAAAATCGGGGCGGTAACGGGTCAGTATAACGAGCCCGGCCGACCCCTACAACCTGACCGTACGATGTCTGACAACGAACTTACAAACGCCGCCGTCACCGAGGGTGTGCGCGCCGCCATGGCCATTTCGCTGCGCGGATGCGACGAATTGCTGCCGCAGCAGGACTGGCTGAAGAAGCTGGCCCGCGCCGAAGCCACCGGCCAGCCGCTGCGCATCAAGCTGGGGCTGGACCCGACGGCGCCCGACATCCACCTGGGTCACACCGTGGTGCTGAACAAGATGCGCCAGCTGCAGGACCTGGGGCATCAGGTGATCTTTCTGATCGGCGACTTCACCAGCCTGATCGGCGACCCGTCCGGGCGCAACAGCACGCGCCCGCCGCTCACGGCCGAGCAGATCCGCGTGAACGCCGAAACCTACCGCGAGCAGGCCTTCAAGGTGCTGGACGCCAGCAAGACCGAGCTGCGCTACAACAGCGAATGGTCGGACGCCCTGGGCGCGCGCGGCATGATCGAGCTGGCCGCCCGGTACACCGTGGCGCGCATGATGGAGCGCAACGACTTTGCCGAGCGCTTCAAGGCCGGCCAGTCGATCAGCGTGCACGAGTTCCTCTACCCGCTGATGCAGGGCTACGACTCGGTGGCCCTGAAGAGCGACATCGAGCTGGGCGGCACCGACCAGAAGTTCAACCTGCTGATGGGCCGCCACCTGCAGCAGGAATACGGGCAGGAGCCGCAGTGCATCCTGACCATGCCGCTGCTCGAGGGCCTGGACGGCGTCGAGAAGATGTCCAAGTCCAAGAACAACTACATCGGCATCACCGAAGACGCCAACACCATGTTCGCCAAGGTGCTGTCGATCAGCGACGCGCTGATGTGGCGCTGGTACACCCTGCTGTCGTTCCGGTCCATGGCCGAGATCGAGCGGCTCCAGGCCGAGGTCGCCGCCGGCCGCAACCCCAAGGAGGCCAAGGTGCTGCTGGCGCGCGAGATCACCACGCGCTTTCACAGCGCCCAAGCCGCCGACGCCGCCGAGCAGGACTTTGCCCACCGCAGCCGCGGCGGCGTGCCCGACGCGATCCCCGAGGTGCAGCTCAGTGGCGCGCCGCTGGGCATCGGCGTGCTGCTCAAGCAGGCCGGGCTGGCGCCTTCCACCAGCGAGGCCAACCGCCTGATCGACGGCGGCGGCGTGCGCGTCGACGCCAGCGTGGTCAGCGACAAGGCGCTCAAGCTGGCCGCCGGCAGCTACGTGGTGCAGGTGGGCAAGCGCAGGTTTGCCCGCGTGACCCTGGCGTGAACTCCTGTTTTGATAGCTGCTGGCGCTTGCTGGTATTGCGCCAGCGCCCTTTTTTGCCTGCAACTCGCGGCCGGTGGGCGAGCGCCTGAGCATGGGCACCCTGAGCGCCTGGCTGACGCCGCGCCACCTGATGGCGGCCTCCATCGGCGTGGCCCTGCTGACCATCGCGCTGAAGGCCGCGGCGTGGTGGATCACCGGCTCGGTGGGGCTGCTGTCGGACGCGCTGGAATCCTTCGTCAACCTGGCTGCCGCCAGCTTCGGCTTCCTGATGGTGACGGTGGCCGAGCAGCCACCCGATGCGGGCCACCCGTTCGGTCACGACAAGGCGGAGTACTTTTCTTCCGGCTTCGAGGGCATCCTGATCATCGGCGCCGCGCTGGCCATCGTCTGGGCTGCGCTGCCGCGCTTCTGGTGGCCGCAGCCGCTGGAGCAGCTGGGCTGGGGCATGGGGCTGGCGCTGGCCAGCGCGCTGCTCAATGGCGGCCTGGCGCTGGTGATGCTGCGCGCCTCGCGCCGGCACCGCTCGATCGCGCTGGAAGCCGACGCGCGCCACCTGCTGACCGACGTCTGGACCACCGGCGGCGTCATCGCCGGCCTGCTGCTGGCGGGCGCCACCGGCTGGCTGTGGCTGGATCCGCTGGTGGCCATCGGGGTGGCGCTGAACATCGCCCGCGAAGGGGTGCGTCTGATGCGGCGCTCGTCGCAGGGCCTGATGGACGCCGCCGTCGAGCCCGACACGCAGGCGCGCATCGACGCCGTGCTGGCGCAGTTCGCCGCGCGCCACGGCGGGCCGGCCGCGGTGCTGTTCGACCACGTGCTGACGCGCAAGGCCGGCCAGCGCCGCTTCGTCAACCTGCACATGCACCTGCCGCCGGGCTGGACCCTGGCGCGCGCCGACGCCCTGCGCGGCGAGGTCGAGCAGGCGCTGCTGGCGGCGGTGCCGGGGCTGCACGCCAGCATCCAGATGCTGCCCGACGGCGTGGAGCCGATCTCCACCGAACTGGGCGCGGCCCCAGCCGAGGCGCAGCGCCCTTCACGAGACGAACCATGACGCACGGCCCCGCCGGGCGCCGATGGCCGCGGCGCCATGGTTTGTCGTTCAACGCACCACGGTAGCCAACCCACCATGCAAGCCCTGATCCAGCGTGTGTCCCAGGCCAGCGTCAGCGTGGCGGGGCGCGTCATCGGCGCCATCGGGCCAGGCCTGCTGGTGCTGCTGTGCGCCGAACGTGGCGACGACGAGGCCGTGGCCGACAAGCTGCTGGCCAAGCTGCTGAAGCTGCGCATCTTCAGCGACGCCGCCGGCAAGATGAACCTGAGCGTGCAGGACGTGGCCGGCGGCCTGCTGGTGGTCAGCCAGTTCACGCTGGCGGCCGACACCGCGGGCGGCAACCGGCCCAGCTTCACCGGCGCCGCCGCGCCCGAGGATGGGCGCCGGCTGTACGAACACTTCGTGCGGCAGGCGCGCGCCGCACACCCACAGGTGGCCACGGGCGAATTTGCCGCCGACATGCAGGTGGCGCTGGTGAACGACGGGCCGGTGACGATCCCGCTGCGCGTGGCGCCGGCGCGTCCGGCCGTCGGTCATGGATGAGGGCCGAGGGCATGGCCTGCCCGTCGTGCCGTTCGGCATCAGGGGGCGCATACAGGGCCAAACCGAACGTCTGTAACGCTGTGTGATAATGACCGCGTTGGCGCTGCGTGTACCGACGTTTTCGGTGGCACGGTGCTCGACATGCTCGCGGGTGACGGCATAAACTGGCGAGGCTCGTGTGATTCGTTTATTCAGAAGTACCCATCTACCGGAGGAAACCACTGTGAAGCTTTTTCGTTCCATTCAGCGCGCCAGGGGTGCTGCGGCCGCCGTCGGCGCCGCTCTGCTGCTGCTGACCACGTCGGCCCACGCCGACTTCGTCAACGGCGGTTTTGAGCAGTCTCCCGATTTCACCGGCTGGACGACACCTGGGTTTGCCATTCCTGGTGGCATTCCCACGTTTCCCCCGACCCAGTGGAGCCACCTGGGCCTGACCACCGGCACCAGCCAGTCGGCGGTGCAGAACGGCCCGGGCAATGCGGCTGCCACCGACGGCAACCTGACCTGGACCAACCGCGTGGCCCGTGTGCACGACGAGAACAACGGTAACAACTACACGGCCAGCGCGATCGCACAGGTGCTGACGGTGGCGGCGGGCGACATCGAGGCGGATGGCAAGGTGCATATCCGCTTCAATGCGGCGCCGGTGCTGGAGGACCCGGGACACGCACCCGATGAATAGCCGTATTTCTTCATCGAGGTCACCAACCAGCACGGCACCAGCCTTTACCACACGTTCAACTACGCCAATGAACCGGGTGTCCCCTGGGTGCTGAATTCGGCCGGCTCTCACCGCTACACCAACTGGCAGGCGTTCGACATTCCGGTGACGGCGGCGGTGGGCGACCAACTGACGCTGCGCTTGCTGGCCGCCGGCTGCGGCCAGGGCGGGCATGCCGGCGCGCTGTACGTGAACGATGTCCGCACCCAGGCGGCCGTCCAAGGCCCCAGCCTGTGGGTGTCCGCGGCCGGGCCGGCCACGATCTGTCTGAACCGGGGCGGCACCACCAACGTCACCTACACCTACACCTACCGCAACAACGGGACGGACCCGATGTACGGTGTGACGGCCTCGGTGTCCATGCCCGTCACGTCCGACAGCACGCCGGTGACCACCACGTTCGTCAGCATCACCAACCCCACGTTCGGTGGCGGCACCTGTACGGCGCCCGCAAGCCCGGGCAACCCGGCGACCTGCAGTATCGGTACGCTGCAGCCCGGCCAGCAGGGCACGTTCCAGATGACGGTGCAGATCCCGGCAGGGGCCATCGGCCCCACGCTCAACAACGGCACCTACAGCCTCAGTGGCACGACCAGTGCCCAGGGCGGCACCGTGGTGACCCAACTGGGGCCGCTGGTGCGCACCGCCATGAGCGAAAACTGCGCGGTCAACGTGGCCCCGGTTCCCACGCTGGGTGAGTGGGCCATGATGCTGCTGGCCAGCCTGATGGCGGCCTTCGGCTGGGTCATGATGCGTCGCCGCATGGGTTGATTTCGCTCCACCAGGGCGCAGACCGGGGTGCCTGGCGGCACCCCTGGGCCATAGCGCGGGACTGACGCCTTGCTGGCGTCAGTCCTTTTTTTGCGCCACGACGGCGGCGATGGACAAGGTTTCGCCCGCGGCCACCGGCGTCAGCGCGCGTAGGGGTCGGGCATGCCCAGCGCCGCCAGGATGGCGGTTTCGCGCGCTTCCATGGCCTCGGCCTCCTGTTCGCTGGTTTCGTGGTCCCAGCCCTGGGCGTGCAGGGCGCCGTGCACCAGCAGGTGGGCGTAGTGCTGGGCCAGCGGCTTGGCCAGTTCGGCCGCCTCGCGCGCCACCACCGGGGCGCACAGCACCAGGTCGGCCGCCAGCTGCGGCGCGCCGCTGTAGTCGAAGGTCAGCACGTTGGTGGCGTAGTCCTTGCCGCGGTAGTCGCGGTTGAGCTGGCGGCCTTCGTCGGCGCCGACCACCCGCACCGCGATTTCGGCCAGCCGCACGTCCGCCCCCAGCGCCGCGCGCAGCCAGCGCAGGACCTGCGCGCGCGGCAGCGCGGCCCGGTGCGGCGCCATCTCGGGCGAGCGGGCGAACTGCAGCGACAGGCGAAGCGAGGGCGTGGCCATGGTATGCGGGTCAAATCGGCCTCTGGCGCTTATTGGACGTGCGCCAGCAGCTATCAAATCAGGAGTTTTTCGGGGTGCGGGCAGGCCGCCCGGCGGCGTCGTAGGCGTCCACGATGCGCGCCACCAGCGGGTGGCGCACCACGTCGGCGCTGGTGAAGCGGGTGAAGGCCAGGCCCTTGACGCGCCGCAGCACCCGTTCGGCGTCGATCAGGCCGCTGGTGGCGCCCTTGGGCAGGTCGATCTGGCTGACGTCGCCCGTCACCACGCATTTGCTGCCGAAGCCGATGCGGGTCAGGAACATCTTCATCTGCTCGGGCGTGGTGTTTTGCGCCTCGTCCAGGATGACGAAGGCGTGGTTCAGCGTGCGCCCACGCATGAAAGCCAGCGGCGCGATTTCCAGTTGCGCGCGCTCGAAGGCCTTGGCCACGCGGTCGAAGCCCATCAGGTCGTACAGCGCGTCGTACAGCGGGCGCAGGTAGGGGTCGACCTTCTGCGTCAGATCGCCCGGCAGAAAGCCCAGGCGCTCGCCGGCCTCCACGGCCGGGCGCGTCAGCACGATGCGCTGCACCGACTGGCGCTCCAGCGCGTCGACCGCACAGGCCACCGCCAGATAGGTCTTGCCGGTGCCGGCCGGGCCGATGCCGAAGGTGATGTCGTGCTGGGCGATGTGCTCCAGGTACACGCTCTGGTTGGGCGTGCGCGCCTTCAGGTCGCCGCGGCGCGTGACCAGGCGATGGGCGCCGCCTGCGTCCTCGGCCAGCGGCTCGCCGTCGCCGGCCAGCATCAGCTGCACCGTCTCGGTGCGGATCGGGCGGTCGGCCAGTTCGTACAGCGCCTGCAGCACGGTCAGGGCGCGTTCGGCCGACTTGCGGGCGCCATCGATCCTGAACTGCTCGTGCCGGTGCGCGATGCTCACCTGCAGGCCGGCTTCGATGGTGCGCAGGTGCTCGTCCGTCGGGCCGCACAGGTGGGCCAGCCGGGTGTTGTTGGATGGGGTGAAGGTATGCCGCAGAATCACGCTTGGATTGTCCCCCATCCTGACCGTGAACCCGTCCGATCCTTCACCCACCCTGCCCAGCGCGCTCTACACCGAATCGGACCTGCCGCCCACGCTGCCGGGGCTGCTGGACGCCGAGTCCGGCCTGTCCGGCAGCTGGCGCACGCCGCTGGATCAACTGGACCTGCTCGAGCGCGAACGGCCGGCCCAGGCGACGCCCTGGCTGTACCGCCAGGCCATCCTGCTGGCCGGCCTGTGGGCGGTGTTGCTGACCACACTGGCGCTGGCGCTGGCCACTCGCCAGCCGTGGCTGGGCCTGCGGCTGGCGGCGCAGGACGGGCAGGTTCAGGTCGTGGACGTGGTGCCGGGCAGCCCGGCGGCGGTGGCCGGCGTGCACGTCGGGGCGCAGCTGCAGGCACTCGCGACCGCCGATGGAACGCAAGCCATGACGCTGCAGCTCGATGACTTGCGGGCCAACCCGGACGAGTTGGCCAGTTATGCCGACTGGGGCCGGTTTTATGAGCGGCAGGACCGGCTGGCGCGCCTGCTCGGCGACGCGTCGTTGCGGCTGACGATGGTGGCGCATGGCGCGCAGGAAGAGGCCTTGTTGCTGCGCCCGGCGCCGACGCGGCCGCCGGGCAGCCTGCCACCGCTGTTCTGGACCCTGATGGTGCTGCAGGCGGCCATCATGCTGATGGCCGGCTGGGTGATCACCGTGTACCCACCCCAGCCGGCCGCCCCGCGCAGCGCCGTGGGGGCGATGGCGATCTCGCTGGTGCTGGCCGGCGTGGCGGTGTTCGGTACGCGGGAGCTGGCGCTGCCCTCGACCCTGTTCCATGCCCTGGTGGTGCTGCAGCATGCCGGCAGCCTGGTCGCCGCACTCGCCGTGGCGAGCATTCTGTCGCACTACCCGAGTCGCTTGCCCGAAATGGGCGGCTGGCGCGTCTGGGTGGTGGCCGGCCTGTTCCTGCTGTGGGCGCTGGCCGATGCCGGCTGGTGGTTGCCGTCGCCCAACTGGGCCAGCCGCGCCATGCTGCTGGCGGCGGTGGTGGTGGTCACGGTACAGGCGGTGCGCCAGTGGCAGCTCCATTCGGGGGGCGATTCGGTGGCGCGCGACGAGGCGCGCACGCAGGCGCTGATCTGGATCCCGGCTGCGTTCTGCCTGTTCGGCCTGCGCGAGGGGGCTTTGCTGCTGGGGTGGGCGCCGCCGCTGTCGCAGGCCTGGCTGTACGGGCTGGTGGTGGTGGCAGTGGCCGGGCGCGCGGTCACGCACCGTGAGGTGCGGGTGTTCGAGCTGGACGACTGGACGCGCCAGGTGCTGCTGACCTGGGGCGCGGGCGTCACCATCTTGCTGTGCTATCGGTTGCTGCAGGCGAGCCGCTGGCTCAGCGACGAGCTGGCCATGCTGGTGTCGGTGCTGGGTCTGGGCCTGGTCTATGTGCTGCTGACGCGGCGCATCTGGGGGCGCGGCATTCTGCGGCGCAGCCAGACGCAGCGCGAGCTCACCAGCGCCATCCTGGCGCTCGGGTTGACGGCGCCGGAGGACCGGGGTCCGCTGTGGATGGCCTTGCTGGAAAACACCTTCGAGGCGCGCGTGAGCCTGGCCGACGGCGCGCAACCCTACCGAGTGACCACCGTGCTGGACGGCGGCCGGACGCTGTGGGTGCCGCCGGTGGCCGGTCTGCCGGGGGTGCTGCTGGGTCAGCGCGACCGCGGCCGGCCGCTGTTCGCCCGCAGCGACCGGCGCATGGCGGCCCGGTTGTCGGCGTTGGCGGCGCAGATCATCCACGCCCGCGACGCCTACGTGCGCGGCGCCAGCGAAGAGCGCCTGCGCATCGCCGACGACCTGCACGACGACCTGGGGGCCAAGCTGCTGTCGCTGGCGCACGCGGGCGAACAGGGCGAGGCCGGCGCCGACGTGGCCCGGTTGGCGCGCGAGGCGCTGGAGGAAATGCGGCTGTCGGTGCGCCACCTGAAGGCGCAGCCGGTGCCGGCGGCCGACGTGCTGGCCGACTGGCGCGCTGAAACCGTTGCGCGGCTGTCCGCCGCCGGCGTGCAGGTCGACTGGGACGCCCAGCTGTCGGGGCGGGTGGCCCCGCTGCCCATGCGCACCGTCGCCCACTTGACGCGGGTGCTGCGCGAGGCCGTGTCCAACATCATTCACCACAGCGGTGCCAGTTATTGCCGCGTGCTGTTGCAGCTCAGTCCGACCGCCCTCCACCTGGACGTGGAAGACAACGGCCAGGGCATGGGGTTGCCGGGAGCTCGGGGCGGCGCCGGCGGCCTGTCGAGCATCGAGCGCCGCGTGCGCCGCCTGGGCGGCACGCACCGCTTCGGCAGCGGCGCATTGGGCGGCACGCTGCTGATGGTGCGGGTGCCGCTGGAGTCGCCGCACAGCTGACTCTCGCGGCCTCTGCCGCAAGCCGGCCCAGGGCGGTGGCGGTGCGCCGGTGGCGACATATTCCGCATTTCCCGCAAGTTCGTGGATGCCGGGCCGAAGCATCCGGCCGCCGCCGGCTTAGCATGGCCAAGTCATGAAAGCCGTGCTTGTGATCGAGGATCTGCCGGACATCCGTTCCTGGCTGGTGGACACTGTGCGCGTTGCGTTCCCCGATGCCGAGGTGACGGCGATAGGCCGTTGTGGTGATGGCATCGATGCGCTGGCGCGGCAGCCGTTCGACGTCGTTCTGACCGATCTGGAACTGCCCGACGGCAGCGGCGTCTCGGTGATCCGGGCGCTGCGCCAGCAGCAGCCCATGGCGTTGTCGGTGGTGGTCACCATCCACGACGACGACGAACATCTGTTTCCCGCGCTGCAGGCCGGCGCCTTCGGCTACCTGCTGAAGGAAGCGTCGCGCCAGGAGCTGGTGGCGCAGCTGCAGCGCATCGCCGACGGCGAGCCGCCGCTGTCGCCTCCGATCGCCCGGCGCATGCTGGCCTACTTCAGCCAGGGCGGCCCGCGCGTGGTCGACGTGACCCGTTTCGACCCTCACGAAGTGGCGCTGAACGGACGCGAGACCGACATCCTGCAGCGCGTGGCCAAGGGCTACACCCTGCCCGAAATCGCGGGCCAGCTGAACCTGTCGCGCCACACGGTGGCCGACTACGTCAAGCAGATCTACCGCAAGCTCAACGTGTCCTCGCGCGCCGAAGCGGCACTGGAGGCCGCGCGCCGCGGCCTGGTGCGGCCCTGACTGGTTGCCCGGTGCCCGCCTGCCACCTGTCACCGCAGGTTTCGGTGGGGCGCGTTCCGGCGCTCCCTGTGGTTCCCGAATGCTCTTGAAATGAGAGCTGCTGGCGCAGGCCGGACGGCTTGTTTCGGCTGATTTATCATTGACGCTGGGCGTGGTGGTCGCGCTCTGTGGATCTTCTGAAAGCCCCCGCCGTGATCGGACGCCTTGCCGGCCTGCTGGCCGAGAAAACCCCACCCCAGATCCTGATCGACTGCCAGGGCGTCGGCTACGAGGTGTGGGTGCCCATGAGCAGCTTCTACCAGCTGCCGGCGCTGGGTGAGCGGGTCACGCTGCTGACGCATTTCGTGGTGCGCGAGGACGCGCAGCTGCTCTACGGCTTCGTCACCGAGACCGAGCGGGCCGCCTTCCGCGAGCTGATCCGCATCAGCGGCATCGGCCCGCGCATGGCGCTGGCGGTGCTGTCGGGTATGAGCGTGGCCGAGCTGGCGCAGGCCATCGCGGCGCAGCAGGCGGGCCGCCTGACCAAGGTGCCGGGCATCGGCAGGAAGACCGCCGAGCGGCTGCTGCTGGAGCTCAAGGGCCGGCTCGGCCCCGACCTGGGTGCGCCCGGCGCCGCCGCCCCCGCCAGCGACAGCCAGACCGACATCCTGCAGGCGCTGCTGGCGCTGGGCTACAGCGACAAGGAAGCCGCCGCCGCCCTGCAGGCGCTGCCGCCCGACGTGGGCGTGAGCGAGGGCATCCGGCTGGCGCTCAAGGCGTTGGCGAAATAATCACGCCGCATGAGCATCCACACCGACGACTTTGCCCTGCCGCCCGGCGCCGCGGCGCCGCGCCTGGTGTCGGGCGCTGCCGCCTCGACGCGAGAAGAGGCGCTGGAGCGCGCGCTGCGGCCCAAGCTGCTGGACGAGTACGTAGGCCAGGCCAAGGCGCGCGAGCAGCTCGAGATCTTCATCGGCGCCGCCCGCAAGCGCGGCGAGGCGCTGGACCATGTGCTGCTGTTCGGCCCGCCGGGGCTGGGCAAGACCACGCTCAGCCACATCATCGCGCACGAGCTGGGCGTGCAGCTGCGCCAGACCAGCGGCCCGGTGCTGGAAAAGCCCAAGGACCTGGCCGCCATCCTGACCAGCCTGGAAAAGCACGACGTGTTGTTCATCGACGAGATCCACCGCCTGTCGCCGGTGGTCGAGGAAATCCTCTACCCCGCGCTGGAGGACTACCAGATCGACATCCTGATCGGCGAAGGCCCGGCGGCGCGCTCGATCAAGCTGGACGTGCAGCCCTTCACCCTGGTGGGCGCCACCACGCGCGCCGGCATGCTCACCAACCCGCTGCGCGACCGCTTTGGCATCGTGGCGCGGCTGGAGTTCTACACCCCCGACGAGCTGGCGCGCATCGTCAGGCGCTCGGCCGGCCTGCTGCAGGTCGAGGCCGACGCCGAAGGCGCGTTCGAGATCGCGCGCCGCTCGCGCGGCACGCCGCGCATCGCCAACCGCCTGCTGCGCCGCGTGCGCGACTACGCCGACGTCAAGGGCCAGGGCCGCATCACGCAGGACATCGCGCACGCCGCGCTGGCGCTGCTGGACGTCGACCCCGAGGGCTTCGACGTCATGGACCGCAAGCTGCTGGAAGCGGTGATCCAGCGCTTCGACGGCGGCCCGGTGGGGTTGGACAACATCGCCGCCAGCATCGGCGAGGAGCCGGGCACCATCGAGGACGTGATCGAGCCCTACCTGATCCAGCAGGGCTACCTGCAGCGCACGCCGCGCGGGCGCGTGGCCACGCTGGCGGCCTGGCGCCACCTGGGGTTGACGCCGCCGCAGGGTGCCGGCGGGCTGTTCTGATCCGGGCGCCGGGCATCGACATCGGACAACCGTGCGCAGAGGGCGCAGAGGTTTCGCAAAAAAATCGGCATCGGTGTGAGCGACGGCTCAGGGCCACTGCCACCCGGCTGCCTTGCGCCCCCATTGACCGGGACAGCGATAGCGCCCACAGTCCTTCGGCGGTTCTTCCGGGTCCTTTGCGAAACCTCTGCGCCCTCTGCGTATGGAGGTCCGGCCGCAAGCCTCAAGCCTCCGGCGTCACTCCCAGCGCCACCAGAAAGCGCGCCACCATGTTGTAGGTGGCGATGGCGCTGGTCAGCTCGACCAGCTCGGTGGTATCGAAGTGGCCGCGCAGGGCTTCGAACAGGGCGTCGTCGACGCGCACGTCCAGCGTCATCTGCGCCGCATAGCGGATCACCAGTTGTTCCCGTGCGCCCAGCGCCGCGTCGCTGGCGTCGGTGCGGGCGTCGCGCGCCACCACGCGCGCCAGGGCATCGAGCTCGGCCTGGCTGCCGCCGGCGGCCAGGAAGTCGGGCGCGTGGTGGTGGTACTCGTACTGCGCCCCGGTCAACAGCGCCACGGTGCAGATGGCCAGCTCGCGCAGGCGGCGGTCGGTGGGCAGCTCGCTGCGCACCGCCTTCAGGTAGGTGTTCCAGCCGCGCGCCAGCGGTTCGCTCCACAGCAGCGCCCGGTCCAGGTTGATGAGCTGGCCGCCGCGGCGTGCCAGGATGGCGTCCACCAGTTCGGCGGGCTGGGGTTTGAGCGCCGGGCTCCAGTCGGGAATGCGCATGGTCGGCCTCGCGGGCGTTGGGATGGTGGCGAGGATAATCCAGCGCCATGGGCCGGCACCCGCGCGGGTGCCGGGCGCGCCGGCCACGGCCGGTGCGGCGGCCCATCGATCCTCGAATCCGCGGAGCATTCATGACCACCCCTGCCACGCCCCCGATCACCGAAGAAGACATCGCCGAATTCCTGATCCATACGCCCGGCTTCTTCGAGCGCCATGCCGAGTTGCTGACCGCGGTGCAGCTGACCAGCCCGCACGGCGGGCGCGCCGTCAGCCTGCAGGAGCGCCAGGCCGAAATGCTGCGCGACAAGATCAAGCTGCTGGAGCAGCGGTTGATGGAGATGATGCGTCACGGCAACGAGAACATGCTGATCGCCGACCGCATGCTGCGCTGGGCGCGCCAGATGTTCCTGGTGGCGCGCCCGGTCGATCTGCCGGCGGTGCTGGTGAGCGAAATCAGAAGCCAGTTCAGCGTGCCGCAGGCGGCGCTCAAGCTGTGGGACGTGGCCGAGGTCTATGCCGGCGAGCCGTTCGCGCAGGGCGCCAGCGAGGACGTGCGCAGCCTGGCCTCGTCGCTCGGCGTGCCGTATTGCGGCGTCAACGCCGGCTTCGACGCCGTGCAGTGGCTGGACGATCCCGAGGCCGCCGCCTCGCTGGCGCTGATCCCGCTGCGCGCCGGCGCCGCCGGTCCGGCGTTCGGCCTGCTGATCCTAGCCTCGCCCGACAGCCAACGCTACCAGGCCGGCATGGCCACCGACTTCCTGGAGCGCATCGCCGAGCTCGCCAGCGCGGCGCTGTCGCGGGTGCGCGACGATTGAGCCGGCAAGCCGCGGTGGCAGGGCCTGGTGGCTTCGCTGGCCTTCAGCGGCCCGGTGCGCGCGCCGCGCCATCGGCGACGGCTGCTGCCGATGACCTGGCGGCGCTTGGATGATCGAGGGTGTCCACTGTCATCGGTCCCTCGACTGAACCGGCCCCATCTCAGCGCCGCTCACGCAGGTGCGCATCGCTGGGCCAGCTGATGACGTGCTCGGCGCTGAAGCTCTGGCTGGCGCCGGCGGCCAGCGACTGCTCCCAGGCCACCACGCCTTTCTGCTCGTTCCAGCGCTCGGTCTGCGGCGCCGGCTGGTAGCGCGATTCGATCCGCACGTCCGCGTGCTCGCCCACCGGGGCGCTGTCCAGCAGTTCCAGCACGATGGGCTCGCGGTGGCGGTTGTCGATCACGTAGCGGCGGCTGTCGATGCGCTGATGGCGGCTGCCGATGAAGCCGCCCGTGCCCTGCTGCTGCTCGGGCCGCTCGACGCGCACGCCGACCAGTTCGTCGCGCCCGAACGCCAGACCGTCGCGGCTGGCGCTGGCGGCGTCGAAGCGGGCGCTGCCGACGAAGGCGCCGTCGCGCACCAGGTGCAGCGGGCCGGCCGGCCAAACGCCGGCCGGGGTGGTGAAGCTGGCGATCAGGTAGGCGTGGGCGTCCAGCGCCGGCGTGGTGCGCACGCGCAGCCGGGTGTCCAGCACCTGCTCGCCCAGCGTCAACGTGATGCGCTCGCCGCTGGAGGGCACGCTGACGCGCTGCGGCAGCACGAATTCGGTGGCGAAGCTGCCCTGGAACACGCTGACGTCGAAACTCGGCTCGGCCTCGGGCGCCTTGGCCGCGGCCGCCACCGGCACCGGGGCAGGGGCCGCGGCCAGGCGCTGGCGCGCTTCGCCGGCCGCCGGCGGCGGCTCGATGCCGACCCGCCAGGGCCGCGGCAGCGGCCCCTGGGTGGCGGCGCCGGGCTGACCGGTGGACAGGGTGAGCGGCACCTCGCTCCAGTCCTCGCCGCTGCTTTGCGCCACCTGCGCCAGGCGCTCAAGGCGCAGCTGGCGGCTGGTGCTGTCGAGGCTGGCGCGGTAGGCGGGTTGCCAGCCGGGGCCGCGCACCTGGTAGCTCAGGCGCAGCTCACCGCCCTGCGGCGCCCACAGCGTGACCTGCACCGTGCTGACCGGCTGGTCGCCCCGGCTGGCGCGGTCGCGTTCGGCCAGCAGGGGCTTGAGCTCGCGCTCCAGCTGCTCCTGCTGGCGCGCCAGCTGGTGGCGCCGCAGCAGCGCCGTCTGGCCGCCCTGTTGCAGGGCCTGCGCCGTGGCGCCGATCTGGCCGGCGGGCGTGCCGCGCCCCGGCTCGCCGCCGGCGCCGAAGTTCTTCAGGTAGCCGGTGGCGATGTCGATGCCGCCGGTTTCGGCCGCCAGCGCGGCGATGCGGTCTTCCAGCGTGCGGATGCGTTCGTCCAGCGCGCTGGCGCAGGCCGGGCCCAGCAGCTCGCGCGGCTGCTGGCGCAGCGCCAGCTCACCCACGCGCACGCCGGCGTCGGCGCTGAGCTGCAGGCTGGTGGCGTCCAGCCCCGGCGGCAGGCAGGCAAACAGCGCCTGACGCGCGCCCGCCGCCAGGCGCAGCGTGCGCTGGACGGTGGCGCTGCCGGGGTACAGCTTGACGGCGGTGATGCGCGAGCCGCCGCTGGCCGGGGCGGCGCCCTGGGCGGCGGCCGGCGGGGCCAGGGCCAGCCACAGCGCGGCCAGGGCGGATGGGCAAAGGTATCGGATCAGGGTCATGGTGCGGTTCATGCGGTGTGGTATGGCTCCCTGTCTGGAACATGGAACCGCTCACCCTGAGCCTGTCGATGGGCTTCGACGAGCTCGGCCCGAACGGTATTCAAGACATCCAAAGGCTCAGTCAAGGGGCGAAATGGTCGAAGGCGCGCGCGGCCAGCGGTTCGATGCGACCGTCGGCGCCGAGCAGGCGCAGGCCGGGTTCGGCTTCGATGCGGCCAATGCGCGCGAGCGGGGTGGCGCTGGCCTGGCCGGCGGCTTGCACGGCGCTGCGGGCGTCGGGCGGGGCGGTGAAGACCAGCTCGTAATCGTCGCCACCGGTGAGCGCCAGGCGCAGCAGGGTTTGACGATCAAAAAGGCCTGCAGCGCTTGCAGAGAAAGCGCCAGCAGCTATCGTTTTCATAGTTTCCTGGGCGTCCAGGCAGGCCCCGACGGCGCTCGCCCGCAGGATGTGGCCCAGATCGCCCGCCAGCCCGTCACTGACGTCGGCGGCGCTGTGGGCGATGCCGCGCAGCGCCAGGCCGAGCGCGATGCGGGGCGTGGGGCACTCGAGCCGCGTGCGCGCGGCGGCCAGCAGCTGCGGCGGCAGCGTCCATTCGCCGCGCAGCGCGCCCAGGGCCAGCCGGGCGTGGCCCAGCGCGCCGCTGACCCAGACGTCGTCGCCCACGCGCGCGCCGTCGCGCCGCAGCGCCTGCCCGGCCGGCACCTGGCCGAACACCGTCAGGCACAGGTTGAGCGGGCCGGCCGTGGTGTCGCCGCCCACCAGCGGGCAGCGCTGGGCGTCGGCCAGGGCCCACAGGCCGCCGGCCAGGGCCGCCAGCCAGGCGTCGTCGCGCGCGCGCTCGGGCGGCAGCGCCAGCGCCAGCGTGCAGGCCAGCGGCTCGGCGCCGCAGGCCGCCAGGTCGCTCAGGTTGACCGCCAGCGCCTTGTGGCCCAGCCGGGCCGGCGCGACGTCGGGCAGGAAGTGGCGGCCCTCGACCAGCATGTCGGTGCTGATGGCCAGTTGCATGCCGGGCGCCGGCTGCAGCAGGGCGCAGTCGTCGCCGATCCCCAGCACCACGGGCGTTGCTATTGAATCAGGAGCTGCTGACGCTTGCTGCAAGCGCGCTGCAACCGGTTTTGGCTTGAAATGACGGTCGATCAGCTCGAATTCGCCCATGGTGGCTCCTGCGCGCGCTCAGCGGGTGAGCGCGCTGGCGCGTTCGCGCACGCGGGCCACGCCCTCGGCCAGCCGGCGCACGCGGCCGGCGCGGCGTGCGGCGGCCTTCAGGAAGGCCATCATCAGCGGGCCGCTGTCCAGGATGTCGGCGGCGGCGCCGTTGCCGTTGAGATGGAACTCGGGGTGCCACTGCACGCCCAGCACGAACGGGTAGCCGGTGTGGCGGATGCCCTCGGGCACCAGGTCGATCGGGCTGCGCGCCTCCAGCACCAGGTCGCGGCCCAGGCGGTCGACGCACTGGTGGTGGATGCTGGTGACGCGGCGCGGTTCGTAGCCGTAGATGTCGGCCAGCCGCGAGCCGGGCATGAAGTGCACCTCATGCGCCAGACGGTCGTAATGGGCGGTGTCGCTGTGGGCGATGGCGCCCGGCCACTGGCTGGGGATGTCCTGCACCAGCGTGCCGCCAAAGTACACGTTGAGCAGCTGGCAGCCGCGGCAGATGCCCAGCACCGGCTTGTCGGCGCCGATGAAGCCGTGCAGCAACTCCAGCTCGTAGTCGTCGCGGATCGGGTCGTAGTCGGCCTGCGCCTGCCAGGGTGCGGCGCCATAGGCCTGGGGGTGGATGTCGATGCCGCCCTGCAGCACCAGGCCGTCGAGCTGCTCCACCAGGTCGCGCAGCGGCGGGCGCTTGCGCAGCGTCGGCAGGCGCTGGTCGATGAAGGGGATCATCAGCGCCACCACGCCGTGGCCCATGATCCAGTGGGCCATGTTGCTTTCCAGAAACTGCAGGCGCTTGGTCGGCAGGCCCAGGCCGGGCGGTGGCTTGTGCAGCAGGCGGGCGGAAATGCCGATGCGCAGGGTCATGGGGCGGGCGCGTGCGTGACGATGGGGCGACTGTAGGGCCAACGCGCCAGCGGCCTCAGGGTTGACCGCCGCGAAAGCGCAGCGCCGCCTGGCGGATCACCTCGGCCAGCAACTGTTCGCGCGCCTGCCTCTCGCGCAGCCAGCGGGCATCGTTGCGGCCGGCCTCGGTGTCGGCGCGCAGCAGGGCCAGGGCGTCGCTGGCGGCGCAGTCGGCGGCATGCCCGGCCAGGTGCTCGAACGTGGCCAGCAGGTGCTCGCGCAGCGGCAGATGCCGGCCGCTGGCCGGCTCGACGTAGACCGCCTCCAGCCCGAAGCGGCAGGCCTGGAAGCGGTTGTAGCTGTAGACCAGGTAGTCGTCTTCGCTGGGCTGGAACGGGCGCTCGCGCTGGATCCAGGCCGCCAGGCTCTGCACCAGCGCGGCCAGGGCGGCGGCGCGCTCCACCGTCAGCGGGGTGTCGAACACCCGCACCTCGATGGTGCCGTATTCGGGCTTGGGGCGGATGTCCCAGTAGAAGTCCTTCATGCTTCTGACCACGCCGGTGCGGGTCATCTTGTCGAAGTACTGCCCGAATTCGGCCCAGCTCAGCACGCAGGGCGCGCGCCCCGACAGCGGAAAGGCAAACACCGAGTTCAGCCGCGCCGAATCGAAGGCCGTGTCCTGACCCTGCACGAACGGGCTGGACGCCGCCAGCGCGATGAAGTGCGGGATGTAGCGCGACAGGCAGTGCAGGGTGTAGAGCGCGCTGTCGGCGTCGGGGCAGCCCACGTGCACATGCTGGCCGAAGATGGTGAACTGCTTGCTCAGGTAGCCATACAGCTGCGACAGCTCGTGAAAGCGCGGCTTGTTGTAGATGCGCTGCTGGTGCCATTGCTGGAACGGGTGCGTGCCGCCGCCCACCACCGCGATGCCCAGCTTGTCGGCGCTGTGCACCAGCGCGTCGCGGATCTGCTGCAGCTGGGCGCGCGCCTCGTGCCAGTCGTGGCAGATGCCGGTCGACACCTCGATCATGCCGGTGGTCAGCTCGGGCACCACCGAGCCCGGCAGGTCGCGCCGCGCCATCAGGCGCAGCATGTTGTCGGCGTAGTGGGTCAGGTCGTAGTCGTTGGTGTTGACCAGCTGCAGCTCCAGCTCGACGCCCAGCGTCAGCGCCTCGGAGGTGTGGAAGGCCTCCAGCGTCATGGTCGTGTCTCCGGGGGGGTGGTGTCGGCCGGTGCCGGCTCGCGCCAGCGCCGGGGCGCCGGCGCCTCGCGCGTGCGCACCAGCGCCAGGCCCACCAGCGCCGCCCCCAGCAGCTCGGTCAGCAGGATCACCGGCAGCGCGATGGCCGCCACCGGCGTGCCCACGGTGGGGGCGGCGGCGACGAACTGCGAGGTCAGCAGCAGCGCCACCGCCGACGTCGGAAACAGCGCCACCCCGACCCAGGCCGACTGGCGCAGCGACAGCGCGCTGACCGGGCCGGTCAGCAGCAGGCTGGCCAGCTTGGCCAGCAGGCGTGCGCCGGTCAGGCCCAGCGCCGCCAGCGCCGAGGCGGCGCTCCAGCTGGCCTGCGCCGCCAGCGTGGACACCAGCACGAACATGGCCATGCTCAGCATCGATGCGGCGGTGCCGAGCTGGCGCGGCCACACCCAGGGCCTGGGGTACAGCCGCTTGAGCACCAGCCCGGCCAGCAGGGCCGCCAGCGGCGCCGAGCCGCCCAGCGGCGTGGCGACGGCGACGCAGGCCGCCAGCAGGGCCAGGATGACGATGGCGGTGTCCTGGCTGGCCGGGTGCAGCACGCGGAACGCCAGCCGCAGCAGCGCCGCCAGCGCGGCGCCGGTCAGCAGCGAAATGCCCAGCACCGTCGCCGAGGCGCCCAGCGACGCCAGCAGCGACACGTCGCCGCGGTCGATGCTGCGCAGCATGGCGGTGCCGAGGGTGAGCGCATACAGGGTGTTCAGCGTGGCCAGCGCGATGGCGCGGTCGCTTACCGGCCCGCTGGCGCGCAGATCAGACACCACGCGCAGCAGCACCGCCGGCGACGACGCCACCGCCACCACCGACAGCGCCCGCACCACCGGCAGCTCCAGCCCCAGCGCGCGCAGCAGCAGGTAGGCGGCGGCGTAGGTCAGCAGCGACTCGACCACGCTTTGCCACAGCACCATCGGGTTGTGGCGCAGCCAGCGCAGCGACAGGCGGGCGCCGGCTTCGAACAGCAGCATGGCGACGCCCAGCTCCACCAGGGTCAGGCCGGCGCCCTGCAGCGGCCAGTCGGCGCCGGCCAGTCCGGTCAGTCCGGCCAGGGTGCCGAACACCGCATAGCCGACCAGCTTGGGCAGGCCCAGCAGGCGTTGCGACAGGTGCCCGGCCAGCGCCGCCGCGGCCAGCAGCAGCGCCCACTTGAGGGTGATCAGGCCGGCAGAGAGTTCAGACCCGCTGGTCCAGTGGGCGATCCATGGTTCAGTCAAAACAGTCAGCGTCTCCGATGCCTGCCGGCGGCCGCTGCGCGCGCTGGTGGCGCCCCGGGCGGCCCCGGCAGGCCGCGCGGACCAGGGCCGGCGCGGCAGCGCCCATGCTAACCCGTTTGGCCGGGCTTGTGGGGGTCGGCAGGGGCCTGGGTGGCCGGCGGCCGCTCGCGCACCGGCAGCACAAAGGACCACGGATCGCGCCACAGGCGCCGGCCCATGGCCTGGTAGATGCGGCGGCGATCGACGCCGGCGACGTTCTGCGCCGTCAGCGCCAGCCGGAACGCCAGGTAGAAGCTGACGCCGACGTCCAGCAGGCCGGTGACGGCGATGCCGCCGGCGGCCCACCACAGGGCCGGGTCCTGCCACACGGCGGGCCCCAGCTGCTGCGCCGCCACGGCGATCTGGCCCGACACCAGGGTCACGTGGCGCACTTCCACCGGCAGGCCGAAGAAGCCGACGATCGGCGGCACCAGCCCCAGCAGCAGACCGAGCGAGACGTTGGCCGCCCAGCCGGAGATGTGGCTGCCCCAGTAGCGGCCCCAGCGCCGGGCGCGCTCGCGGCCCAGCAGCCGGGTGCTGCGCGGGTGGTGCGCGATCACCGAATCCAGCCGGTGCAGCACGAACCAGTTTTCCACCCAGCCGGCGATCAGGCTGGAGGCGAACAGCAGACCACCGGTGACGATGGCGAACGGGATGGTGCGCCCCAGCATGTGGTGCTCGTCCAGGATGTGGTGCGCGTGCGCGTCGTCGATCCAGGGGCCGCCGCCCAGCGCGCCGATCGCCGCCACCAGCGCAAAGCTGAGCGCCAGCACCACCACCACGTTGCCGACGATGGCCACGAACTGCGTGCGCAGCAGATGCACCACTTCGGTGACGAATGCTTCGTGCGCGGCGGGTGTGTCGAGCGCCTTCAGCCGCGCCGCCAGGGTGGGCGCCGTCATGGCCGGCTGCTTGGTGGCCACCGTCCAGTGCAGCAGCATGATGATGACGAAGGAGATGGCGTAGTTCAGCCCCGCCGCCACCCCGCCCCAAAAGGCCGACAGGCCCAGGCCGACGATCACCAGCTTGCTCAGCGTGGTCAGCGCCATCACGGCGCCGCCGCCCGCCGCTGCGCCCAGCATGTGCAGGTATTCGCGCCGGTCGCGGGCGATGTAGTGTTCGCCGGTCTCGGCGTTGCGCTCGGTCACCCGCGCGGCCAGCAGCTCGGTGCTGCTGCGCACCAGCGCGCCCACGCTGCGGCTGTCCAGCTGCACGCGCACCAGGTGCGACAGCAGCTGGGCCGTGGCCTGCGCCGGCTCGTCGGTCTCCAGGCACAGCAGCAGCGCCTTGACGCGGATGATGCGCTGGCGCAGCTGGCGCAGCTGGAATTCGATGTGCACCGAGATGCCGTGCTCTTCCAGGTGCGCATACACGCTGGCGGCGGCGGCGCGGCAGGCGTCGAGCTGCTCGCGCAACTGCGCCAGCGCCACCAGCGCCGGTGCGCTGTCGCGGCCGTGGCTCAGCACCGCCTGGCGCAGCGCCTCGAAGCCGATCGGCAGGGCGGCGAACGGCTGCTGGCGCTGCACCTCGGGCGCCATGCGGATGCGCAGCTCGGCCGATTGGCCGGCGGCGCTGATCTGGCTGATGGCGTAGGCCAGCGCGTTCAGCAGCGTGAGCAGGGCGTAGGGCGGGGCGCCTTCGGCCGGGGCGTCGTCGAACAGCGTGCGGCGCAGCCGCTCCAGCGTCGGCTTGTCCAGCGCGCGCAGCCAGCGGGCGTCGAACTCGCCCGGCAGCAGCAGCGCGAACAGCTCGCGCAGGTCGGTGGTTTCCGGCGTCGGCGGGATCAGCTGGCGCCGCAGGCGGTCGGACAGCTCGGCCAGAAAGGCGCTGCGCGCGGCAAAACCCAGGTCGGCCAGCAGCGGTGTGGCGTCCACCTCGGTCAGGAAGGTGGCCCACCAGTGGCGCCACAGCCCCAGCCAGTCGGGGCGCTGCTCGGCAACGTCCAGCAACATGCGCACCCGCGCCACCGCGGCCTGCGGCTCATCCTGCTGGCCGCGCACCCAGTCGAGCAGCTGCATCAGCCACAGATGGCGTTCGGCGCGCGGCGCCAGCGGGTCGAGCGCGTGCAGCAGTTCGGGCAGGTCGGGCCGGGGCGGTGCCATCGGGTGTGCGCAGGTTCAGAGGGTGGGCATGTGGGGAGCGTGCTCACGCACTCAGTGCAGCACGCGCGCGCTGCCGCCGTCGGCGCCGCTGGCGTCCAGCACGAACAGGGGGATCGCCACCTCGAAGCGCTCGCCGTCCTCGGCGACGCAGAAATAGCTGCCGTGCATGGTGCCACTGGGCGTGCGCAACTGGCAGCCGCTGGTGTACTGGAAGGCTTCGCCCGGCTGCAGCAGCGGCTGCTGGCCGACCACGCCCAGGCCCCTGACCTCCTCGGTGTGGCCGCGCCCGTCGACGATGATCCAGTGGCGCGACACCAATTGCGCCGCCACCTGGCCGGTGTTGAGCACGGTGATGGTGTAGGCAAAGCCGTAGCGACTGTGCGCCGGCTCGGACTGCTCGGGCAGGTATTCGGGCTGCACCTCGACGTGGAACTGGTAGGTCGGCATGCGCGCATGGTACCTGCGCGACAATCCGGCGCCATGAGCACCACCTACCGCATTGCGCCCTCCATCCTTTCGGCCGACTTCGCACGGCTGGGTCAGGAGGTGCGCGACGTGATCGCCGCCGGCGCCGACTGGATCCACTTCGACGTGATGGACAACCATTACGTGCCCAACCTGACCTTCGGGCCGATGGTCTGCCAGGCCATCAAGCCGCACGCCGTCACGCCCGACGGCCGGCCGGTGCCGCTGGACGTGCACATGATGGTGCAGCCGGTGGACGCGCTGGCCCAGGCCTTTGCCCAGGCCGGCGCCGATCTGATCAGCTTTCACCCCGACGCCAGCGCACACGCCCACCGCAGCGTGCAGGCGATCAAGGCGGCGGGCTGCCAGGCCGGTCTGGTGTTCAACCCGGCGGCGCCGCTGGATGTGCTGGACTGGCTGATCGACGACATCGATCTGATCCTGATCATGAGCGTCAACCCCGGCTTTGGCGGTCAGTCCTTTATTGATAGCGCCTTGCGCAAGGTGGAAGCGGCGCGCCGCCGCATTGAGGCCTCGGGCCGCGACATCCGGCTGGAGGTGGACGGCGGCATCAAGGCGAGCAACATCCGCCAGGTGGCCGACGCCGGCGCCGACACCTTCGTGGCCGGCAGCGCCATCTTCGGTCAGCCGGACTACCGCGCCGTCATCGACGCCATGCGGCGCGCGATGGCATGAGCGCGCCGGGCCGCTCCCAAGCGCGCATCCCGCAGCGCGTCAGCGCGAAGGGACACCCTATGAGCGCGCCGGGCCGCACCCAAGCGCGCATCCCGCAGCGCGTCAGCGCGAAGGGACACCTAATGAGCGCGCCGGGCCGCTCCCAAGCGCGCATCCCGCAGCACGCCGTGCGGAGGGTCGTCCAATGAGCGCGCCGGGCCGCTCCCAAGCGCGCATCCCGCAGCACGCCGTGCGGAGGGGCGTCCAGTGAGCGCGCCGCGCGGCATCGACGCCGCGATCATCGATCTCGACGGCACCATGGTCGACACCCTGGGCGATTTCGTCGCCGCCCTGGGCCGCATGCTGGACGACCTGGGCCTGCCCGGCGTCGACGCCGCGGTGGTCGGGCGGCTGGTCGGCAAGGGCTCCGAGCACCTGCTGCGTTCTGTGCTCAATCACGTGCTGGCGTTGCAGGGACAAGCGCCGCAAGCTACAGAAATTGAAGCGCTCTATCCCCGGGCCTGGGCGCGCTATCAGCACCACTACCTGGCCATCAACGGCCGCTGCGCCAGCGTCTATCCGGGGGTGGTGGCGGGGCTGACGGCGCTGCGAGCGGCCGGTCTGCGCCTGGCCTGCCTGACCAACAAGCCCACCGCCTTTGCGCTGCCGCTGCTGCGCGCCAAGGGTCTGGACGGTTATTTCGACCAGGTGTTCGGCGGCGACGCCTTCGCGCGCAAGAAGCCCGACCCGCTGCCGCTGCTCAAGACCTGCGAGGCCCTGGGCACGCCCGCGGCGCGCACCCTGATGGTGGGCGACTCCAGCAACGACGCCGCCGCCGCGCGCGCCGCCGGCTGTCCGGTGGTGCTGGTCACCTATGGCTACAACCACGGCCAGCCGGTGCGCGAGGTGGACGCCGACGGCTTCGTCGACGCCCTGCACGAGCTGCTGCCGACCTGGTTGTGCGGCCGACCGGCCGGCGTCAGGACTTGATGCCCAGCAGCGCGTCCTTGAGCTTCCAGTCGGCCGGGGTGGGGCCGAACCAGATCGACATCAGCGCACGGTAGAAGGCCGGATCGTTCATCGGCTCGGCCTGCAGCTTGCCCTTGGCCCAGATGCTCAGGCCCTTGGCTGGGTCCCATTCCAGCACACACACGTCGCCCGGCACGAAGGCCTTGTTGGCGGCAAAGATGTCGCCCATCTTGATCATGCCGGGGATGATCTTGGAGAGTTCGGTCTTGCTGACGTTGTCCTCGATGCCGCGTGTGAGCATCTTGCCGAACTCGGCCGACTGGATCTCGCGCAGAAAGGTCATGCCCAGACGCTTGGGGCCGGGCGCGGCGATCAGCTCGTCCAGCGACCGCACCGGGCGCGTGGCGTACAGGTCACCCACGTAGACCTTGAACGGCCCCTTGTAGCGAACGCCGCTGCCGTTGAGCTGCAGCCTGGTGCCGGCCACGGTGACGGCGTCTTCCACCTTGACGCCGGCGATCTCCTGCGCGGCCAGGGCGGTGCCCGCCCACAGCAACAGGGCAGACAGACCAAGGGTGCGTACGGCAGCGCGCATGGGAGAACCTCCTTTGAAAAAGCACGATCGTTCGAATTGACCACTAAAGTTTAGTGAACTGGCCATGGCCTGCATCGGGGTTTGCCCCAGCCCCTGACGTGCCAGCGCGGCGATCCGTGACCGGGTTCACGTTTGCTACACTGCGCCCATGTTCATTCCCAGCGCGTTCATCGCAGGTCACGGGGGCCAGGGAGCCTGGCCCTGGCGCAAGCCTGCGCTGCTGAACCCCTGATCCGCAGCCGGGTTGTCCGGCCTGCTTTCCGAGGCCCCGCCTGTTGCAGGTCGCGCGGCCAACCACCCCCGAATGAACCCGCGGCGCGCCGACGCCGCCCGATCTGGGAGTCTCCTGTGATCACCGAACTGGAATTCAAGAGCCTGGCCGGCCAGGGCTACAACCGCATCCCCCTGATGAGCGAGGCCTTTGCCGACCTCGAAACCCCGCTGTCGCTGTACCTCAAGCTGGCCGGCGGGCCGGGCGGCGGCAAGTACAGCTTTCTGCTCGAATCGGTCATCGGTGGCGAGCGCTTCGGCCGCTACAGCTTCATCGGCCTGCCGGCCCGCACAGTGCTGCGCGCCAGCGGTTTTGGCGAGCAGGCGCGTACCGAAGTCGTCACCGACGGCCGGGTGGTCGAGACGCAGGGCGGCAACCCGCTGGACTTCATCGACGCCTACCAGCGGCGCTTCAAGGTCGCGCTGCGCCCCGGCCTGCCGCGCTTTTGCGGCGGGCTGGCGGGGTATTTCGGCTACGACGTGGTGCGCCACATCGAAAAGAAGCTGGAGCACAGCTGCCCGCCCGACACCCTGGGCACGCCCGACATCCTGCTGATGCACTGCGAGGAGCTGGCGGTGATCGACAACCTGTCGGGCAAGCTCTACCTCATCGTCTATGCCGACCCGGCCGAGCCCGAGGCCTACACCCGCGCCAAGAAGCGCCTCAAGCAGCTGCGCGAGCAGCTGCGCTATTCGGTGGCGGCGCCCCAAGTCAAGGCCAGCACCAACTACCCGGCCGAGCGCGGCTTTGCCAAGGCCGACTACCTGGCGGCGGTCGAGCGCGCCAAGGAGCTGATCGCCGCCGGCGACTTCATGCAGGTGCAGGTGGGCCAGCGCATCAGCAAGCGCTACACCGAATCGCCCCTGTCGCTGTACCGCGCGGTGCGCTCGCTCAACCCGTCGCCGTACATGATCTATTACGACTTCGGCGACTTCCACGTGGTCAGCGCCAGTCCCGAGATCCTGGTGCGACAGGAGCACACGCCCGAGGGCACCAAGATCACGATCCGGCCGCTCGCGGGCACCCGCCCGCGCGGCGCCACGCCCGAACAGGACAAGGCGATCGAGCAGGAGCTGGTGGGCGACCCCAAGGAGCGCGCCGAGCACGTGATGCTGATCGACCTGGCGCGCAACGACATCGGCCGCATCGCCCAGACCGGCAGCGTCAAGGTGACCGAGGCCTTTGCCGTGGAGCGTTACAGCCACGTGATGCACATCGTCAGCAACGTCGAGGGTCTGCTCAAGGACGGCCTGAGCGCCATGGACGTGCTCAAGGCCACCTTCCCGGCCGGCACCCTGAGCGGCGCACCCAAGGTGCACGCCATGGAGCTGATCGACCAGTTGGAGCCGGTCAAGCGCGGCATCTACGGCGGCGCCTGCGGCTACTGGAGCTACGCCGGCGACATGGACTTGGCCATTGCGATTCGCACCGCCATCGTCAAGGACCAGATGCTGCACGTGCAGGCGGCGGCCGGCGTGGTGGCCGACAGCGTGCCCGAGATGGAATGGCGCGAGACCGAGCACAAGGCGCGCGCCCTGCTGCGGGCGAGCGAGCTGGTGGAAGAAGGACTGGAGTGAGCGCCATGGCGAAAAAGATCCAGCTGCTCATGATCGACAACTACGACAGCTTCACCTTCAACATCGTGCAGTACCTGGGCGAGCTCGGCGCCGAGGTGACCGTGGTGCGCAACGACGAAATCACGGTCGACGACATCCAGCGCCGCCTGGATGCCGGCCAGGTGGACCGCCTGGTCATCTCGCCCGGCCCCTGCTCGCCGGCCGAGGCGGGCATCTCGGTGCCGGCGATCCAGCGCCTGGCCGGCCAAGTGCCCATCCTGGGCGTGTGCCTGGGCCACCAGGCCATCGGCGCGGCGTTCGGCGCGCCCATCATCCGCGCGCAGACGCAGATGCACGGCAAGACCAGCGTCATCAGCACCGACCAGCAAGGCGTGTTTGCCGGCCTGCCACGGCAGTTCACGGTCAACCGCTACCACTCGCTGGTGATCGACCGCCACGCCGTGCCCGAGTGCCTGCACGTGACGGCCACCAGCGAGGACGGCGAAATCCAGGGCGTGCGCCACCGCACACTGGCGATCGAGGGCGTGCAGTTTCACCCCGAAAGCATCCTGACCGAGCATGGCCACGCCATGCTGGCCAACTTTCTTCGCTCCTGAAGGCCAGACCCGCCATGCCCGACACCGCACAACTGCTGCTGTTCATTACCGCCGGTCTGGTGCTCAACCTGACGCCGGGGCCGGACGTGATGTACATCGTGGCCCACGCGGTGCGCGGCGGCGCGCGGGCCGGCGTGGCGGCTGCCCTGGGCATCGCCGCCGGCTGCCTGGTGCATGTGGCGGCGGCGGCGCTGGGCGTGTCGGCGCTGCTGGCCACCAGCGCCACGGCGTTCGCGCTGCTCAAGTGGGCCGGTGCGTTCTACCTGGTGTGGGTGGGGGTGCAGATGCTGCGCGCTGCGCTGCGCCCGGATGCTACTGATAACATAGCTGCTGGCGCAATACCAGCAAGCGCTGGAGCCGGATTGCATGCTCAAGTGCCGCGCGCCGCGGTGTGGCGTCGCGGCTTTCTGACCAACGTGCTCAACCCCAAGGTGGCGCTGTTTTTTCTGGCCTTCGTGCCGCAATTCATCGCGCCCGGCACGGCGCAGCCGGGCCTGGTGTTTCTGCTGCTGGGGCTGCTGTTCACCGTCAATGGCCTGCTGGTGTGCGTCGGCTGGGCGCTGGCGGCGGCTTGGGCGGCGCGTCGGGCCGGCGCCCTGCAGCGCGCGTTGCGCTGGCTGGACGGCGTGGCGGGCGGGCTGTTCATCGTGTTCGGCGTGCGGCTGGCGCTGACGCAGGCGCCCGGCGCGCGCTGACGGACCCATTTCTTCCAACGAGTTTTTCAAGGCGAAGTCACCATGGCCATCACCCCGCAGGAAGCGCTGCAGCGCACCATCGAGCACCGCGAGATCTTCCATGACGAGATGCTGCACCTGATGCGGCTGATCATGCGCGGCGAGATCTCGCCGCTGATGGTGGCGGCCATCACCACCGGCCTGCGCGTCAAGAAGGAAACCATCGGCGAAATCACCGCCGCCGCGCAGGTGATGCGCGAGCTGTCGCACAAGGTGAACGTGACCGACCGCAGCCACCTGGTGGACGTGGTGGGCACCGGCGGCGACGGCGCGCACACCTTCAACATCAGCACCTGCGCCATGTTCGTGGCCGCAGCCGCCGGCGCGCGCGTGGCCAAGCATGGCGGGCGCAGCGTGTCCAGCAAGTCGGGCAGCGCCGACGTGATGGAGGCACTGGGCGTGCCGCTGACGCTGACGCCCGAACAGATCGCGCGCTGCATCGCCGACAGCGGGGTGGGTTTCATGTTCGCCCCCAACCACCATCCGGCGATGAAGAACGTGGCGCCGGTGCGCAAGGAAATGGGCGTCAAGACCTTCTTCAACATCCTGGGGCCGCTCACCAACCCGGCCGGCGCGCCCAACATCCTGATGGGGGTGTTTCACCCCGATCTGGTGGGCATCCAGGTGCGCGCGCTGCAGCGCCTGGGCGCCGAGCACGCGGTGGTGGTGTACGGCCGCGACGGCATGGACGAAGTCAGCCTGGGCGCCGCCACCCTGGTGGGCGAGCTCAAGGACGGCGAAATCCGCGAGTACGAGATCCACCCCGAGGACTTCGGCCTGCGCATGCAGAGCAACCGCAGTCTGCGGGTCGAGACGCCGGAGCAATCGGTCGCCATGCTGCGCGGCGTGCTGGACAACCAGGAGGGCGCGGCGCGCGACATCGTGGCGCTCAACGCCGGCGTGGTGCTGTACGCGGCGGGCGTGGCGCCCAGCATGATGGCCGGCATCGAGCGCGCGTCCCAGGCCATCGAAAGCGGCGCCGCCAGGGCCAAGCTGGCGCAGGTGGTGGCGCTGACGCAGTCGCTGGCGGCGGCCTGATCGGTGGCGCCATGTGGCAGGACGAAGGCACCTGGATCGCCCTGGGCATCTCGGCCCTGTTTCTGGTGGCGGCGCTGGTGATGCACCGCGTGTTCGTCAAGATTCTGAAAAACCCGGCGCCCGATGAGCGCAAGGAGCTATCAAAAGATGAGTGACATTCTGGACCGGATCGTGGACGTCAAGCGCGAGGAAGTGGCCGCCGGCCTGAAGAAGAAGTCGCTGGCGGCGATGCGCGCCGACGCCGAAAGCCGTGTGCTGACGCGCGACTTCGTGGGCGCGCTGCGCGCCAAGGTGGCGGCCGGCCAGGCCGCCGTGATCGCCGAGATCAAGCGCGCCAGCCCCAGCAAGGGCGTGATCCGGCCCGGCGAGTTCATCCCCGCCGACCTGGCGCAGAGCTACGCCCAGGGCGACGGCCAGATCAGCGCCGCCTGTCTGTCGGTGCTGACCGATCGCCAGTTCTTCCAGGGCAGCATCGACTACCTGAAGCAGGCGCGCGCCAGCTGCGGCCTGCCGGTGCTGCGCAAGGACTTCATGATCGATCCCTGGCAGGTGTACGAGGCGCGCGCCATCGGCGCCGACGCCATCCTGCTGATCGCCGCCTGCCTGTCCGACGGCCAGATGGCCGAGCTGGAAGCGGTGGCGCTGGGCCTGGACATGGCGGTGCTGGTCGAGGTGCACGACGGCGCCGAACTGCAACGCGCGCTGCGGCTGAAAACCCCGCTGGTCGGCATCAACAACCGCAACCTGCGCAGCTTCGACACCACGCTGGAGACCACGCTGGGGCTGCTGGCCGACGTGCCGGCCGACCGCCTGCTGGTCACCGAAAGCGGCATCGCCAGCCGCGCCGACGTGCAGCGTTTGCGCGCCGCCGGCGTGCAGGCCTTCCTGGTCGGCGAAACCTTCATGCGCGCCGACGAGCCGGGGCTGGCGCTGGCCGAACTGTTTCGCTGAACGCTATCATTAAGATAGCTGACGGCGCAATCTGGGTAAGCGGTGGACTCCCATGGAATGCTGAATCGGGCCGGGCAGGGCGCCGCGCTGGGCCAGTGGCCCTGCGACCTGGACGAGGTGGCGGCCGGCTGGCGCCCGCTGCTGCAGGCGTTTCTGGCCAGCGCCGAAGGCCGGCGGCTGAGCGAAGGGCTGCGGGCGCGGCTGGCGGCCGGTGCCACCATCTACCCGCCACAGCCGCTGCGCGCGCTGCAACTGACCCCGCCCGAGGCGGTGCGCGCCGTCATCCTCGGTCAGGACCCGTACCACGGGCCCGGGCAGGCCTGCGGTCTGGCGTTTGCCGTCGCCCCCGGGGTGCGCCCGCCGCCCAGCCTGCGCAACATCTTCAAGGAGCTGGCGCGCGAATTCGGTCGGCCGCCCCAGACCGAGCAGCACGCCCTGGCGCACTGGGCGCGCCAGGGCGTGCTGCTGCTCAACACCAGCCTCACCGTCGAAGCGGGCCAGGCCGCCAGCCACGCCCGCATCGGCTGGCAGGTGCTGACTTCGCAGATCTTTCACCGGCTGGTGCACGGCCCACGGCCGTTGGCGTTCCTGCTGTGGGGTGCGCATGCCCAGGCACTGCGACCTCAGGGAGCCGAGGCCGGGCGCCACCTCTGGCTGGTTGCCAACCATCCGTCACCGCTGTCGGCGCTGCGCCCGCCCGTGCCCTTCATCGGCTGCGGGCATTTCGGGCGCGTCAACGACTTCCTGCGCCAGCAGGGCGAGCCGGAGATCGACTGGCTGGGGACGGCCGCGCCCGCCAGCCCCTTGTCTGGCCCGGCGGTTTGATGGCATAATCGCAAGTTCTCTGCCGGAGAGGTGGCCGAGTGGTTAATGGCAGCAGACTGTAAATCTGCCGGTTTATACCTACGCTGGTTCGAATCCAGCCCTCTCCACCAGCAGACCAAGACGCGCAAGGCAGGTCACGGCTCAGGGCGTGACGGGCGGGCGGGAACTGCGGGAGTAGTTCAATGGTAGAACCTTAGCCTTCCAAGCTAATGACGCGGGTTCGATTCCCGTCTCCCGCTCCAGAGGCTGGCCGGTGCGTCGAAAAGAAACATTGCCCTTGTGGCTCAGTGGTAGAGCACTCCCTTGGTAAGGGAGAGGTCGCGGGTCCGATTCCCGCCAAGGGCACCAGGATTGCGGTGATGCCAGGGTGCATCACCGCTTTCGGTGTGTTGTTTGAGTTGATTTTTCGGAGTCTTCGACATGGCAAAAGAGAAATTTGAGCGCAGCAAGCCGCACGTGAACGTCGGCACCATTGGTCACGTCGACCACGGCAAGACCACCCTGACGGCGGCCATTGCCACCGTGCTGAGCAAGAAGTTTGGT
>WBZM01000613.1_pt1 | contig 46872 bp, 44 predicted proteins | sample 5204271 | NCBI WGS metagenome assembly WBZM01 (sample SAMN12344346, study PRJNA552823) | activated sludge metagenome | biome: Activated sludge suspended growth; feature: Nitrification reactor; material: Wastewater; isolation source: activated sludge from nitrification reactor of wastewater... | reverse complement strand
GTCAGCGGCGTGGGGTGTTGAGGCAGCTGCACGCCCGCCGTGATGCGGGCATCCGTCGTCGCCGAGACCGCGGGCGTGCCCACGGTCTCGATCGTCTGTGAGGGCTTCCGACGCCAGGCCCTCGCCACGGGTCGCGGGCTCGGGCTCGACGACCTGCCGCTCGCGGTGCTGCGCGGCCACGTCGACACCCAGTCGCACGACGAGATGATCGAGCTCTTCCGCGAGCACACGATCGAGCAGATCGTGCGCGGCCTCACCGAGGCGCACGACGTCGACGACCAGGTGAGCGCCGAGCCCAGCGCGCTCGAGGTGGTGGCGTCGGGTGGCATCGACGACATCCACCGCCTGTTCCTCGACCGCGGCTGGACCGACGGCTCGCCGTTCGTGCCCCCGACGATCGCCCGCGTGCAGGCGCTGCTCGACGGCACGGGCCACGACCCGTTCCGCGTGATCGGACAGGCGCGGCCATCCGGCCGCGACATCACGGTGTGGTCGGTGGCCGTCAACGCCGTGATGGCCGGTCTCGAACAGCGCCACCTGCCCGTCGTGCTCGCGCTGGCCGAGGTGCTCGCGAACCCGCAGTACGGCGTCGAGCACTCGGGCAACACCACCGGTGCCGACGCGCTGGTGGTGGTGAGCGGACCGTCGATCGCCGAGCTCGGCTTCAACAGCGAAGGCGGCGCGCTGCGGGAGGGCACGCACGCCAACACCGCGGTCGGCCGTTGGCTGCGCCTGTACCTGCGCAACGTGTGCGGGTTCACCACGGCCGAGCACGACAAGGCGACGTTCGGCAACAGCACCCGCGTGGTGCTGGCCGAGCACGAGGCCACGTTGGCGTCGATCGGCTGGCCGACGCTCGCCACCGACCTCGGTGCCACGCCCGGCACCGACACGGTCGCCGTCGCCCGCATGAACGGCGGTCTGATCGTCGGCAGCGTGTTCGGCAGCTCGCCCGGCGAGGTCCTGCCGTACCTCGCCAACGGACTCGTCCGCGTGACCGGTTGGGAACTCACCCACGTGTTCGGCCTCGGGCATCGCTCGTACCGTCCGCTGCTGGTGATCTCGCCACTGCTGGCCCGGCTGTTCGCACGCCACGGATGGAGCAAGGACGACGTGCGCCGCGGCCTGTGGGAGCGAGCCGTGCTGCCGGCGCGCACCTGGGAGGCGTTCATCGGCGAGTGGAGCAACCTCACCGCGGGTCGACGCACGCTGAGCGATCTGGTGGCCAAGGGCCTGCTGCACGAACGGTTCGCCGAGAGCGACGACCCCGACCGCCTGGTGCCGATCGTGGCCGACCCGAGCGAGATCCTGGTCGCCGTCGCCGGCGATCCCGACCGCGCCAACGCGTTCGCGTTCTCGAACGACGGCCGCCACGGCGACTGGACGACCGCGACGATCGACCGTGGCGTGTCGCTCGACCTGGCCTGCCGGATCGACCGCCCCGACCTCTGCGGCTGAGCCGCGACCACCGTCCTCGGCGGGAAGTCCTGGGTGCCACGTTCCGACGGACCACCTGGCAGCTCGAGATCACTGGCACCCAAGACGTCGGGCCTCAGGTCCCGGGCGCCACGCTCTGACGGACCACCTGGTAACTCGAGATCACTGGCACCCGAGACATCGGGCCTCAGGTCCTGGGTGCCACGCTCTGACGGATCACCTGGAAACTCGAGATCACTGGCACCCAAGACATCGGGCCTCAGGTCCTGGGTGCCAGTGAGTGCTCACCGACGCAGCTCAGCGGGAGATCGTGGCACCCAGAACGTGCGTCGGGGCCCGGCCCGAGCTGACGTCCTGCTCGACTCGACGCCCATCCAGCGGCTCGTGACGACCGCGCGAGCTGCGGACCGCTGTGTTGCGTCATGCACGAGACGAAGCGACGCCTGAGCACCTCCGACGCATCCGCGCGCGAGCCGACGCAGCGGTCGCGACCGCGGGAGGGGCTGCTGCCGGTCAGCGGGGCGGGATCGGCAGCACGTGGGTGCGCTTCACCACCTTCATCGCACTCTGTGAGGTGAGCGTCTTCACGTGCGGCAGCTCCGCCAGGTGGTCGATGTACACGGCCTCGAACGCGTCGGCGTCCGAGGCCACGACCCGCATGAGGTAGTCGGGTTGTCCCATCATCCGCAGCACCTCGACCACAGCATCGAGTCGCTGCACCGCCGACTCGAACGCAGTCATCGACTCGCGGGTGACCTTGTCGAGGGTGACCCACACCAGCGCCTCGTACCCGCAGCCGACCGCGCGCCGGTCGAGCAGCGCGGTGTAGCCCTCGATCACCCCGTCGGCCTCGAGTTGGCGCACACGCCGCAGGCACGGCGACGGACTGAGCCCGATGCGGTCGGCGAGCGCGTTGTTCTGCTGCCGCCCGTCGAGCTGGAGTTGGTACAGAATGCTGCGATCGATCGAATCCACAGCATCGGATGCTACCGAAGGGCGTTCACCCGATCGGGGCGACCTGACACGGCGCGAACCGCTCGGTACGGTCGCGGGCGGGCGGGGAGAGGGAGACCCCGAGATGTTCCGATCGCGTCGCGTGCCGACGATCCAACAGGGCCTGGCCACCCTGACCGCTTCGGTGCTCGCCACCGGAACCGCGCTGGTGGTCGCCGCGATGCCCGCGGCGGCCGCTCCCCGCGCCTGTACGAGCGGGGGCGCCGTCCACCGGGTCGCCGACGGCGACACCTGGTTCGACATCGCCGTGCTGGCGAAGGTGTCGATGGCCACGTTGCTCGAGGCGAACGATGCCACGGTCGAGACGGTGATCCACCCGGGCGACCAGCTCTGTCTGCCCGCCGGCGCCGATCCGGCCGCCTCGTCGTCCACGACCTCGGCCGGCTCGGCGGCGAGCGCGTGCAGCGCGACGTCGGCCAGGTACACCGTGGTCGACGGCGACGGCTGGTTCGTGATCGCCCGCCGTGTCGGCACGACCATGCGCGAACTGCTGCGGATCAACGGTGCCACGGTCGACACGGTCCTCGTCGCCGGCCGGCAGCTCTGCCTCCCCGCCGGCGCCGGACCGGCGGTGAGCGAGCGGACGGTGGTGCCGCTCGACGCGCTGCCCGTGCAGGGTCCGTGCTGGTACGGCGACACCTGGCGCGACGGTCGCGGCAACGGCCGCACCCACGAGGGCGTCGATCTGATCGTCGAGGCCGGCAACTACGTCTACGCCGTGGCCGACGGCGTGCTGACGCGCCGCCATTGGGACCAGCCCGGCTCGCGCTCGGGCAACGCCTGGTGGCTCACCACCGCCGACGGCACGTACTTCTTCTACGCGCACCTGTCGGACTTCGCGCCCGGGTTGCGTCCCGGCTCGCGCGTTCGAGCGGGCGAGATCATCGGCTTCGTCGGCAGCACGGGGAACTCGGCCACGGCGCACCTGCACTTCGAGGTGCACCCGTACGGGGGTGACCCGATCAACCCGTACCCGACCGTGCGGGCGGCCGGCGGATGCCGGACCGGCGACGGCTACGCGCAGCCGAACGGTTGGGTGCCCGTCGACTAGTCGGGTCTCTCACCGACGAACGTTAGGTGCGCCTTATGAATCGCCCGGGATCCTTGCTACCGTCTCGGCCATGCGACGCACGTCCCTCCTCCCGACCGCCGTCGTCCTCGCCGCCGCCGGCGCCCTCGCCGGGTGCGGCGGCGACGAGCCGGAGCTCGTCGTCTACTCCGGCCGCGCCGAATCGTTGATCGGCCCCCTGCTCGACGACTTCACCGACGACACCGGCATCGACGTCGAGGTCAAGTACGGCCAGTCGGCCGACCTCGCCCTGCTCGTCGACGAAGAGCTCGCCGCCGGTTCGAGCGCCGTCGACGTGTTCATCTCGCAGAGCCCCGGCGCGATCGGGTACCTCGAGAACAACGCCCGACTCGCCCCGCTGCCGCAGGACGTCCTCGACCTGGTGCCGGCGACCGTGCGCGACGACGACGGCCGATGGGTCGGGCTGAGCGGACGGGTGCGCGTGCTCGTGTACAACACCGAGCTCGTCGATCCCGCCGACCTGCCGAGCAGCGTGCTCGACCTCGTCGACCCCGTCTGGCGCGGCCGCATCGGCGTCGCACCCTCGAACGGGTCGTTCCAGGACTTCGTCACCGCGATGCGCGTCACCGAGGGCGACGACGTGACCGAGGCGTTCCTCGACGGCCTCGTCGCCAACGAACCGTTGTCGTACGCCAACAACAACGCGATCGTCGAGGCCGTCGCCCGGGGCGAGGTCGAGATCGGACTCGTCAACCACTACTACAACCACCGCCGTCTCGTGGAGGTCCCCGACTCGCCCACGGCGAACCACCAGCTCGCCGACGGCGACGCCGGCGCGCTGCTCATCGTGAGCGGCGCCGCGGTGATGGAGGGCACCGATCGGGCGGAGGACGCCCAGCGGCTCGTCGCCTGGTTGCTCGAGCGCCAGGCGCAGGAGTACTTCGCCGAGGAGACCTACGAATACCCGCTCGCCGCCGGCGTCGAGCCGGCCGGCGACGTGCCGCCGATCGAGTTCGCCGACGTGGGTGGCATCGACTTCTCCGACCTGGGCGACGGTCTGCAGGCCACGCGCGAGATGATCCTCGCCGCCGGGCTCGACGGCTGACGTGAGCGCCGCGCTCGCGGCCGTCGCTCGGGGTTCACGAACGGCCCGCGCCGGCGTTGCCGCACCCGCCGGTGCCGCTGTCGTCGTCGGTGTCCTCGGCCTCGTGTTCGTCGCACCCGGTGCGTTCGTGCTCTGGCGCGCCGCCCGGCTCGGCGGGTCGCTCCGCGACACCCTCGCCGACCTCGCATCGCCCGCCGGGCGCACGGCAGTGCTCGTCGTCGCGGTCTCGGCCACCACGGCGGTGCTCGGCACGTCGCTCGCCTGGCTCGTCACGTGCACGGCCCTGCCCGGTCGCCGCGTCTGGCGGGTCCTGCTGGTCGTCCCGATCGCGCTGCCGTCGTTCGTCACCGCCACCGCCGTGCTCGCCGGCTTCACGCCGGGCGGTCCGCTCCGTGCGGTCTGGGAGGCGGTCGGGCTCGAGGCGCCACGGCGCATCCGCGGCTTCGTGCCCGCCTGGGTGGTGCTCAGCGCATCCACCTATCCGTTCGTGATGATGCCCGTCGCCGCTCGACTCCGCTCGCTGTCGCCCGGCCTCGACGAGTCCGCGCGACTGCTCGGCTCGTCGCCCTGGCGCGTGTTCGCCCGGGTGACCTTGCCGCAGATCCGGACGGCGATCACCGGCGGCGCGCTCGTGGTGGCGCTGTACATGTGCTCCGAGTTCGGCGCCGTGCAGCTGCTCGGGTACGACACGCTGACCCGCGTCATCTACGCGACCCGCCAGCTCGACCGTGCGACGTCGTTCACCGCCGCAGCAGTGCTGTTCGTGACGTCGACCGCGCTCGTGTGGGCGGTGCGCGGCACGGCACGAACGGGGGTCGACGACCGCAGCTCGATCCGACAGGCACGACCGGTCCCGCTCGGCAGATGGACGCCGATCGGACTCGCGGCGGTCGTCGCGACGCTGCTCGTCGGTCTCGTGGCACCGCTCGCGAGCCTGGTCGTGTGGGCGTGGCGCGGAATCGTCGACGGCCGGCTCGACACCGAGGCGCTCGCCACGGCGATCGCCAACACCGCGGTCGTCGCCGTCGTCGCCGCCGTCGTCACGGTGGTGTGCGTCTTCCCCGTCGCCGCCGGCGTGGTGCGCCGCGGCGACGCGACCAGCCGCTCGGCCGCCGTCGCCGTCGTCAGCGGGTTCGCGCTCCCGTCGATCGTGATCGCGCTCGCCGTCGCCGTGCTCGCACTCAACACCCCGCTGCTGCGCGGCCTCTACCAGACGATGCCGCTGCTGGTGTTCGCGTACGTCGTGCACTTCGGCAGCCAAGCGCTGGGCTCGGCCGAGCAGGCCGTCGCCGGCGTCGACCGCCAACTCCTCGACGCCGGCCGGCTGCTCGAACCGTCGCGCTGGCGACGGCTCCGCCGGATCGAGCTCCCGATGATGCGACCGGGTCTCGCCTCGGGAGCCGGGCTGGTCGCGCTCGCCGTGGTGAAGGAGCTGCCCGCCACGTTGCTGCTCGCCCCCGTGGGTTTCCGCACGCTCTCGACCGAGGTGTGGGGCGCGTTCGAAGAGGGCTTCCTCGCCGATGCCGCCGTCGGCGCACTCGTGATGATCGCCGTCTCGGCGGTCGCCACCTGGGTGCTCGTGGTCCGCGAACGGCCGGTGCCGCATGGCTGAGTCCGACGACCGGGCGAACCGGGCGAGCCGGGCGGACCGGGCCGACCGCGTCGACCGCGTCGATCGCACGATCGCCGCACACGACCCCGTCGCCGTCGAGCTCGACGGGGTCACGGTGGCCTACGACCGTGCCACCCCGGTCGTGCGCGACGTCGATCTCGCACTCCCGCCCGGTGGCATCACGGTGCTGCTCGGACCGTCGGGGTGCGGCAAGACCACGCTCCTGCGATCGATCGCCGGTCTCGAACGTCCCACGGCCGGCACGGTCCGGCTGGGGGAGCGGGTGGTCAGCTCGCCGACCACGTGGGTGCCACCGGAGCGACGCCAGGTGGGCATGGTGTTCCAGGACGCCGCGTTGTTCCCCCACCTCACGGTCGCCGAGAACGTCGGGTTCGGGCTCCGCACCACGACACACGAGCGGCGGCGCCGGGTGGGCGAGATGCTCGACCTGGTCGGCCTGGCCGACCACGCCGACCGCCGGCCGGGCACCCTGTCCGGCGGGCAACGCCAGCGGGTCGCGCTCGCCCGTTCGCTGGCACCGAGCCCCGCGGTGCTCCTGCTCGACGAGCCGTTCTCCGCGCTCGATGCCACGCTGCGCGCACAGTTGCGCGTCGACGTCGCTCGGATCGTCCGTGAGGTCGGGGTCACCACCGTGTTCGTCACCCACGACCAGATCGAGGCGTTCGTCGTCGGCGACCGGATCGGCGTGATGCACGACGGCGTGCTGCGCCAGGTGGGCACCGCCGAGCAGCTGTACCGCACCCCGTCGGATCCGTGGATCGCCCGGTTCGTCGGGGAGGCCCACGTCGTGGCGGGAGAGGCCGACGCCGGGGTCGTGGCGTTCGAGCTCGGTCGCATCCCGTTGGTCGACCCGACGCAGCGCGGCGCGGTCGAGGTGCTCGTCCGCCCCGAGGACCTCGAGCTCTCCGAACACGCGACGCCGGGGGTGGCCGGGTTGCCGGCACGTGTGGTCGCCGTCGACTACCTCGGTGCCGAGGCGATCGCCACCGTCGTCACGCCGACCGGCGGTCACTGGCGAGTGCGCGTCGCGTCGTCAGCCGTGCCCGTGCGCGGCGCCGAGGTCACGGTACGGCACCGCGGAGCGCCGGTCGCGGCGTGGCCGGTGGCGTGACCTCACGACACGAGCGAGCGCGGGCTCGACCCGACGGGCGATCGCCCACCACACCACGCCGACGAGGATCGTCGCGACGTACGCGACCTCACGGATCAACAGGTCGTCGAGCGGCGGCCAGAACGTGAAGTGGCTCAGGTAGATCCACATGCTCGCCGCGGCGATCGTCGCCAGCGGCCGGACCACCGCCGCGGGCAACACGACCTGCCGACACCAGAGCAGCACCAGCACGCCGACGACGATGAACCATTCGCGCTCGGGGTGCCGGAAGTACCCGGGCACGAGTGCGAGGGTCAGGAGCGAGGTCGCCAGTCGGGTCCGGGTGGTGGCCGAGCGGTGCACCAGCCAGCCCAACGCGAAGAAGACGGCCACGCCGTGGGTGCGGTACCGCAGGTTGTACCAGTCGTCCATCCACGCCCACGGCAGCCGCGCCACGTGCGTGACCGCGACGACGACGAGCGGGAAGGCCCAGCGGTGGCGGCGGTCGAGGGTGCGCACGGCCGGGACCGCGGTGAGAGCGATCACGGCGACCGTGAGGTGGACGAGCACCTCGACGAACCAGAAGTGCCAGTGGTCGCCCGCGTGCGACCGCGGCCCGACGTAGTTGTTCACGAGCAGCACGGTGCCGGCGCCGTACGCCCCGACGGTGAGCCAGCCGATCGCCGCCCACCCGACCGTCGGGATCGCGACGCGGGCGAGGGCCCGGCCACCTGCCAGGACCCGTTCGCGCACGGGCTCGATGTCGAGCACGAATCGGCTCAGGTTGTAGCCGACGACGGCGAGCATCAGGTGTGCGCCACCGGGCACGAACGCGAGATGCATGTGCGTCGCGACGACGGCGAGGATCCCGATCGAACGCAGCAGGATCGAGGTGTCGACCCGTCGCCACCGTCGCCGTCCGTCGACCGCGCGGAAGTCGCCCACGCGCACGAGGTGCCAATCGCTCGGCAACGACCCCAGCGCGGCCTCGAGCCGGATCGAGCACTCGACGTAGCTGAGCGAGTCGCCGCCGAGCGACACGAAGGTGTCGTCGTCGCCCACGGCCACCACGCCGAGCACGTCCCGGAAGACCGATGCCACGTCGGCCGGCTCGGTGAGGCCGGGCTCGTCGTCGGCCGTGCCGCCGGGCCGCGCGGATCGTGCCGACCGTCGGGCGTCGGTGAGCAGGTCGGCCGTGGCGAGCTTGCCGCGGGCGTCGTACCGCAGGGGCAGGTCGACGATCAGGCGGACGTGGTCGGGGAGCGCGAGCAGCGCGTCGAGGGTCGGGCCCAACCGGGCGTGGTCGGCGGTCGGCGCGATCACGGCGATCCCGTCGTCGTCGCCGACCACCACGGCTGCCGGTGCGACCGAGCGCGCCCGACGCTCCACCTCGTCGAGGTCGATGCGCAGACCGAACGGCTTCACGAACCTGCTCCGGCGGCCGACCAGCTCGATCATGCCGGTCGTGGGATCGCGACGCGCGAGGTCGCCGGTGCGCAGTTCGTCGAGATCGCGGCCTCGGGCGAGGTCGTCGGGTGCGGCGGCGTACCCCAACATCACGTTGGGGCCGCGGTAGACCAGTTCGCCGACGTCGTCGCCGAGCCCGAGCGCCGGGTCGACGTCGACGCGGAGCGAGCCGCCGGGGACGGCGATCCCGATCGAGCCCGGCGCCTCGCGGAGGCGCGCCGGCGGGACGTAGGCCATCCGCGCCGTCGCCTCGGTCTGGCCGTACATGACGAACAGCCGTGCCCCGTGGCGCTCGAGACGGTCGGCCCAGCGCAGCACCCGGTCGGCGGGCAGCCGTCCCCCGGCCTGCGTCATCCGGCGCAGCGTCGGCGCCAGGACGCGCTCGGGCCCGACGTGCTCGAGCATCTCGAACGTGTGGGGCACCCCGGCGATCGTCGTGACACCGTGATCGTGCACGGCGTCGGCGAAGCAGCGGTCGACGACGGAGGTGCGCGACAACACCGTGGTGGCACCGGCGAGCAGGTGGCTGTGCAGCACCGACAGCCCGTAGCAGTAGTGCAGGGGGAGCGAGGTGATGCCGATGTCGTCGGTGCCGAGCTCGAGGAACGTCGCGATCGCTGCGGCGTTGGAGGTCAGGTTGTCGTGCGAGAGCCGCACGAGCTTGGGGGAGCCGGTCGATCCCGAGGTGGCGAGCAGCAGTGCCAGGTCGTCGTGGAGGTCGGGTGGCGGGGTGGCCGACCGGGTGAGCGACCAACCGTGTCGATCGGCGTCGATCCGCGCCGATGGCTGCCACCGGGGGTGCACCTCGGCCGCCCGGTCGCCGACGAGCAGCGGGACGTGACGGTCGGCGAGCAGCGCGAGGTACGTGACGACGTGCTCGAAGCTCGACTCGCCCGCGAGTGCGACGAGGTGACGCCCCTGCAGGTCGAGCTCGCGGCGGCGGAGGTCGACCTGCTGACGCAGCGCTCCGAAGGTGACACAGGTGTCGCCGTCGACGAGCGCCGGGGCGCGACCCGGATGGGGGTCGAGGAACGCGGCGACGGGCGTACGGTCGAGCGAGGTCACCATCTCAGGTGACGTTAATCTCTCCTAACAACCGAGGCAAAGGCCGATGACTCGCAGGCGACTCGAGTCGTCAGCCGCCCGGGATCCGCTCCCGGTGCTCGGCACGCCGGCCGGACCGCACGGCTGCTCGGAGGTTCCACGCGGCCCGCCAGGCTCGCGTCGGCACGAGGGCTTCGGCATTCCACCGGGCGCTCTTGGCCGTGAGCAGCACGCGACGCACCACGGCGCGCTGCAACAGCCGCGTGCGCACACCGCTGTGCTCGGTGATCCCGCTGGGCGAGGGGCCCTGGCGGCTCAGGTTGGGGACGCACACCAGCGTGTCGGCCGCCGTGAGGAACCGGAACTCGTTGAGGATCCCGTCGACCCCGATGCGGTGACCGCCCGGCTCGAGTCGCCGTTCGAAGTCGGCGATCAGCGCGTCGAGCGCGTCGCGGTGCACGGCATAGAAGTGCGACCCGATGAACTCCCAGTGGCGCGAGCGGCCGACGTGCGGGCTGATCGGCTCGATCGGGAACACCTTCGAGGGCGACTCGCGCGGCAGGTAGCCGAGCAGCAGCACCGACCACGACCGATCGGCGAGCTCGCGTTGCACCTGGTCGAGCAGGTCGGGGAAGCGACGCACGATCACGGCGTCGTCCTCGACGATCAGGGCGACGTCGACGTCCTGGTCGCGCGCGGCGCGCAGGGCGCGGAGGTGGCTGTCGAAGCAGCCACGTTGGCCGATGCTGGCGAAGCCGCCGGCCTCGGTGGGCCGGTCGGCGACCTGCACCTCGAACGGCAACCCGGTGCGCGCGAGTTCGCGCTGCACGTGACGCCGGCGGTCGTCCCGGTCGGCGGTGGTGAGGCCGAAGCACTTCCACACCTGGGTCGACACGCCCGGTCGTTCGACGAAACGTATGGACATCGTCAAGAACCCTACTCCTTTCGCACGCGCGGTGGTCTTGCGGCGACGTGACGTCTCCGTGACGTCGCCGTGAACCCGGTCAGGGGTGCAGCGTGGTCGTGGCAGGTGTGCCCGGCGTGCGACGAGGGTGAACGTGAGGTGAGACACGTCCGCACCACGAGCATCGGTCCTTCGCGGCGACGGGGAGCCAGTTGGTAGCGTCACGCCACATGACCACCCCGGGTCCGAAGCCCCCCGCAGCTGCCAACTTCGTCCGCGAGCTCGTCCAGCGCGACCTCGAGCAGGGCACCTTCGGCGGCCGGGTCCAGACCCGGTTCCCGCCCGAGCCCAACGGCTACCTCCACATCGGCCACGCCAAGGCGATCCACGTCGACTTCGGCATCGCGCTCGAGTTCGGCGGTGTGTGCAACCTCCGCTTCGACGACACCAACCCCGACACCGAGGACACGGAGTACGTCGACGCGATCCAGGAGGACCTGGCCTGGATCGGCTACGAGGTCGACACCGTCCTCTACGCGAGCGACTACTTCGAGCAGATCTACCAGTGGGCCGAACTGCTGATCTCGAACGGCCTCGCCTACGTCGACGACCAGGACGGTGAGACGATCTCCGCGCAGCGCGGTGGCTACGGCAAGCCCGGTGTGGAGAGTCCTTTCCGGTCGCGGTCGGTCGACGAGAACCTCGACCTGTTCCGCCGCATGCGCGCCGGCGAGTTCGCCGACGGCTCGCGGGTGCTGCGCGCCAAGATCGACATGCAGCACGAGAACATGCAGCTGCGCGACCCGGTGATGTACCGCATCCGCCGCGGCCACCACCACCGCACCCACGACGCGTGGGTCATCTACCCCACCTACGACTGGGCCCACGGTCAGAGCGACGCGATCGAGGGCGTCACCCACTCGCTGTGCTCGCTCGAGTTCGACAGCCACCGACCGCTCTACGACTGGTACCTGCAGCAACTCCCGTTGCCGTTCGACCAGCCGCGCCAGATCGAGTTCGCCCGGCTCGAGCTCACGCACACCGTCACCTCCAAGCGCAAGCTCGCGAAGCTCGTCGCCGACGGTGTCGTCGACGGTTGGGACGACCCGCGCCTGCCCACCATCCGCGCCCTCCGCCGGCGCGGCTACCCGTCGACGGCGATCAAGGAGTTCTGCTCGTTCATCGGCGTCCAGAAGACCAACAGCCGTCACCAGATCGAGCTGCTCGAGAGCTTCGTGCGCGACGAGCTGAACCGCAGCGCACAGCGTCGCATGGCCGTGCTGCGCCCGCTCAAGCTGACGATCACCAACTGGCCGGCCGGCCAGGTCGAACACGTCACCCTGCAGAACAACCCGGAGAACCCCGACGACGGCACCCGTGAGGTCGAGTTCACCGGCGAGCTCTGGATCGAACAGGACGACTTCATGATCGACGCGCCGCCCAAGTACTTCCGGCTCACGCCGGGCCGCGAGGTGCGCCTGCGCGGCGCCTACTTCGTCACCTGCACCGGTTACACCACCGACGACACCGGTGCCGTGGTCGAGGTGCAGTGCACGTACGACCCCGACACACGTGGCGGGAACGCACCCGACGGGCGCAAGGTCAAGTCCACGATGCACTGGGTGTCGGCCGCCCACGCCCTCGACGCCACCGTCGCGCTGTACCGCCGACTGTTCACCGCCGAGGTGCCCGGCGAGGCGACCGGCGAGCCCTTCGACGACCTCGACCCCGACTCGCGCGAGCTGCTCGAGCACTGCAAGCTCGAGACCGCGCTCGGCGACACCGCACCGGGCCAGGTGGTGCAGTTCGAACGGCTCGGCTACTTCGCACACGATCCCCGACAGGCGCTGCTGTTCCATCGCACGGTGGGCCTGAAGGACGAGTGGGCCAACATCCAGAAGCGGTCCTGAGGGGGACACACATGAGCGTGATCACATGGGCGTGACGCGATGGGCGTGATCGACAAGCTCGACCTGTCGTTGCGGCTCGACCGCGAGCAGTACGAGAAGCGGTTGGCCGAGGAGCAACGGCGGCTGTTGCAGCTGCGCCTGCACCTCGGTGGCGAGATGGGCGGGCAGATCGGCCCGGGCCTCCTGGTGCTGTTCGAGGGCCCCGATGCCGCCGGTAAGGGCGGTGCGATCAAGGTGATCGTCGGTCATCTCGACCCACGCCACTACACCGTCGTCAACTACGGCGCCCCGTCCTCGCGCGAGAAGCGCCACCACTTCCTGTGGCGCTTCTACAAGGAGCTCCCCGGCCACGGTGGCATGGCCGTGTTCGACCGCAGCTGGTACGGCCGCGTGCTCGTCGAGCGGATCGAGGGCTTCGCCACGAAGGCCGAGTGGGGCCGGGCGTACGAGTCGATCGTCGACTTCGAGAAGTCGCTCGTCACCGAGGGCATCATCCTCGTGAAGTTCTGGATGCACGTCAGCGACGACGAGCAACTCGCCCGGTTCAAGGCTCGAGCGGCCGACCCGCTGAAGCAGTGGAAGCTGGTCGACGAGGACTGGCGCAACCGCGAGAAGAGCCCGCTGTACCGCGTGGCCGCGGAGGACATGTTCGCGAAGACCTCGCACAAGCTCGCGCCGTGGGACGTCATCCCGGCGGAGCAGAAGCGCTACGGCCGCATCGCCGTGCTCGAGACGCTCAACAAGCGGATCGAGGAGGGCATGCGGCGCTGGGGCATGCCGGTCCCGGCGTTGAGCGACCTCGACGTCACCGACGACTGATCGCTGCGCCGGCGGACGGGCCACGGCTACCGTTCGCGCCATGACCACGCCCCGTCGCAACATCCCCCCGGGCCTGCGCGAGCAGCTCGACCTCGGCTACGTGTTCGGGAGCGTGCAGACCTTCGGCCAGCGCCCGCTGGTCACCGAGCTGCAGCAGCTGGCCGACTGGCAGGCGGACGTCGCGATCGTCGGGGCGCCGTTCGACCTCGGCACCACCAACCGGCCGGGTGCGCGCTTCGGGCCGCGGTCGCTGCGCAGCGACGCGTACGAACCCGGCACGTACCACCTCGACCTCGGCCTCGAGATCTTCGACTGGCTCGAGGTGGTCGACGTCGGCGACGCCTACTGCCCGAGCGGCCTGGTGCAGGAGAGCCTCGACAACATCAAGGCGAAGGTCGCGTCGGTGGTCGAGCTCGGTGTGCTGCCGATCACGATCGGCGGCGACCACACCGTCACCTGGCCGGCCGCCACCGCGGTGGCCGAGCACCATGGCTTCGGCACGGTCGGCATGGTGCACTTCGACGCGCACGCCGACACGGCCGACACGATCGACGGCAACCTGGCCAGCCATGGCACGCCGATGCGGCGGTTGATCGACAGCGGCGCGATCCCCGGGAAGAACTTCGTGCAGATCGGTCTGCGTGGCTACTGGCCCGGCGCCGACGTGTGGGCCTGGATGGCCGAGCAGGGGATGCGCTGGCACCTGATGGACGAGGTGCACCAGCGGGGTCTCGACGCGGTGCTCACCGATGCGATCGCCGAGGCGATGGACGGCGTCGACCACCTCTACGTGAGCGTCGACATCGACTGCCTCGACCCGGCGTTCGCGCCCGGCACCGGCACGCCCGAGCCGGGTGGGCTCACCTCGGCCGACCTGCTGCGCGCGCTGCGTCGGCTCGCGCGCGAGACGCCGCTCGTGGGCTTCGACCTGATGGAGGTCGCACCCGCGTACGACCACGCTGACTGCACCGTGAACGTCGCCCACCGGTGCATTTTCGAGGTGCTCGCCGGGCTCGCGAGCGTGCGCCGCGACGCGGGACGGATGAACCCCACCGCCGACGGCGCCACCCGCTGAACGCGGGACGGACGTGCCCGCGCTGGGCCTTCCCGTCCCGGACCGGCGGGTCAGGCAGGCGACCCGAATTGGCGGTCTCCGGCGTCGCCGAGGCCGGGCACGATGAACGCGTGCTCGTTGAGCCGCTCGTCGACGGCCGCGGTGTAGATCGCGAGATCGAGGCCGGCCTGCTCGAGCACCTGGATGCCCTCGGGCGCGGCGAGCACGCACACAACGATGATCGTGCCGGTGGCACCGCGCTCGATGAGCTGCTGGCACGCGTGGGCCAGCGAGCCGCCGGTCGCGAGCATCGGGTCGAGCACGATGCACTGGCGGCCGGCCAGGCTCTCGGGCAGCTTGTTCACGTACGACTTCGGCTGGAACGTCGCCTCGTCGCGGCTCACGCCGATGAACCCGATGTCGGCGTTCGGCAGCAGCTCCTGCGCGGCGTGCAGGAACCCCAGGCCGGCCCGCAGCACGGGCACCACGACCGGCTGCGCCGCGAGCACGCGACCCGACGTCTCGGTGAGCGGCGTCGTCACCCGCACCGTCTGCGTCGGCAGGTTGCGCGTGGCCTCGGCCAACAGCAGCGAGCCGATCCGCTCGATCTCCTGGCGGAAGATCGCGTTCGGGGTGTTGGCGTCGCGGACGCGGACGAGCGAGTCGGCGATCAGCGGGTGGTCGACATGGTGGACGGCGACGGGCATGGCACGAGTGTGCCAGACGCGCCCGGGGCGCCCGAAAGGCCCGCCCGGCGGACGCGGCTCAGCCGGCGCCGAGCGTGGTCTGCGCCTTCAACAGCGCGTACTTCGGCTTGATCATCCCGTTGATGATCCGGAGCCGCTCGGGGAAGTTGGTGAACGCGCTCTTCATCGCGTTGATCGTCATCCACTCGAAGTCGTCGAGGCCCCAGCCGAACGCCTCGTGCAGCTGGGTCATCTCGTGGGTCATCGACGTGGCGCTCATCAGCCGGTTGTCGGTGTTGAGCGTGACGCGGAACCGCAGGCGGCGCAGCATGCCGATCGGGTGCTCGGCGATCGATGCGCACACGCCGGTGTTGACGTTGCTCGTCGGGCACAGCTCGAGCGGGATGCGGCGGTCGCGCACGAACGACGCGAGCCGGCCGAGCTGCTCCTCGCCGGGCGGACCGGTGATGTCGTCGACGATCCGCACCCCGTGTCCGAGCCGCTCGGCGCCGCAGAACTGAAGGGCCTCCCAGATGCTCGGCAGCCCGAACGCCTCGCCGGCGTGGATGGTCGAGTGGAAGTTCTCGCGCTGGATGTAGTGGAACGCGTCGAGGTGACGCGTGGGCGGGAAGCCGGCCTCGGCACCGGCGATGTCGAAGCCCACCACGCCGGCATCACGCCAGCGGACCGCGAGTTCGGCGATCTCGAGGCTGCGGGCGGCGGTGCGCATCGCCGAACAGATCAGGTAGATCGTCAGCTCGGTGCCCTCGCTGCCGCGACGGAACCCGTCGAGCATCGCCTCGACCACCTCGTCGAGCGACATGCCGGCCTCGGTGCACAGCTCGGGGGCCATGCGCACCTCGGCGTACACCACGCCGTCGGCGGCGAGGTCCTGGGCGCACTCGTACGCCACCCGCTCGATCGCGTCACGGTGCTGCATCACCCCGACCGTGTGGGCGAAGGTCTCGAGGTACAGCACCAGATCGTTGCGCCGGGCGCCACGGTGGAACCAGTGTGCGAGATCGGCGATGTCGGTGGTGGGCAGGGACGAGTAGCCGTACTCCTGCGCCAGTTCGACCACCGTGGAGGGCCGCAGGCCGCCGTCGACGTGGTCGTGCAGCAGCACCTTGGGCGCGGCCGCGAGGAGGTCGGGGGAGATGGAGCCCATCGGCACAGCGTAGGGGCGGTCACCGACCACCCGTACCCTGTCGCCCATGGATTCCGCGGCCCCCACGCCCACCGACCCGACCGGCCTCACCGTGCTCGGCAACACGGTCCGGCACGCGATCGATCACGTCGAGGTGTTCCCCGCCCCGGCGCACGTCACGACGGTGCGCTTCACCACCGACGAGCTGCAGTCGATGTGCCCTGTCACGCAGCAGCCCGACATCGCACACGTGGTCATCGAGTACACGCCCGACGCGTGGTGCATCGAGTCGAAGAGCCTGAAGCTCTACCTGTGGGGCTTCCGCGACCGCGCCGTGTTCGCCGAGGCGCTCACGGCCGAGATCGCGAACGAGGTGATGACCACCGCGCAGCCGAAGGACGTGACGGTGACGCTCACCCAGCGCCCGCGCGGCGGGATCGAGGTGCAGGCGGTCGCCCGCCTGCACCGCTGAGCCCGTCGGAGGCGACGCCTACTGGCTCTCGTAGGGCTGGCCGGCGGCCTTCGGGCCACGCGACCGACCGACGAAGCCCGCCACGACGACGATCGTCATCAGGTACGGCGTCATCTTGATGAACTCGCTCGGCAGACCGGTGTTGAGCAGGCTCAGCTTGTCGGCGACCGAGTCGAACAGACCGAACAGCAGCGCCGCGCTCAGCGCACCGACCGGATGCCACCGGCCGACGATCACCACGGCGAGGGCGATGAAGCCACGACCGTTGGTGATGTTCTCGTTGAACCGGCCGAGCGTCGCCGTCCACCACGAGCCGCCGAAGCCCGCGATCGCGCCGGCGATGATCACGTTGCGGTAGCGCAGGCGCAGGACGTTGATGCCGAGGGTGTCGGCGGCGCGCGGGTGCTCGCCGACGGCGCGGGTGCGCAGGCCCCACTTCGAGCGGAACAGGAACCACGTGAACACCACGACCAGCGCGTACGCGCCGTAGACGAACACCGTCTGCCGGAACAGGATCTGGCCGAGCACGGGGATGCGTTCGAGCAGCGGGATCTTCCAGGCACCGAGGGTGGGCGTGTCGTTGTAGTCCGGGTTCTCCGTGAGGACGCGGCTCGACAGGAACGAGGTGAGTCCGAGCACGAAGAAGTTGATGAAGAAGCCGACGATCACCTGATCGACCTTGAAGCGGATCGCCAACCAGGCGAGCAACCAGGCGAACAGTGCGCTCGTGATCATCGCGGCGAGCACACCGATCCAGAAGCCGCTCTTCGGGCCGAGCCCGGGCCATCCGCTGGCGAGCGAGCCGACGAACGCGGAGGTGAACGCGCCGTTGAGCAACAGGCCCTCGATCGCGATGTTCACCACACCGGACCGCTCGCACATGATCCCGGCGCACGCGCCGAAGATCAGCGGGGTCGAGAACGTGACGGCCGAGGCGAGCATCCCGATGAACGAGAAGTCGCGGCCTGCAGCGGCCCACGCGAGGAAGGACATGAACACCAGCAGCGACGACATCGCGAGCACGACGTTGGTCCACTTGCCGTACCCCCGCCACAGCTGCACGCCGGCCACCACCGCGAGGGAGGCAGCGACGAACCAGGCGAGGGGCTGGGCCGGCAGGCCGAAGGAGCGCCCGGCATCGAGGTTGAACGTGGCGGTGCCGCTGTGCCCGGTGAGGAAGATCGCGGTGATGCCGGCGAGCACCAGGTAGGCGATGCCGAGGTTGCGGGCGTGCCGCTTCTCCTCGAACGTCATCGGCGTGATCGCCGCGCCGTCGGGCGTGGCCGTGGTGGTGGCCGTGGTCTCCACGGGCACCTGCTCCGGCGAGGAGGGGGTCGAGGTGCTCACGCGCCCCACCCCCGGAACTGCAGCGCGGAGGCGCCGCCTTCGCGCTTGAGTCGCCAGATGAGTCTCGTCAGGGCCGGCGCGGCGATGAAGAGCACGATCAGCGCCCGCAGCACCAGCACCACGTCGAGCGGGATGTCCGTCTCGAGCTGCATCCTGCGTCCACCGGCTTCGAGGATGCCGAACAGCAGCGCGGCGAACACGATGCCGAGCGGCTTGTTGCGGCCGAGCAGTGCGACGGCGATCGCGTCGAACCCGATCGAGCCGGCGAAGCTCTCCGTGGCGTAGCCCTGGGTGCCGATGATCTGGGTGGCGCCACCGAGCCCGGCCATGCCGCCGGCGATGAACATCGCGAGCGTCGTCAGCGTGGCCGGCTTCATGCCCGCGTAGCGAGCGGCGTCGGCGTTCGAGCCGAACGTGCGCAGCTCGAAGCCGACCTTCGACCGTTCGAACAGCCACCACATGAACATCGCCCCGGCGATCGCGACGAGGAAGCCCCAGTGGGCCCGCAGCGAGGGATCGTCGCTCCAGAAGAACAGCTTGGGCAGGCGGCCTTCGCTGCTGACCGTCTTCGAGATCGGGTTGTCCTTGCCCGGCTGCTGGAACGCTTCGGTCTTGAGCAGCCAGAGAGTGAGCAGACCGGCGATGTAGTTGGTCATGATCGTGGTGATCACCTCGTGGGCGCCCGTGCGCGCCTTCAGCAGGCCGACGATGCCGCCCCACAGGCCGCCGGCCACGATGCCGGCGAGCAGCGCGAGCGGCACCTGCACGATGCCGGGTCCGTCCATCGAGAAGCCGACCCACACGGCGGCCATGCCGCCGGCGAACATCTGGCCGGTGGCGCCGATGTTGAACAGGCCCGACCGGGCGGCGACCGCGAAGCACAGGCCTGCCAGGATCAGCGGTGTCGCGGACACGATGGTCTCGCTGATGCCGCCGAGGCTGCCGAGGGCGCCGGCCGGCAGCGCGAGGTAGGCGTCCTTGATGGTGGTGAGGATGCCCCCGATGTCGCCCTCCTTCAGGCGGTCGATGTCGGTGACGCCGATGATGACCGCGCCGGCGATCAGCGCGGACACGATCGCGAGGAACGGCAGGAGGAGGTTGTTGTACGCGTCGATGCGATCGAGGAAGGCGATCGCCTTCGGCGGACGATCGTCGCTCGGCGCGCCGGAGTTCGTCCCCCCGTCGACGGTGGCGGCGGTCATGCTGCGCTCTCCTTGGCGCCGGCCATGTAGAGGCCGACCTCGTTGTGATCGGTGGACGACCGGGGCAGGTCGGCCACGACCCGACCCCGGTACATGACGAGGACCCGGTCGGCGAGCGCCATGACCTCGTCGAGCTCGGTGCTGACGACGAGCACGGCGACGCCGGCATCGCGCAGGGCGACGATGCGCTCGTGGATGTACTCGATCGAGCCGACGTCGATGCCTCGGGTCGGCTGGCAGGCGATCGCGAGCTTCAGGTCGCGGCTGAGCTCGCGTGCGACGATCACCTTCTGCTGGTTGCCGCCCGACAACGTGCCGACGGCGGTGTCGACCGACGGGGTGCGGATGTCGAACTGCTCGACGAGTCGCTCGGCCTCGTGGCGGGCGGAGCCCCAGTCGATCACCACGCCCTTGCTGAGCGGTGGTGCGTAGTAGGCGGTGAGCGCGAGGTTCTCGGTGATGTCGAAGTCCTTGACGATGCCCTCTCGCTGACGGTCCTCGGGGATGTGGGCGACGCCGTGACGGTGCATGTCGCGCGGGTCGGCCACCGTGATGTCCTGTCCTTGCAGGTGCACGGAACCGTCGGCCACGCGCCGCAGACCGACCAGCGCTTCGACGAGCTCGGTCTGCCCGTTGCCCTGCACGCCGGCGATGCCGACGATCTCGCCGGCGTGGACCTGGAACGCGACATGGTCGACGAGCGGTCGACCGCCCGGGTCGCGCACGGTGAAGTCGCGGACGTCGAGCACGACGTCGCCGCGCTCGTGCAGCTGCTTGTCGACCACGAGGTCGACGGGGCGGCCCACCATCATCTCCGCGAGCTCGGTGTCCTTCACCGTCTTCGGGTCGGCGTCGCCGACCGTCTTGCCCCGGCGGAGCACCTCGATGCGATCGGCGATCCGGATCGCCTCACGCAGCTTGTGTGTGATGAAGACGATGCCCTTGCCGTCGGCCTTCAACGACTCGACGATGACGAAGAAGTCCTCGATCTCCTGCGGCGTCAGCACGGCGGTGGGCTCGTCGAACACGACGATGTTCGCGTGGCGGAACAACACCTTGATGATCTCGACGCGCTGTTGGAGACCGACCGGCAGGTCCTCGATCTTGGCGTCCGGGTCGAGGTGCATGCCGTACTGCTCGGAGATCGACCGCACCTGCTGGCGGGCCGTGGCCATGTCGAGCTTCACGCCGGCGACGGCGGTCGGCTCGACGCCGAGCACGACGTTCTCGGCGACGGTGAACACGGGCACGAGCATGAAGTGCTGGTGCACCATGCCGATGCCGGCCGCGATCGCGTCGCGAGGCGAGGTGAAGTGCTGCGGGACCCCGTCGATCAGGATCTCGCCCTCGTCGGCCTTGTAGAGCCCGTACAGCACGTTCATCAACGTGCTCTTGCCGGCCCCGTTCTCGCCGACGAGTGCGAGCACCTCGCCGCCGCGTACGTGCAGGTTCACGTCGTCGTTGGCGACGACGCCGGGGAACCGTTTCGTGATCCCCCGCAGCTCGAGTTCCATGTCTCCCCTTCGGCGGGTGCCGGCGTCACGGCACCAGGTCGTGGCGCAATCTAGTCGCGCCGTCCGGGCCGCCGTCCGGGCCGGAAGGCCCCGTGCGTCAGGGCCGCCCGGCACCTGATCGAAAACGACGAGAGGGGCCCCGAGGGGCCCCTCTCATCGTGGTGTTCACGAGTGAGCGGGTCGCTCAGCTCGCCTTCATCTCACCTGCGGTGAACATGGCGATGAGCTCTTCGATCTCGGCCTTGAGCTCGTCCGGCACGTCGCCGGCCTGGTCGTGGTAGTCGGCGATGCCGACGCCACCGTTGGCGAAGGTGCCGAGGTAGTCGTCACCGGCGTCGCCCGAGTCGGCCACGTTCTTGACCGTGTCGAACACGGCGGCGTCGATGTTCTTCAGCACGGAGGTCAGGTAGACCTCCTTCTCCTTGTCGTTGCTGACGTACATGTCGACGTCGACACCGATGATGCGGATGCCGCCGACTTCCTTGGCGTACGCCGACGAGCCGAGGCCCACCGGACCGGCGACCGGGAAGATGATGTCGGCGCCCTCGTCGGCGAAGCCCTGGGCGAGCTTCTTGCCGTCGTCGAGGCTCTCGAAGTTGCCGGCGAACGAACCCTCGGTGCCGTCCCAGCCGAGGACCTCGACCGTCGTGCCCTTCTGCTCGTTGTAGTAGTTCACGCCGTTCAGGAAGCCCGTCATGAAGATGGTGACCGGCGGGATGTTGATGCCGCCGTAGGTGGCGACCTTGCCGGTCTCGGTCATGCCGGCCGCGAGGTAGCCGGCGATGAACGACGGCTCGTCGGTCGAGAAGTTGAGCGCGCGGACGTTCTCGAGGTTCTTGTCGTCGGCGAAGTCGTCCGGCGTGCCGTTGTCGTCGTTCGCGTCGGAGTCGATGATCGCGAACTGCTGGTCCGGGTTGGCCATCGCGGCCTCGGCCGTGGCGCCACCGAGGAGGAAGCCGACGGTCACGATGACGTCGCAGCCCTTCTCCACGAACGCGTTGATGTTCGGCGCGTAGTCGGCGTCGCTGGCGGACTCGAGCAGGTCGATCTCGGCACCGAGCTCGGCCTCGGCCTGCTGCAGGCCGGCGTACGCGGACTGGTTGAAGCCCTTGTCGTCGACACCGCCGACGTCGGTGACCTCACAGGCGGTCACGGCCTCGCCGCCGGCGGCGGCGGTGGTGTCGGTCGCAGCGGCGGTCGTGTCGGCGGCCGGCGCGTCGGTCGTCGTGCCCTCGTCCTCGTCGTCGCCGCAAGCAGCGACCACGAACAGCGACGCGGTCAGTGCCAGCGCAGCGAAGCGCTTGGTCTTGCGCATGTGGTTCTCCCCCTTGGAGTGGTTTGGGTGGATCGGAAGATCCGTTCCACAGCCTACTTCGGGTCGGCACCCCACCCGGGGGCCACCGTGTGACGGCTGGGTGAAGCATGACGCTCGCCAGGGAGGTGCGTCAAGCGCTTGACCATGGCGTGGTGGCCGTCCGTGCACAGGTCTAGGGTGCGATTCGTGGCAGCGACCGAGGCCGACGCCGGCGACCCGGAGCAGGGTGTGACGACCGACCACCGCGCGCTGCGCGGTCGGGTGCGCGCCGCCGACGTGGCGGCCGCCGCGAACGTGTCGATCTCGACGGTGTCGCTCGTGGTGAACGACAAGTGGGAGGGACGGGTCGCGGCCGACACGGTGACCCGGGTGCGGTCGGCGGTCGACCGGCTCGGCTACGTCGTCGACGAGTCCGCCCGCCGCCTCGCCACCGGGGCCGCCGGCGCCGTCGCGGTGGTCACGCCGGCGTTCACCAACCCGTTCTACGCCCGCGTGTCGCTCGGCGCGGCCGCGGCGCTCGGCAGCGATCACCAGGTGCTGTTCACGGTGCCCGAGCTGGGCGACGACCCGGTGTCGACGCTGAGCCGACTGCAGGGGGTGCGGCTCGCCGGGGTGCTGGTGGCCGCGCCGTCGGCCGAGTTGGTGCGTGCGCTCCCGGCCGACCTCCCGACGGTGGTGCTCGACGCGCCAGGCGTGGGGACCGGTCGACCGCGCGTCGACCTCGACGTGCGCGACGGGGCCCGCCAGCTCGCCGCACACCTGCTCGGGCTCGGCCATCGCCAGGTGGCGTTCATGAACGCCACCCCCGAGACCGAGACCTTCGCGATCCGCCGCGAGATGCTCGCGGCAGCGTTGCGCTCGTCGGGCGCCGAGCTGGTGCACGTCGATCGGCTGGCGAGCGACGTCGACGCCGGCGCGGCCCACGGTGCCGCGCTCGCCGCGATGCCCGAGCTGGTGGCCGCGGACGTCACAGCGATCGTCTGCGCGACCGACCTGCACGCGTACGGGCTGCTGCGCGCGTGCGCCGACCGCGGCATCCGTGTTCCCGACCACTGGTCGGTCGCCGGCTTCGACGACCAGCCGCTGTCGGCCTACGTGTCGCCGGCGCTCACCACCGTCGCCTTCCCCGCCGACGAGCTCGGGCGACAGGCGGGCCGGCTCCTCGCCGAGCTGATGGCCGCCGACACGCGCGCCCCCGAGACACCGGCGTCGATCGTCCTGCCGGTCACCCTGGTGGTGCGGTCCTCGACGAGCCGCGTCCGCAGCTGACCGCGGCCCTAGCATGGTCGCCGATCGCTCATGACCATGCCGTCCCGCCCCGTACCCGGTCCGCCGCGGCGCCGTCCGGTCAGCCGACGCCGCTACATGGTGCGGCGGGTGGGTGCACTGGTGGTGTTGGCGGTGCTCCTGGTGGGCGTCGTGAAGGTGGGCGGCAGCTTGTTCGGCGCCGACGACACCGAGGCGGGCGCTTCATCGGGCGACGGCACCGGGACGGGTTCGGCCGACGACACCGCCGCCACGGCCCCGGCCGACACCAGCACGGGCTCGAGCGTGTCGAGCCTGGCGGTCGTGCCGTCCACCACGGCGGCCCCCGCCACCCCGCAGGTGCCGACGGCCGCCGATCCGGCCGTGGTGCTCGTGGCGGGTGACTCCGACGCCGGCACGTTCGGGCCGTACCTCGAGACCCTGCTCGGCGACACGGGCGTGGCCACCACGCAGATGGACTACAAGGTCTCGTCCGGACTGGCCCGGCCGGACTTCTTCGACTGGCCCGCCCACTTCCGCGAGATCGTGCCGCAGGTGCAGCCCGACATCGTCGTCGTCACGTTCGGGGGCAACGACTCCCAGGGCCTCACCGACGGCGCGAACGCCGACGGGTCGCCGAACTTCATCATCGGCGAACCGACCGGCGACGGCGACGACGAGTGGCGCGCCGAGTACGGCCGCCGCGTCGGCGAGGTCATGGACTACCTGGCGTCCGAGGGTCGCACCCTCGTGTGGGTCGGCATCCCCAACGACGACAACCCTGACGTGACCTTGAAGTTGCAGGTGCAGGACGAGGTCGTGCGCGAACAGGCCGCCACGCGGCCGAACGTGCGCTTCGTCGACACGTGGAAGCGGTTCTCCGGTCGCGAGGGCGGGTGGGCCGAGTGGGTCATCGACCCGCGTGACAAGGTGGCCAAGGACGTGCGTGCCGACGACGGGTTCCATCTGAACACGGTCGGTGCCGAGATCCTCGCGCTCGACATCATCGAGGTGCTCACCACCGAGCTCCGCGCTCGCGGCGCGGCGATCTGACGCCCCGCGTCGGGCGCCTGGGCCGTTCGGACCATCGCTCTGCGTCACCCTGGACCACGGGGCGTGGTGTCCGTACGGTGTCGCCCATGACGACCCGGCGGGCATCCCGCGAGCAGCGCGACCACGGTCCGGTGGCATGCCGCCGCACGTGGGCCCGGCTCGCCGCGCTGCACCTCGGCGCGCTCGCGGTCGTCGGCACGGTCTCCGGGGCGACTGCCGCCGCCGACACGTCGGGCCGAGGGTCCGACGCGCTCGGCGCGGCAGCCGTCTCGGTGGGAACGCCGGCCGAGGCGGTCGATGCAGCCATCACCGGTCAGCTGTGTGCGGACGAGACGGCACGTTGGGGTGGCGCTCAGCAGCTCGACGCGGCGACGCCGTCGTTCGACACCGGTGTCGACGTGCCGCCCGCCGAGCTCGGCGAGACCGTGACGGTCGTCGGCGTGTCGGCCGACGGTGTCGGTGACGACGGTGTGGCGGCAGCGCTGCCCGTGTTCGTCGGCGGCGCGGCCGCTGCGCCGGGCGCTGCCGTGCTCGGCGGTGACGTCGTGGTGGTCACCGACGGCACCCGAACGGTGCGCGTCGCCGGTGTCACGGTGGTCGTGCGTCGCTGTGCGGAGGTCGCCGTCGCCGCGGTGGCACCGACGCCGGTGACGTCGTCGACGTCGGCGGCGATGCCCACGCCCGCCGAGGTGGAGGCCGTCGTGGCGACCCTGCCCGCGACCGGCGGCGACAGCTGGATCACCTCGGCGATCGGCGCCGCGCTCGTGGCGGCCGGCCTCGGGCTGGTGTCGCTCGGCCGCCGGTCACGTTCCGCTCACTGAGCGATCAACAAGCGTTCACCGAAGCGTTCCCGTCGCGGACGCATCGATGCCAGCTCACTGCTGACGACCTCGGGCCTGGATCGCTGCCCGTCGTGCCGCCACGGCCTCGGCGCTGAAGTGCTCGTCGCGCCACCGGCGACCGTCGCGTGCCTCGATCTCCCAGCCCTCGCGCTCGGCGGTGATCGCCGCGTAGGTCTGCCGGATCTGGCGCACACCCGGCTGGTCGTTGCCGATGATGTCGAGCGCGAGGCGGCGCGTGAACGGGATCAGCTCGTCGTGGGGCACGACGTGGTTGACCAATCCGAACTGCAACGCCTCGTCGGCCGAGAGGAAGTTCCCGGTGAAGCTCATCTCGCGGGCGCGGCGCACGCCGATCGCCTGCGGCAACAGCACCGTGAGGCCCCAGCCCGGCATCACGCCGACGCGCGTGTGCGTGTCGCCGAACTTCGCGTGCTCGCTCGCGATCAGGAAGTCGCAGTTGAGCGCGAGCTCGAAGCCACCGGTGATCGCGACGCCGTTCACGGCACCGATGAGCGGCTTGGTCATGGGCGGGAACGGGCCGCGCACGCCTGCGGCGTTGGTGCCACCGTCCGCACCCGTGCCGCCGAGGTTGCCGGCCGTCGACCCGAGCTCCTTCAGATCGAGGCCGGCACAGAACGCCGGGTCGGCGCCGGTGAGGATCACCACGTCGACGTCGTCGCGCGCATCGGCCTCGGCGAGCAGCTGGGGGAGCAGTCGCAACACCTCGCTCGACAGGGCGTTGCGCGCCGCAGGGCGGTTGAGGGTGACGGTGGCGATGCGCTCGCTCACCTCGAGCAGGACGACGTCGGAGTCGGACATGCGGTCGATTCTGACCAGCTTCGGCCGACCCGGCCGAAGCGGGCCGTCGCGGGCCGTCGCTGGCCGCTCAGTCGCCGAGGTCGTCCGCGGGGAGGAACTCGAGCTTCAGGTCGCCGAGCTTCACGAGCATCGCCGCGATCCAGCCGCCGAGCGCGCCGAAGTGCTCGTCGAGCAAGGTGCTCGCGCCGTCGGCCAACGTCTGCTCGGCCAACTCGTAGAGGCCCTCGTAGGTGACCTCGATCGCGTACTCGGCCGTGGCGGCGGCGTCGTCGCCTGCGCCCGCGTCGTCGATCGGATCGAGGTAGGCGATCTCGATGGTGGTGCCGGCACGCTCGAGCCGACCGTCGCCGATGAGCGGGCTCGTCTCGGTGGCGACCGGGTCGACGATCGATCGATCCGGCTGGCCGGCGAGGCGCTGCACCCGGAACACGATCTCCATCTCGATCGCCGGCAGCTGGTCGAGCACCTCGTCGACGTACCACCGGCGGTACGCGGTCTGGCTCCACGTCGGCCAGTCGAAGTTCACGTGTGCGACCACCCGCGGGGGCTGGCCCTCGCCCGGCAGGCCATAGCTCGTCTCCCAGCTGAGGTCGCCGAGGAGCACGTCGACCTGGAAGTGCTCGTCGAAGGCCTGGCGTTCGAGGAACGCCGACTCGAACGCATCGCGCAGGGCGCCGATGGCATCGGTGAACACGTGGTCGAGCATGCGGCGACGACGCTAGCCACTCGTCGCCGTGTCCCCCACGGGCGAATCCGGCGGCAGCGCACCCGACGGTGCCCGGGACTGCTGCCTCGACGTGGTGCCATGTCAGAATCGGCCCATGTCGCTCGTGCTCACCGATCTCGTGCCCGCCGATCCCGCCCAGCCCGAGGGCCCGGCGTACGCCGTGCTCACGCTCAACAACCCGGGGGAGCGCAACACGCTCACGGCGCCCCTCGTGGCCGAGATCGTGGCGGCCATGGACGCGCTCGAGGCCGACCCGCGGGTCGGTGCCGTGGTGGTCACCGGCGCCGCTCCGGCGTTCTGCGCCGGCGCGAACCTGGGCAACCTGGCCGAGGCCACCGAGGAGAGCCTCGGTGCGATCTACGAGGGCTTCCTGCGCATCGCCCGCAGCCCGCTGCCCACCATCGCCGCGGTCAACGGCGCCGCGGTCGGTGCCGGCATGAACCTCGCCCTCGGCTGCGACCTGCGCGTCGCGGCCGCCCGTGCCCGCTTCGACGTGCGGTTCCTGCAGATCGGCATCCACCCGGGCGGTGGGCACACGTGGATGCTGCGGCGCATCACCGGTCCCCAGACCACCTTCGCCGCCGTGGTGTTCGGCGAGGTGATGGACGGCGCCGAGGCCGAGCGCGTCGGGCTGGTGCACCGTTGCGTGGCCGACGACCAGCTGCTCGCCGAGGCCGGCAAGCTCGCCGCCCGCGCCGCGCTCGCACCTCGCGACCTGGTGATCGAGGTGAAGAAGACGATCCAGGCGATGGCCGACGTCGACACACATCCCGCGGCGGTGAAGCGCGAGCTCGACCCGCAGGTGTGGAGCACCCGCCAGCCGTGGTTCGCCGAGCGGCTCGCCGCGCTGCAGCAGAAGATCAGCTCGAAGTGACGATCGGGCTCAGGCCTTCGACATGTCGAGGGTGAGCCGCACCGTCACGTCGTCACCGAGTGCCAGCTGCTCGGCCTTGCGTACCACGTCCTTGACGGGAACGAGATAGCCGCCGTCTTTCGGGAACAGCGAGGTCGTGTAGTCGGTGCGGCCGATGCGGGCCGTGACCGGGATGCAGCCCCAGCCGTAGGTGAGCGCGGCCTTCACGTCGCTGATCAGGCCCGCTTCGTCCTCCGGCACGCGCACGAAGTGGAACGGAGCGGGGCCGCGCCACTCGATGATCTCACCGGCGAAGCTGAGCTCGATCGTGGGCCGCACCTGCCCGATCGTACGACCCCGCAGCGCGCTCGGCCACCGCACACGGTGTTCACGAAGCGCGCAGAAAAGTTACCGGGGGCGGCTTCCACGATCCGGGGACGAGGCGTATGGTCACCTCACGGGAAGCTCTTCCACCCGGGATCCGAGAGACAACGGAGGTACCGATGAGCCAGCGCCATCGCAGCCAGGACGTGGCACCGCCACCGAAGATGGACCTGCGGGCACACGCCCACAACGAGCGGCATCGCATCAACAGCGAGTTGCACTCACTCGCCACACAGGTGAGCGCCGGGTACGAGCCCGACGACGTGCACGAGCCGGGCCGCGCGTGGGTGCCGGAGCATCACCGCAGCGCCGACAAGGTGAAGACCCCGGCGCGCGAACCCCGCCACTGGAAGATGAAGATGTGGAAGCGCCGCACCAACGTGCGCCGGGCCCGCGCCCAGGCCTTCCGCCTCGCCGGCGAGTAGACGGACCCCCTCACCGATCGCAGCCAACGTGACCGGGTGCGCAGGACTGGGCTGCGCACCCCGTCACGCTGCGACGCGAGACCTCAGGAGATCCAGGCAGCGGTCAGTTCGCTGCGCCGGTCGGCCCACTCCTCGGACGTGATGCCGAAGCGCATGTGGTCCTCCCACACGCCGTTGATCTCGAGGTAGCGCAGCGCGACCCCTTCTTCGCGGATCGCCAGCTTCTCCATCACCCGACGGCTGTTGGCGTTGCGGGGCACGATGCAGATCTCGAGTCGGTGCAGGTGCAGTTCGTCGAACGCGAACCGGGTCAGCACCGCCACACCCTCGGCGATGTAGCTGTGTCCGGCCCGTTCCCGGTCGATCCAGTACCCGATCGTGCCCGACTGCAGGGCGCCGCGGACGATGTTGTTCAGGTTGATCTCGCCGGCGAACGAGTTGTCGACGAACAACGCGAACCCGTAGGCGGTGCCCGCCTGGCGCTCGCGGTCGCGGGCAGCGCAGCGCGAACTGAACGCGTCGCGTGAACGTGTGGGGTCGGCCACGCGGGTCGAGCGCATCGGCTCCCACGGCAGCAGCCAGGCCTCGTTGCGGAGCCGTACCTCGGACCACTGCGGGAAGTCGGTCGGGGTGAGCGGTCGCATCATCACCCGCTTGCCGTAGAGGCGCAGCCCGCTCATCGACGGCATCGAGGGGTGGCCGAACGCGCCGGAACCGGTCACGGGCCGACCTCGATCGCGTCGAGCTGGAGCTTGCGGAGCACGGCCACCACCGCGCACGAGCCTGCCACGATCCGGTCGACCAGCAGCGGGTCGAGCCCCGGATTGCGCGCCCGGTCGGCGCGCGGTTCGGTGGCGACGGTGCGGAACACGTCCTCGGCGGCCGCGCGGTCGAGCCGGAACGGCAGCGGGGCCGTGCCGCCGACCTCGACGGCCACCACCGAGGTCACCTCGGGGCCGCGCATCGTGACGGGTGCGCCGATCACATCGGGGCGTTCGCGGACGAGGTCGTCGAGGTGGTCGGCCACCGCTCCGACCGCGTTCGTGAGCTCGTCCGGGCGCGGCGGGTCGCCGAGCAGCTGCGCGAGCAGGGTGCGCACCCCGAGCGGCGCCGACCACCGGAGGTCGGTGTGGGTGACGACGATCTCGTGGTCGCCGAGGTCGACCTGCCAGCTCACGAGGTCGGCGCCTCCGGACTCGCGAGACGGTCGGCCACCCAGCGGCCGACCGGGTCGTCGCCGCCGGCGAGGAACCAGGCGAAGTGGGCGTGCAGACACTTGACGCCGGTGCGCGTGCCGGCGACGCCGCCCGATGGCCGGGGGCCGAGGTGCTCGTCGCGGACGAGCGCGTCGCGCTCGGCCGCGTACCGGCGGTGCGCGTCGGCGACGAGGCCGGGATCGATCTCGGCTTCGGCCTGGCGGACGCCGCCGGTGCTCTCGAGCCGGCTGACCGCGAGGTGCTCGTGCTCGCCGATCAGCCAGTAGCGGGTGGGCATCGGGGTGCCGTCGCCGAGGATCGGTGCGTTGCGCAGCACCACGGGGTCGCCGTCGGCACGGCGGACCACGATCTCGTACTCGCCCTGCGGCTCACGGCCGAGCAGCTCGCGGACGCGCGCCCGATCGGCAGCCGTGATCGGTGCGACAGGGTCGATGGGACCGACCGGTGCGGTCGCAGGCGTGACGGAGCGTGCCGACATGGCGCGGGTCGCGGGCGCGGGCTACTTGCGGAAGCGGCGCAGCACGAGGAGGAGCAGCACCAGACCGCCGAGCGTGGGCAGCAGCCGCTTCAGCACCGCGGTGCCGGCGAGGCCGCCGAGCTCGATCGGCTCGTTGGCGGGGCCGTCGATCTTGCGCACGGTGGGGGCGCCCTGCGTGGCCGATCCCGCGGCGGCCGCAGCCGAGGCGGTCGTGGCTTCCGGGGCCGATTCGGGCGCGGGGGCGTCGGCCGGGGCGTCGGCCGCCGGTCCCGCGTCGGCCGACGCGATCGTCGTGGCGGCCGCGGCCTCGGTCACCGGCGCCGTGTCGGCTGCAGCCGCTGCGGGAGCCGGGGTGTCGTCCTCGGCGGCGTCGAGCATGGTGTTGAGGTTGTCGGCGAACTGCGCCATCAGCTTCTTGCTGACGTCGGCCATGATGCCTCGGCCGAACTGGGCGACCTTGCCGGTGACGCGCAGGTCGGTGCTCACGACGCACTTGGTGCTGGCGTCGTCGATCCGCTCGAGCTGGGCGGTGATCATCGCGTCGGCGTTGCCCTTGCCGGTGGTGTCGCGGCCCTCTCCGTGGAGCACCGCCTTGTGGTTGTCGTCGTCCCGCTCGACGAACTTGGCCTGGCCCTTGAACGCGGTCGAGATCGCGCCGAGCTTCACCTTCACCACGCCGCGGTAGATGTCGCCCTCGATCTCCTGGAGCTGCGCGCCGGGCATGCACGGGGCGATGCGCTCGACGTCGGTGAGCACGTGCCAGGTCTGGTCGATCGGCCGGTGGACCACGAACTCGTTCAGGAGCTTTTCCATCGCTGCACATCCTCCAGGGTGTCGATATCGGCGGCGGTACCCGGACAGGGGACCTCGTGGACCAGGTCGGGATGCTCGCGCATCCAGCGGCGAGCACCGTCATCGCGGTCGTCGCGGCCGTCGTGGGCCGAGGCCAGCTCCGGCCAGATCGACCGATGCAGGCGCACGGGGTGCGGACCGCGGCGGCCATCATACGAGGCGACGACGACCGGCCAGTCGGTCGGTGCGAGCGCGACCCGACGCCACGCCTCGCTCGGGATGCCCGGTTGGTCGCCGAGGCCGACCACGACCGCGTCGGCACCGAGGGACCCGGCGGCGTCGATGCCGGCGGCGAGCGACGTGCCCTGGCCGTCGGCCCAGCGCGGGTTGCGGACCACGGTGACGGTCGTGGCCAGTTCGAACGGGAGGTCGAGCTCGGCCGCGCCGGTCACCACGACGACCGGCCCGATGCCGGCGTCGCGCGCGTGGACGATCGCGTGCTCGACGAGCGGCCGGGTGCCGACGTCGCTCGCGACCGGGGTGGCGAGCTTGTGCGCCGGCCCGTGGAAGCGCGACCCGGCCCCGGCGGCGAGCACGACGGCGACGAGCATCCGCCCACGTTACGCCCGCCGCCCGCCGGCTCACGGTGGTGGTTGGTCCGTGAGTCGCCGGTCCTGCCGGGGTACCTCTGCCTCACGTACCCCGGTCTCCGTGAGGCGCAGGTCCCTGCCGGGGAACGCCGGCTCACGGTGGTGGTTGGTCGGCCGTATGGATGCTCGGGAAGGTGGTGTGGGCTCGGCCGGGCGTCGGTTCGGCCGTCCGCCGGCTCACGGTGGACGAGGTCCGTGAGCCACAGGTCCTGCCGGGGTACCTCTGCCTCACGTACCCCGGCCTCCGTGAGTCACAGGTCCCTGCCGGGGAACGCTGGCTCACGAACCCCGACCTCGGTGAGCTGATGGCCGGAGTTTCCGGCCCGGTCGGCCGGGTCGTCGTTCTCCAGAGCATCGATGCGGCCGGTCAACCACCACCGTGAGTCGCAGGGACGGTGTGGGGAACGCCGGCTCACGGCGCCCAGCGTCGGTGAGTCGCGGGGACCGCATGGGGAACGCCGGCTCACGACGGTGGTCATGACGATGCGGCGACCGTCACATGACGAAAAGATGACGGGCGGCTTGAACATTGCGAAACCGTGACGATAAGGTGACGCCCGTTACGACGACCCACCACCCGTTCGTGTGGCGCTGGTGGTCCGTCGTGGCGACAGCGGTTGCGCTCTCGTACAGCGCTCCTGCGTGATCGTGGCCGGCCGGTCGCGGGACTCGTCCCGCCGACCTCCCCCACCGCTCACGAGAGATCCACGTCCGTGCTCGTCCCCCGGTCCGACCGGTCCGGGTGCCGCGGCCGGACGGAGACCGAGGAGTCGTCACACGCACATGTCCAGCATCCACACCCGGCGCTTCCGCCGTGCGCTGCTCGCCACCGCCATGGCCGCGACCACGGCGGTCGGCACGCTCGCCCTCCCCGCGGCCGGCGTCGCCGCGGCGCCCGCGAGCGTCGTCAGCACCACCGGTACCCACGCTCGGCCCCGAGTAGCCGACCCGATCGCGGACCAGGCGGCACAGGCCCTCGCTGCGATCCAGCGCTACGGCGAGACCGGTGACGAGGGCGCGCTGCACGCCTTCGAGCAGACCCGCGACCTCATCGCGATCGCCGTCGCCGAGCGTCTCGAGCTCGACCCCGCTGCGTTGCAGGCAGCGTGGCGTACCGCCGACCTCGAGCACCAGACGGCGCTGATCGCCGCGCTCAGCCAGCTCGGCGTCTGGTACCAGCGCAACACCAGCCGCGCCGGGGTGAGTTTCGACTGCTCGGGTCTGACCACCTGGGCCTGGGGTCAGGCCGGCTTCGAGCTCAAGCGTCAGAGCTCCGCGCAGATCAAGGCGGCCGCACCTCGCGACCCCGAGACCGCACAGGCAGGCGATCTGCTGCAGTACCCCGGCCACGTGATGATGTGGCTCGGCGTCGACCTCGCCGTGGTGCACGCGATCCAGCCGGGCAAGCCGGTGTCGGTCGACGTGATCAAGGCTCGCCGCAACCTGCGCTACGGCGACCCCACCGGCGACTGACCCGGCGACATCCCGCCCCGGCGACCGACCCGCCCGACGACGGCGCGGCGACGCCGATCCGTCCCCGGCTCAGCCGTGGATCGGCCCGTCGCTGTCGCGCAGCGACGGTGCCTGCCGTCCCGTGCGCCGGGCGATGATCTCGGCGCAGATCGAGATCGCGGTCTCCTCCGGCGTGCGAGCGCCGATGTTCAACCCGATCGGCGACATCAACCGCGCCAGATCGGCGTCGGTCAACCCCACGTCGTGGAGCCGCTCGATCCGCTTCTCGTGCGTCGTGCGACTGCCCATCACCCCGATGTAGCCGACGCGGGTGCCGAGCGCGCCCTGCACCGCAGGGACGTCGAACTTCGGGTCGTGGGTGAGGATGCAGACCGCGTCGCGCTGACCGAGCTGTGCGCCGCGCCGCTCGAACACGGGACCGGGCCAGCTCACCACGACCTCGTCGGCCGCCGGGAAGCGACGGCGGGTGGCGAACACCTCGCGCGCGTCGCACACGACCACGCGGTAGCCGAGCACCTTCGCGACCCGCGAGAGCGCGGCGGTGAAGTCGACGGCACCGAAGATCCACATCTGCGGCGGCGGCGCCCAGCTCTCGACGAACACCGACAGGGTCGGTGCGTCGACCAGGTCCTCCGGGGTGGTCTGGCCCTCGGGTCCGTAGTGGCGGATGCCCGAGCGGCCCGCCTCGAGTTCGGCCAGCGCGTCGCGGGCGGCGATGCGGTCGAGTTCGGGGTGCCCGAGCGAGCCGAGCACCTCGTCGGGGGTGACCAGCAACTTGCGTCCGGGCACGGGCCCGTCGATCACGGTGACGAGTGCCGTCGGCTCCTGGCTGCGCAGCCGGTCGCGCAGCACCTCGTAGAGGCCGGCGCTCACCAGTCGAGCGCTTCCAGGTAGAGGCGGATCGTGCCGCCGCACGTGAGGCCCACGGCAAAGGCCTCGTCGTCGCTGTAGCCGAAGGTGACGATCCCGGGCCCGCGTTCGCCGTGCAGCACCCCGAGCGCTTCGGTGACGACCGCACCCTCGACGCAGCCGCCGCTCACGCTGCCGGCCACCTCGCCCGCATCGTTCACGGCCATCGCCGCGCCGGGTTCGCGAGGACCCGAACCGAGGATGTCGACCACGCGGGCGACCGCCACGCGCTTGCCCTCGCTCCGCCACCGATCGATGTCGTCGAGCAGTTCACGCATCGCAGCCTCCCGATGTTCCGAACGTGTCCGTGGGCCTCAGGCCAGGGTATGGGCCGAGATCGTCGCCGCCAATTCCTCCATCGCGGCCACCGAGTGGCCTTCGACGAACGCATCGACGAACGGCAGCGCGGCCGCCATGCCGCGAGCGAGCGGCGCGTACCCGGGCGTGACCTTGAGCGGGTTGACCCAGATCGTGCGGAACGCGACGCGGTGCAGGCGCTGCATCTGCTCGGCGAGCAGCGCGGGGTCGCCGCGATCCCAGCCGTCGGACAGGATCACCACGATCGATTGCCGGGCCATGCCGCGCACACCCCACTCGTCGTTGAACCGCTCGAGGCAGTCGCCCAGCCGGGTGCCGCCGTTCCAGTCGAGCACTCGGGCGGCCGCCGCCTGCAGTGCCTTGTCGGGGTCGCGGCTCGACAGCTCGCGGGTGACCCGGGTGAGCCGCGTGCCGAGCGCGAACGCCTCGACCCGCTGACGACCCGCCACCGCGGCGTGCACGAATCGCAGCATCCCTCGGGCGTAGGGCTCCATCGACCCGCTCACGTCGAGCAGCAGGACGAGCCGGCGCATCCGCTCGCCCGGTTCTCGGAACTTCCGACGGATGGGCTCGCCGCCGGCTCGCAGCGAGGCTCGGATGGTGCCGCGCAGATCGGGCACGGGACTGCGGCGCGACCGCTGCATCCGGAAGCTGCCGCGGGGCGGTCCGGCGAGGCGCAGGTGGCTCATCAGCTGCTGTGCCTGTGCGAGCTCGTCGTCGCTGTACGACGAGAAGTCCTTGTGCCGCAGCACCTCCGTGGCCGAGAACCGCAGCTGCAGGGTGGGCTCGTCGTTCGGTTCGGCGGCGTCGGCGCCGCCACCGTCGTCCTGGTCGTCGCCGTCGTCGATCGCGATGGTGATCTTGAGCGGTTCCTCCGGCTCGTCGTCGTCGCCGGTGGGACGGACCTGCTCCCAGAACACGCGGAACGCCCGGTCGTACACGCCGAGGTCTTCCGGGCGGTGCACCAGTGTGCTGCGGCCCGCCCAGTACACGGCGTCGCGCGAGTCGACCCCGAGCAGACCGATCGCCTCGACGAACGAGATCACGCTGCCGATCGGGACCGCGAGCCCGAGGCCGCGCAGCACCCGGGCGTAGGTGATCGCGAGCTCGTCGGCCTCGCGGCGGACGGGGGTCGGAGTGGTCGACACGGTGGTAGGCGGGCGAGTGCGAGGGCGGCGGGTTCGGACGTCAGACGTGGAACGCGCCGCGTTCGAACGCCTGCTTGACGATGTCGGCGATGCCGCCCTGCTGGCGCACCTTCTCCTGGTCTTCGCGGTACTTGAGCACGGCGCCGAGGGTGACCTCGACGGTGTGCTCGTCGAGCTCGCTCACGCCGAGCGACGCCAGCGCCGCGGCCCAGTCGATCGTCTCGGCCACGCCGGGCGGCTTGTAGAGGTTGCGGGTGCGCATCGCCTCGACCGCTCCCGACACCTGCCGGGCGAGCGGTTCGAGCACGTGCGGCACGCGCATCCGCACGATCTGCACCTCGCGCTCGAAGGTGGGGTGCTCGACCCAGTGGTAGAGGCAGCGGCGCTTCAGCGCGTCGTGCACGTCGCGAGTGCGGTTGGAGGTGAGGATCACCACCGGCGGCATGCTCGTGCCGAACACGCCGAGCTCGGGGATCGTGATCTGGTAGTCGCTCAGCACCTCGAGCAGGTACGCCTCGAACTCGTCGTCGGCCCGGTCGACCTCGTCGATCAGCAACACCGGCGGGATCAGGCTGCCGTGGTCGATCGCGTGCAGGAGCGCCCGCTTCAGCAGGAAGCGCTCGTGGTAGAGCTGCTCCTCGAGGATCGACGTGCCGAGGCCGCGCGCCTCGCCCGTGGCCTCTGCGGCGCGCAGGTGGAGCAACTGGCGCGAGTAGTCCCAGTCGTACACGGCCTGCGACGCGTCGATGCCCTCGTAGCACTGCAGGCGGATCAGCTGACCGCCGGTCCAGCGGCTGAGCACCTTGGCCACCTCGGTCTTGCCCACCCCCGCCTCGCCCTCGAGCAGCAGGGGGCGCTTCAGCGACAGCGCCAGGAAGATCGCCGTGGCCAGGCCGTCGTCGGGCAGATAGCCGTGGGACGTGAGCGCGTGCGCGACGTCGGCCGGGGTGCTGGAGGGCGAGAGCATCGAGGTCCAGGTTAGAGGGGTTTCGCTACGTGGTCGCCAGACGTGCCTGCCATGCTGTTCGGCGTGGCGCCCCCTCCTGACACGCCGGACCGTTCCGACACGGTCGACGACATGGAACTGGTCGTCCCGGTGCACCCGCCGCTCGCGCATCCGCACCTGGCGCCGGCTGCCGGGTCGGGTGCCGGGTCGCACGGCGGGTCGCTCGCGGGGTCGCACGTCGGGCCGGTCGAACGCCCGCTGTCGGTGAGCGTGCGCGCCCCGTCGGCCGGACGGGTCGTGGTCTGCATCCGACCGGCTGCAGGTGGCGAGGTCCGCTCGGTGCCGTGCACCCGGTCGGGTGCCGTGGCGTCCGACGACGGGCACACCAGCTGGTGGCGGGCCGCCACCACCGCGCACGCCGGCGACCTGTACTGGCTCGAGGTCGACGACGGCGAGGCACTGGTCGACCCGTCCGCGGAAGCGCTCACCTTCGTCGACGGCCGACCCGTCGGTGTGGTCCGGGGCGCCGACTGGCCGTCGCGGCCGCAACTCGGACGCACGATGGCGCATCCGGTCGTGTACGAGACGCACGTGCGCGGCTTCGCCCGCACGTTCGCCGGCATGCACGAGCGGCTGGCCTACCTGGCCGACCTCGGCGTCGACGTGATCGAGCTGATGCCGGTGCACCCGTTCGACACCCGCGACAACTACTGGGGCTACATGCCCATCGTGTGGGGCGCGGTGCACCAGCCGTACGCCACGGGGCCGGATGCGGCCGCCGAGCTGGCCGACCTCGTCGCCGCGGCTCACGAGCACGGTCTGGCCGTCTGGCTCGACGTGGTGTTCAACCACACCGGCGAGGGCGACCGCGCTCACCCCACCTGGTCGCTGCGCGGGCTCGACCCGTCCGCGTATCGCACGCGGCCCGACGGTTCCCCGTTCGACGACAGCGGGTGCGGCAACGACGCCGACCCGGCGCACCCGTGGGTGCGCGCCCTGGTGCTCGAGGCCCTCGAGCGCTACGCCGACCTCGGGATCGACGGCTTCCGGTTCGACCTCGCGTCGTTGCTCACCCGTGACGGTGGCGAGCTGGCGCGACGCATCGGCGACTGGGCCGACGAGCGCGGCGTCACGCTGGTGGCCGAGGCGTGGGACCTGGCGAGCTACCAGGTCGGCGACGGGTTCCCCGACCGTCGGTGGCGTCAGTGGAACGACCGCTTCCGCGACGACGTGCGCGGGTTCGTCCGCGGCGAGGCGGGTCTCGTGGCGGCGATGGCGCAGCGGGTGCAGGGCAGCCCCGATCTGTTCGGTGACCAGGCATGGCGAACGGTCAACTTCGTGACGGCGCACGACGGGCTCTGCCTCTACGACCTGACGGCCGTCACCGACGACCGCCACCGGGCGTGGGACTGCGGGCCCGATCTTCGGCCGCAGCAACTGCGCAACCACCTCACCCACCTGCTGTTGTCGGCCGGCGCGGCGATGTTCGTGATGGGGGACGAGTTCGCGCGCACCCAGCACGGACACGACAACCCCTACGACGTCGACGGGCCGATCAGCTGGGTCGACTGGCATCGTCTCGTCGAGTGGCACGACCTGCACGCGTACGTGCAGGCGTTGCTCCGGGCGCGACGCCACCTCGATCACGACGCCGTGCAGGTGTACGGCGTGCACGGCGAGACCGACCTCGGTCACGATTCACGCTCGCTCGCGTGGCGCAGCGGCGACGTCTACGTGATGGCCAACTCGTGGTGGGAGCCGCTCGTGTTCCACGTGGTGGCACCGGGCACGTGGCGGCTCGAACTGGCCTCTTCACCCGACACGGAACAGCGCAGCGACGGTACGGTCGTCGTGGCACCACGCTCGACGGCGGTGCTGATGGCCGACCCGTCCGGAGGTCGGCCGACCTGAGGGGGTCGCCCGTGATCATCGACATCCAGCTCAACCCGGCCGTCGAGCCGTGGGAGCGCGTGCGCGACGGCGTGCTCGTGGCCGAGGCGGCCGGGTTCGAGACGGCCTACGTGTTCGACCACTTCGCCGGCAACCTGTTGCGCGGCGGCGAACGGATGCTCGAGTGCTTCACCCTGCTCGGCGCGCTCGCGTCGGCCACCACCACGATCCGGCTCGGCACCCTCGTGGTCAACATCGCCAACCGCAACCCGGGCGTCATGGCCACGGCGGCGGCCACGGTGCAGACGATCAGCGGCGGGCGGCTCGTGCTCGGTCTGGGCGCAGGCGCGGCCCCCGACACGCCGTGGTCGGCAGAGCATCGTGCGCTCGGACTCGAGATCGCGCCCACGATGGCGTCGCGTCATCGCCGGTTGTCCGACGCGCTCGACCTGATCGACGACCTGTGGGCCGATGACCGCAAGCCCGAGTTCGAGCACGTGCACCGCCCCGTGGTTCGGCCCCCGATCTTCCTCGGCGTCAACAGCGAACCGCTCGCCCGGCTCGCTGCCACGCGCACCGACGGGCTCAACGTGCGGCAGAGCCACGACGACCTCGCCGGCATCGTCGGCGCCGCGCTCGAGGCGCGTGCAGCGAGCGACCGCGCCGACCAGCCGATGATCCTGTCGGTGTGGTCGATGTTCGACCGTGGGCTCGCCGACCCCGCTCATCCCAAGCGTCGCGAGTGGGCCGAGTTGGGGGTGAACCGGCTGGTGCTCGTGTGCCTCGACCCGCACGATCCGCACGAGCTGGCGCACTTCTTCGACTGATCGCGCCGCTCGGCGCGGCGATCAGGCGTCGACCAGCGCGCCGACGAACTCGCGCGACTCGTGCTCGAGCGCCTGCCCGCGGTCGACCAGCACGTGGGTCGTGGCGGCCAGCTCGTCCGAGGCCGCGCCGGCGGCCGTCGTGGCCCGGGCCACCTCCACCACGGTGCGGACCACTCGGTCCATGCCGTTGGCCGCCGAACCGACGCCCGTGGCGATCTGCTGCGTGGCCGCGGCCTGCTGTCCGATCGCGTCGGCCACCGCGGACGAGGTGTCGCTGATGGCCGAGATGGTGCCGTCGATGGTGGTCATCGCCTCGAGCGCCCGCTGGGTGGCGTCTTGCACCTCGGCGATCTGTCGCGCGATGTCGCCGGTCGCCGACGCCGTCTGACCGGCCAGGTCGCGCACCTCGCTCGCGACCACGGCGAAGCCCTTGCCGGCGTCACCGGCCCGGGCGGCCTCGATCGTGGCGTTGAGCGCCAGCAGGTTGGTCTGGCTGGCGATCTGCTCGATGAGCGCGACCACGTCGCTGATGCCACGCGTGGTGGCGGCCAGCGCCTGGAACTGGGTGCGCATCTGGTGTGCCTCGTCGACGGCACGATCGGCGGTGGCCTTCGATCGCGACATCTCGTCGCGGATGTCGTGGATCGACGAGGTGAGCTGCTCCACCGCGGTGGCGACCTGTTGGATGTCCTGGGCCGCCTGTTCGGTCATCGACGCCGCGCGGGCGGCGTCGTCGCTCGTGGACGAGGTGGTGAGGCGCAACTCCTCGGCACGACCACGCAGGCGCATCGCCTCCTGCGAGACGACGGAGGTGATGCCGCCGATCTCGCTGCTGAACCGCTCGGCCAGCACGTGCAGCGCATCGAGTCGCTCCCGCTCGGCGCGCTCGCGTGCGTCGACCTGGGCGGCGAGCAGTCGGGCGCGTTCCTCGGTGAGCGCCGTCTGCTCGGCGCGCATCGCCTCGGCCTCGGCGCGCAGGCGCTCCTCCTCGACGCGCGCACGACCCGAGTCGACCAGCGTGACCCGGTACTGCTCGATCGCCTGTGCCAGCCCGCCGAGCTCGTCGCTGCGGGCGGTGTCGGGCACGTGCGTGGCGAGGTCGCCGTCGGTGATGCGGGCGACGGCGCCGGCGATGCGGCGCACGGGGCGGCCGAGCATGCCGCTCACGCTGAGCCAGCAGCCGAGTACCACGAGCAGGGCCACGACGACGCCGGTGACGAGCAGCCGCTCGCGGACGTCGTCGGCGGGTGCGTCGATCGTCGACTGCGGCACCGACACGATCACGGACCAGGTGACGCCGGTGTCGCCGAACGTGACCGGCACCGAGATCGAGCGCATCGCGGGTTCGTCCTCGTGGACGAGGCCGCTCCAGGTGGTGCTCGCGGTGACGTCCTCGAGCGCCGGGGCGAGTCCGGGGGACGATTCGGTCGCGGGGAGGCCGATGCCCTCCCCTTCGTGCGAGGCGACCAGCAGACCGCCCTGCGACACGAGCGCCACCTCGCCGGTCTCCATCGGGTGGATCGAGCTGATGAGGGCCTGCAGCGTGTCGAGCGCGATGTCGACGCCGGCCATGCCGACGATCTCGCCGTTCACGCGCACCGGGGTGGTGATCGACGTCATCAGCACGTCGACGCCACCGACCGGGTACACGAACGGGTCGAAGATCTGGGTCTCGCCGGTCTGCACCGGCAGCAGGTACCAGTCGCCGGCGCCCGGCGTGTCGTACGCGAGCAGTGGCTCGAGGCCGATGTCGCCGCCGCCGCGATTCCAGTAGGGGATGAACCGTCCGGTGGCGTCGTGCCCGGGGGTGTTCACGAAGTCCTCGTCCCGACCGTCGAGCGCATCGGGCTCCCAGCCGGTGTACACACCGAGGAACTCGGGGTGGCGCTCGAGTTCGGCGCGCAGCAGGTCGTCGAACACGGCGCGATCGGTCACGCCCGACGCCGCGAGGGTGCCGAGGGTCGACGCGACACCCTCGGCGGTGAGACGTGCGGCGTCGAGGGTCGCCTGCACCTGGGCTGCCGTCTGCGCTGCCACCTGCTCCTCGTAGCGGGCGGCGTTGTCGTCGGCCTGGTCGGTGACGAGCATCGACACGGTCACGATCATCAGGGCGAGCCCGATCACCGACACGAGGCCGACGATCAGGGTGAGCTGACGTGACACCCGGCGGCCGAGCAGACGACGCATGAACATGGACGGACCTCCCTGGGGCTGGGCGTGGCCGACTGTTCGTCACCCGGTCGGGTTGTCAAGCAGTGGCACGAACCCCAGAGGTCAGAGGAAGTGCATGTCGCGAGCGATGCTGGTGAGCTCGTCGCGGAACTTCGGGTGCGCGACGTTGATCAGCGCGCTCGTGCGTTCCCGGATCGTGCGACCGCGCAGCTCGGCGACACCGAACTCGGTGACCACCATGTCGACGGTGTTCTTGACCGTGGTGACCACGTCGCCGGGCGACAGCTGGGGCACGATCCGGCTGAGCTCGCCGTCTTTCGCGGTGCTCTGCAGCACGATGAAGCTCTGCCCGCCCGGGCTGTACGCAGCACCGCGGGCGAAGTCGCTCTGCCCGCCCGACGACGAGTAGTAGCGACCGTTGATCGTCTCGCTCGCGCACTGACCGAGGAAGTCGACCGCCAGGCTCGCGTTGATCGACACGAAGTCGACGTCGCGGGAGATGACGCGCGGGTCGTTCACGTACCGCGCCGACCACATCTCGATCGTCGGGTTGTCGTGGATGAAGTCGTACAGGCGCTGCGTGCCGAGCGCGAACGTGCCGATCACCTTCAGCCGGTTGTTGGCCTTGCGCACGCCGTTGACCACACCGAGCTCGATCAGGTCGATGAGGCCGTCGGAGATGAGCTCGGTGTGCACGCCGAGGTCGCGGTGGTTGCGCAAGTGGGCGAGCACGGCGTTGGGGATCGCGCCGATGCCCGCCTGGATGGTGCTGCCGTGGCGCACCCGCTCGGCGACGAAGCCGCCGATCAGCCGGTCGACGTCGCTCGGCTGCGCGGGCGGCACCTCGAGCAGCGGGTAGTCGGCCTCGATGTAGCCGTCGATCTGGCTGACGTGGATCTGGTTGCGGCCGGAGGTGCGAGGCATCTGCCGGTTGACCTCGAGGAAGAACGGCGCACGCCCGATGAAGCTCGCGACGTAGTCGGCGCTCACGCCGAGCGAGAAGTTGCCGTGCTGGTCGGGCGGCGACGCGGCGGCGATCACGTAGGGGTGCTTCGAGCGGCGACGGATGAGGTCGTAGACCTCGGAGAAGTGGTTCGGCACCAGATCGACGTGGCCCTCGTGGAAGCGAGGGCGGGTGATGTGTGACAGGAAGTACGAGACGTGCCGCAGTCGCTCGCCGTACTCGCCGTGGAACGTGGGGCGGTCGCGCAGGGCGTGCATCTGGTGGACGGTGGTGCCGTACAGGCGGTGCGCGTTGGCCTCGAGCGCGTCGAGCAGCGTGACCGGCTCGCCGTTGGCGATCGGGACGATCACCTCGGCACCGGGGTGCAGCTGATCGATGAACGCCGACGGGTCGTCGCTGCGCTTGCTGGTGAGGAGCGAGGCCGCGCTCACGAGTCGAACCCCAGGCCGAAGCGGTCGAGGCCGCGCAGCCACAGGTTGCGCTTGCCGGTCTTGTCCTCACGGTCGAGCGACCAGCGGGTGGCCTGGATGCCGATGAAACGGAACGGTTCGGGTGGGAAGGGCAACGGTTTCTCCTGGACGAACTTGGTCTCGGTGGCACGCGAGCGGCGGCCGTCGAGCAGGTCGAGCATCACCTCGCCGCCGAAGCGCGACGACGCCACGCCGAGGCCGGTGTAGCCGATCGCGTAGGCGACACGACCCTGCCACGCCTGGCCCCAGAACACGCAGAAGCGGCTGCAGGTGTCGATCGCGCCGCCCCACATGTGCGTGAACTTGACGCCTTCGAGCTGCGGGAAGGTGTCGAAGAAGTGCTTGCTCAGCTTGGCCCAGGTCTCGGGCCGGCTCTCGAGTTCGGTGTTCACCTTGCCGCGCCAGAAGTAGATGGCGTCGTAGCCGCCCCACAGGATCCGGTTGTCCTCGGTGAGTCGGTAGTAGTGGAACTGGTTGGCGATGTCGGACAGGCCCTGGCGGTTGGTCCAACCGATCTCGGCGAGCTGCGCGTTGGTGAGCGGCTCGGTGACCATGCAGTAGTCGTAGACCGGCGCCACGTAGTGGCCGATCCGGTTGAGCAGCGGCTTGAACGCGTTGGTGGCCAGCGCGACCTTGCCCGCACGCACGCGGCCGAGCGGCGTGTTGACGAGCACGCCGACGCCGTCCTTCTCGATCGACGTGGCCTTGGTGTCTTCGTAGATGCGTACGCCGAGCGACATCGCCGCGGTCTTGAGCCCCCAGACGAGCCGCGCCGGGTCGACGATCGCAGCCCGGTCCTTGCGCCACAGCCCACCGGTGTACGTGGGCGAGTTCACCTGCGCACGCATGCCGTTGGCGTCGAGCAGCTCGACCTTCTGGCCCAGGCTGCGCAGCTGCTGGTAGTCGTCGCGCAGCTCGGACAGGTACGACGGCGAGTGGGAGGTGGTGGCCACGTCGATCACGCCGGTGCGCTCGTAGTCGCAGTCGATGCCATAGCGGCGGATCGCTTCCTCGATCCGGTTGAGGTTCTCGAGCCCGAGCTCCTCGAGCAGCGGCAGTTCGTCGGGGAAGCGCTCCTGGCCGTTGGCGGTGCCGTGGGTGAGGCTCGACTCCATGAAGCCGCCGTTGCGGCCGCTGGCCGCCGACCCGATCTCGTGGGCGTCGATCAGCACGACGTCACGGTTGGGGTCGCGTTCTTTCGCGATGATCGCCGTCCACAGCCCGGTGTAGCCGCCACCGACGATGCACAGGTCGCACGTCTCGGTGCGGACCAGCGTGGGGTTGCTGTCGGGCTCGTCGACGTCTTCGTACCAGTAGGGGTACGGGTCCGCATCGGCGATGGCGTCCAGGTGGAACTCCTGGATGCCGTCCTCGCTGTCTTCGATCGCCATCTCGTATCACCAGCCCGGGTCTCTTGGCGTCGGAGCCACAGGCTACCGGTGGGCCCACTACGGTCGGGTGCATGGATCTGGGACTGCAGGGACGTCGGGCCGCCGTGGCGGCCGCGTCGGCCGGCCTCGGCCTCGCGTCGGCCGTCGCGCTCGCTGCCGAGGGCGCACGGGTGGTGATCTGTGGGCGCGACCGGGCACGGCTCGACGAGGCTGCAGCGCGCGTGGGGCACGGGTGCGTCGCGGTGGTGCAGGACGTGGCCGACGCCGCCGGCGGGGCGGCGTTCGTCGCCGCGGCGACCGAGGTGCTCGGTGGCCTCGACATCGTCGTCGCCAACGCCGGTGGTCCGCCGCCGGGCACCTTCGCCAGCACGCCGCTCGAGGCCTACGAGCCGGCGCTCGACCTCAACCTGCTCAGCGTCGTCGGCATGGCCAAGGCGGCGATCCCGGCGATGCAGCAGCAGCGCTGGGGGCGGTTCGTGGCGATCACGTCGGTGTCCGTGCGACAGCCGATCCCCACGATCATCCTGTCGAACACGTCGCGCGCCGGCGTGACGGGCTTCCTCAAGACCGTCGCCCGCGAAGTCGCTCCCGACGGCGTCACCGTCAACACCGTGCAACCCGGGCTGCACGCCACCGACCGAGCGTTGCAGTTGGGAGACCCCTCGGCGATGGCGGCCGGCATCCCGGTCGGCGCGCTCGGCGATCCGGCCGACTTCGGCGCGATCGTCACGTTCCTGTGCAGCGAACAGTCGAAGTTCGTCACCGGCCTGCAGCTGCACGTCGACGGTGGCACGTACGGAGGTCTGCAGTGATCACCCATGTCGCCGTGTTCACGTGGGCCGAGGGCACCACGGCCGATCAGGTCGCCGAGATCGAGGCGGCGTTGCTGACGTTGCCCGCCCGGCTCCCCTCGATCCGCCGGTACACGGTCGGCGCGAACGCAGGGCTCGTCGACGGCAACGCCGACTTCGCCGTCGTCGCCACCTTCGACGACGTCGACGGCTGGCGCGCCTACGACACCGACCCCGATCACGTACGGATGAAGGTCGAGCTGATCAAGCCGCGCCTCGCGCAGCGCACCGCCCTCCAGTTCGAGCACTGATCCCGTCGCCGGCGCCGGCCGGGTCGATGGGTCGGGGCGGGGTCAGATCCAGGGCAGTCGTTCCCACGTGGCGCCGAGCACCGCATCGGTGACGCCCGCATCGGGGCCCAGCCAGTCGAGCGCCGTGGCGTACAGCGATCGCGGGTCGATCACCGGCCGCAGGTCGCCGTCGACGGTGTCGGCGGGGTCGAGCACACCGTGCACCACGCCGCCGGCGGTCGAGAGCCGCGAGCCGACGACGAACGAGACGCCGCCCTTGCCGTGGTCGGAGCCACCGCTGCCGTTCTCCTGGACGCGGCGACCGAACTCGCTCGTCGTGACGAGCAGCACCCGGTCGGCCTGACCGGCGTCGACGAGCCGTTGCTGGAACCCGGCGATCCCGGTCGCGAGCTCGTCGAGCAACCGGGCCTGCACGGCCAGTTGGTCCGCATGGGTGTCGAACCCGCCGAGCGACACGTGCACCACGCGCACGCCCGGTTCGGTGACGATCAGCTCGGCGGCGGCCGCGAGCCGGGTGATCACGTCCTCGTCGTCGCCGGCGCCGGCGGCGGACGAGTCCTCGTCGGTCAGCCACGACAGGTCGAGTGTCGACATCACGTCGACCGCCGAGGCGGCGGCCGCGTGCTCGGGGGCGAGCGACGTCCATGCCGTCAACACGGCGGGGTCGACGTCGGGGAGCACGAACTGGGCGAGCGAGTTGATGCCGACCGACGCGGTGGTCTCGGCGCGCAGCGCGGGCACGGCGCCGCCGAGCCCGGTCGAGCGCAGCACCACGTCGTCGGGTCCCGACGTGGCGTCGAGCCAGCGTCCGAGCCAGCCCGTGCGGAACGTCTCGCCCGGTGTGGCGGACCACCACATGTCGAGTGCCGCGAAGTGGCTGCGATCGGGCTCCGGGAAGCCGACGCCCGCCACGACGCCCATCCGGCCGTCGCCGAGCAGCGGGGCGAGCGGCGCGAGCGACGGGTGCAGGCCGAAGCCGCTGTCGCCCGGGAGGGCCAGCAGGGTGTCGTCGGCGAGACCGAGCGACGGACGCAGGTCGTGGTAGGCGCCGGTGACCGGCACGAGCGTGTTGAGCGCGTCGTTGCCGCCACTCATCTGCACCACCACGAGCACCCGATCGCTCGGCACGGTGGGCGGAGCCGGCGTCGTCGATGCCGGCATGGTGGTCGGTGCCGTCGATGGGGCCGGCGAGCTCGACGTGGCGTCCGTGGACGACGTACCCGTCGTCGCGGACGGCGCGCCGCTCGACCCGTTCGACCCGCTGCGCGAGATCCATGCGGCGACGCCGCCGGCGGTGAGCACGGCACCACCGGCGCTCAGCAGCAGTACACGGCGCGACACGCGTGGGGCTCGCGGTGCGGGCCCGCTCGGCCAGTGCGGTGGCGGGGGACCGGCAGGGCCGGTCGGACCGGCCTGGTCGGGCGTCGGGGGAGGGAGCTCGGTCATGGCGGTCTCCGGTCAGACGAGGACGAACTCGGGCGAGGTGAGGGCGAGGCCGAGCCGCGCGCGCGGGTCGTCGACCGACTCGAGCGCCGCCCGGGTGGCGTCGCCGAACGCCGTCGGCAACCCGAGCAGGGCGCTCAGCTC